>SDBS01006917.1_pt1 | contig 11027 bp, 16 predicted proteins | sample 2277091 | NCBI WGS metagenome assembly SDBS01 (sample SAMN10404972, study PRJNA504765) | marine sediment metagenome | isolation source: marine sediment core GS10_PC15, 163 cmbsf | place: Arctic Ocean: Southern Knipovich Ridge | collected 2010 | reverse complement strand
ATCCGTGGGTCCTCCGGTATGAATAAGCCAGTAGTGATAATATCAGGACAGTACTGATAAACGAAAACAGGCTTTTTTTTATGCCGAAGGGCTTACAAACCGTGGGTACAGAGGTAGGACAGTTTTTCGAACCCCCTGCTACCTGTGACCTCAAGGATGGGTGATTATGGGTATCCTTGGGGGCAAAGGTTGTCTAAAATGGGCGCGGAGAGACTCGAACTCACGACCTCACGGATGTGAACCGTGGATTGTGTTATTCGTACCTCTCATCGCACGGTTACCCATATTTGACTATCCGTGCTACCCGAGGTAGAACTATCCGTGCAATGCGCGGTACTGTTCATTTCTGATACATTTGGACCAATTGATAAGATATTGTCTATATTATTATAACACTTGACCAAAATTTCTGGACTAGTTTTCTCGTGTAGTTCTAATCCTGGTCATCCATTTTAACCGCCTGGATGATCCTGGCGGCGGTGGTGCGGATACGGTCGAGGTGGTCCAGCGTTACACTTTCGGAGAGGGGTCGAAGGCCACGCCGAAGTATGAAAGAGGATCTATGGAATGGGGAATCAAAAAAACCCTCGCAATTTGGGGCTGGTAAAAAAAAGAGCAAGATCATGAATTATCCACCAATATCCTGACGCGATCAACACAACGAGAAACATCCTCTTCTATCTCACATTCCCATAGAACCATCACCCGCCAGTCTAGAGCGTTCAATTCGGATACTTTCCTTCTATCCCTCTCCTTGTTGTCCTTAAATTTCTGTGTCCAGAATTCCCTGTTCTTCTTGGGTAATTTCGGATTGCAGTGAGGGCATCTGTGCCAGAAACAGCCATTAATGAATATTGCAATCTTCTTACCAGGATAGGCAATATCCGGGCTACCAGGGACCTTCTTCCAGTGGAGTCTATATCCAGCTAGCCCGCAATGATATAGAGCTTTCCGTAGAAGTATTTCGGGTTTGGTATCCTTGCCGCGGTTGGCCCGCATGATCCGGGATCTGAGTTCATCCGTTGGTGGTGGTGTTTTAATGGTTCGCTTGTTTGTCATACCAATCCCCTGCTTGCAAACCAATAGTTCTGAATGAGCTAAGTTTCATACGCTTTCAGATGTTTGGCGATACTCCTAGCTATTGCCCTACCCAACTCAACCGGGACTGCATTGCCAATGTGGGCTGCCAAATAAGTCAAATAGAATGGCGCATCCGGGTCGAAGAATTCATAGTCATCAGGAAAGGTTTGCAATATTGCACCCTCCCGTAGTGATATCGCTCTTTCCTGCTCAGGATGTCCAAAACGACCATTACCAAAGCCAGTGAATTGTGTTGTGATGGTGGGAGCAATATCATCCCACGCCATACGACCATAGACATTGTAATAGGATCTACCACTTTCCTTTCGGTGGCAAGGAGCACGTAGACTTTCATCCCAATCCTCCCAAGTCCCCCCAGGACGAGACTCCTTTATGCGTTGCAAATTGAGGTCGGACATCTTGCTGGACAAATGTAGGGGATCACTTTCATGTACCTCGCCTGCTCTTATAGGCGGTAAATGCTGGATCACATCTCCAACCGTTACGTACTCCTCAGGGATGTGTGAAGGAGGAATCAACCTGAATTGCCCGTACTTCGATGCCAAGAGTACCAATCGGTTACGGCGTTGTGGTACCCCGTAGTTCGGGCAGTACACGTTGGACCACCAAACGAAATAATCGTTGCGATACAAAAGCCGGATGAAATCCTTGAAGATATCCTTGCTGCAAAGGCTCGGCACATTCTCCATCGAAACGATCTCCGGCTGGACCTCATCCACTATACGACCGAAGGACTCGAGCAAGGACCACTGACGGCGATCCTTAATGGCAATTTTGTTTGTGTAAGTCGAAAAGGGTTGACAAGGGGCACAACCAACGAGTATCTTTGGCTTCCCATCAGGATACAAAGCCGAGATGAATTTCCCCTCAAGTTGAGACACATTTGCTTTGATGAACTCGGCCTCGTTGTTCTTCTCAAAGGTATATCGACAGAATGGGTCGATATCGATGCCTGCTATCACATCGCAGCCTTCCAAGTAGAAGCCGTGGGTCAGACCGCCAACGCCGCAGAAGAGATCGACTACGGGGTATGAAGTCATACAAACATGTCCTCGACAAAATTCAAAGGTCAAAGATACTCAATCAAAAACTCATGATTGGTGTTGAAAACCGTGAACGATCATATCGTCCGTATACTTATCGATATGCCATATCTGAGATTCATTCCTTATCTTACCAAGAAAATCCAACCCATACAAACCAATCAACATGCATAGAATCAATTTTACTGGATTGTTTGCGTCCAAGGGAATGGCAGGTTGCCTAGTTGGAAGCCACCCTATATTAGAATCTGGAGGTCCAATATCGTTAATCATTTGGACATGATAATAATGATGGGCAGAACGATTTTCTGTGTCGGAACACTCGGGTGATTCAAAGCGGAAGCCGATGGATCTCATTTGACCTTCAACGAGAAGGAACAAGCCCAAATAACAACGGACTTCCGGAGGATCGCGACCAAAATCGCACTTCAGCCTAAAGGTCGGAATCATGATCCGCCCCTTGGTTACAGGCTCAAGATATAGAAATGTGTTGATAGGAAATGAAACGGATTTACTGGATTCAGATGGTAAAAAAACCTCAAGATGCCTACTGTTACTAAATGGAAGTAGTTTGTCCATCAAATAATTAGAATAAATCTCTCCCGCTTCTTTCTCATAATTCCAGGGTTTACTGGATTTATCAAAAACCCAGATTAGGAGATTCTTGAAAACTTCCATGTCTCTATCCATAATTCCCCCAGCCTCACATAGAGAATCGCACTCGCGGTGAATATTCTATATCATCAATATACTCTACACGTCTCCGAACGTATGATGATTCGATATCGGCAACGAATTCCTTTGTTTTCTCTTTGGGTAAAAAGCTTGATGTATCCTCACAAAACGCATATTCATAACGTTCAACTGACCAAGGGTCGGATACTTCCTTTATTTCTTCACAATTGCTGATCTCACCCCAAAACCAGACAGGCCTCGACAACCATTCGCTCTTGGTAAAGCGGAAAGGATCAATAACCGAATCCAAACCCAGAGTTTCCGAATTCGCAATTGTGGCAATACCATTCCAAACACCAATTTCCTGTCGATCACCTTGAAGTAGACTGGAGTAACGAGAGACCAAGTGCGGCGCGTCGACCAAGATATCCTGGCGGGGAAGGATTACATTTTCCAACCAGGTGAAAAGTCTAGCAGCAGCAATCCTAGCTACCGCTTCCTCGGTCAGTGGTCGATCCTTGAGGTGAAAACCATTGCCCGATTCCCGAACGAAGTCCCTGAATGTAATACTTGATGGGTCTTCAGCAGCGGTGATGAACTCGACAATCGTTCGAGGGAGATGCAATGCCTCAATTCTGTGCAAGCCAAAAAAATTGAATATCGGTTCATCCAAATATCCAATCAAGCTTTTCCGCCTTTTTTCAAATGCTTCATGCGCTTGAGGAAGTAAAGGCCACGACCAGGGTCGAAAGTTTCCCCAAGGCTCTCGCCAAAGACCAGGATTACCGAGCGAGTCACTGGGGATGTTCAAATCAGCAAACGATTCAGGATGACCATCCAATGTAAGGTCGAAGTGTTGTTCTACACGTGGTGGATATCGATTTAGCGCCACGATGGTGCCGCAATTAGAATAACATCTAGCAAGGTAGGCAACTCCCTCACTAGTAAGTGACGGATCCAAATCTACGAGATCATAATCGATAACAAGGATTGATGCGTCATCGATAATACCTGCATCGTCATCAGGAAATTCATCCAAGACATCATTCGAATCCCGAGCCCTCGCACTTTTCAAACGCTTCTGTAATGCTTCAATCGCTGCCGGGAGAGCCTCTCTTTCGAAATCTATCTCAAAACCCCGACCGATTTCCTCGATGCGCTCAAGTGCCTCTTTCAGCGATTCGCCGAAATCTTTTTCATCATCGAATATCACAATTCTTTTCTTACTCATTCCTTTTCCCTCCAAAGGATACGTAAAGCCGTTTTATATCCATCCTCAGGTTCGACGAATTCTACTGAACATCCAATACTGTCAGCGATCATGCGCACGATCGTGAGGCCAAGACCACTACCGCCAACGCCGAGATCCCTCCGTTCTTGAGAAATCTCCAATTTACGGACGAATGGTTTGAATAATTCCTCCGCAGTCGATAGATCCACACCGACACCAGTATCCTGGATCCACAATTCACGTCGCCGCCCGTCGATGCGAGAACTGACATCTATCTTCCTTTCCGTGCTATCCAACATGGCGTTTAAGGAATTCAGAAAAACATTCTGGAAAATGGAGCTCCACTCGGCATATCTGGCCGGCGGGAGACGCAGATCCTCGTCAACTCTGAACAATTGGGGTCTGATGCCCCTCATCAAAACAAAGAGTTGCCTAGATACATCCCTAATCAAAGCGCGCGCCATGTTACGCTCCAATTTAGTACGACTCTCCTCTTCCATCAAGCTCGTGAACAGAGAACGAAGCGCACGAGAGCGAACCAACCAGCCTTTTTGGCGATCCACTATTCTTTTCATTCGTTCATTCATTTCCTCATCCGTCAAATGAATACTGTCCAATTCATTGACGATGTCGACAAGCAGAGAATGTTGTTTCTTGGCTTCATGTTCAAAAGCAAGCACGGACATCCCAACAGTTGCAAGAGAACCCAACAACCCAGTGTATGCAGCTAAAACTTCGGAACTGGTATCGCTAGCTTGGATGGCATCCCGAATCTCCCTTTGTAATCGCAGGTAAACGGGGCGGGGTATGTCTTCCCGATAGCTTGCCAATATTCGGTCGACTCTAACAATTTTCTCACGTACAGGCTCTGTTGGGCGTTTCTCTTCGGTTTTCTGAAACTGACGGGCGGCTTCCCGCATTGCATAGAAATCCAAAGCCCAACGTACGATATCTACGAGGTTCTGATAGGCTGCGTTGTCGACCAGACGATCCCTCGTAACTTGTATCTTGAGGTATCCTTCCTTTACATCTGCATCTAGGCTTCTTTTATCAGCAAGCCTCTGTTCCAATGATGTATTCACATGAACGACACCAAACAATCGTGAATTCGTTGGGAGGAATTGTAGTCCTCGAGGTATCTGTAGCTCATCGGGTAACAATAAAGATCTATGTTTACGAGAAGCTTGATCATATTGGATACTCAACCAATCGCTTTCGATATAACCATAGTATGGCAGGTGGAATCCAGCATCGTAGACATGGATGCCACCGAATCGCCTGAAATATTCTCTGGCTTCCGACACTCTTATACCGAAAGGCTGTCTACGCTCCAGTGTATAAACTCGAATCTCGAATTCGACATTGTGAAGTTTGCATCCATGTATCGAATATTCCTGAACATAGCGCTCCCCATCCAGGAATTCACAAACCAAATGAACTTTGCATTCGCTATCATCCGATGTTGGCGACAATTTGCCAAAAATGCGGGCTGTCCAGATATCTAGGACAGCATGCATTTGCTCATCGAAACGTTGAACTGCCTCTTCATCCGGGCTCTCAAGCTCAACGATGAAGGTTTTCTTTCGATCCGGATCTGTCCGAAAGGGGGGCTGGAGAGGCCAGATCTCCTGTGCCAACTCGACAATAGACTTGGTAGTCCAATCTTGATTCAACCTACTCAGAATGATCGCAGTGCCATGTGGTTTATCCTCAGGAAACCGGAGAGTGGGTACGTCTTTTCGATACTGTGCCGTGGCTTCCGTTAAATCACCAGCTCTCACAGCCTCGTCCCAGTTGACAAACACATCAAGTTCCAAATCCTCGCCCCTATCGGATACGGATCGCATCATGATCCGACGGGCAAGGAACTGTACAGCAAGCCTACCTACTCCCTTGGAACCTGTGAAGGGTCGATTGAAATTACGAGAAAACTTTTGTTCTTGTTTATGTTGGGATCCAACACGCATCCAGAACGATTGGAATTCTTCAAAATCCATTCCATGCCCATTGTCAATGATTTCTATGGTATCAGTGCCAAATCGAATGACCACCCTGGTTGCATCCGCGTCGTAGCTATTCTTGACCAGCTCCGCCAGTGCGATATATGGTTTACCAACTAGGCGCTCTCCCAACTCTTGTAGGAGTGCCGAGTCGACAGTGAATTGGATCCTCTCCAACTCTTCATCTGGAATCCCAGTGAAATCGGTTAGGATAGTTGTTACTTCTCCATCTCCTACAAGACGAGCACTCATCCGATAATTCTCCTATATTACGACAAAATCCGTTTATGTATTATACAATCTTTTTACGATAAGATTTAAGATACTCCAAGTTCCATCATGTAGAAATTTCCCTGCAGAAGGCTTTGCTGGCGCAAGGATGGCGATCCCTTTCTCACCCTTTTTGACGTAGCGATTGAATTTTGGCCACTGCTTGTAGCCGGCGACACGAGTGGCGTCGGGTCTGGTCATCTGGATTATCAGCACGTTGCCGTAACTGTACTGGTGAAACCTGGAGCAAATATCCAGGAAGCTGGTCATGGCTTTGGAGAGACGTGCTTTGTCAGTGGCTTCAGCCAGATCTTGAATATGTTTGGTGATCTTTGCAGTAAGATCACCTGACTTGAGGCGAGCTTTGCATTTCATGATGGACCTCCTTTTCGCGATTGGTCGTGAATGTGGACTTTACGTAATTGGTGAGCCATTCGATGCGCATGGATAGTGCGACTTCGGGATCGAAGTTGTCCCTGGAAGGCACATTGACAGCATCCAGTAAGGCGTGTGCTTTGATAACGTCATCAAGCAGGTAGAGAGTATCTGTGCTGGTATCGAGGACGGCGGAATACAGTTTGGGAAGGGTCTTGTTGAGCTGCATTATTTACCCCCGATATCAACTACGTTCCCCGGTTTTGGTCGCAGATTGCCGAGATTACGCTCGGCGAGAGAAACGAACTGACCACCAACGATAATGAGATGGTCCAGAACCTCGATGTCGAGCAGCCTGCCGGCTTCAACAACCGCATGTGTAAGAGAAATATCGTCAGGGCTTGGAGTAGGATCCCCGCTGGGATGATTGTGAGCGAGGACGATCGAAACGATATTGTCGATGACCGCCTGGCGGAAGATCTCCGCTACACGAACCTGGGAAGAATTCACGGATCCTTTGTAAAGAACCTTGATGCAGGAGATACGATTGCGTGAATCAAGATTCAGAACCCAAAGCTCTTCATGATCCAATAGAGCCATCATCGGATGTAGTATTTCCCAAATATCTTTGGGAGAATGAATAGCAGGGCGCTCCGTGGGATGAGTGTAAAGTTGGGAATTGAGCTCCTCATGGATAGTGCGTATTTTTGCGAGCAGCTTGTCCACCTTGTGACGGCGGGATTTGATTGGCTGTGCTACAGGATCCTCCTGATCCAACAACGGGATCTGGACACCTTCTGAAACGGGAATTGCATCGGGGTAGCATCCGAACTCAGACATAATGAACCTCCTTTAAAATGGAAATCCCCGGCCTTGCGACCGGGGCTGATGGAACTACGGGACTAATTCTCCTAATTCACCAGGCAGCATTCCCTGGCGTGATTGATATAGGGCTGATCACACTCCGGGCATCTAAAAATCCTGGCGAACAGGTACAGGCATTTGGGGCATTCAATCCGACCGGAGTAACAGCAATGGTGGGGTATTACTTTCAGCTTGCATATCGGGCAGTATATTTGTGTCATCTTATATCCTTTATCAAGAGATAATTAAAAACCCTGGCCTTGCGACCAGGGTTGAGAAATTTAGAGTGGCACCCAGGGGCATTTGACATTGTGCTGTTTGTTGAAATGATAGTTGACATCCTGGATGCTCCCATCTCTATCCAGGATATAGGGACCGAAATGACCAAGCGGTTCTTCGGGCGCCTCCTGCAGATCAACGACAAGAAGGTCGTGATCATCTAGCCACGAGACAGGTTTCAGATGGGAGTTTTTATATAGAGATCGCTCCTGTGCTTCAGACATAATGAACATTTTGGAAACCATTGTTACTACCTCCTTTAATAGTCGAGCGCCAGTTCAAGAGTGTGGACAATACCCTCGAGCTCAGGTGGAGGGTATTGTTGAAGATGCGAACGTTTGCGCATGATTTCGGAGCGCGTCCGTATCGGGCGGAGATCTCCGAGCCAGCCGCGAGCGCCCTTAGGCCATTTGCGAACGGTCCAGCCATTATCTTCAAGCCAGGCAACCATTTGATCGAGAGGAATATCCTTGTTGAGATGATTGGTGGCAGGCACAGTCCCGCGGTGCCACCCTTTGGGATACCAGAAGACACGGACACCACCTGACATCTCGAATAGATCAACGCGGGTAAAACGGGGTTCTTCAGACATTACAGACTCCTTTATTCGGTATAAGCCCATTTGGATTCAACTGCTGCGGCGCTGGTAGTAAAAGGACCGAATATCTCTTCATGAAAAACGACATCATCGCTAAAGGAGCCCAGATCGTAGCCGGCTTTATCCTCAGCCTCGGCTTCACTTTCCGCTTCGATCAGAACAACCTGATACTCAAAAGTAGAGACATGCTTGATGTAGAAAGGCATAGTTCACCTCGGGATAACTTAATCCTTGAATAAGAAAAAGCCCCGGTCTTGCGACCGAGGCGTTTGGGATGCGTATACATCCGGGATAGAAAGATATCCTTTTAGAAGGGGATATCATCGAGTGGATTTTGATCAACCGGCGGCGGCTGATCAGCGGGTGGCTGTTGATCCGACGGGCGATCAATTTGAGTGGATGTTTCGGGATCAGTCTCCACAGCCCGAAAGCCGATCGCCTTCATGCGCTGTCCGGCGATCGTGACAGCATAGGGATACAGAACAAGCTGCTTGCCTTTGAGATCTTCGGTTTCGACATTACCAAAGACATCTACCAGCTGACCTTCACCTTTGGGACCGAACAACACCCCGTTGGGAAAGTCTTCAGGCAGCCCCTTGACCCACATGCAGTACTTGGTGACCTGCTCAGCTTTTGGATGCGGGAGCACCTGCACGGGTTTGACTGCTACAACCTCGACGACAGTTTCTCGCTCGAGATCGGAGCCGTGCAAATACTTGCGGTACAGAAAACCTAATCTGGTCATTGAAATCCTCCTTTTCTAAGAATTTAATTGTTGCGCCCAACAGATCATTGAGAGAGTTCAAGGAATGGATGGTTTATTCTGGTTTTCAAATTGAGAGACTTCCACTCTCTCTGTGAACTCTATAAGAGTAGATCCCAACTCAATCGACGAGCATGCAAACTGCCCATCCCCGGGATCGGGCAAACTACAGACTGCGTCTGATGTTTGCTAAGAAGTTTAGCTTCGCTAAACTTCACGCTATAAGAGGTAGCTTTTTGGCTGGTCGGAAGGGTAGGTTACAACATACTCGATCATGGTTTATTCTCCTTACTTCGATATATACTTACGTCAATCAGACGATCCTTTTCAATCCAGGCGGAGGAAAGGTGGACACCGCTGCTATTGGGGGAAGGAAAAGGAAAGAAGGGCTTGTAATCCCCATCATCCTGCCTGGGCATTGCGCGAACGAAGGCTTTCTGGCTGCCCGGACTGGAGCGCAGGACATCGACCAGGATCTGCTGACCCTGATAATCGAGAATGCCGTAAACGATAAAGTCGTGAGGAGCAAAGCTGGACAGCGAGAGCAGGTGCTTCACAACTTCCGGGTGTTCGGCCAGAGGCGTGGGATCGGGAAAGGCGTTGTCGGTGTAGAGCGCATGGCGGATGTAATGAGATGCGATACGGTGCTTGCAGACCATGCCGTTTATTGTGCTGTCCGGGCAAGTGCAGGTGCGACTGGAGAGATCGACCGTATACCAGGCTTCGGGATCAGAGCAGGAGCGGACAATGAATTTGTCTGGCTCCTCAGTCACGGCAACCCATCCATCGAGAGCGATCTTCAAAGCCCTCTCGGGACGTTTACCGAGGCAGGTGATAGAGTGCTCGCTGAGGTCGGCGAGGAACTCTTTATGGGCTTGATTGATGAGACGTGATAGAATTGACATATGATAGTGTGGTGTATCCATATGTGGTGCATCCACACGGACAGTCCGGGTTGCCGAGATCCGGGCTGTTTCTTTTACTGGAGTGGGGAGGTTATTCATGGTGAACCTCCGGGATAAGAATTGCAGACATCGAGAGCCTCCTATGTGGGGATAATCGAAGTGGCTAAGAAATCAACACGTTCATTGAACCGCACACCGTCATGAGCTTTGACTTTCTCGAATGTGACATCATGTCCGCCCTCACTGATAACTGCTTCAATAGCGCTGCAGAGAGTGCGGATAGAAGGGTTTTTGCGCTTCCATCCCAGTGAGAGCCAACCGATGCAGTTCTGAGAGTCGGTGTAGATAGTAACGGCGCAGGGTTTCTTGAGAGACACGAGCCCCCAGTGGATGGCGTAGAGCTCCATAGCGTTGGAAGTTGTAGCAACCCTACCGCCGAAGAGCTCCTTGATTGTCCTGCCGAAGACGAGGACAGCTGCCCAGCCGCCAGGGCCGGGATTACCTGAGCAAGCGCCGTCTGTCCAGATGTGAACGATAGGAAGAGAGATAGTCATGGTGTGCCTCCTGCGAGATTGGAAAAACGAATAGAAACGAATAGACAAAAAAGCCCGGAACCGGCTTCACGCTGATACCATAAGGTTGAGTTTGATATGTAGAGCGCGATAACCGATCCCGGGTGGATAAACTACACAAGGGAACGAAAAGGGAATTAAACAAAAACAAGACTCGACGGGAATGACCGCCTAGCGCCTTGAAAAAGAATTCCTATGACACGTCAAGTTCTGGGTCCCCGTTCTTGCGCTGGTCCGTCCTAAGAGGGTCGGCCGGAGCCTACCACCCCAACGCTGAGGTTAGCAAGTGCTTGATATGTATTTGGTAAAGTTCTGTTTACAGGGCATGCTCAGATGACCAATAAGTACCCG
>SDBS01006916.1_pt1 | contig 11028 bp, 9 predicted proteins | sample 2277091 | NCBI WGS metagenome assembly SDBS01 (sample SAMN10404972, study PRJNA504765) | marine sediment metagenome | isolation source: marine sediment core GS10_PC15, 163 cmbsf | place: Arctic Ocean: Southern Knipovich Ridge | collected 2010 | reverse complement strand
GGACCTCAGTCTCATTTTGCTCGTTTGGAACACATCGCATTTAATGGATAGAACCTTATTCACTTTATCACAGCAAACTGTGAATAACTGGGAACTTATTATCATAGATGATAATAGTGAAGACGACGTTCCTGCTATTCTAGAGAAACATAGCTCTTTGCCTATCAGACATTTTAGACTAGAACATGCTATGGGGATGAGAGGAAACACAGTATCCATCAACTATGGTGTACGCAAGGCACGTGGTAAGGTTGTAATGTGGTCTACTCCGGAAGTAATGCTGCCACCAGGGACACTGGAAGCTGCATACAATACAGTGATTAACTCTCAAGCTTATCCAGTATGGGTCACTGTTCCCAGTCATGGCATGCCATTAGGCCCACAGATTAACATAGATACTGTTGACTGGAAGGAAGATATCCACAGTATTAAGAAGCTAGTTGACTCTATCCCGGAAGACGACTGGGACTCCAAGTGGTTCTATCACAACTTCTATGAGGGCGGTATCAGAAGTAGAGAGAAGAAGACCAGCCTTGGTCATAACCAGACAGTTGCGGTAGATAGGCAACATTGGTTGCAGAGCGTTAGGCGTTTCCCATACTTTTGCGACTACGGCACGGATGACCCCCACATTTCTGAGAAGCGCAAGTTACTTGGCTATAAGGATATTACTTTATGGGAACATGAAGCATACCACCAGTGGCACACCACGATGCAGTACTGGATGGCACAGGACAAAGCTCCTTACTGGAACAAGGGCGGTCACACCATTGACAATCTGCTTGGAGATCCAGACGTGCCACCAGGAGGAACCTGTGAGATATGGGATGGTGGAAGTCATTTAAAACAAGATGCACATGAACGTGCTGATGCATTAGCTCAACGTGGGGCAGTAGAGGCAACCGGATTTAAACCTAGATGATATCAATATTCTCGGCACCAACAAAGAACAACATCAAGCAGCGTAATGCAGTAAACTCTTGGCTCTCCCTTAGAGTGGACCAAGAAGTTATTTTGTTTGGAGAGAAGGCGAAGGAGATTGCAGCCAGTACTGGCGCATTTCATGTGGAGAATAATCTATATGAGTATGGCAAGCGGCCTATCTTCTTGTTTTGTGATCCCGAAGTTATCATATTTGATAGCTTGGTAGCAGCAATCTGCATTATAGAAGATAGCTTCACTGACGGATATCTTGTTATTGGTGGAGTGACCAAGCTAAATACTAAAGAGGAGATCGACTTCAATAACGAGATGTGGGACCTTGACCTTATCAGAGATGCCAGGACTCTTGGTAAAGAGTGTAATGGAATAGGATACTACGCATTCCCCAAAGGGTTATACGACACACCATGCTCACCCGGAAGAGGAATGATAGATTATGCACGTGATCTCCCAGTTCCAGTAATAGACATCACCAGATACGCACCTACAGTTTATCAGGGAATAGCATCACCACCACAGTTGCTAGACTTATCTACACACATCTTGACAGCACGTGGTATAATAGAGTTAAGGAGAGAGAGATGACTAGACAGCACCTAGAATATGCATTAGCAGAACTAAGTACTGCAGTAGAATCAATAGGCGGAGCAAGGGATGAGATAGACGCTGTACTAGATAAATCCAAGCCCTTACCAGTACCTACTATAATGTCTGGTGCTGTACTATACGTTCCTTACAGCTCACAGCATGAGGTAGATGCCAAGAAATTCCGATTGGATTGTGGTGCTGCCTGTGTGGAGATGGTAGGAGAGTTCTATAAAGGACAGATACTAGGAGTTGGCACCAATGAGATCCATGCGCACATGACGGGTGGTGCAAACAAGAAAACCTCTGCAGAGGATTTACAGAAGGCCCTTAAGCACTTCTATGATGTTGACACAATAGATAAGGGTGGTGCTACACCAGATATGCTCCGTGGCTGGATTGACGAGGGCCATCCATCCATCGTACTGGTGCGCTACGGGGACTTCCCGCTGCGGATGGACTTAGCTTATACATCAGGACACTGGATGGTAGTGTGTGGATATGACTCATTTGATTGGGCCGGTCACGAGGTCAAGAGACTGATTATGCATGACCCGGACTGGTATTCAACATTCATGGCACAAGGTGCCTTCTTGCCAGTAATAGAAAGTATGTTTGTAGGAATGCACAAAGATTATAATAGATTGGCATTGGTGGCAACAGATGACTGAGCTTGTTCTTGCTCACGACTTGGCTCATTACGAATCGGTTATTGAGCGCGGCTTGCAGACATTTGTCGACGTGGGCAACGCGCTACTAGCGATTCGTGACAATCTCTTGTATCGGAATCGAGGATACAAGAGTTTCGATGATTATTGCAGGGAGCGTTGGCAATTTGAACGACATTACGCCAATCGCTTAATTGCATCCGCCAAGGCAGTGAAAAACATCACAGATGGTGCCCACGGGCACCAGAAGTTAAACATTTCACAAATAGACGAACGCAAGATTAGACCGCTAACCAGAATCAAGGAACCAGAACGCCAGCGTGAGGCGTGGCAAAGGGCTGTTGAGACCGCACCGAATGGAAAGCCTACAGGCGAGCATATTAAGCGGGTGGTTGCTGAGATGGTACGCGAGCCAGCACCGCAAGCGGTTGTTTTGCCTGCACCCAGGAGCCCGCGATTGGTAGTTGCACACGCAGAGAAGATGCCACAAGTCACAACCGAAAGCGTGGACCTGATTATCACCAGTCCACCATACAACTTGGGCGGTGATAGCTGGCCTATGGGCGGGAATGGCAGAACCGGGCGCCCAGACGGGATTGGCTACCGTGATACTATGAGCGAGAACGATTATCAGATGTGGCAGCTCGATTGTTTGATTGAGATGTATCGAGTTGCTAAGCGCGGGGCATCACTGTTCTATAACCACAAGGTCAGGAGTCATCAAGGCGAGATGATTCACCCGCTAGACTGGCTGCGCAATACGTTCAACCCGTGGACGATTCGCCAAGAAATCATTTGGGACCGTGGCAGCACGCATAATCATTCGGCATCATTGTTCTGGCCTGAAGATGAGCGCATTTACTGGATGACAAAGGGCAAGCCAGAGTTACCGAATCGACCACTGGGGAAGTCAACCGTGTGGCATTTTCATGGCCCTGCCGCAGGGACGTGGCACCCTGCACCGTTTAGCGAAGAGCTACCACGGCGCTGTATTGAGGCAATTGGTCAAGATAACATAATTGTGTTAGACCCGTTTGCAGGCAGTTGCACGACACTCAAGGTGGCGCTGGAATACGGGTACAACGCTATTGGCGTGGATATATCTCAGCAGTATTTGGAACAGGCGAGACAAGAGAACGGATGGACGAACACAAGCAAAACTTGAAAGGTTCGGAAAAGCTTGACGAATTCAAGTATAGACACAAGAAACTTGATAAACGATTTTACGCCACCGATGGCGATTTGTGTCTGGTTAGTAAGTTGCCGCCTGGGACCGTTGCTTATTTGGACTACAAAGGTTCTGGTGAGTGCGTGACATTTGCAGAGGCGATCCAGTACAACGAATGGATGCAACATGCGCCTGTGTTCATCGTGGAAAGTTCCACACCTGCAGCTGGTCCGTTTCGCATTAGACGCTACCTCGGGGCCGATTGGCGACCAGAGCCACCAGAAGTCAGCTGGGGCAACGAAACAAAAGTGAAAGACTGGCTTGGCTTTGGGGAATGGGAACGGGAATTAAGAGAGACTTATAATCGCCGCGGAGGATGGGGCGGGAATCTGAGGACAGAATGAACATTGACATAAACGGTAGTTTTGAGTTGGGCTGGATAGACATAGACGGAGAAATTCAGCAACCAAACAACTGGATTGTCTGGTACGCTGAAGAGGAAGTAGACAATCCCTTTGACAGTACTCCTGGTGCTGTGTTTCGCAAGCCTGAGATGGTGCATGTGCTTAAACATCAATTACCGCCTGATGAGCAGGATTTATTCATACTTGATGGCGTTACTACATTCAAGATGTTCAAGGATAGTGGCTCCTGGTACGGTGAATTATCACAGGTAGTTACTCTTGACAAAGGCAAGTATCAGTTTACTGCAAATATATTCGGCGATCTAATTAAAGGATATGACGACGACAATAAGATATGGGCAGATGATCCAGAAGGTCGTGATGGATTACTAACGATTAGCGCTGGTGACCAGCACGGAAGAGTATGGCGCATTATTGTGCCGGGGCAATGGAATGAGTTTGATATAGAGTTTGAAGCAAACGGTGAGACAAAACTAGATATCACTATTATGTGCCCCTTTCCACTGGACAATGCTGGAGTCTTTCTAGATGACTTTAGCTTAGTGAAACTAGACGATCCTCCGGAAGAGTGTCGTGGCGCACCACGTGAGCAGTATGAACGCACCTACATTTTATTGCCGCAGGGGTTGGGCGCTGACTGGTGGCAAGCTGCAGCTGAGGGTACACAAGGCAAGGAGAATACCATTGGGTCCTCACCAGACGATGGTGGAATAGGAGATCTTGATAGTCGTACTGTAAGGGCAGTTAACCCTGACTGGATTGGCACAGGGCTAACTCAAGCGTGGTACGATGAATATTATCCCGGTGTTCAAATGGAAACTATTGCCGCTGCTACTCCGGAAGAGTTAGTAAGAGCTCTTCGGGGTGAAGAGCCGCTACCACCAGTAAGGCCTGCTCCACAGTGCATGATCTCCCTTCACAGACAAACTGATGAAGAGGGAATCGAGTACTTCCTTAACAAGGTTCAGCCAGAGTGGATCAAGACAGTAGACGGAGTAGAAGATGCCAGGAAGTACAAGGACTGGGGTGCCAGGAATGTAGATGTTCGTTACTATGTGTACAACTCCAAACAATACATCGACACCTGCGATGTTCAGGGGTACCTAGCTAACTTTGAAGACTCTCTTGAAGCCAACATAGATTACATTGATGCAGTAGAGGACCTTAATGAAGAGAACTATGCAGACCCCAAAGTAATAGAGTTTCTTATTGCAATGTCTAATGAGTTTGTTAGACGGTATGGAGATGCTGTAAAGCTCTGCTCCGGTAACTGGCCGGTAGGGAATGGAGAAGGGCCTGCGCTATTAGAGTGGGCAAGAGTAATAGCAGAGAATAAACATCTGGCGGGTTACCACCCATACCACCCAGTACATCCAGACTGGGCAGAGGATTGGATGGAGACACAAGCTGAGTGGTACCATCTTAGACATCTCTATCACATTGATCCCTATCTAGTAGCTAATGGTGTACACGTAGATTGGCTAGGAACAGAGTCTGGAGCAGTAGCCGGTGTGCCACAAGGCACTAGAATGAGATCACTTATAGCAGCCCTTTTTAGAAAAGAAAGACCAATACCAGGGGTAGCAAGACTTGACCCAGGATTTATAGCAGCAAAGAAACACGCGAAGTTAGTTGGTGCAAGGTCAGTAGGGCCACTAGATCCTACTGGTGGATGGAAAGACAAAGATGCACTTAATGGAGACCTTGATAGATACATAGCTCTTCAGAAGAGACTGGAAATGAAAATGCGAAACTGGAACATCGTCTTCGATAACCGAATGAGAGGCACTACAATCTTCACAGTAGGAAGTGGATTCGTGGGATGGCCCAAGTACAAGTTGTGGAAATACGAGATGGAGGCATTTGCAGACGCCCTTGCTTAGTCACGACGAAGAGATTCTATTCCGGAATGTAATACATACTCAGAACTGGGATGCATTCACAGAGCATTACTTTGTTCTGCCTATGTCTGGTACATGGTTCACGCCAGAGGACAGAGCAAAGCGCTGGAAGATGTTTCTTAGACTATGGTACGATACAGGGCAACCTGAAGAGGGTATCATTGCAGAGTCAAAAAGCGGTAAGGCAGAATTTCAGGTGTTTCACGATCCATACTATGGCAATGAGCCTATCTTTCTACAGCGACATGGATTTAGAACAATGCCTTGGATGGAAGAGATTCTTTCTCCAAAGATAACGAGGGGTGCTGCAGTAACAGGACGTGGCAGTGGGAAAACCGGGGGAATAGCAATAAGAGGACTGACATATTGTGCCTTGTTTCCAGGGTTTCAGTTTCTTAATGTAGCAGTAACGCAGTATCAAGCGGACTTGATGTTAGGCCAGATAGAGAAGTGGGTATTAAACAGTCCATTCAAGAAATTTATTAAACCGTCCAGAGGGGCTAATGCTCTGTGGACAATGAAACCATATCCTATTATCACGTTAGAGGTATTCCCAGGTCAACCTTCTACGTTTTCTTGCCAAACCATTGGTATAGAGGGCAAAACGCTCATTGGTGTAGAGTGTGATTACTTCAATGTAGATGAGGCACAGCTGTTACAGGCGATTAGCGAAGTTCAGCCAATTCTTGTAACCAGTCTACGTGGAACCAGGATAACAGGCGTTCCAAGATGGACCAAATTGACCTGGATTTCAAACCCAGGACACAATCCTGAGTGGCTTACTTTACTAGAAGATTACAAGGATAGGATGGATAAGGGAGACGAGAATGTACTGGTTCTTGAGGAGCTAAGAACAGACCTCAATATCTATATTACCAGGAGACAGATTAAAGAACAGGAGAGCTCTCTAACAGAACGTGAGCAAGACAGGTGGATGAGTGGTATCACAACACAGCTATACTCGGACTCCCCCTTCTCGGAAGAATCTATAAATATCTGTAGAAGTGACATTCTGACGGAGGAAACGGAGAAGATTGGTACGTTCGATGACTCATTTGGGTTACTGGAGTATGAACTGCCGTATGATCCTACACATGTCTATGTAGTAGCAGGAGACGTGGGCAAAAGTCTCTTAACATCCATGAATGCACAGAACGTACCATGTATAATGGTGTTTGATATTACAGACTTTATGGAACGACCTTCAAGACTGGCAGCCTTCTATTGGATGGATGGGAAAAATACTTACGAAACATTCCAAGACAAGTTCATCTACGCTTCTATGAAGTACAGAGCAAGAAGCTACTACGATGCTACAAACATCCAGACAGCATTTGAGGATGTGGGTGGCTTTAAAGATTTACCAGCAACACAGCCAGTCTTCTTTAGTGGAGAAGCATCCAGAAAGAAGTGGGCTGTAGCAACAGCGTCTTTGATGATGCAAAATGGGATGTTCGAGTGGCCCTACATTAAAGGGTTGTGGCATCAATGCAGAGTATATAATCCCACCAGTCGCAAGGTCCCTGATGATATAGTTGCAACCATTCTCGTATTCATGTTTGCGATAGGACAAGAGGGAACATTGTGGAACAAGTTCATAGAGCACTTTAGATTCAATACTGAAGCAAAGGAAAGTCTTGGTGACAAGTATGAAAAGACTGATGACATTGAAGACGACTGGCCGGATGTGGAAGCGCCGACTAAACATGATAGGTACTCGCGCATATTTGCGTGATTGGAGATTAAATATAAGATACAGTATCTTCCGGGAGATACTACAGCTGCTGGACAGGCAGCCCATCCAAGAGTTCAAAGAGTACTTGAGAAGGAATGCCTATCCAGAATACGATGACCGTTATAGGAGAAGGTGATGGATAGAGATGTATGGAATGAAGAGGCCTGGGCTAAGAAACGCAGCGAGGCCAGAAACTTACGTAGCTGGTATGACGGTGACCCACTGGAGAAGAAGGAACCAGCAAGGACTTCAGACGGATCTGCTATGGAGGACTTTCCTCTCCATCTAAATATACATGAGCTTGAGTGTGACCTACACAAGGACCTAGCTCGTGGTATGCCAACAAATGACGATACTCCATTTGTTAAGGCCGTTATAGAAAGAGGTGACCCTCCTTCAGAAAGGTCTGAGGCATTAGAAGTAGCACTGAATCAAAAGATCTGGAAAGCATCTCATGGTGGTCCTATTCAGCAAGAGGGATTGTTGAATATGAACATCTATGGCGGGTGCGTCTACAAGATTGAATGGGCACCCTGGGACAGTTTTGATCTTCCACTAGGTCTTGCAGTAAGACACATTCCAGACCCCTCATTATTCTATCCCAAGGCAGTAGATTATCTAAATCCCTGGCGTATTCTAGAATGTTACTTTGGGTATGAGCTATCACCCGCTGTAGCAAGACTGAAGTATGGTGTTGATACAAACAAAAAGGAATACGATAAGTGTCTATATATGGAACACTGGACATCTACTGAGTGGTCTATTCAAATAGATGATCAGCAGGCAATTATTACTTACGAGGATGAGGAAATTAAACTTAAAGGAAAGAATACATATGGGTTTGTGCCATTCTATTATATCCCACACAAGCGCAGCACTGGCTATTACGGAGACTCACAAGTAAGTGGGAAAGAGAGTTTCAGTAAGGAGCTCAACGCAAGAGCAATCGGTGTTGCGGACCTTGCCAAACAAACCTATGCCGGGATAGTATATACTACAGATGTCCAGGGACCACTAAAGATGGATACTGTAATGATGGATGGCAAAAAGGTCTTTCTTAGAGTTGATCTTGGTAGCACGAAAGGATTCTCTGCAGGAGCAAAGCCTCCGACAATAGGGGCAATTCCGGTTTCCGATGTTCCAGAGTTTGCAGGCAACTATTACTGGGACCTAATAGATCTATGGCAGGTATTTGCAAGGATCAGTCCTGCTACATTGGGAAGAGACGATACACAATCGGGTAGAATCACAGGACCTGCAGTAGGACAGAGAATGTTCTCTGGTGTAAGCCATGCAGCTACAGAGCGTGACTACTACTCTACTGGAAAGACAATCATTGACAGAGACCTTTTGAGGATCTTAGCCAATGAAGATACTCGAAAGAAGATGGCACAATATAAATTTGAAGTGCCTGAGATTACCCCGGAAGATCTTCGTCTCGACATCAGTCAGACTTGGCCGCCAATGATTCCACTTGAAAGAGCAGAGCAGCACAGAGAGACTGTTGAGCGTTACAGAGAAGGACTTATTGGTCCGAAGACAGCCCTTAAAGATTACGGGATTGCAGACACAGAAGGTGAGCTAAAGGACATTGATGAACACCAGGAGAAGAAAGCGGAGCGTGCAGCACAAGCAAGGCCGTTCTTCGGGTCAGATCAAGGTAGTAACGATACTTAGGGATAATCCTTCTGGTGGAGGAATATCACCTGTTCACTACTACAGGGCATACCTACCACTAAAGGCTTTGTCAGAGATATGCAAGAAAGAGTTTAGTGTATCTTTCCTTAAACAGGACCAGCTAGAGAAGCTTATGGGGTTCAGCAAGAATATGGAGTCGTGGTTGCTAGATCACGACATCTTCTATATTTCCAGGCTGTATCATACTGCAGGCCTGGACACATTCGTGAAAACTGTTCACAATACTGGTGGTAAGGTCATCTTTGATACTGATGACGACCTTACAGATGACTTTAGGGACTTGGGTAGAGGAGAGGACTTTAAGTTAACACTAGGGAAGATGGACCAGGTAGTCGTCTCAACCCCATATCTCGCAGATAGGATAGCGCCATACGTAGGGTATCGGCCAGAGGTATGTTATAACCACATTGATATGAAGTGGTTCGCTAGAGTATCTACTACTGCCAGTCGTGTTGTTAAGGGTCTGTCTGTTGGTTTTGTAGGTACGGCCTCACACTACGGTGACTGGAAATATCCAGTAGAAGCATTAGTGAGATTAGCAAAAGAGAGAAAGGATATTACAATAACTGTTGCGGGGTATTGCCCGGACTATCTCGAAGATCTCCCCAATGTGCACAAGATACCATCTGTCTCTTACGAACATTATCCAGCAGTAGTAAGACAGTTTGATATTATATGCTGCTCGTTAGACACAGAGGATATCTTTAATCTTTCCAAGAGCTAGATAAAGGCGCTGGAAGCCATGGCAGCTCGCAGGAGATTACCCTGTGGTGGAATTGGTGGCGCAATTCCTGTGTGCACGGATATGACTCTTTACAGAAGAACGGTTAACCATGGCCACAACGGTCTTTTGACAGACAACGACAGCTGGTATGAGACACTATCATCTCTAATAGATGATAAGACATTAATGAGAAAGCTCTCTATCCAGGGGTATAAGTGGGTTAAGAAGAACAGAAATATGGAGATAGGTTATCGTAGCTGGCGCAAGGTTATCAGGAACGTTTATGGCTGACTTTACACCGGAAGAGAAATGTGATAAGATAGATGTACGATGCCCGTATTGTAACAGGTTGTGGTTCAAGGCATTCTATTTTGAGACGTTAAAGCTAGTTCCCCTATTCGCAATAGCAGTGGAGGTGAAATGCCCTAACTGCGAAAGAATGATAGCCTGGCCAATAATAGCTCTTCCGGAAGACTAACTTAATATAGCAGGGCTATAAGCCCATTCGTTTCATAGAACACTACAAGTGTCAGACTTGTAGTGTTTTTTCTTTTACAGGAGCAGGGATAATAATATGTATGGAGACAGGAAACAGATACAGGCTGCAGCGACAGCAATAGGAAACGGAACAAGCTTTCACGTTCGCAAGTGGGCGGTTACAGTATTTTCAGTAACAGAAACGTTTGAAGGAACAATTACCTTTGAGGGGACTGTGGACGGGGCTAACTGGAGTTCCATCCAGGTCCACAATCTCAGTAATGGAAACGTCTCTACTACAGCCACTGCTACTGGCTTATATGGCTGTAATGTTCTTGGGCTTGGAGACGTAAGAGCCCGTATTTCTGCATATACCAGTGGAACTATCTCGGTAGAGGTCAGAGGAGTAGACGTAGGTTCCGGTGAGTCCCTGGCAGACATTTCCTTTGCCCCCGATGCGGTTCTAAGTGTTGATGACAACGACGGCAGCTTAACAGTAGACCAGCCTCTCCGTTGGTTATTGCAAACCAACGCACACATTCAAGTATACACTTCTGATGTCAGTGCTGCTAACCCTGTTCCTGTCTCGCACATTGGCTGTGTTTCAACAATTAACCTCATCCATGATCACTTCAACGTTAATGCCAATCTCCAGGTGTCTGACGTTGACGTTGGCCCCAATAACCCGGTCCCCATCGAGTCTGC
>SDBS01006915.1_pt1 | contig 11028 bp, 9 predicted proteins | sample 2277091 | NCBI WGS metagenome assembly SDBS01 (sample SAMN10404972, study PRJNA504765) | marine sediment metagenome | isolation source: marine sediment core GS10_PC15, 163 cmbsf | place: Arctic Ocean: Southern Knipovich Ridge | collected 2010 | reverse complement strand
TCAGTGGCATTGTCAAATTTTGCGTGATAGCGCTCCGCATCGTCAAATTGTGTGAGTTGCTATACATTGTGCCGATTCCTGTTACTGGACGGTTCGGTATCGTACTGTCACATTGGATGGTCGAATTGCCTGGCGTTTTCGCAACAACTATTTTCCAAGGTGTCGAATGCGGGTTTGAATCATCATATGCTTTGTGTCAGTCCACCAAGCCAAGCAGCTTGTATATCTCACTTTTGATTCGTTCCGCGCTTTGGCCGGCATAAGGGTTCATCTCGTTGGCTAATCCCTTTAGTTTCCCCATTGGATAATTCGTCTTCGCCTCGCGCAACGCTGTGCTAAGGTTTCGCATGTCGCTCAATACCGGCGCAAACTCGCCGATCTTCCACGTAACAGAGCCTTCCCAGATATAACCGTCCGGGACGGGAACGCGGATAATCGGCTTGCCAAGAATTACGCCGTATTCGGCCACGCAAGTGTGGTCGGTCAAGATGATATCGCAAGCCACTATATATGGTTTCCAGTCTTCCGATGGCTCCCGAACAATAAAGCCGTATTGTTTTTGTGTACGGAGGTATTCTCCCCATACGCGTTGCCCCGGCGGTTTCGGGAGATATTCGTTAGGATGAACGGTAAGAACAAACTTGAATTCTCCCGTGAGCTTCTTTGCTTCCTCAAGAAAAGCATCCCCGACCGTCTCAAAAAGGCATTGCTTGCGCCATGTGCTCAGCACAAATACCACAATATCATTCGGTTGAAAACCAAAACCTCGCCTAATCTCATCTCGCTCATCGCACTTCGCCAATAACTTATCATTCGCAATGCTGCCAACGACAGCGACAACATCACTTAACACTGGATTGTGTTGAATCGCCAAGTCCCGGATCGAGTGTTCGGATACAAACATGCGACGGTAGAACGGACGCCCCTTTCCATCAAACGCGGACTTACCATATGCAAGAGCCCCCGTCTCCCCGGGTTCCGATCCGGAATGAGGCCCGTGTCCTATGTAAACCGCGGGAGTTGTTCGCATCGCGGCAAACATATGTGGTGCGTGACTTGGAACCACGATAAGGTCCCAGTTTCGCGAGTAAACAGAAAAAGGGCCTATTTTCGATACCGGCAAACATTCATCCATGCCGGGTTCCTTGTCGGAATTATTCTTTTCAACTTGTGCTGGAAACCACGTGCTGAATCGCAAACGGGAATCGTTCTGAAACAGTTCCCAAAAATCACGAAGATGTTCGGCCATTACTAAGGAATCGCACCGGAACAGGATGTTTTTCTCCGAAGTCGTCTGAAACCAGCCACGAAATAATCTAACCGGCCACGACAATAATCGCGTTAGCACGAAGATCATTTCTCGAAATCGCCAACGCAACCCGCGAAAAATTCTTACTATGAATACTGCCACTATTCCTACGCCTCATTTTTCATGATTTTAGTGCGGATTGAATCAACAGCATGTTGGACGGGGTCAATAACATTTTTTTCTATATCTATATTATCCGCGTTATTTATCGCATCGAAAATCATGGAAAGCTCGGTGCAACCTAAAACTATGTTATCATAATGTGATTTGCGCAAATAATCAGCGAATCGTTCGGGCAAACCGGCCCATTGTTTTTGCTTGACGTCCTCAATGAACTCGCGCACAAGCATTTGCTCTTTTTCATGCGGGTAATTCACCATTATACCATGATTCTCGCAGTAAGAATCGTATATTCTAGTGGCTACCGTGCCTTCACTCGCAATTACGAGAAGTTCGGAAACGCTTGACTCCACGCAATAATCCGTAACGGTGCGAATCAGGTCCACCAACACGTTGTCAATCGCCGGAACCCTCTCGCGTATATCGGGTAAAAAAAAGTGCGTGGTGTTGCATGCCATAATAATCATATCCACGTTATATCCGAGCAGCCCCTGAATCGACGCCGCCAGATCTTCAACAAGTTCCTCCCGTCGCTCTCCATATAAGATTGCCCGCACCCTGCTGGGCATAACACAGTTGTTGTCAATAATCAACCTTGGACGCTCCCACTCTTTTTCAACTGGAAACGCGTCAAGTATTTTCTGGAAAAAGTGAAGCGTGGCATAAGACCCCATCCCGCCAACAACTCCGATGATGTTCCGGCACACGTTCTTCATTTCAAACGGCGCCCCGGCAGCGTTTGAGGAATTGGATATATGGTTTTTCGAGTTCATGGAATTGTCCCTCGGAGGCGTCATCTTGAAAACAGGTTCTCTTCAAGAAAAGTCAACGCTGAAACCGGTTCATAGTCATTGCAAGTGGTCTCACGGAAAAAGGGGGCGTTAGATGGAGCCACGCCGGATCCAAATAACGCGAAGGGGACCGGTGCGTCCGTGTGCTTTCCGTCGCGGCATCGTGTTTGATGGTCACCGCAGACAACGATCCGGAAGTCATTTCCGTACTCTTTGATCAATTTATTAAGTACCGGACCAACAATCACGCGGTCTATTGTTTCGATAGCCTCCATTTTGCCGTTATAATTGTGCTGATGCGCCTCTTCGTCCGTCGCATTGATATGAGTAAGAACAAAATCGTAGTCCTCGAGATAGCGAATCGTGCAATCGGCCTTTGCCTGATAGTCCGTGTCGATGTAGCCGGTGGCGCCGGGAATGATGTCGTAATGGATCTTCGCCGCCATGGCAAGGCCGTGGATGAAATCAAGCCCGCCAACAAGAGCGGCGTTCTTCCCTGTCCTCTCCTTAAAGCTCGGCCACTCCGGTTTAACCGAAGGGCTCCATACCCACAGCATATTGGCGACACAGGAGGGTGGCAAATTCATCGCCGCTATCTGACGCTGTGTGCCAAGGAGGAATTTCGCGATATTTTTCGCCACATGAGCGACTTTTTCATTTCCATTCCCTCCAGAAGGCAAGATTTCACGAATAGGCACCCCTATGTTCATATGAGGTTCATGGCACTTCAAATCTCCGACATCTATGTCAGCGCCACGGATAATCAAAATATTCCTATAGCTTTGACCAGGGTACAGCTCCCAAGTGTCGTGCGGTATATCTATCTGAGAGATTAGGTTACGAGCATCGCTGTCTGTGATTAGCCCCGCGGTGAAATCCGTAATCTCTTGCTTCTCCTTGTCAACAGTTACGATGTTGCATCGTGTGACAAGGTCGTTTGCATGGAGCGGAATCCCTTTAGCCATCGCCTCAAAAGAAGCCCGGCCGTGTGGATAGTACTTACGCGGTTCGTAGCCGAGCAATCCCATAATGCAAACCATGCTCTCGATTGGAAAGCCGGGGAAAGTCGTCTGAATGCGTCCCACTTGCCCACGGCTCGCCATGTAATGAATATTTGGACTGAACGAAGCCTCGAGAGGAGTTGCTCCACCCATTTCGGCAATTGGCTCGTCGGGCAGTCCGTCGATAATGATCATAACCGTTTTCATGCGAAAATTCTCCGTGCTTCCTCAAGGTCCTCATTGCTGTCAATCTCAAACCATTTGCGGCCGTTTACGTCAACCACCTCAACGAATAGTTCTTGCATGTGTTCCGCAAGAATAAGGTCGTAGTAAAGATTGGTTTTCTCTTGCTCAACCCCCTGAGACAGCCATTTGCGCAAATGCTCCAGCCCATTGGCACTGTATCGAAGAATGCCAATGGATTTGTGTTGATTCGGTTTGAGAAGACTCAGATCGCGAATGATTTGAAGCGATTGAGCGCGGCTTTGCACGTCTGTTTCAACGAAAGCCCCGTCAAGTTGTCGAATACTTGAATCCACAAACCAGGCGATGTCATGTTGAACCGGAAGCGACAAAATGGACGACTCGAAAAAAACGTCCCCTTCCAACACCCAGGTCGACTCGTTCAATCCCTCCAAACCCAGATAGAGACTGTACATGCTGTTTGTGGTAGAGTAAATCTCATTGACATGATATGAAATTTCCATACCTTCGTATGCGCCCGTGATGGTATCCTGGATCAGTTGCGAAAAATGCCCTACCACTATCTTGACTCTTTCACAACCGTTTGCCGCCAAACAGCGCAGGGCGTTTTCCAGAATACGGGATCCTCTAACATCCGCGAAGCACTTAGGATTGGCTTCCGTAAAGGGGAGCAATCGTTTCCCTTCGCCTGCCACCAGAATAATCGCATGTTTAGGATTCATCAGTCATCTCGCTTAAAGAGAAAGAAATCATGTGATCCGTCGCCCTTGTTCCATGGTGCGGGCCACACCGTGTCGGCAACAACCGAAAACCACAACATTGGATACAATGAGAACGGTTTGGTAGCTCGGATAAAAGCCGCCAAAACACGTCGCAAAGGTATAAGCGGCCCACGAAAGAAAAAGCGATTGAGCAAGCGGAAGCCTCGCAGAAAACGATAACTTCGCTTCTGGTAATATAAACGAAACCCAGAAGCGGCAAAGATATCTTTGATTTCTTCGGGGGTTCTGTAAATCGTGTAACATTTGGATTTTATTAGTCGCGTTTCGCGTTTTTTGTACCGCAGGGTGCTGCGTTCCACAATCACGGTTGTCGGTTTAATGCAAGGAGCTAAGTTGTCGAGAGTCTGCTTGATACCATCATCATCAAGGTACTGAGTGACTCCGGCAAAATAAATAATGTCAAATTGCTTTTCGGATGAAAATTCCGTTGCCGAGCATTGGTGGAAATGAACGTTTTTCAGGCCGTTTTTTTCGGCGGCGCGTCTGGCTATCCCTACTAATATTTCACTGAATTCGACTCCTTCGTATTGTTTAATCAAAGGCGCTAGGATAACAGCCCAACGACCATCTCCACTACCCATTTCCAGGAGACTCATATTGCGGTCAAAAGAGACTATTCTCCTCAAGTGCTTCCATTCAAAATAGGTGCGGTAGTCTGCCTCTAATTCATAACCGCCGCCAAAGCCGGCAGCCGTGCCACAAGCGCCCTCTTGACTGTTCCAAAATCGCGCAATACCTTCCTTGGGTTCAATTGACATAATGAACTCCCATATTTGGATTATTATTGGGAGTCTCTTGGAAAAACTTATCCATTAAGACTTGCTCCTTTTCGGAATCAGGTAAGAAGCGAAACCATACATTTTCTTTAGCTCTTCTACCCCTCCGGGAATCGCAACCCAAACCAAAATAAATACCAGGACTCCAACGAGGAAAGAAAGAAATGTTTGAAGAAAAACGCTTTGTGATACGATCAAAAACGAAAAAAAGAATAACGCAGCGCCCATGACGATACTTGCCGCCATTGGCCGCCAGACACCCTTGAAAAATGTGCCTGTTGTAACGGATGTGTATCTGAAGCAATACCACAAAGACGGGACCAAAGTGATATTCCATGCAAAGGCCATCCCGGTAGCCACTCCCAACGCCCCCCAAGGGATACCGATGGCAATGGCACAAATAGTTATCACGCCAGATATTATACCCCATTTCAAATATCGCCCCGTTTGTCCGTGGGAGATCAACACGAGTCCTCGGGTTCCGGCAACCGCTTGCATGAAACCCGCCACGGCCAGCATCTTGAAAATTCCGTTCATCTCCACCCATTGGTCTCCAAGCACGAGAAGAATCACATTTTCAGAACAAACACAAAGAAAGGCTAAAAGCGGCATGCTGACGGACGCCAGCACCAAAAGCAACTGTGAATAGAAACGCTTGTATCTGTCGGGATCGTTCTGCAATCGGCTAAGAGCAGGAATAGCCACCGAATTCATGGGCGTGCGCAAATTCGTTATCGGGACCTGAAGTATTTTGTGTGATTCTGTATATAGCCCCAGCATCCCCTCGCCACAAAAGCGTCCTATTAGAATCTTATCCAGATTGCGTGAGAAAAAAACAATCATACTGAAACCCGTAATGTGCCCTCCAAAACGCAGCATTGGCCGCACACCCGACCCTCGAACTGGAAGCCCCGGGCGCCATCGGCAGGTGGTAAGAATCCCAATAGCAGTTGTGCCCGACATTGCCAGCTGCATGAAGACCAGAGCCCAGTACCCAGCCCCGCACAAAGCGAGAATAATGCCCGTGGCTATTGAAACAACCATTGATGAGATTTGAATTAGAGCCAAAACGCCGAAACGCATCTGCCTTCTCAATAACGCCTGATGCTGGATCGACAAACCACCCAGGAAAAAGGTAATTGACAAAACCAATGTGATGTGCGTCAATCGCGGCTCATAATAGAATCGGGAGATAAGCGGCGCCATGGCGGCAACCACAAACATTGTTATCAAACCGATGCACGTATTGACCCAGAAAAGAACACTAATCTGGCCGTGATTGACCTCGCTTTTCTGGACCGTGGCCGTGGATAACCCCATATCCTTGAAGATGACCGCAAATGCCGTAACGGAAGTAACCATGCCGAGTAATCCGAAGTCCTTTGGGGAGAGCAAACGCCACAAAACAGCCATTCCAGCAAACATGAGAAAGATTTTGGCACCTTGAGCGAGCAAAGTAAGAGCGCCGCCACGTATGGAGTGACCTTTGATGTCTGCTTCCAGGTGTTTTACATCAAAAAAACTATCCTGATCTGATGATGCTAGATCGCCTGGGTCTCGCTCTATATTACCCATTTGCCGCTATTTTACTTTTCCATGGTTTTCTCAGGCTGTGGCAAGCTAGTTCCATTATACCTGTACATTGTACTTCGGTTTGTTCGAAAATACTGGGGTTGCAGCCCCGCGCCCCGATTCTTAGTTTCAATCATCACGTTCTTAACGGTTAAAGGCCTGCTACTGCCCGGAATCGCCTCATCCCGAACTGAAACATGATGTTTTGCCTTGGGAAATAAATCCCTTTCAACTGGAAATGCCGCCTCCCCCCACCTGTGTCAAAATGCGGGAAGTCCTTATGACTCGCAGCAATACGCGACGTTCATTCTGTTGAAGCTACACACAAATACCTATGCGGGGCAAATTGCAACGAGCCGGCTGCGCGTTCGAATCGAAATTGGGGGTTCGGATCAGCGGGTCGATTGATAATTAGCGACCAGCACGAAATAGTTGGAAAAGGGAAGACTTCTTTTGCCCAAGTGCTTAATTATCATATTGAGAGTATATTTTGCGGACCGTTTAATAAAACGGTCTTTGTCGTTCGACGAAAAATAGCCGCTAAGTATTTCGGCGCTGGCGTTATTTTTCTTCAGGATGCTTTCCAACCACTCAAGTTCCATAAGGTGTTCAGACCAGTTTCCCGAATATGGATCACAGGTATTCGTTGGATCATTGGGTGTATACGAGATATTTCCACTCTCTCTATATTCGTCAATACACTTTTCAATGTCATGCTTCATCAGGCCACGTGTTTGTTTTGCAATTCGCTCAATCACTTCCTCGTTTAACGTGTGATCGTAACCAGCAATTATGTCTTTTCTTAAATTCAAACAACTTTTAGGCGAATCCTGTTTTCTGTCTCCCCATTTGTATTCTTTATCTTCATACTCGCTTTGCAGGTGAAATTTTCTTAACTTTCGTGTAGTAAATGGATTCTTGATGTTTGCGTCACTGCTAAACACGGCACGAAATGAATGGTTATTGCAAAGCGAGCAGAGCTTTCTCAAATGGTCTTCTACGTCATAAATATGTTCGATAACATCGTGTGAACTAATTGCATTGACGGCTAACGAATTGTTGTCTATGTAGAGAATTAGCTCTTCAAGGTCGCCACAAACAAAGCCATCTACATCAATCGCAGTTGCTTGCGCCACCTTCTTCGCATCGTCACATGTCACATCGTAGTTGTCGTTATAGATAACTCGACCGATTCCTAATTCCTTTGCCAAAAGCGAGAAGACACCGGAGCCTCCTCCATAGTCGATAAAGACGAATTCTTCGAGCGGGAGTTTGTTGCCCTCCAGAGACAGGCCGAGGAGGTATGTATAAAGTTGAAGCGTTCCGATAAGGTTAGTTAACTTGTTTCCCAGATATCGTTGGTTATGTTCAGAGATACCCAGTTCTTTTAAGTTCAGACCAATAAGCTTTTTGTAGAGCCTGTCGGCGGCAGAGTTGATTTGGTGCGTCAATGTGACATCGTTTGGCAGTCGAGAATTAGTATAGAAATACGGTTGCTTAGTCACGTCGTTAATTCCTAAAAAATGTTATTGCAATTTGCTGCAGCCAATTAGAGTGGATCTTTTTGAAAACAAATCGCTAGATAATAATACAACCAATGAATTCTTTGTGCCATGTTACTGTTTAAGGGTGGTCATCCGTCTTGCGGCGGATTTTGGAACTGGCCGGGTGTTGACCAGGGTCGCCAATCCAAAAATCACTGGCGAGGTCGATAAGCTTGCTTTTAACCGGCCGCGTTAACGCATAGCTGATGTATCGATTGTTTGAGCATCGCCACCGTTTATCTTGTCCAAAAACCGAGTACTGAATTCCTTTCTCCGTCAGCCTCTCTTCGATCCGTCGCCAAAAAGGACATTCCAATGTCGTTGAACCACACGAACAGGGGTGTTCTTCTTTCTTAATCCTTGGGTCCGGCCCGCTTAGTTCTCCCACCGTGGCGATATCTTTATGGCTGCCCAAAAGGAGAGCCACCAGTGTCGAGCCCGAATATTCCAGACTTACCAAGTACAGTAGTTTTATTTTTTCCACGCTTTCCTCAGGCTGTGCCAAGCTAAGTCCGGTATTTTCTACATTATACTCCACTTTGCTCCGATAACGCCGGATTCTCGGGCAAAAACGCCCCCTACTCGGTTCCGAACATAATATTTGCAACGGTAAAAGACCTGTTGCCGACCAAAATTGCTTCAATCTCAACAAAAAAGCACCATATCCAACTGGAAATGTCTCTTTTCGATTGCCAAAGGGTCACTCCCAATTGTGAATACCGTGTGATATTACCCTCTTATTCTTTCTCGTAACTTTCGCAGCCACCCCACGCGAGCGAGTGATTGCCGGCATTGAAAATAGCCGGTTTTCTGTCCCAGCATGAGATATAGCCCGTGCATATGCCATTTGATCTTCGAGAAATTCCTCTGTTTCGAAATCGATTTGCCATTCTTATAGGCCAAATCCCGAATCCACTCGGACGGATAAGGAAACTCGTCAGCCGTTCCCTGCAGCTTCACCTGCGGCAAAGTCACGTCTTTCCATCGAACGGGTTTGCATAATCCGTTTGTTACTTGTTCAAGTCGAAAACCATTTTCCTGAAAATCATCAACATGTATCTGCCCTTCATCATCATGAACAATCCTTGGATTGTGTTGTCTTTCAATCCAAGCACGATAGTAATCGAACATGGAAATGTACTCGTAAGAGCTTTTTATCAATTTGTCGAATAGCTCTATGTATTGAGCCTCATACGTTTCCAGACCACCAATCGGGTGGTCGTAAAGGATACAGATACCGTCCGTGTTACATCTTTCCCGCACGACGTCGAAGAAATGCGAGAACTGTTCATCTTGCGAAAACCCGGCTTCAGAAAACACTCCCGAGCAGGCTGGATGCACGGGAATTTGAAGCGGATAGTTCTTATCGTTCCAAGGTCGAGAAGGCAGATCGTCCACCGCATAGCCGAACTCGGAAGAGAAGACGAAGCCAAGTTGCTTTATCGCTTCGCTGAAGCCACGGTAATTATACCCCATGGGACTGACAATGGAATTGGGAGTGATACCGCTCTTGCGTATCTCCTTAAGCCCTTTTCGAATATTAATGTCGTTGACTTCCCGAGAGGCGTACGTCATATGCCTGAAGCAGTGAAGCTGGACGTCCTGGTTGTGTTCCAATAGCCGCGTAATCCATTCTTTCCTGTTCTTCCATAGGCCCATATCAAGGAACCATGCAAACCGTAATCCAGTTCTTTCCGCGATACGCAATCCTGCTTCCGTGCTGGACTGCGAAAAGCTGTCCGCGTCGATACGAAATGAAAAATGTTTTTTGTTCTTATAGAGGGGCGATACTCTTACTAGCGGAAGCCCGACCCAGTTGAAGCAATACAACAGGATTTCCAGCAGCAATCCACGGAAAGCGCCGCTATCCATCATTGGACCAACTTCGACGAAGTGTTTTCTTGCGGTTAGGGAGAAGTAGGGGCGATGTTCCCACTGGGCTCCTTGCTCATAACCACCGATATCCCAAGGGAGAGACACGATCAGGCGGTTGTCACTCTCGATGATCACAATTCCTGAATTTGGGATTTCATTGTTGCCCCGGTCATAACATGTACCGAAAGATTCTCCCTCTGCCTGCAAAACCGGCATATTTGCGTAGAAGCTACGCGGCGCAAAAGGACTATTATTGCCGATGCGAAAATAGTAGGAGCGGGCCTCTACGTTCTCCTTTTGCCGACCTCTGAAACTGGGTGAACCGTGGTGTGTAATAACAGCAACACGTTGTCCCGAAAGCGCCTCGGAGTCATCAGTTAGTGCTGACTTGCTGAAAAATACTCTCGCCCCAGAGCCGATGCCGTCCCTCATGTTCTTCATGAAAACAGAAGGAACGCCAATCTGGCTAAGGATCTGCGCAGAGTAGGTCGAATCGGCATCTATTCCAATTGCGAGTGCTCTTGTCATAAGTACTTCACTTTTGTCCGCAACAGCTTGCCCCGAGCGCGTCCCTTGACCGTGTTGGGCATTCTCACGCAATCCTTCTGGGCCCTCAGAAGCGTGGTCACATTATCTGTTTTGAAATAGTTGGACAGTGGGCGCGTGAAACGCTGGAGAACGGGTCCGTTGTTGGTCAGCCTCTGGTTATCCCAGATTTCCTGCAGCGCGGCGGTGAACTCCTCGATGGGAGGGAGAACGGTCTTGTTACGTGGATCGGTTTCTCGAAAGGCTCCAGAACCTTTGAGCTTCTATCAAGATGCGCGTTTGCCGGTGTTTCTGCTGCCTTATCCGTCATTTCCGCAGCTCCTTCAGATAGTGCGAGTAGTCATTGTTCATCTCCGAGGCGATCCGCTCGAGTTGGGCGTCGTCAATATAACCCATCCGCCAGGCAGTCTCTTCCGGGCAGGCTACCATCATGCCTTGGCGCGACTGCATGGTTTGGATAAAGGTCCAGGCCTGTAGCATCGACTCGAATGTGCCGGTATCGAGCCAG
>SDBS01006914.1_pt1 | contig 11029 bp, 9 predicted proteins | sample 2277091 | NCBI WGS metagenome assembly SDBS01 (sample SAMN10404972, study PRJNA504765) | marine sediment metagenome | isolation source: marine sediment core GS10_PC15, 163 cmbsf | place: Arctic Ocean: Southern Knipovich Ridge | collected 2010 | reverse complement strand
GGCAGAGCAGTTGTGCTGGATTTCTTTGAACCTAGTAATCCGGTTTTTCGAAAACTTTACTTCTGGTATTCGTACTATGTGCTGCCAAAGATCGGCGCGCTGATTACTGGAGATAAAACAGGGGTCTATGATTATCTACCGGACTCTATAAAGGTCTACTATAAGCCGGACAAGTTTAGCGAGGAAATGAAGAAGGCCGGTTTCAAAAACGTAAAATATTATCCTCTGACCGGGGGAATTGTGTATATTCATGCTGGTGACAAAGAGTGAAATGAAAAGGTCAGTTGAACTTGTAGCCGGGATCACCGGTAAAAAAGTACTCGACAATATTGAGACCAAGTATTTTGACGCTTTTTATCTAGGTCAACCCTACTGCCTGAAGATTAAAGGAAACTTCTTAATTGCCATTGATGACATGAAGTCGGCGGTTGAGGAACTTCACTCTAAAGGTAAAAAAGCTTATCTCGTCACACCGGCAATCCCCAAAGAGAGCGAACTTCCGGTAATTAGAAAAGCATTGGACGCGGCTCAAGAGGCCGGTATTGACGCTGTCGAGGCTCATGATGTGGGGATATTTCGGCTTCTTAGAAATGACTATTCAGATCTGCGCGTTCATGTCGGGAATTTCGCCAATGTCTACAATGAACGGTCAGCGGATGTCTTTAAAAGATTAGGCGCCAGCAGAATAGTGCCCAGCCATGAGCTGACCGGAGACGAACTGGCCATTGTCGCGGGGGTAGAGGGCATAGAGTTTGAGAGACCGGTTCACGGTTCATTGTCGCTAGGTATGGCTTTCTCGTGCTTACTCAAGAACGAAAAGAATGGGGCGTGTCGCCAAGAATGCTCAGAGGAGTTTTTCATTGAGCTGGAAGACTGGAGAATGCGCTCAGTCGGGACTTCTGTACTAACAGGTGAAGACTATTGCTTGATTGAACATCTGGAAGAATTACTGAAAATAGGCCTGACCTCCTGGAGATTCGAAACATTCTTTGATTCTCCTTCAAAGATAAATTTACTCGGAAAGATATATAACCAGGCCCTTGAGAATATAGGGGCCGGGAAAAGCGTTGGAGATGAAAACGTTCAAGCCGCACGCGATCTGGCCTCAAGAGGTCTGTGCAACGGATGGCATTTTGGCAAAAATGGGAGAGATTATATAAGTATTGGTGAGACTTGTGTCTAATAGCATTAAGAAAGTCAAACTAATGTCACCTGCCGGCAGCATGGAGGCGGCTGAAGTTGCTTTTGACAGCGGAGCTGACGTTGTTTACGCCGGAATAAAAAACATCAGCATGCGCCCGAAGAGGGTGGAGTTTGATGAGAACATCGGCGAATTGATCAATTACGCGCATGGTCGTGGCAGAGAGGTTTATGTCACAACAAATGTCTGCCCCAAACCGCAGGACCTGCCTCTTTTTGATAAGCGTTTGGCAAGTGTGAGTGAGCTAAAGGCCGACGGTGTCATAGTGAGCGATATCTCGGTTATGGAACATATCCATAAAAACTATCCAAATTTGCCGATTCACGCCAGCATTATGACGAGCATTGTGAACGCCCAAGCCGCGAAGTTTTATAAAGAGAGGGGCGCGAGCGTTGTAGTGATCTCAAGAAGCCTTGGCGATATCGAAGAGATTCGCCTCATTCGTGAGGAAGTCGATATCGATCTTGAGGTTTTTGTCCATGGCGGAATCTGCTACATGTACGACGGTGACTGCTATATGAGCAGCTATTGGCGTCAACGATGGGATTATGATCCCGATCTTAAAGAGAATCGCCTGTTTGGCCAGAACAACACGAAGGGCGAGTGCCAGCTTATCTGCAAGCGCAGTTGCAGTCTGGAAAGCAAAGGCGTTGCCCGGGATAGTGGCCGGTTGATGCGTCGTCCGGATGATGTCGGGTTGGACAGGCTGCCTTTCTACATTGACATGGGGGTCAAGGTTCTTAAAATTGAGGGCCGGGCGATGCCTTTGGAATACATAGCCAGCGCCACCAAGCTCTACCGCCGAGCGATCGACCTTTATTATGAAAGCCCCGAGCGATTTCAGCTGCTCAATGAGTGGCAACCAGCTATTGACGAGCTAATTGAGGCCCGCCTTGAGTATGAGCGTACCTGGCACATCACTTAAAGGATGCTGTTAACTTCCCTAACTCACTCAAGGTACTGATTTAAGGATTTCTAGCTGTAACTTTCGCTGAAAAGATTGATAGAGAGGATATCCTTATCTTATTCACATTTTCACAGAGAAAATGATGAAAAGCCAAAGATGCCCTCTATTGAGCGACAAGACAAAAGGGAAGCTATTGTTTTTTGGCTAATACGAGTTGCTGATCTCTGGCTTGCAAGTCAACTATCGTTGGCGCTAAAAAGCCCGTACCTGTTAGCCAATCAGAATATTCATCTTCAGTCCAAGCTCCACCGGTGTATGTGTTAACCAGCATATTGACGCCGAAAAGAGGCGCTGAGGGGCTACGGCCGCGAACATAGTCTTGGATAGCTATCAAGCCATCGGGAGCTAATCGGTCATAAATACGCTTGAACAAGATTTGGTTTTTATCAGCGCCATAGATATGGGCGATGTTACCGAGAAAGACTATATCAAATGGACCGTCGGGTATGGATTCATTGAAGTCACCACCGACCAAAGAAATAAGGGGCCAGCCAGCCGTGATCTCGTTGTTTATTGCGTCAATGACATCAGGTCTGTCAAAAAGAGTGACATTCAGACCGCGATTAGCTAAAAGCTTGCTGCTTGTTCCGGTGGCGCCGCCTATATCAAGGGCCGAGCGCGCGTCTGGTAGTTTGTTGAGGCAAAATTCAACGGCCTCGTCTGCGGTTGGGCTAGCGTACACATCCATGGCACGAACGAAACCCTCGACCGACTCCAAGAACCTGTCGCCTGGAATCGGTTCACCACTTTTCAGCACTTCAGGCAAGGTCAACCACCGGTGCGCCAGTCGCCAGCTGTGCAGGACAGCCCAGCCAATATAATCGGGGCTATTCTTATCTCCGAACAGCTTCTCAGATGGCTGCGTCAACGCATAGATGCTGTCAGATAGGCTGAGGTAGCCCATTGACGCTAGGGCGTCTAACGTAACGGTTGTTGTTCTTTTATCGAAACCGAGTTCGTCTGCCAGCTTGCTAGCGCTCATTGGAGCAGCGTTGAGTGTGGTTAGTATCCCAAGTTTCACGGCCGATCCAACCAAGAGCAGCTCTTGCCAATTTCCGGGTTTGAACCACTTCTTGTCATGGTAATTTGTAGATAGAAAACTCTCATCAGGTATGTTCACAAAAATACTCCTCAAACAGCCAACCGCCTGACATTGTATCAGAGTAGGGACAGTGTTTAAAAAGTTAAAACTAAATCGCTGTGATGACGCGCATGACTATGCCGCCGATGGTGATAGCTAAGACGACCGTGAAGGCTGATATGGCCAAGGCTATTTTCCAAGATAGCTCTCGCGCCAAGACGGCTATTGTGGCAACACAAGGAATATAGATGGTGTTGACGAGAGCGTAGACAAAAAGTTGCTCACCATTCATAAAGGTCAGCAGGTTCTTCGCACCTGTCCCATACTGGACAATCGCCAGTGTCACGAGTAACTGGAGAGCAAGTTCCTTGCGTAGAATCGCGAAGATTAGTGTCAGACCGGCAACGGCCGGGAGACCCAACCAACCCTCTATAATCGGTGAGAGGGGAGCGGCTAGCTTCCAGATGAGACCGGTTTCATATAAGAACCCGAGCACAAGACTGCCTATAATAACGACGGGGGCAGCCGTCATAATAAAATGCATAAAGCGCGCCCAGGTCTTCTTAAACAATGATTTAATTAATGGCATCCTGAAGGGGAACATTTCCATAATCAAGCCCGGTGACTTGCTTGGCATAAAGATATCAAGCACTAGTCCGACACCAACGATTAAAAAGAGCACCAGCGCGAAAATCGCCGCGGCTGGTTGCCATCCGCCCACGAAGGCCAGCGCACCTATAACCACCGCGGTTCTAGCGCTGCACGGTACCAAAGTTATCATGGTCGATGCTACAATTCGCTCGCGCTGTGTGGAGAGAACCCGGGTGCCGATGATGGCGGGCACGTTGCAGCCGGCTGCGGCCACCAGTGGGATCATAGCTCGACCGTGAAGACCGAACCTGTGAAGAAGGCGGTCAGTTAAGAAGGCAACAGAGTTAAGGTAGCCGGTATCCTCAAGCAGAGCCAGAAGAAAGTAGAACGTCAAAACATACGGTATCCCAACTGCCAACGTAGCCTCGATACCGGCATTGAACCCCCAGTTGAGAACGTTAGCGACTATGCCTTCACCTGCTATAAATCCGATAATGCCCTTTATTACCGGTGAAGCCGAAAGGGACCAGGCAAGACTGAATTGCTCTGAAAGAAAGGTGCCGACGAAAAACAGAAAGGCGAAAAGCGATGTTAAGACGATCGAAAGTATCGCAAGCCCGGAAACGGGCGCGGTAGTATATCGCCAAAGCCGATCAGACCTGGTAGACGTAGTTTTGCTATTTGATTGAACAGAATCAGTGACGGTTCCGGCAAGCTCATGGCGTTCACTCGTTATTACCATCGGAGCGGGCTTTCTATATGATTCCTCAATTGATCCTGTTAAACGTTGTGCCGCCTGTATGATAGTGGCGTTTTTGCTATCTTTGCTTAAGGTTTCGGTGATCTCGCTGTCTTGCTCCATCAATAGAATGCTCAGAGCGCGGGGCGCTAGATCATAAGGGCGGACGCTGTGGGAGCGCTCAATAATTGTCTCAAGTTCTTCGATACTTGCTTCAATGTCGGGCTTGTATCGTGTCACGTGAGCAACATTTTGTGATCCGCGGCGAGCGAGACTGATAGAAGTCTCGATCAGCTCGTCAATTCCCAGGCCCCTTGTCGCCACAGTTGAAACGACAGGAACGCTTAGCAGAGCGCTCAATCTGCCGACATCAGTTTCTAACCCTTTCTTCTCGGCCTCATCTATCAGGTTTAAGGCCACTATCAAGGGAAACCCCAAATCTAGAAATTGAAGAACGATGTACAGGTTTCTAGCCAGGTTTGTAGCGTCAACCATAACTATAACGGCATCCGGTTTAGTCTCAAGAACTGCTTGTCGCGCAACCCATTGGTCTTCAGATACGCTTCCAATAGCGTAGGTGCCCGGTAAATCTACGATCCCAATTTTCGAATCATTATGATTTACAGTCGCGATATTAAGTTCGACTGTTTTCCCCGGATAATTTGCGGTTGTGACGTTAAGATTTGTTAGTTTGTTGAAGAGTGTCGATTTGCCGACATTAGGGTTTCCTGCCAGCGCGAAAACATAATCTACCTCGTTTTCCAGTTCCTTGATTGCGTGCATAACAGATAGTGGCATCTAGGCTATTTCTTTAACCATAATCTTTGAGGCCACCTCTCGTCCGAGCGCGTAACGAGCAGACCCTATCTTTATCAATAGAGGGCCCTTGAAGGGACCAATTTCCTCAATCTCAACTTGGATGTCGGGCAAAAGACCAAGCGTCGAGAGATACTTAAGCATCTCAGGATCTTCCTCGGAAACATGGGCGATTTCAACTTTCTTACCAGTGCTTAACTCGGTCAGCGGGAAAGAGCGGTGTTTTTTGATAGCCCCGCTTTTGCTGGGTATCGGATATCCGTGCGGGCAATATTTAGGGTTGTTTAGAAGGCGGTTAAGCCCTTCTTCAACTTCGGGCGACAAGACATGCTCAAGCTTGCAAGCTTCATCATGTACCTTATCCCAAGGAAGGCCAAGAATATCTGTTAGAAAACGCTCTGAAATACGGTGTTTACGGATAAGCTCTAAAGCCTCTCTATTTCCCTTCTTCGTGAGGTGAAGGGTGTACTCAGCGTCTTTCTCAACTAAGTCGAGTCTTATCATTTTCATAATCATTTCGGCGATCGAGGTAGACGTTACCCCGAGACTTGTCGCGAGATTTGTCTGGCGGACCGGGCCTGATTCTGATAATTTATAGAGAGCCTCCAGATATTCTTCAACCACGCTTGACGGCATCGCACAACTCCTTATAAGGTTTCCCTGATACGATATATAAGGTAAGCCTAATTGTCAATGATGTATATACCTTAAACTAGCGATTTTTACACATTTTCTCTTAATGTCGCGCCAATCAATAGCGCGCTGGCTATGATTTACGATGTCAGCCTGCGTGTGATAAAATAGACACATAACTTTTGACTGGAGGTGGCCGCTATGACCAGTTGGCGAGCCACTTATTTAGTCTGAGGAGAACTGTATGACTGAAAAAGAACTTTTTATCCCGAAATGGTTAGCCTGGGAAACAACAGGACGTTGTAACTTAAATTGTATACATTGTCGCTGTGACGCCAGTATGGAGTCGGGCGAAGGTGATTTTACGACTGAAGAAGCCCGTGCCTTAATCGACGACATCGCGTCATACGCAAAACCGGTGATTGTTTTGTCCGGTGGCGAGCCGCTTATGCGCAAAGATCTATTTGAGATCGCCGCGTATGGAACCGAAAAAGGCTTGCGAATGTGCATCGCCACGAACGGCACATTAATTAACGACAAGGTCTGTGAGCAGATGAAAGAGACCGACATCAAGATGGTCTCGCTCAGCCTAGACGGGTCTATCGCTGAGATACACGATGATTTCAGAAAGCAAAAAGGGGCGTTTGCCGGGACACTCAGAGGCATTGATTTCCTAAAGAAACACGGCATTCCTTTCCTTATAAACTCGAGCTTCACCAAGAGGAACCAGGCAGACATTGAGAACACCTACAAACTCGCAAAAGAGCTAGGCGCGACCGCTTGGTATATGTTTATGATCGTTCCGACCGGCCGGGGCGAGGATATTATGAATGAGCTGATATCAGCTGAAGATTATGAAGAAATACTAGACTGGCATTTTCACCAGGAGCTCGAAGAACCCGATATGTTGATGAGACCGACTTGCGCTCCGCATTATTACCGGGTCGCCATTCAAAAAGCCAAAGAAGAAGGCATCGATTACGAGAGACGGAGCCTTTCTTTCTCAACTGGCGGGGGAAAGGGCTGCATCGCGGCGCAATCAATAGCGCTAATAACTCAAACAGGCGATTTGCAGCCGTGTAGCTATTTTCCGGTCAGCGACGGTAATGTTAAAGAAAAGAGTTTTAAAGAAATCTGGGAAAAATCAGAACTGTTTAATTCACTCAGAGACTTTTCGCAGTATAAAGGGCGGTGCGGGGTATGTGAATACCTCAATGTGTGCGGTGGATGTCGGGCCAGGGCAGACGCTATTTACGGCGACTATCTGGAGGAAGAGCCATTCTGCAATTACATTCCATTTCGCGCTCGCGATAAGGACTCTAAGCAAGTCTTGGACCCAAACGGTACCAATACGGAAGAATCACAGAACGAATAGGAGTTCAATAGATGGAAAAGACAGATTATCGTTTTCTAAAAGCTTGCCGTGGAGAGGCGGTAGACGCCACTCCGATTTGGATAATGCGTCAGGCCGGAAGATACTTGCCGGAATACCGGGCTATCCGCAAAGATGTTCCTTTTCTGGAGCTTTGCAAAACACCTGAGATAGCCGCTGAAGTAACGATTCAGCCGATCGATAGGCTCGGAGTAGACGCGGCGATTCTTTTTTCCGATATTCTAATAATCGCTGAGGCGATGGGGCTGCCGCTAGAATTTAATCCGAGCCCTGTGCTTAATGAGCCAATAACAAATATGGCCGGTGTCGATAGATTGGGAGTGCCCGACCCCGAGCAGACCATGCCATTTGTGATGGACACCATTAGGATACTCCGACGAGAGCTTGAAGGCCGAGTTCCCGTGATAGGTTTTTCAGGCGCCCCCTTTACTCTTGCCAGCTACATGATTGAGGGCGGGGGCTCTTCTAATTTTATGAAAGTAAAGACACTAATTTTTCAACAACCAGATGTCTGGCACAAGCTGATGGAAAAAGTGACAGCCGCGGTTATTGAATATTTAAAAGCGCAAATAGCGGCAGGAGCCCAGGCTGTTCAGCTCTTTGATAGTTGGGGCGGCTCACTCTCTCCTAAGGATTATCGCGAGTCGGTCTTGCCTTATAGCAAAGAAATTTTCAAAGCGCTCAAAGGTCAGGGTGTTCCCACTATTCATTTTCTCCAGGGCAATCCGGCCGCTTTGCCGCTTGTCGCGTCAGCCGGGAGCGATGTTGTCGGCGTAGATTGGCGTATAGAGATCGGCGACGCCAGAGAGCTGATCGGCGCGGATGTGCCGGTGCAGGGGAATCTTGACCCGCTCGCGCTTTTCTTGCCGATTGAAAAGATAGAGGAGAGGGCCGAAGAAATAATCAGACAAGCCGGGTCTCGCGGGCACATATTCAATTTAGGGCACGGAATACTGCCGCCGACCCCTGTAGAGCATGCTCAAGCGCTAGTGGAAGCGGTTCATAGGATAAGCGGTCAAATTAACGATAAGGCATTGCAGCCAATAGAATAGAGGGAGAGCGGATTAGATTGAATGATGAGGTTGATTCCAGCGAACCTTTTGCCGTACTTATGTTAAATTTAGGCGGTCCTGATACGATTCCCGCTATTCGTCCGTTTCTGCAGAATCTTTTCTCTGATCGGTCGATAATCAAATTGCCCCTACAACCTGTGATGGCCAGAATTATTGCCAGAAGTCGCGCTCGTAAAGTGGCCGCGCGTTATCTGGCCATTGGAGGCGGTTCTCCGATCTTAAAGCTCACGCAAGAACAAGCCCGAAACCTTGAAGAAGCGCTCAAAAAAACCGGGAAAGATTGTCGCGCTTATGTGGGCATGAGCTATTGGCACCCGTTTATTCGGGAAGCCGTTGAACAAATAGAGAAAGACGGCTTCAAGCAGATGATCGTTTTGAGCATGTTTCCGCATTACTCGGGGGCGACGACTGGTTCGTGTCTGCTGGAATTGGAAAGCGTTCTTAGCAAACAAAAGAGCAGCTTAAAGGTGGCGGCAATTCAAAGTTGGTATGACGATAAGGGCTATCTTGACGCGTTGGTCCAGAGCATAGAGGAAGGTCTCGCGAGATTCGCCGAGAGCCCCAGGGTTCTGTTTAGCGCACACAGCCTTCCTCAGGATTTCGTTAATCAAGGCGACCCCTATCCACAACATCTCGATGCGACAATTCAAGGCGTTTTAGACAGGATAGGCCCGGTTAAGTGGAGCCTGGCGTTTCAAAGCCGGAGCGGGCCAGTCAAATGGATGGAACCGCAGACAGACCATGTAATTGAAGAGCTGGGCGACAGTGGTGTTAAGAATCTTTTGATCGTTCCAATCAGTTTTGTGAGCGATCACATAGAAACACTCTATGAAATCGATATTCAATATAAGAAACTAGCCATTGACCATGGTGTCGAAAAGTTCGAGAGAAGCCCGTCACTCAACAGCTCAAGTCTATTCATCGAAGCCCTGGTTGGCATAACGAACAAGAAACTCACAAAAAGCGTGGCTCAATAAAACACGGGCCATATATAGCAAAAACGTAATTACTTAAACCTAGGAGGTTCATTTGTGGCGACTGTTGCGGTAATCGGCGGTGGTATATCAGGAATGGCGACCGCGTACATGATTCAGGAAAAAGCGCGGCTGGCCGGTCAGACTCATAAAATAACTGTTATTGAAAGCGACAAGCGCCTGGGCGGTAAGATCAAGACTGAAAAAGTCGATGGCTTTATCTGCGAAAGCGGTCCGCTGGGATTTGTCGACAACAAGCCGCCTGTTCTGAAGATGGTTAACCAGTTAGGCATGGCGCCTGATCTGGTGGTCAGCAATGACTCCTCTAGAAAAAGGTATGTTTTTGTCGATGGCAAACTACAGCTTCTGCCGATGTCACCTCCCGGTTTCTTAAAGACAAAGATGATAAGTTGGCCTGGGAAGTTTCGGGCTCTGTGGGAAATAAGAACAAAAGCGGGTGACCCTACTCGAGATGAATCAATAGCTGAATTTGCTCGCCGTCATCTGGGCGCCGAGATTGTCGACAAGCTGGTATCTGCCATGGTCGTGGGTATTTTCGCGGGTGACGCGGAGCAGTTGAGTGTCAAGAGCTGCTTTCCGTTCATGCTTGAGCTAGAAAAAGAGGGCAGCGGCAGCCTGTTTAAAGCTCAAATGCGTCGAGCGAAAGCAAAGAAAGCAAAAGCCAAAGCTGAGGGGGCCGAAGTCCAAAAGGAAGGCCCCAAATCTGAGGGCATGGTTGGATCAAGCGGCAAATTGACCACATTTCAAGGCGGAATGGTTCAAGTAGTCGATCGTATAAAAGAGAAATTTGCGGGCGATATTATCACCGGAACTGAGATTACCGGACTCACTAATGAAGATGGAAGATATCAAATTGAAAGCGCAGCTGGCGAGCGTATTGAGGCAGATACAGTTGTTATGGCGGTACCAGCTTATGTGGCCGCAAAAATACTTAAGAATCTTGCCGGAGACGCGGCTGAGCTTATTGACGGCATTCCTTATGTTCCCGTTAATATCATCGTCTCCGGATATGAAAAGACCGGGTTCGGTCATGATCTAGATGGGTTTGGTTTTCTGGCTCCCAAACGCGAAAAGCGGGGCATCTTGGGAAATCTGTGGAATTCAAGCATTTTCGAGGGGCAAGCCCCAGATGGGCAGGTGGCGCTCAGAACCATGGTTGGCGGCGCTATTAACCCTGACACGACCGCTTTGAGTGACAAAGAGACTCTCGATTTAGTGCAAAAAGAATTATACGAGATTCTGGGGGTGTCGAGCGATCCGACTTTCACGCACGTGATCAGGCACAAGCGGGCGATTCCTCAATACGTCATAGGTCATGAAGAGCGCCTTAAAAAAATCTCGGGCATTATCGATAATTATCCCGGTCTGATCCTGACGGGCAACGCTTTCAAAGGTGTGGGTTTTAACGATTGCGTCATAAATGCCGGTGAAGTGGCCGACCAGATCATCAATTCTTTAAAGTAGCGTCAGCGTCTAAAACTAGCCGAAAATCCAGCCGCCGTCATCCTCAAAGTAATAAGAAGGATCTGCAAGATATTTC
>SDBS01006913.1_pt1 | contig 11032 bp, 9 predicted proteins | sample 2277091 | NCBI WGS metagenome assembly SDBS01 (sample SAMN10404972, study PRJNA504765) | marine sediment metagenome | isolation source: marine sediment core GS10_PC15, 163 cmbsf | place: Arctic Ocean: Southern Knipovich Ridge | collected 2010 | reverse complement strand
GTCTGGAAACCGCCGAAACTCCAGCCGTGAATTGACACTTTTTCTTTGTCCACGCCGTAATTGCCGACGAGGAACTTGACGCCGTCGACGAGGTCCTCGACCTGCGGTTTTCCGATTTGGCCGAAGTTTGCCTTTTCAAAGACGCCCGCATAGCCGCTGTTGCCGCGGGTGTCGATCGTGCAAGCCACATAGCCGTGCTTTTTGGCCATGTAGTATGGGAAGGCATAGTTGTAGGAACTGAAGCTGCCCTGCGTAACCTGCTTTCGCGTACCCAATGGCCCGCCGTAAAAATAGATCAGCACCGGCCGTTTGTCCTTCTTGCTCCAGTCGTCCGGCTTGAACATCATGCCGTAGAGATTGTGGCCGCAGCGGTTTTTATAATCGAAGAACTCCGGCTTAAGCTCGGCAAATTCGTGGGCTTTTTCCGGATGCGAATCGGTAAGGGCTTTGTGGACTTTGGCTTTGGTGTCGATAAAGATCAGCTCCTTGAGCTTTTCATAACTTACCAGATTCGTCAGCACCCTCGTGCCGTCCTGGCTTACCGCGGCGCTGCTGTGAGTGCCCTTGTCCTTTGTAAGGCGAATCATTTTGCCGTTACGGGTCGATACCCTGTAGACATCAGTCTGCGACGGATGCTCCTTCGTTGCATGCACGAACACCCACTTGCGATCTTTGGATATATCTATCGGGTAGACCTCAAAACGCCCGCTCGTCAATGGCTTGAAGCTTTCGTACAGCGGATCGAGTACGTGCAGATGGCGAAATCCCGTCTGCTCGCTGAGATAAACAATCCGCTTGTTGTCGGCGAGATAATGAAACTCCATCATCCGCGGCGTGTTCGGTCCGCCGTGATGCAGGAAACGAAATATCTCTTTTGCCTTGTCAGGCTTTGCTTCATTGTCCTTATCCTTGTCGGACTCTTCGGCGTCTTTCTTTTCGTCCTTATCGCCGTCTTTGTCTTCCTTGTCCTCATCTTTCTTTTCGTCCTTGTCCTCTTTCTTTTCTTTCTCCTCCTTCTTTTCAGGGACCTTTGCCTCATAGATCTTGACCAGGGCGGGGTCCTGTTCAAAGGTCATAAAAGCGATCTTTTTGGAATCAAGCGACCATACAGGTGTCTTGACCATGTCGTCGGGCATGTGCGTTTCGCCTTTGAATACCTCGATCAGTTCGTCCTTTTCATCGTCGTTGTCGCTTATCTCATACAGATAAATTCGCTTTTCGCGGACGGGCAACGGATCATCGGAGACGTGGCGCGAGACTTCTTTGGCCTTCATGAGCCGGCCGCGGTAATTGGCAATTTCGACCTTGCTGGCTGTCGGCGCCTTGATCTCTTTGGAAGTTAAAAATGCAATATGCCTGCCGTCGGGACTTATGCGGTGCCGTTCCAGCGTGTCACCGTTGGGAAACTTAGGATCGATCTGGCGCGCGAAGTCCGATCCGAAAACAATCTTCATCACAGAACTTTCCCGCTTGTAGACGTAACCGCTCGCATCGGGCAGCCAGTCGAAAGAACTTTCCCGGTCCCGGGTATGCATCAGCCTTGTCAGCTTGTCGGCGCAGACGTTGTAGCGGTAGATATCTCCCTCGCTGTCAAGCAGCATCTCGTTGGAAACGGGCGACCATTTCAACCTGCCGATACCGCTGTATTTGGGCGCCTTCTCGTCGTCGGCATCTTTGTCGTTCACCCAGTCGCCGCGCTTCTTCAACTGATCTTCTTCGTCCCCCTTCTTATCTGCGCACTTGTCGCAATCGCCTTCCTTTTTGTCATCACACTTCTTTTCTTTGTCGCCGCATTTGGCGTCTTCTTTCTTACAGCCGTCTCTTTTGGCGTCTTTCTTTTTCTCTCCTGCCTTCTTTTCCTTACAGTCGCTGTCGTCATCAGGCAGAGCATCTTCGGTCTTTTCCTTCTTTTCGTCTTCGTCCTTCTTCTGCTCTTTGTCTATATCTTCCTTGTCCTGTTCTTTATCGTTTTTCTCGTCGTCTTTGGCGGGCTTTTCCTTTTTGGCTTTTTCGATTCTGTCTTCGATCACTTTGCGCGACGATTTCTGAAACTTCGCCATTACCGACGGCCAGGTAATACGCCTGGCTTTGCCCTTTTCGACATCGTAGATATAGAGGTCATTTCCGTGCCGGCGTTCCTTGTAGGGCTTGTAGAGATACGCTGCGTATTTGCCGTCATGTGAAAACGCCATCGAGCGAGCCGACGGTCCGAACAGGCTTTTCTCAGGGAACAGGTCCTTCAGGTTGAGTTCCTTCTTCTTTTCGGCCTTGTCTGCTTTGCCTGATTGAGTTTTATTGTCCTTGTCGTCGTCTGCAGCGCAAACAACGGCCCAGAGGCACATAAACATGACAATAACCAGATGCGTTCTTTTCATCGAATTCTCCTGTAATATCAATATTTCAGCTTTAACTATACCAAAATATTGCGTAAAATACAAGGCAAAATCGCCCCCTGTGCTGCGCACGGGAAGGTTTGAAATTGACATTTCGGCACAAAGAGCATAATCTGCGGCCGAAAGGGAATGGAACCATAACTATTGGAGAGTCCTATGATTATCGTAACGGGCGGAGCGGGCTTTATCGGTTCGGCGATTGTGGCGGCGTTGAACGCACGCGGCATCGACGATATTGTCATTGTGGACATCCTGGGCGAGGATGAGAAATGGAAGAACCTGCGCAGACTCAAATTCGCCGACTATGTCGAGGCCGACGAGTTTCTGGACATGTTCACCGCCGGCGACATCGACAACTCCGTCGAGACGGTTTTTCACCTGGGCGCCTGCTCCGACACCACCGAGACCGACTGCAGCTACCTGGTAAAAAACAACTACGAGTTCTCCAAGCTGTTGGCCAACTGGGCTGTCGAGTCCGGTGCGCGCCTCATCTACGCCTCCAGCGCGGCAACCTACGGCGACGGCTCACAGGGGTTTGTCGATAACGAGGACGAACTCGACAAGCTCATTCCGCTCAACATGTACGGCTATTCCAAGCACATGTTTGACCTTTGGGCAAGACGCACCGGCCTCCTGAAAAAAATCGTCGGTCTCAAGTACTTCAACGTCTTCGGCCCGAACGAATACCACAAGGCCAACATGAGAAGCTTCGTCATAAGAGCCTTCGAACAGATAAACGAGAAGGGCAGGGTGGGGTTGTTCAAATCTTACCACCCCGAATACGCCGACGGCGAACAACTACGTGACTTCATCTACGTAAAAGACGCCGTAGACATGACCCTGTTCTTCATGGACAATCCGGACTTAGCCGGCCTGTACAACATCGGAACAGCCAACGCAAGAAACTGGAACGACCTGGCAAAAGCAACCTTCACCGCAATGAACAAAGAGCCGCAGATAGATTACATAGCAATGCCCGAACATCTAAAGGCAAAGTACCAGTACTTCACCAAGGCAGACACAACAAAACTCAGCAACGCCGGCTACAACAAAGAGACGACTTCCCTTGAGGATGGGATAAAGGACTATGTTCAGAACTATTTGACCTTGAGTGAGCATCTTGGCAATCCCTAATTTTTCACATCGGTGGGCAGTTATGCCGATAGTGCCAATAAGCCTTTTAAGATAGAGAGAACTATGGGCAATGTGAGACTGGACGAAATCGGGTACTGGTCTGCAATCAAGTTGGACATCATTCGAAAATACGCAAGTGCTTATTCAACCATTATAAGCAAGCAGGATCACATAAGAGGCCATGTTTACATTGACGGGTTTGCAGGGGCCGGAACACACATTTCAAAGACAACTAAACAATTTGTCGCCGGTAGCCCGAGAAACGCTCTTAATGTAGAACCACCCTTCACAGAATACCATTTTATTGACTTAAACAGTGGGAAAGTGGACTTGCTGCGAGAGATGAGTAGTGAGTGTGACAATGTAAAAGTCTATGAAGGAGATTGTAACAAAATTTTATTAGAACAAATACTCCCACTTGTAAAGTATAACGATTTTAAGAGAGCGTTATGCGTTCTTGACCCTTATGGAGTGCATCTGAATTGGGAAGTAATCTATACCGCTGGACAAATGAAATCTGTGGAGATATTTTTGAACTTTTCGGTAATGGACATGAACATGAACATACTCCGTCGGAATCGAAGCAAAGTCGATGAAACACAAATTGCTCGGATGGATGCTTTTTGGGGAGATAGTTCATGGCGCGAAGCGGCATATATAAAAACACCAAGTCTGTTTGACGATATTGATATTGAAGAAAAAACCAACAATCATGCAGTTGCGCAAGCTTTTCAGAAACGGCTCAAGGAAGTGGCAGGTTTTGCTTTTGTACCTGATCCAATTCCCATGAGAAATACTACGGGTGCTACACTTTATTATCTCTTTTTTGCATCTCCGAATAAAACCGGTGGCAGAATTGTCAAAGATATCTTTGAGAAGTACAAGTACATGGGTGCGATATAATGGCAACACAATCATCGATTGAATGGACAGAGTCGACTTGGAATCCTGTTTCTGGTTGTACCAAGATCAGCCCGGGGTGTCTTAACTGTTATGCTGAGCGGATGGCTAAACGTTTGAAGGCGATGGGGCAGAGGCGGTATCGCAATGGTTTTGCTGTGACGCTTCATCCGGAAGCCCTCGATGAGCCTTATCGATGGAAGAAGGCTCGTGTCGTATTTGTCAACTCGATGAGCGACCTGTTTCATGAGCAGATACCGTTTGATTTTATTCAAAAGGTCTTTTCCGCCATGGAGGCCAACGCAAGGCACACGTTTCAGGTTCTCACAAAGCGATCCCAACGCCTGCGGGAGCTTGGCCCGCTGTTGGAGTGGTCTGAGAATATCTGGATGGGGGTTACGGTTGAAAGCAACGATTACATACATCGTGTTGACGACTTGCGGGCGACAAATACCGAGATAAAGTTCCTGTCATTGGAGCCTCTATTGGGGCCCGTGCCGGATTTGAATCTTACAGGAATAGACTGGGTAATCGTCGGTGGGGAATCGGGTCCCGGTTCCAGAGAAATGAAAGAAGAATGGGTGCTTGAGGTCAAGGAAAAATGCGAAAGGGCAAACACAGCGTTCTTCTTCAAGCAGTGGGGCGGCGTCAATAAGAAGAAGGCCGGCCGGCTCCTTCAGGGCAGGACATGGGACAGTTATCCGCAGGTGTGCCGGTCAAGAGCGGAGTCAGTATAGGCCTATGCCTTTTACGCCGTTTCATTTTGGTCCGAGTGGGTTTTTGGGGCTTGTGCTTCGTCGGTGGGTTGACCTGCCGATGTTTTTGCTGGCTAATGTTATTGTCGATGTTGAGGTTTTGTTTGCGCCGGGCTGGCCTCATCATCGGGTGTGGCATTGGCATACGTTTCTTGTCGGCGGCATTGTCGGCGCGGTCTGCGGGGCGGTCCTTTATCTTGCAAAGCCCGTGCGTCTGCTTTTTGAATGGATTATGCGACTGCTTCGTATTCGTTATCGGCGATCATTTGTCGGCATGGTGCTTGGCGGCATGGCGGGTGCATGGGTGCATGTTTTTGTCGATTCATTCTACCATTACGACGTAGAGCCGTTCTGGCCGAAGACGGGCAACCCATTCTTCAGATTGGCACGCACCGGCGGCGTAAAGATCATGCCCGACCGGATCGAATTAATATGTATCGTATTCTTCGTCCTTGCTGTCATTTTATATGCGGCGGCGGTCCGGTCGTTTCTAAAGCACAAGCACGCAGATGCCGAAGATTAACTGCAGGGGCGTTTTGCCAAACCATTACTTGACCATGGAGGACAAGAATGATCTCAAGCCAGGGACTGAGAAATATCGTTTGGTTCGTATCCATTTCAATCGGACCGGCGATAGCGTACTGCCTGATACGCATCCTCGGCCGCATTTCCTGGATTTGTAAAAACCTGCACCTCTGCAGGCTGAGGATCTTTGTGTTTTTCATCGCAGGCTTTCTCGCAGTCTGGGCCATTTACTGGACGGGTTTTCTTGTGGCAAGAGCCATTCGCAATAATGAGGCCGAAGATCCCCCCTCCGAGACAGGTCCTTAACACCCGATGCGGCACATTATCAATCGGACAAGTCCTGAATTGACCGAATACTCCGCAAGAAATGTTGACACAATGCCGATGTCAGTATAAAATGCCCTTTTCATCGAGGCCGAAGGTTCCGATATGCCCCGATGAGAGTTTTGCGGTGGATGTAGCTCAGTTGGTTAGAGCACTAGATTGTGGATCTAGGGGTCGGGGGTTCGATTCCCCTCATCCACCCTTTTTTTGTTTTTCACAAAAAAAGCCCCCGTTGCCGTTACGGCACGGAGGCTTGTGTCAATGACGTTCACTCAGTCATTCGGCGCCTATCACAATCACCGTTGGCGGCGACAGGACCCGCGCTTTGCGGCTCATCTGGCTTTGCCACAGTATCGCTTCTTCCAGATTCCTCTTGGCAAGGCCTAACTTCAGCGACTCCACCTCGTATCTGTCCGCCATGGCAAGAAGGTCTTCGCCTCTGGTCAGTTGAGGCTCGAGGCCGGCCACCCGTGCAGCGTTCTGGGCCATGTCAACCGAAAGATTTGCCAGTATATTATTCCACTCATCCCCCTGCCCGCCCGCAACAGACTTACTTATCTCTTCAGCGCGTTTGGCCAATTCAATCCTGGCTCGGGCTGATTCCTCCGACGCCTTGGACACCTCCACAAGCGACGCGTTCCCCTTCTTATAGAGCACTTCGGTGAATGCCACTTTCTCCTTGTTTATCTCGACGATCTGCTTCAATTCCTGCATGATCTCATCTGTTTGCAGTTTTTCGTACAGCTTCTTTCGACTCCGATCAATCTGCCTCGCGAGTGCTTCGTCCGTGGCCTCGTCGGCGGCCTGCTGCATTTTTGCACTCTCAAGTTCATTCCGCAGCCGACGGATATCACTCAGGATGACTTGTCGAGAAAGATCCTGTGAACCTGAAATGTTGCGCAGATGGTCCTGCAGAGCAACAAGTATCGCCTCGGCCCGACTGACTTCTTGATCTGCAAGCTTTATCTGCGATTCCAGCGAGTGCCCCTGATCGCCAAATGCATTTAGAAGAGCATCCCGCAGATATTCTATAATTGTCAGCATCACCGCCTGTGCATCGGCGGAAACGTATTCGTAATCCCTGAAATCCACAATCAACTGAAAAAAGAGCGCTTGATCCCGGTCTCTCGGCGCGGATGTCGCCGTACCCGCACGCGCAGATCCTGGTTGGCGTGTGTATCTGCCGTACATCGAAGTAGTGGATCGTGTCGGCGTGGTGGAAGGAGTCCGGGATCTTGCCACCGCGGGTACAGGGGCCTTAGTCGGCCGTGAAGTCGTGCTGTACCGCGACGAGGAACTCGTGGTTGTCGGCAGAGATGATGTGGAGCGTGCTGCTGTCGGTGTGGTCCGGCGCGTAGAGGATGTAATACGGGTAGTACGCCTTCCGTCGGATGTGCCGCCTGACGCAGCGGCTGTGGGCAGCGCTGCTGTCGGTCCGGCAGGGGTATCTTGAGTTTCAAGCCCGGATGCAGAATAATAACTCATACCATAGCCGCCATATCCTCCCCCGCCGCCCATGCCATATCCGCCATATCCGCCACCGCCATAGCCGCGGGGCCTGTCGTCGTCCGGACCAATAAGCTCCTCCACGTGGATCACCTCGTCGGGCGCAGGCCTATCTTCACCCAACATCTCGGCAAGAGCTCTGCCGCCGACTCCTGAACTGTGTATCAAATACATGACATTGTCAATAGTCAGCGGCAGCACCGCAGGATCGGCTGTGATCTTTACTATGCAGCTTGCCTGTCGAGCCGCCGGCACAGCTTTCTTTTGCGATTCTGCTTTGATATCACCAGGGGGCTCCTGTGTCCACCCAACCGAAACACACAATGCTAAGATAATTACCCAGGTCCACGCTGCTTTTGCCGTTCTCATTTCAGATCTCCTTTCAAATTTCGTTGTTACTGTCACTTAGACTCATTTGCGACAATCGCTCTTTTGCGACTTCCGCCCATCTGTTTTCGGGGAACAATTTAATAACGCGATTATAAGCCTTAACTGCCGAGCCCCTCAGATTCAGCTCGCGATAAAGCTTGTCCGCCTGATACACCATGACAAACGCCGTCCGGTCATCCCGCCTGGCGATCTCCTCGAGCGGATCAGGTATGGCGGCGAGTTCCCTTTCAAGCTGCAGGCGCCTGGCATGCTCACGCTCGTGCTGAGTAAGCTCTTCAACAAACCTAAGCGACGTCTCCATCTGCGCGGCAAGCTCGGCCACCTTCGCCTCAAGAGCCGCAATCTGCCTGGCGTTGCGCACATTCGACACGCCCACAACAGTCCACACGCCGATTGCAACCAGAATGACTGCTGCCGCCGCGGATGAAAAACTGATTCTCCTGACATGCCTTGCCCGTGCGCGCCGTCGAACAATATTCGCAAGATCGCCGCTTGGGCTGTTTCGATGAGACTCAGCACATCGGTCCGCCTGTCGAAGCAATTCTTTTAATCTCTCTTCGCTCATCTATCCATCCGTCAGATTTGAAAGTTTGTTTTTCAACATCACCCTTGCACGATTCAGCCGAACATAGACCACATTGTCCGACACGCCAAGAATCTCACATATCTTTTCAGTCGATAACTCCTGCAGATACTTCAGCACAACAACTTCCCGATATTTCACGGGCAATGACCGGACCGCGATACGGACCCGATCAAAATCATCATCCGTCATCGGCTTCGACGCTGCCGAATCGGCCCTGTCTTTATTCGGCCCGGAAAAAACTCTCAGCCTCACACGTCGCCTGTGTCGATGACTGCGGCACTTGTTAATCGTTATCGAATAAAGCCATGTTCCCAAACTTGAGGCGCCCTTGAATCTCTTCAACCCCAGAAACGCCGCCAGAAAAACCTCCTGCACAACATCCTCGACATCACCGTCCCAGCCCAACAGCCGGCCCGCAAGGGCCTGGACATCCGCTGCATGTTCGGAAACTATCCGGTCAAAGGCCGAACCATCCCCGCACTTGAACCGCTCGACCAGACGCGCATCGTCTGGGTTGTCGCTATGTGTCGAAAGAGCCGACAATTTGTCAGGAATCTCGGCCATGACCACCATATTAGTTCAGCATGCCACCGAAAACTTACGTAAAAATAAAAAAAGCGGCGATAAAACGCCGCTCTGGTCGCACGAGAATTTCATATTGTCGGGCCCGACTCGGCCTGTTGTCGGACATACCCCGGTATATACTGCTATTTGCCGACGAAGAATCGGCGAATAGCGCTCTTGAAGCCGGTCGACTCAGCCCTGACTACAGGCTCGCCGCGCTCGGATTGGGACGCGATTTTTTCAGATACTTCGGTAGCGAAGGGTTTTGTCTCGATCTCGAACGGTCCATCCAGTTTGATGGTTGCGGTAAACGGTCCCTTTACGTCTTTGGGCTCTCGCCACGAGAGCGAACACGTGCCGCCTCACCCATACTCGAAATTGAAGGTCTTGTCGTAAGTCCCCGCCTTGTTCTTGATATGCAGCTTGGGCGGATTCGCCTTGGCGCCGTCCCGCGAAATGGAAATGCTCTCGCCCATCCGCCCGACAAGGTTCTGGCTGAAGCTGTAGCCCGAACGTCCCTTCTTGGCGGAAAGCTGCGCCACAATCGGCTCACCCACATCCAGCTTGGTCGGCTTGTCTTCGGCTATCTTGAAGACCCCTTTCTTGGGCGAACTTACCGAAGCGGTCAGCGCCCATTCAACTCCCTTCTTATCCTTCTTTTTGACTTCCCAGCTTCCCAGCTTATACTCCCCGGCGGGCAATTGTCCTGCGCCGTCATCGGCCACCATGCGAATGAAACACTTGTTGCGGGTGACCATGAAATTGTCGACGTTGGCGGAAAATTCCACCTTGCCCATCGCCGAAGATTCGCCTGCCAGTTTGGCATATTGAGTCGAGTCGCAATACACGCTGGTGCTGCTGTCATCGGACAGCAGTTCCGAGGGCAACGCAGCCGGATTGCCGTATACCCAAAGGTTCTTGAGTTTGCCGAGCTTGCCGACGGCGCTGAGGTCGCTGATCTTGTTGTCGCGTATTCTCAAATCCGCTAATTCCGTCAGACCCGCAACTGCTGAGACATCCGTGATGCGATTATCGCTCACATCAAAGAAGCGCAACTCTTTCAACCCGGCCACCGCCGAAATGTTCTCTATCCTGTTGTTGTTGGCGTATAGCGACGCCAGGCTGCTCAAATTGGCAACCGGCGACAGAGACTCGATCTTGTTGCCGTACAACAGCAGATTCGTCAGATTCTTCAATCCCGCTACAGCCGAGAGATCTTCGACCTGATTGTCGTGAATGCACAGATACGAAAGCTCAGCCAGGTTCGCCACCGCCGAGATGTCCTTCACCTTGTTGCGGTGAATGCACAGCGATGTCAGGTTCTTTGCGTACTCCAGTCCGCCAAGATCGCCGATCTCCTGCGAACCGGCATAAAGCTTGGTCAGATTGAGCATATCGTCGGCTGTCGGATCGGAAGAGCCCAATGTCTTTTCCACAATCGCCTTCAAATTCCCATCGGCAAACTTGACCGGCTCGGCAGCGGACACCAGAGAAGCTGCGAGAACAAGAAATGTAGCGGTTAGAAGAGTTCCGGCTTTCATTTTCGTGCCTCCATCTTATAGGACAGAAAAACCAATTCCCCATTTCCCTGAGGACCACACCAATATATCGGATTATGCCGTCAATGTAAAGCAAAGAATGCAAAAGTTCTGCAAAAACCCCCATTTCGGGACAAAAACCGGCATCTCATCTCAGCCAAATCAGCCCACCCGCCCAAAACACAAATGCAGGGCGGGCTCTAAGCCCCCAGAAAGAACGATCAGTTTGCACGTGTGATTAATTTCTGGGGCTCTATGCGGGGGCTGTGTGCTCCGCAGCTTTCGGCGTTCGTCTCGTCGGGTTTGGGCTCCGGGTAAAAACCGAACTGGCGAAGCAGTTGCAGTTTGGGCAGGACGTTGCCTTCCAGATCGATATGAAAGAAGCCTGAAAAAATGTCCGGGTTGCCTTCGATCAGA
>SDBS01006912.1_pt1 | contig 11033 bp, 6 predicted proteins | sample 2277091 | NCBI WGS metagenome assembly SDBS01 (sample SAMN10404972, study PRJNA504765) | marine sediment metagenome | isolation source: marine sediment core GS10_PC15, 163 cmbsf | place: Arctic Ocean: Southern Knipovich Ridge | collected 2010 | reverse complement strand
TCTCTTGGCTGGACGAGATAAAGTAAGTTGGCATTTTATGATCCATAATGGAAAGGTCAGCGGAGGAGCATCTTTACCGAACGAATGCTTAGAACTTCCTGGGTTCCATATTTGTGAAGAGTGGGCAAAAATAGCACATGCATCATCCTTTATCTATGGCCTTAAAGGCCAGAAAAAACGAATGAAGGATTCACAAGTATTAGATAATGACCTGAAGATGGTAGGAAAAGGTAGTAAAAGAAATTCGTTTAAGAGTAAACAAGTATGGCCACATGGTATTGGAGAAGCACTTGTGGGGATTGGTGGGGAGAGTCTTCATAATATTACCGCTAAACGACTTAAGCATTCACCCGAAGTTAAAGATTTCCCACAAACAGAATACGGTGTACCAATACTTACTGAGATGACAGAAGAAGAAAAAACGCAATTTTATAAATTGTTGGGGCGATAATTAAGTTAGTTTTATCGTCATTGCTGGAAAGAAGATTAAAATCCTTCAGTAAAAGTAAAAGTGTTCACACATTACGAAAATAGTGTGAAATAAATTGAATTTATATTTAATCTTTTGCTTCATCTTGAATTAGTGCAACTGTTCCAACATCACCATCTACCGTGATTTTTTGCCCATGTTTAACGCGTTGGGTAATAGTACCAGTCCCCACAACAGCTGGGATGCCGTATTCTCTCGCAACAATGGATCCATGCCCAAGGATTCCTCCCATGTCAGTTACCAATCCTGTCGCATGAGCAAATAGTGGTGTCCATGCTGGGTTAGTCATAGAACAAACTAGAATTGATTCTGGTTCCATTTTTTCGAACTCTGCTGGAGATTTTATCAAGCTGGCTGGACTAGTGACAGTTCCAGGACTGACTGGAATACCTTTGAGGATATCACTGTTTGGATCATTCTTTGCTTGAGTCTCTTTAAATGCGACACCGGGATTATTACTGGCATCTTCTGGAATGGTTCCTGGCGGATGTAACCGTTTACGTGCTTCTCTAAGCTCTCTTCGTTCGGAGGTTAATTGCTTATAATCTGGTACAGCTTTGTTCTCTTTCCGAGTGTTAATTGCTTTTGTCAATTCTTCTGTAACCAGATAAAAAACATCATCTGGAAAAGAAATTGTACCAATTTCTACCAAACGCCGTCCAAGCTCAAGAGCTAACAACCGAAGGACGGGCCAACCACTTGTTAGGTAAAACATCACGTCCTCACGAATGAAATAAAATCGGTGTGTAAACCAAATTCGATACCGAAATTGCCAATACTGCAGTCCTTTAAGAAGATTTTCTACTTTATCAAAAGCCTGTTCACGATTTCGCGCGGCATCAATTTCATGCTTTTTCGGATTATAATCTTTGGAAGATACCATGGTTTTCAAAGTGCTAAGGAGACCTGAAGGATCCTCAATAGGAAGTGATACGACGAAATCTAGGCTGTAACCTAGATGTCCATACATTTTGAGATAATTATCAATAGCGTTAACCACTGGACTACCGTCCGGATGTTTTTTCAATAATGGCATCAATCGTTTGGGTGGAGTTGTAACTACCAATTCATAGAGTGCCTCATTGGATTGGATCTGCTTCGAGATTTTATACAAGTGTTCATTGGCTTCCATTGTTTTCGATTTGAAACCACTTAGAAAATGTCCGCTGGTGAAAGTATGATCAGGTAAGTTTTCCTGGAGAAAAGTTTGCAGTTGGCTGTCTGTAGATTTTGCTACCCCAAAAGTATGACTCGCATTGCTTGACCAGTACATTCCCCCTGCGATAGCCAATTCGCGAATTCCCCTTAACAGATCCTCATCTGACGCAGTTTTGTAATCAATAGCTTCCCATTCTTCTACCGTAGCTAGGAGGTCAGGAAGTGCTCTTTCCTTCCACCCTTTTATTTGGTTTTCATTTACTGCAGTTTTATTGAAAGCGACATATGTAGGATTTCTACTCTCGGGCATGGTCACTGCATAAGCAATGTTTTTAATATCGACTGTTTTGGACCATTCTTTAAACGAATTTAAATCTTCGGGTGAAATTTCTGCTAAGAACAAGTTCAAATCATACTCCTCATTCTTTGGATCACTTTTTCTCATTTTTTGCATTTCTTCCTCCCATTGATGCGTAATTCGTTCACTATATTCTTCAACATTCATCTCTCCATCTTCTAAAGCCTTGTCAATTTTATTCTGGATTTCAACAACTTGTGGGAAATCAAAACGTTGATACGCGAAGCCGTTTACAGTCACAAACATTGGACCTCCTCCTACAAAATAACTTTTACGTATTTCACCTTTCTTAGGTGTTTCCAGACCTTCAGTGAGATAGAGCTCGTCAAACAACGGACTACAAGGATCTGGGATATTTTCTACTATCTGACGACGGGCAAGAATCCTTGCAGGGGGGGTTGGTTCCCACTTAACTTCAATGGGCTGAGGGGGAAGATTTGTTATTGGACGGGATTGTAGCATCCAAAGTTTACCACCTGAGATGGCCCACTCGATATCTTGAGGAATACCCTCGAAAAGCTGTTCCAAATTTAGCGCTTTTGATGTCAGCTCTTTGAGCGAACTTTCCGATAGCGACGACTGTTTTCGATCATGTTCTGAGACATCTTGAAGAATAGTTCCTTGTTTGTCACTGGATATGATCTTCTGCTTTTTTGGGCCTATTATACTCTCTTTTAATGAAAGTGTTTTCCGATCGACCACGTAAGAATCTGGAGTAACCTGACCTCCAACTACCGCCTCACCCAGGCCAAAACTAGAATTAACTATGATTTCCGATCTTTCACCATTAACTGGATTAGCTGTAAATAATATCCCTGATACATCTGAAGGTACCATAATCTGAACAACTACTGCCATAGCAACAGTATCTTGCATAATCCCCAGTTGATGCCGATAGCTGATTGCTCGTGGTGTCCAAAGAGATGCCCAACAATCGCGTACTGCTTTAATTAGTGCTTCATCACCATAAATATTCAAATACGTGTCCTGTTGACCAGCAAATGACGCCTCTGGTAAGTCTTCAGCATTGGCAGACGAACGAACAGCAACTGCAGGATCATTTCCATTTAAAGTCCCATAAGCTTGCCGGACTTCATCAGCTATCTCACTTAACAGATCTGCTCCTTTTATCAGCTCTTGAATACGTTTAGATGCTGATTCGAATGATACAGTCCTGCCGATAATTTCAGGTTTTACCAGATCGACGATTTTTTCCTGCAATCCATTCTTTTCTATAAAATCTCTATAAGCGGTTGTTGTTAAGTAGAAACCGTTAGGTACCTGCATTCCTGCAGATGCCATCCTTGCCAACGACTTACCTTTCCCTCCAACCATTTCCAAGGTAGCATCTGTTGCATCAATATTTAATATGTATTTAAAAGTCATATATAAAACCAAATCGAAATTTAATAAAGAAAGTGATAGTTTTAATTTGAAATTTTCGAAGATAAAGAATTTATTTCTGAGCTGGTTTCACCAAGCCTAAATCAATCAATGTCTGCCCAGTGTCCCTTAAGGTATCTTCAATTGCATGAGTTTTAAGACCAAGCTCATTGAGAGCTTTATCACAATGGGCAAGTGGTCTCTGTCTAACTTTACCATATTTTTCAATAACTTGATTTATGTCTTCCGGAGGACCCGCAACATTTATGTGTGGGAATAATTTTTGCAAATATGCCTGCATTTGTAATGCATCAATTTCATTGGATTCGTCCGGAGCACATAGCATATATCGCCAACCATTTTTACAGACATCACTTTCTATCATCAGTGCTTGTGATTCACCGACATCACGAACATCTACAATATTCCATAATTGATCCCAGTTACGGGTTAGTGTTTTTCCCTCCAACATTTGTCCAATTAACCACTGCCAGGATTGTGGACGTTCATGCAACCGACTGAGAAGAGGTCCCAGTACAACTAGTGGATTTACTGAAATAACATCGAAACGGCCATCCTTTTCAGCAAAACTGTATGCTAACTTTTCAGTTTCTTCTTTAGCCATAGCGTACCCAACCGAAAAACTCGTATCAATCATTTTTTTTGACCATTTTGGATCGTTCTCTCGGTTGTCTGAAGCCCAGTCGTCTTCCGTAAAAACATAACCAGGTTTACTAGGGTGAGAAATTGCTGCAAAAGAGCTTGTGAATATAAACCTTTTTACAGTTCCCCCCTTTTTTACCGAGTTAAGAACATTTAATGTCCCATTAATGGCCCCATCATAAACTGGACGTACATTATATCCTGTAGGTGTTTTAGCCACGTCTAATGGGGTACCAACATGGAGCACGGCGCTGCAATCCTTAAAAGGAACATCATAGCTACCTTCCACGAGTAAGTCAGCCATAAATAAATTTACTTTCCCTGGATAATCTCCTTTATTAAGTGCAAGTAAGTGATCGGTTTTTTCCGCCTTATTTAGATCTCTTACACAAGCATGTACGGTGTATCCACGTTTCATTAAAGCGATAACTACTTGGGAACCAATGTATCCTGAAGCACCAGTGACAGCTACTGGTCCGTCTGATGATATTACTGCAGGCATCTTCCATACCTCGTAAAATTATTAATGAAATTTCTTAAAACTATATTATGATTACACATAATTTTCATCTTTTACTTTCAGTGGTAATTATTTTGAATTTTGATTGGTTAAAAATTTTATATTAATTTCGAACTCAGACAAGGATAATGAAAAAAAGTGGTTTATTTAGGGTTTAATGTTGTTTTAAGACAAAATTAATAATATGAAATAAATGAGAGATAATTATGATTGACAATGACTTTTTACTACAAAAAATTTGGGGGAGTTGGACGGGCAAAGTAGCAGGTGGTACCTTTGGAATGCCTGTTGAGGGAAGAAATCATGTAATTGTTGCTAGTTTACAACCTCCTTTAAGTGGATGGAGCAAACATCATAGTCAAGCAGTAAATGATGATGAACAATATGAATTGATATCGTTATTGGCCTTAGAGGGATTAAACGATGGAGAATTTTCAAGAAGGTTAAAATCCGGAACAATTTTAGAACCAGATTACCTCGGATCATATTGGTTAAAGCATTTATTACCTCAATACGTCTTTACAGCAGAAAAAGCAGCATATGATAATGCTAAAAATGGTGTTCCATGGGAACATGCAGGGGATTATGTTTATGTACATGAAGGCACTGTATATGGAAATGAGTATGCTGATTGGATTGGAGCACAGATGAAGGGAGAATTATATGGAATGCTGATTCCTACATGGGGTTGGTATGAAAAATCCAAAGATGATCTTGACTTATTGAAACCATGCTTGGATTTATCACTTCAAGATGCCTTGATCGCTCATAGAGATGTAGGAATTGTGGGTGAATTATTTGTTTCGGCTATGATTTCAGTAGCTATATCACATAACCCGTATGAATATAAGGAGGAAATAAATTTCCCAAAGTCTGAAATACATAGATTGGAGATTGATCCAAATTCCACTAAGGGTGTTACGGGAAAAAACGAGTATTTTGACGGATTTAAGCAGCAAGTTAAACAAGTTGGAATTTGTGCTGAAACAATCATAAGCGATATTAAGCGTATTAAAGCAGTCTTGTTAGAATATGCTTCTTTAACAGAATCAATTACATCTAAAGACGTGGAACTATATTATAGTTTTATTGATCCAGTACTTATTGCATATCTCGAAGATCCCGATTCAAGAGAATGGAGGAGAAAATTCTTTATCTTCAAAGATAACACAAAAGATTGGGAAAAAAAAATAGATGGATTATGGTGGAAGCATGAAGGTACCATGATAGATGACGCACTTTCCAGATTCAAAGACTTTCCCAGTATATTTAAAAAACGAGTACGAGCGTTTAATAAAAGATTTGTTCACACATTGTTTAATAATGCTGCAATTGTAATTGGTTTATTGTTCGGGGATGGAGATTTTATACAAACCGTACGCATTAGTACCGAATGTGGATTTGATACGGATTGCAATGCCGGAAACGCAGGTGCCATTCTTGGAGCGTATTTAGGCCAGGATTTAATACCATCATATGCCAAACGATTTATCCGTGATGAAATTATCCCGGGTCTTAAGGATTGGTCAGACAAATCAATACTTAATTTAAGTAAAAGGACACTCACACAAGCACTCCGCTTTGATGAATTAGGAAAATAATTGCATTAAATCAAAAACCAAAGAAAATAGTTTTGCGAGGGAGATTTAAAATTAACAATACAGAAAAATGGGAATTCGGTTCCCTTGAATGGTGTGAATTCGCCGGAGAAACCGGTGTTAAACTCATTGAAGCAGCAAATCTAGATCTAAATAAATTTGAGTGGGGATTTAGTAAAGAATATACTAATATACCTGAACGATTTCTGGTTGGTAGAGAAAAAGCAGGATATTATTTCATGATTCATAATGGTAAAGTGAGTGGAGGAGCTTCGCTTCCTGAAGAATGTCTAAAGCTACCTGGATTTCACGTTGCTGTCGAATGGGCTCTTATCGCTCATGCATCATCCTTTATTTACGATCTTAAAGGTCAAAATATTAGGGGGAAAGAAGAGAAAGCGTTAAACTCTGATTTAGTGGAAATCGGAAAAGGAGCAAAGAAAAGGATTTATTTAAGCAAACCGTTATGGCCACCTGGAATTGGAGAATCCCTTATGGGAATTGATGGTGAGGGACTTCATAATATTACTGCTAGAAGACTCAAACACTCACCCGAGGTTAAAAATTTCCCATGTACTGAGTTTGGTGTACCGATTCTTACGAAGATGACCGAGGAAGAAAAAATGCGATTTATTAAGCTACTTGGTAGATAGGCATTTAACAACAAGTATTTTATTCAAAAATTCAAAAAATTATAATTGTGATTATAAATGGGAGAATTAGATGGAAAAATTGCTGTAATAACTGGCGGTTCCAGAGGTATTGGAAGGCAAATCGCAATGAAATATGCTGAAGCTGGTGCCAATGTTGTGGTTGCAAGTCGTGAGAAGAAATATCTTGATAGAGTGGTCGATAAAATCCAAGCTCTCGGTAGGGAATCCCTTGCTATTGCCACTGATGTTAGTATTCCTGAGCAAGTTGATAATTTGATAAATAAATCTTTGGATAAATTTGGGCGTATAGATATAATGGTTAATAATGCAGGACGCGGTATTTCGACACCACCTGAAGAGATTTCTACAAAAGAATGGGATGAAATAATAGGCCTTAATCTTACTGGAGTTTTCCTTGGTTGCAAGGCTGCTGGTAAGGTAATGATTAAGCAAAAATATGGTAATATAATCAACATTTCTTCAGTAGCGGGAGTAAAAGGTTCCCCAGATATGCTTCATTATTCTGTTGCAAAAGCGGGAGTTATTATGCTATCACAAAATTTAGCTGCTTCATGGGCTGAACACAATATTAAAGTAAACTGTATTGCTCCTGGTTTGACGGCTACTAAAGGTGTTATAAATTGGAAACCTGAGCTACTCCGTATCAAAAATGAAGATGGCACCTTAAAACCTGAGCTACAACGTCCTCCTGGACCTGAAAATATTGCAGACTTATCACTTTTTCTTGTTTCATCGGCATCTGACAAAATAACTGGAGAACTCTTTATTATTAGAAGCCATTTTGCTTGGGATCGATGAATTAAATTTTTTGTAATAACTCTATCAAAGGAGAAAGTGAATTTTATTGAACGTAATCTGGCTAGTTTCTGATACATTTCGACGAGATCACCTTGGTTGTTATGGGAATGAGTCGATCCGAACACCAGCATTAGATGCTTTTGCTGCAAAATCAGTACGTTTTAACCGTCATTATGCTGGAAGTTTTCCCACGATGCCAAATCGTGCCGATTTCTTTACAGGACGTTTAAGTGGAGTATTTATGAGATGGGAACCATTAGCAAGAGAGTTAACCCTACTCCCTAGTTTATTAAGGCGGAATCACGTCCACACAGCTGCGGTGGTTGATACTCCTTTCTTTTTCCGAAATAATATGAATTATGACCAAGGATTTCGCACTTTCATCGAAATTGAAGGACAAGATTATTGGTCTCAAGGTCTTGGTGATGATATACGTGCTGATTGGCGCCATGAGGCTGACAGATATGCACCGAGGACAATCACTCGTGCCACTCAATGGCTTGAAAAACACCATCAGGAGAATTTCTTCCTATATATCGATATGTGGGATCCCCATGAACCATGGAATGCTCCACCTTACTATACCAAGTTGTACATGAAGGACTATGACGGAAAGATCGTAGATCCCACCTATAGCTACTGGCAAGATGTAAAAGATATGACTGAAGATGATGTCCATAAAGCTCATGCATGTTATTGTGGTGAAATTACTATGGTCGATACTTGGGTTGGCCATTTCCTTAGAATCGTCGAGAATATGGGTTTAATGGATAATACAGCCATCATATTCACCTCAGATCATGGTTTTTATTTCGGTGAACATGGTGGACTTTTCGGTAAAATGATGTCTCTAAAATCAAAAAAAATCCCAAACAAGTTCAGAAAAGTTCATAAATGGATTCGATCTCCCCTTTGGGAAGAATTAATTAGTTGCCCACTAATAATACATATACCTAATACAGATCCAGGTGTTCAAGAGGGATTAACTTCTGCAATAGATCTCATGCCTACTGTTCTTGATTTGATGAACGTAGAGATACCACAAATAGTCGAGGGACATTCACTTGTTCCAATGATAAAGGATAAAAATTTAGAAGGTAGAGAGTTTGTAATTAGCACCCAACCATTTAGTAATGCTGGGACTATTATACGATCTGTCGATGGTCAACAACGTGAATCAACGGGTTCGGATACTACAATAACCACAGACGAGTGGAGTCTTTTGTATAGTATTGAATCAGGGCAATCTTGGCTATATCATCTACCATCAGATCCTAAACAACAGAAAAATGTATGCATGCAACATACAGCCGTGGCTCAAGACCTTCACCAAAAACTTGTTGAATTCATGAAAGAAACTAATTTGACTCATGAATTATTAGAACCACGTCTTAAACTCAGACTTGATAGCACCACTGAACTCCCTGAACCATGGAAAAGTAGGCTCGAGGGACATTAAATTTCTTAATATTTCAAAGGTTTTTTCATCAAAATCTCAATAGGTGAGATTAGTGATTGCACACTGAGGTCCTTATCCACCGCTAGAACATATCATCAACTAATAATATATCCATGGCACTTGGTTGTCTACATTCCGTGTACAGTTCGAGCAATGATAGAATCTTGAATCGACGTAGGAAGTTCTACAAATCGAGCGACATACCCAGCTACCCTCACACATAAGTCCTTGTATTTATCAGGCTCTTTTTGGGCAGCTTTTAAAGTATCTGAAGAAACTACATTAAATTGGACATGATGAATCTTCTGGTCTACGAATGTTCTGATAAGATCTGCCATTCGTTTGAATCCATAATCATCAGCGAAAATCAAAGGATCTAACCTCATATTTAATGTTGTTCCAGCGAATACTTCAGCGCTATCAACTTTACCTACAGATTTGAGGACCGCTGTGGGACCATTAACATCGCTTCCTATTGTGGGTGCAATTGAATCTGATAATGGTTCTCCGGCTAATCTTCCAGAAGGGAGGGCCATTATTGGCCAACCTTCCCTGACGTAGCTGCTGAGGGGGATATGAACGGGTATTTTGCGCCCACCTCTTGTATTTTTGTGTTTAATTGCTTCCGTACTGAAGACGTGCATTACCCATGCTGTTTGTTCATCGGCATAATCATCATCGTTTCCAAATTTTGGAACATCAAGCAACATCTGACGTAAATCTTCATATCCTTCAAAATTCTTCTCCAAAGCGTCACAAAGCTGATCCATTGTTATCTTCTTTTCTTCAAATACGAGCTTTCTAATAGCAGTTAAGGAATCTCCAACATCAGGAGCGCCTACTCCTGATATAAATGGGCCGAAATTGTAACGAGCTCCACCTTCTTCCCTACATATTCCTTTTTCAATGCAGTCTTCTATAAGGGCTGATTGATAAACAGTTGGATCATACTCAGCAATAAGTCTCTCACCGATGTTCGTAGCAATTGTCTCTAATTCAAATGCCCATGCCAGTTGCTTTCTATATGCTTCCTTTAATTCTTCAAAGGTTTTAAAATCCCTAGGATCACCTGTTTTCGGCCCTTTAAACCCTTTAAACCCTTGTTTAAATCCTTGTGAAGGGGGTTGTTTCCACCCTCTTTCACCATTAGAGAGTACCGATAATAAGACTCCTGGGAGTGATTGAAGATATGCTGATGTGCAGTATCCAGAATCCGTACCAGTCACTGAAGGTTCGTTACAACCCATTGCACTTGACTTTCTAGCAAGCTCCAGCGGTATTGTTTTCTCCCCCCCTAAAGTTCCTCGGCTAAGGAGGTTAGTAACTTTGGTGTCGTCATTGAGAAATATTGGATGACCAGTCCCCAGAGCACATAGCTGAACAGCTTTAATAAGGAGGTTCTCAGGTGTTCTACTATGAACTAAAATGCCTACATCGGGTTCTACAAGCCTTGTATGCATCATACCTTCAAGAATCATAAATGACAGTTCATTAGTTGCATCTTGTCCGTTTGCTTTAACACCCCCCACGTCAATATGCTGTGCAATTCCAGCAGTATCCGTTAGAAGATATCCTTTTCGGGAGTTTAGGGCATAAAGAAACCAATTAGGCCGTAGAAGGAAACTATCAATGAGTTCTTGCGCTTCACTTTCGGTTATTCGCCCTTCTTCTATATCAGCTTCATAGTATGGAAAAAGATATTGATCCATTCTTCCTGGACTGATGGATGCACAACCTCTTATCTCCCACCAATGGAGAATGTGGGCGAACCAGACCGATTGGATTGCTTCGTAGAATGTCCTCGCTGGATTTGCTGGTACCCAATCGCATACTTCAGCTATTTTGAGTAGTTCTGCTTTCCTTTTGGTATCTTCTTCAACCTCGGCCATTTCTCTTGCTCTAGCAGCAAATCTTTTCCCTATTAGGGATGCA
>SDBS01006910.1_pt1 | contig 11035 bp, 1 predicted proteins | sample 2277091 | NCBI WGS metagenome assembly SDBS01 (sample SAMN10404972, study PRJNA504765) | marine sediment metagenome | isolation source: marine sediment core GS10_PC15, 163 cmbsf | place: Arctic Ocean: Southern Knipovich Ridge | collected 2010 | reverse complement strand
TCTTGAGGCAAAGGGCTCAACAACTCTCATCCAGTCAAACTGAGCAAGACCTTCCTCTTCAATACCTCCGACAAGAGAGATCTCTATCGCTGTCAGGTCCATCAATTCTTCGATATCTTCAGTGATGACCGCCCAATTCGTATTCTCAGTGTCAATCGTGTACGAGTTTGCTGTACTATTGATTGCTCTGATATTGACTTGAGAAGCAAAACCCACCCGCTCGCGCCACTGGAAGTTATTATTCATTGTCACATTGATGGTTTCGATCAATTCTCTTCTAAGACGAATCTCTTTCCCTTCTTCAGAATTGAGTGTGAGAACCATACCATCTGAACTTGCTACAGAGAGTATTGAAGAATTGATTGTGTCAACATAATCCCAATCTTCAATCTTGTAGAGATGAAGTTCATCTAGGACCACTGACTTGTTGGAAATAGATGACGGAGTGACTTCATCTATCCGTACAAACACACTCTCAATCATCCAATTCTCATACCCATTATTGTCATCTATTAGTTGCCTGTAGATGTTTCTTTCATCTTCTATACGAGAGGTGGGAGTATATGATACTACATCGAAGACTACTGATGTATCTCCATCAGTCAGTTGCAGTTGTATAGTAAGTGATAGACTGCCATCACCATCGATAATCCATCTTAGGAACGTGTAGACTGAGGGCTTGCTGTAGATGTTGTTCAACCGCAGAGTAACAAACTCAGACGCCTCATCATCGGCATTCACGGTGACGTTCATACCACCACCAGCACAGTTGATAGATGTCTTACTAAGAATATCAGTTGATGACTGGTTCTCGTCTATGATCCATGAGCCTTGTGTGTCAAATGTTTCATAGATTCCATATTCTTCATCGAAGGAACCATCCCAGAAAGCAAAGCTTTGTGTTTCCATCACGCCTGTCCAACCAGAGAGGAGTCCAGACTGATCCAAGTCGGATATTGAAACTACAAAGTTAGGGTCTACTTCTATTCCACTGATGAGTTCGAACCTTGATTGAAGTAACGGTAAAAGGATAACAGACCTGTTGATATTGCAATCAATCCTGATATCACTTCGAACAAGGGATGCAATGATACCTTCTTCATAGAGTCCCACAATACCGAATCCCATTCCTTCGGTGTACATTGCTGCAAAGGTAGGTGTTCGGACAATATCATCGGTGATGCTTGAGTTAACAACTCCGAATGAGTCGCTGTACTTTGTAACCACACTACTAAGCACGAAGGAGAGGTCCATATCTGCATCTGTGGAGATATCCACAGTTCCATCGAAGAAGAAGACTGAGTTGACTGAGGCATCGCTACCGAGGCATTTCTGTGATACCACAATGGAAGAATCAGTCCAAGAAACGATAGAGGTCTGGGTACGTGTAAACGAATGAGTCTCATTCTCAAGAAGGATAGACCCAGTTCCCCACGATAGTAGGTTCTCACCAAGTGTAAGTGTGGTCGTACCAACAGAGGTCCTGTACTCAATATCTACTTGGACCCTCTGGTCGAGAGGGATCTCATTTGGCGAGAATACTACAGAATCTACAGATAGCGTTCTATTATTACCATCAGAGATCATCTGGAATGCAATACTGACAATGTATTCAGGTACATTAGAGATATCATAGACTACTACTCCTGTGTCAAGAGTATAGGAGTAGTTCCCTGAGTTTGTGATCAGCAGGATATCCGAGGTCGTCATATTATTGAATACAGAATCAACATGAAGGAAGGGATAGAGAACAGGGTCAATTCCAATATCTTCAATGGTAGTGAGGGTTTCTGTCATGCTGTCTGTGGTCATTGACAGATACTCATCGTTCATATCTACACTAAGGTCCCCATCAATTGAGTAGGGGAGATTATGAGCCATGGTGATTGCTCTGTCTGAGTCAATAGCCAGTTCAAACCAATCTAGGTCCCATACTACATCTTCCGCTCCAGATACTGTGTACTGTATCGAGCCAACATCCCTCAGAGTAACTCGTTCACCGTGTTCATTAAAAATAGTAGTAGGAGCTAGGGTAATTGTCTGACTTACACCAGTCCCATCCGTTCCTGAGAAGAGTTGCACTTCATAGAGGTTGGCTGTGCTGACGCTTACCTTATGCATTGTCTCAAGGATAAGACTGGACTCGTGGACAGTGTTAGTGTTGATCAAGACTGAACTTGTTCCTAAAGAGTGACTGATAGACAGAATGTCATCGGAAACAGTGAAGCTGGCATCACCTGCGATATTATCATCAGTGAGGAAGTTCTCCACAAACACTTGATTCTCACCAAGGACCGAAGGAGCCTCTGAAGTTGACAACCAGAACAGCTCAAATCCTGCTCCAAAAGAATTGGGAGAAGCAACGAACGTCAGATCAGTATGCATACCCATTGGAAGTGGAAGGATGTTCACCCCATGTTCTAATTCACCAATATATCCAACAGTACTGTTCACTGAAACGGATACATCATCTCCAAAGAAACTGATGATGAGATAGTTAGCCTTTGAGCCATCAATATCTACATCACCCAGAGTCATTGAAAAGAGGCTTGAATTCCCAGCACTCGATCCATTGACATAGACCGAAGCTCCACTGGACCAATCAGTAGTCGCATTCATTGCAGTCGTCTGTATGCTGTTTGAGAATGAGTTGGCATAATGCCCATCATGCTGAAGATCCATATCAGGAGTAGCAGCCTGTGCTATTCGTTCAACTACATCAGGTGTGTTCACATCAACAAGGAGTCCACTGAACTCAGAACCATAGACCTGAGGAGAAGAACCTTGAACAGAGAGAGAACTACCGAGGAGAACTTGCCTCCAATCTCCGATTATCCCTGTAAGGACATAATTGAGCTTTGCAAGGGTACCCCAGTAACTATCTTCATTGACAAGGTCCATATCGATCATGGTGAAGAGGCCTGCGCCCACACGGACCGTTGCCTCACCAAACCGCCCTGATAGGTCTGTGGAATAAGTGCGATAAGTAGACACCTTGGTAAGGTCAATGGCATACAGGGACCTAGAACGTTCAAGACCAAGGCTGTTACTCATGGTGAATGATTCTCTAGCTTGCTCCCACGCTGAAGTGACAATGTCAAGACCTGTGACTGCAAAGATTCCTGCTCCGATGTGAGGAGTTCCTTGATACTGTGATTGGATTGTTCTGAATAGGTCAGGGCGGTGTTCCTGTTCCCACTCCATGAGATTGTCCATGTCAAGCAGCATAATATTCTGAGAACCATCGTTATCTTCTCTGTCTATAATGGAGATGAAATGCTCTCCAGCAAGCTGGGGTTCTAATACTGTAAGATAACAGATGTAGTTTGCATCAAATCGTCCGTTGTTGGATATGTCTCCAACATGCTGCATGAATAAGCGAGCATCCCAGTCAAAGATGGTTGCAGACATTCCTAGACCGGTCTGGGGATCCCGAAACTGGTCCACTGCAATTCGCTCAAGAAGTGGTACATTATCAAAGTTGATATCAAAGGACTGGTAGTTACTTCGAGTTCCATTAACGTCTTCAATAGCTATAGAAAACATATAGGTCATTGAACCACCAGATAGTGGCTGTGTGCCTTCCAATGTGATACTTGAGAGTTGGGTTCCTCCAAGTTCCATGACATAGGCATTTGCTGTAGAACCTTGATATGTTTCCTCATCTTGATACACAAAATCAATGTTAGTGTAGCTCAGTAGTCCAGCCTGAGTTAGTCTTTGTGTTCCAGTACTTGAAAGCTCCGAGTAGTATAGGTGTTCATAGGTTGATAGACTCTCACTGCCAGTCTGAGTGTATTCAAATGGTAGAGCTCCTGCGGATACAATCTGGTTCCCTGCACGAAGCCAGCTCTGAATCATAGGATAGCCGTCATTACCAATATTGAAAACCTCAGCTGGAATAGTATCAGTTGCAAGGACCAAGACCCCTGACTTAGATCCATAGATTATTTCTAATAGACCTCCACTATCAATGATTGAAACTTCTGACTGGCCACTGATGAGTAGCCCGTTAGCAACCAAGTCTTGAGGAATTACATCACCATAGATCCATACAGGAGTGTTCTGTTGTGAGGTGTCTGGAATCTCGCTATAGATCTGTGTCTGTCTCACGTGATACTCCTCAAACCTTACATGGGTGGAGTTAGTGGTTGTGTTGAAGGATGTACAGGCAATCCAAGACCTTGGTAGACGGTCCTCAGGATATGATGTGAAATATGCATCAAGGTAGTTCTGTCCATTTCCAACCAATGCTTCTACTGTTGTATCAATTCCACTCTCGAATCTTGTTCCTGTCTTCTGCCATCCGATGATTGTGCCCTTGATAGCGTCATGGAGCCCCAAATATACATAGGAGTCTTCAAGAGCACTATTGCCAACTTCCGTCTGACCACAAATGAGGCCAGATGCTTCTTGTTCAAGAGCATTTGAGCATAACCACAATGAGCCACGTAGTGCCTGACTGGGGATAGTAATCTTGAGAGTATCAGAAGCTGAGAGGTGTAGTTCCCTATCCAATGGGACCTCAACAATTCCCTCCTTTGTTATTTTAGCACTACCACGCAATATTTCTCCATTAGCCTCTACTCTTACTTCAAATGGGACTGTGGAATAGAGCTCATTAAGATTAGTAAGGAAGAACTGTATGCGGTCAAGGTTGATATCGATATCAACTGTGATTTCTTGCTTGATTGTTTGGTCTCCAAAAGCAATGTTGTTGACCATTGATTCATGATTTCCTAAAGTATACCACTCACTCGCTCCAACTCCCACAAATCTCCACTCCCCTAATTGATAAGGGGGATAAGGCCAATCATCACACAGAATGGTTGAACCCATATTTTGAAGAGCATAAGTGTGAAGTACCGTTTCCTTAACATCCACGTTCAAACTTGCGTCAGCAATCATTAGTGATAACCATGACTCCGTATAAGTTTCGTAAGGGTTTGTTATTCCTAAAGGTTCAAATGAATCTACAGATAATTCATCAAGATTATCTCCAATATCGGTTTCAAGTCCAATATACCAATGAAGCCAAGCTACGACATGGTCCCATGCAATATCGGTAACATAAGGACCTGGATCAAGAATCAGTATAGCAATCATACGGTCAATGAAAGACCTGTCAACACTTGATAGGGCTAAGTTAGCAATTCTGTGGGCTAGACTCTCAGCTTTAACTAGATTAAATGCAGCTTCACGAACCACATCTCGGTCTATTGAGGTTGTGAGAAGCGAAGCAAGATTACTTCCGGGGCAAATCAATTCAAGCTTTCTTCTCAGTAGGGCTTTCGTTGGTTCTCTATATCTACTGTCTATTTCGTATTTTTTCATATAATAATCGGTCTGAAGAAACTCCTTCGCATATGTAGCTAGTGCGGTTGGGAGGTCTATAAGTTCGGGATAAATACCGAAACATGAAGACACAATTGATAAAGTATTGGAGCCCTCCTTATGTGTGAGTCCTGTGACTATTCGGGTTGAGTAGGTATCTCTAAGGGAGTCAGATGTCAATCTATCTCCACTGAGACCTTTGTGTGGAGTCATTGTATCCTTACGATATTTAGCAAACATTGAGAAGTCGTAAATACCCTCAATGATGTCTTTCCCTGTGCTATCATCTACTACAAGAACAATTACACTAGCATCAGTAGAATCAATAGGGTCTTGTAGGGAAGCCTTTCGTGGGTTCTCAAGAGATTTAACTATCAGTTTTCTACCCTTAGTATCACGCCAGACAGAACCACCAGAGTAATCACCAGATACCACTTTCATTTCTCTCAAATAATCCCATACAAGGTAATTAACTGAAACTGCCTGGGCGAGAGCCCCCTTTACCCATGCAGCATGTCTAACATCTAAGTTGTTAGAACTCGCTCCAATATTGCCATGAGTTAGTGAGGAACATATTTGATAAGCAAAATTTGGACCCAAGTTAATCGAGAAACCATGTGTTGTACTAACAATTCTACTGACGAATGTTTTCGTTTCTATGTATTTCTGCCACTCAGGACTACTCCGGTCGTATCCTGACAGTTTATTATTCCTAACCGAATATTGGTCTGGAATTGTAATCAATTTCGCTAGTTCGGAGCTTGATTCAGTAACCTTATCTTGTAACTTTGCAACTTGATTAGCAAGTATTCCATAACTCGCATCATTTGGGTCAGTATTTGCTAGTTTGTTTGCAGCAACGTCTAGATCTTCAACAATTTTCTGATATTTCCTTACACTATCTAATAGATGATTACCATCGCTCAATTTTACATCTTTCATCTTACTTTGAGCAAGATCAATAATCTCATCCATCTTCTTCGATGCTCCAAAAATAGTCACCCCCTTTCCATTAACTACATCAGACAACTCACCAAAATAAACGGTCTGTCTTCCACTATTTCCCTCAGTGGTAACATGAATATATCGCTCGCCATCATGTCTGATATACTCTATTCTAATAGTTTCATCAGCTTTTTTGCCAAAAATATCAGCAATATCCCCGTATCGATTTCCCGCGCTCCAAGATAACAGACTAGTTGTATCGTATGCTTTACTTTCCACTCTGCTGAATGACTTTCGGTCTCTAACACCATCACCAGTTATTACTGGTTTTACATCATAAGTTTTTATATTGTCAATTCTATATACCTTCGTTCTGCTAGAACCCCATAGCTTGCTGTCTAGCATAATTATCTCATCAATGAGTGGTTGAGGATTATCAAAAATGCTGTTAAAGTCACCAACTTCTCTTCCACATCTATTAGCGGTCACTGGATCTAGGAGAACCGGAGACTGTCTTGGATTGTGTGTACGGATTATGGATGGACTATATGGTGCTGATCTACTTAGCAAGAGTCGCAGAGTTGTCCAGTGTGAAGTTTTTGCATCGAATTTCCACGTCCTTAAATTCCCGTCAACTTCTATTTCTAATGATTTTTTCAGATCGAATTTCATATTAGCTACAAAACCAGCCAGTATCCTCTCTAGACTGTTATATTTAATAACTTCAGTAATGGTTTCAACTTGTTTCCCGATGGTGTCAATCAGTACAAGACTGGATGGACTATCAGTTGCCAAGTTATGTAAGACTTTAGAATCCACAACAACTCGAAAGATATAGCCGGATTCATCCTTCTTCTGTTTCCACGCATCTGAGATTTTCAGGAGACCCTTTGACTCTTTGATTAACTTGGCAATCGAGTCTGGAACTACTGCATTCGTCTTGTCCGTATCCTTACTTTCCACCTTGGTTCCAAGAATTTCATCATATCTAGGATCAATGCCCCAGACCCGCTCTATCTTACCATTTTTTATTTCTAATACACAGGTTGGAGCCTGAAAGCCATCCTTATTGTCTAATAATTCTTTGAAACAATGCATTGTCTTTCCGTCTACCCCAGCCACCAGACCCGCAACAACCCCTGAATACCCAACAGCTTGATGCTGGCCTGTTGTTATGATAACGGTGTGTTGCTTTCCATCATCAAGCTCAGTTAGCTCATTTGATACAGTGCTTAAGGTTAAGCCTTGGATTGTAGGTAGTATATAATTGAGGTACTCTATTGGGTCAACACCGAATAGGTTCTGGAAAATATTCTGTGCGTATCTATCAAATCCCTTGCCATCTATAGAAAGAAATTTCTTTCGTACTCCTTCGAAATCTCGGTATCTAGCTGAAAGAAGAAGGTAACCAAGATCGGTAGCTTTAGAACCTAAATCCGCAACATCGACATTGTTACTGATACACCATTGTGCCACCTCATATTTAGCTATATATTCAAGAATGTTGTAATCACTTCTTTGAACAATGTCACTATCGCCAGGAGTCATCTTTCTAAGAATCTCCATCAGTTCAGTGTTGTCAATCAATTCGTCAGAAGTCCAATCCACTCCCTCATAGCTACCGATAATTCTCAACTCGTTAAGACTATCCATTTCCTCTCTTTTCAATTGAGAAAGGTGTGCCAGCTCCTTGAGTATCATTGCCCTCTTAATCACACCTTCCTTTCCAGAATTATCCAAATCAATGAAAGCCTCGTCTGATAAGTGAGCACCTAGGACACCACCTAAGTCACTGGTGAATGATTCAGGTGTAATATGTACTAACCTAATACTATCATCTTCTTGCTTAAATGCAATTGTCATTGTTCGAGCAGGTTTTCCAAGAAAGTGACCTGCAGTAGTCAGTGCAGCTCCTGCTAGTGAAGCTCCCCCTATACCATATCTTCCAATCACATAATCGATCATACCAGACAATTTCGATATATCAAAATCACCAGTTATGAAACTCCTAAATGCCTGCTGGCTCAGCTCTGAAATTTGAATAAGAACTCCATCAACTATGACGTTCCGCATATTTGAAACACGGGCATTCAAAGTGTTCTGAAAAACCTGCTCAAAAGAAAAGCTGTTAGTAACGATATCATATCCAGAGATTGATGAAACCGTGATGAGTGCTCCCGAAATGATTGGTGTCCTCAAAAGATGGGGGAATGCAACAAATCCATCCAATGAAAAACTAGGAATTGTTGGTGTGAAGCTGGGTGCGAAATTGTTCACTCTTGAAGGTTCAAAATCAGTAGAATCTTCGTCTTCCAGAGTTGAAGTCCCATTAGAATACGTATTCACATACTGAGTCCCTATAGTCCTCATATCAAATGGTTTCTGACGAGGACTTGTCAGATACGAACTCACCATTCCTGCTACCTGAGAGATTAATGCGTTGTCCATGTATAGTGACTGACCATAGAAGCAGAGTATCGCAAGAGCAGCTATGAAGAACTTACTCCACTTATCATCTACCGAAGCATAGACAACACCCAACAAGAGAAGAGGGACAAAGACAAATAGAGAGTTAATAATGTCAGGAGTTCGGACACCATCATCTTGAGCGCTATAGGACTCCCAGAACTCATCGGTCAACACAAGATGTGTTGGAACCGTTCTCTGATCTTTCCAGAGTGAGATTCCAGTTTCACCATACGACTCACCAAACTCAGGTTCGAATGTAACGATAGGACTTGAAACAGCTTCCAATAGTTCTGAGAACTGTCCAAGGGACTCCTTCCGAGATAGAGATGCAATATTATAATCAACAGACTCCTGCCATTCCTTACTCATAGATTCTGTCTGGATAATTGAATCTGCCAGTTTGTACGCTGCTGAATCTCCCTGAAATACTCGGTCCAAACATCCCAAAGTGTCAAGTGCTGAGAGAGCATTTGTTGTGGCTTCAAGTGAAACCTGTCCATCCTCACCCATGAACATCTTGGACTCTTCATCATAGTACTGTAAGGTTTCATCTACAAACTCATTTACATCAAAGAGAAGCGGCATGATAGTCGGACCCACGACTTCATCACCTAACATCATCTCGAAACTATCGATCAAGTCAAGTTTTCGAGAATATGACTCTCTACTGAACCCTCCTGCATATTCGTTATATGATGTAAGAAGCGATTCACCCCAGACAAGATAGGGTTCAGGAAGGTCAAAGTCTGCAACATTGACATTGGGCGCAAGTACATACTTGAGGCTGAGAGGAGTGATGCCAAGCTCTGCAAGACTATTGATTACTGTCCCATCATTGGCTACCGCACCATCGATTGCCTTAGCTGCTCTAAGCAACCAGTACTTGAACTCGAAATCACCTTCCGTGGCCCAACGGTTGATCTCAAGTCCATACTTGCTGATACCATCACCTGATGAATTCAGGTACGAACGGACTCCATTGAGTGAGACCGCATCCAGACGCCCAAGTAGACTAAGTGTTTCAAGTACAAGTGCGGTTGTCTTCGGATCTGGCTCAAAGTTATCATTATCAGGATGGACAAACCCATACCTGTAGGGACTCTGCATACCTGCATATCGTTCCGTGATTGAATCGAGTGCGCCTCTCAGAGCGTTCGACCATGTCAATGGATCAGTTTCATACATGAGAAGTTCCACTGCATCCAGAGTTGATTCCAGCGTAGAACCATACCCCGGCATATCTCCAAATCCGGGGTTAGTGGAATCATAACATCGATAGATATAATCAGCTAGCGCTACTGGTTCCTGAATCTGTTCATTAGCTGCTGCTGTTACAGTCAAGCCAAGAAACAGTGTCATCATAATCGCTAAGATTGCAATAGTATTCACAAATCGTTTGGGCCTAAATTTCACTACACTCTCTCCTAAGTGTTTGAATAAAAGAAGAACAGAAAACTAAGAGATGGTGCTCACGCTGACTCACACTAAACGTGCAACCAGCTACAAGCTCCTCGAAACGCATCCTGTACCTTCTCCCTTCTTATACAGGATTCTCCCATTTTGCCAAGCAGCAAGCCCTCAAATCACCTAAAATATGTTCCGAGTGTGATAGCATATCGCAGGTATTCTTTGAAGATATTATATACTAATAATTGTTATTAGTTATTTGATAAGAAAAAAGGAGTGGTGGGCGGACCCTACGTGGGAGTAGTCTGTGGGTACAGGATATATCCCATTGCCAAGGGCACGTCCACCACCTGATTTTCTATATTTAGTACAGTGTATAATGTAACATCTGATCTAAAAAGATGGGAGGGAGCAGTCGTGGGTGTAGAGTGTATTGCCTTCCGAGTATATAATACACGTCGAGAAAATCAGCGAAAATGTGAACCTCGCCAGAAGGGTTCTGGGTTGAATTGAATCCATCTGTATGTGTGCAGTGAAATACTAGTTGTTCCTGAAAATTCTTCATCAATGGTCCATGTAATATTAGGGTAATACATGATTTGCCTACCTTAACATTTGGTCACATCTCTGTTTTTCACGTGTTCTGTATATGAAACACAAATAGCCATGATAAACTTAGAGTCATATAGGGGCACACCCCTCATAATTATCAGCACCTGACCCTCACCACCCATCAGAGGCGGGGTGCTTATAACTTCAGTAATCCCTCAATGAGTATGGTCCTTCCAAGAAATGTCGAGGTCGACCCCAGTATTCCAGACCTCAAGTCAGGTAGAGTGAAACGCCCAGAGGAGATCACCATCACCACACAGGTAAGCGG
>SDBS01006909.1_pt1 | contig 11036 bp, 7 predicted proteins | sample 2277091 | NCBI WGS metagenome assembly SDBS01 (sample SAMN10404972, study PRJNA504765) | marine sediment metagenome | isolation source: marine sediment core GS10_PC15, 163 cmbsf | place: Arctic Ocean: Southern Knipovich Ridge | collected 2010 | reverse complement strand
TCCTTTTGATAGGATGTCTAATAAAGAGAGAAGTTTGTTTCTTATATTAATGGAGTTGGATGAAGATATTGGTAATCATTTTATTATGGCTATTACAACACTTAGAAATACGAGCCTCCCATCGAGATTTATTCAATCCGCTCATTCTTTTTCATTTATTTGTAAATTTCTAAACAATCTAAAAGAAAATTTTTTTAAAAATGTGGAGATTTTACCAGAAAGATCAGAGGAACGTAAAACCAGACACTACGATATAATAACTAATCTATGTAATTTCTTTTCTAACATTGCAAATGGTAGAACAAGAACTAATAAAGAAGAATTTGAAGATAAATTTCAAGAATTTCAACTTATTATTTCAGAAATTTTAAAATCAAATCTTATAATCCTAAACGAATTAGATAAGCTGATTAAGAAAGAAACACCTGTTCCAAAGGATATTGACGTTTTATTTCAATCATTAAATAAACCTACTCATTCCCAATATTTTTTTACTAGACTTTCATCCCCAAAGTGGTTTAATTTACTTCTTGAAAATTCGTTTTTTATTGAACCCCGTACTAAAGTAGTCGAGGGTACTCTGATGGTCTCAATATGGCCTCAAGTAAATTATTTAATGAAAATCTCAAGTGAAAGACCAGAGGATGTTTTTTCTATTATTCAATCTTTATCAGCTTCTAAAAATTATAAAATCTACTGGCCACTATTAGAGTGTCTTTGTAATATGCCTGTAGATGTTTCTCAGAAGGGGATTCCAATCATAAAGAAATGGATGTCATATTTCATATCTATACCAATTTTAGCAAAAATTATGGATTTAATAAGGAAATTTTTAGATGAAGGGGAAGGTGATAAAGTATTTGAGATTTTATCTATAATCCTTTCTGTAGATGAACCAGAAATTAAAAATGAATACGATAGATTCCTTGATAAATTTTATTTTATATTTACGAAATATAATGATATCAGAGAAAAACTAATAAACATTGATTTAACAAAGAACTCAAGTGATTATTTAGACACTTGATGCCAAAGTTTATCAAAGTATCTTGAAAATGAATATACTATTAATAATAATTTTAAGGATTATTCTGAGATATGGAAACCTTCTATTGAAGTTAAGTCTAGTGAAAATGGTAAAAATCAATTAGTAGATGAGATAATAATTTATTTAGAGCAAATCGCAGCAAAAGATATTGATGCTCTCAAATCAAAGTTTTTAATAATTTCAAAGTATAAATGGGTTATTTTCATTAGAATCCAACTGTATTTGTTAAAAACTTATTTTCATATTTTTACATATGAAATTGAGTCATATCTGATTAATTTTGAAATATTTGAGGATGATATTTTTTGGAAGGAATATTCTGAGTTGTTAAAACAAAATTACACTAAAATTTCTCTCAAATCTCAAGAAAAAATTTTAGATTGGATAAAAAATGGTCCTAATTATTCAAGATGGGGAATTACACTTGAGGATTTTGAAAATCAAGATGAATTTGAACAATATAAAGAAAGATCTAGAATAGATTGGGTGAAAAAAAAAGCAAAGCCTATAGAAAATGTCTTACCTTCAAAAATTAAAGAAGTATTTGATAAAATCACTCCAAAAATTGAGAGAGTAAAACTTCAACGTAAAGAAGAATTAAATTCAGAAGAAATTAAAAATTTAGAAGTTGAAGAACTTATTGGTTACCTTGTTGAACATCCAGAAAAAGCAAATTTAGGATATTTACTAAGGGACGTGATTATTGAGAATCCTTCCAAATATATTGGTTTATTATTAAATTATTTGGAAATTACTTTTTATTACATTAAACATATAATAGATGGTTTTACTCGGGCAACCCAAAAGTCAGAGAAATTCGATATCGAAGAATGCACCCTGATTATGATTCAGATCTCAAAAGGATATTTAGGTGAAGAGAAACTACTGAGTAATTTCAGTCTTCTGCGTGTCTTAATTTCTTATTTTCGAGAATGTCTGGCTTTAAGAACTATTAAACTAAAAAACACATTATTAACTGATATTTGGGTGATAATTTTATTATTTTTAACTATAAATGAACCAAGAACAAGAGCTCAAGATCCCAATTACAGAGATCATGTGAATTTTTCCATAAATACTTATACAGGTTCTGTTATATTACTCATAATCTCATATGCACTTCACCACGCGTGGATTTCAAACTTACCCCCTCAACATCGAATGGTTCCTGAAGTAAAGGAAAAATTTGAAGAAATCCTTGATCCTAAACACAATTCTGCGAGAATAATTTGGTCAATTATCTCATATAAGTTATATAGTATTTTCTATTTAGACGAGCAGTGGGCTGTTTCTAAATTGCCAATTATTTTTATAAAAGAAAACCAAGCTTTATGGCTAATCGCATGGGAGAGTTACATTTCATATAATCAATTAAATTCAAAAATTTACTCTCATTTAAAAAGTGAGTATATAAAAACTATTGAAATGCTAGTCAAAAATAAGGAATTCTCGAATGAATCACTAGAGGGGCTATCATCTCATATGGCACTTGCTTATATTTTTGAACTCGAAGATTTAGCTGAAAACTCATTAATTACTTCCTTTTTATACAATGCTTCATCAAAAATGCGGTCAAAAATGATGTATTATACTTTTAAAATTTACCTTGATGATAAAAATAAAATTGAGGAAGAAAAATTACTTAAAAGAATCTTATATCTTTGGGAATATCTAATAGATTATTTAAAGCAAAATCAAAACCTTACAGTTGATGAAATTTATAACGAAATTCAATGGTATGGACAGTTATTTCGGAAAATAGGGATTAACCAAAAATATATAGATTTATTAAATCAAGTATTAGAATTATCAGATGGGAATTTAGGAAGTTCGACAATTTTTATATTTGATATATTAAAAAAATATATAGAGCTTAATCCTAAAAGTGTCCTTAATGTTGTCGAAAAATTATTAATTGGAAATGTCAGTACTTGGCTTTTCGAAAAGAGTGTAAATGATATTATAGAGATTGTCAAGCTTGTCAATGAAAAGTATAACTTACAAGAATTTGTTAAAGAAATAACTAAAATTGAAGAATTAATGACGGAAAAAGGATTTTATGAACTTCATGAGGCTATTAAAACTTTTAATATACCTGAAAGTTAAAAAAATATTACAATTAAAAATGTTTTAATTTCTAAACAGAATCAAACTTAGTGTTTTTTTCTTTTCATAAAAATAAGCAAATCACCAGTCTCTAAAAAAATAAGAATTTTTTTATATTTAAATAAAAAGAATAGAAATGACTGAAGGATATTATTATTCTGACTATTTTACCGATTTTTATATATTCTATCCCAAATTAATTTACACCCTTGTTGTTAAATAATTCTAATTGAATTCTAAAGATAGAAATTGATTTAAAAATGTGAATAAATATGGAAAACGACAAACTGACAAAAATAGTTTTTTTTACTGGATATAACTATCATCTTAGATATTATAATATACAAAGAAAAATCAAAAACCTTAATGCAAATGCTGAAAGGTTTCAAAAGGCTGTAACGGATAATTTTAAACCTTTAACATTTGCGGGTGGAGAAGTAAAAAAAGATGGTAAAAAATTAGCTGAAATAAAAGGCTTCAAGATAGATATAAAGAGTAATATCAAAAACCTGACTTCACGATTAAAAAAGGTAAGTACAATTCCATATACAGAAGAATGTAAATACTATTTAATGGTCGAAATAATTAGTGAGACAACACAATATTGTGCAGATTTAGCTTCAATAATAATAGGATTAAAAGATTTTAAGACAAATCGAAGTACGTATTCTCAAATTGCAGATGCAAAGCTTAAGAAATGGTATCAAACCTTACAAGAACCCTCTCTAAGAGATTTTCTTGAAATTTTTAATTTAAATCCTCTAAATGAAATACCTTTAGAAGAACGATTCATGGTTGGACTAAAATATGATCAATTTTTATGGAATTTAAATAAGATTGGTAAGTTTTATGGATATAATTATGATTATTTATACACACCCTTTAGGCATGGAATGAAAGGTTCCTTTTGGAAAGATTCGGAGAATAGAGTTTTCTGTAGAACATTGACAAGAGACAAAAAATTCAATCTATTTTATCTATCAGATAACAGAATTAACGAATGTCAAGAGATTGCAGAAATAATTTTTACAATATTTCATACCGATTTGGGACCAATTTTATTTAAAAAAGTTTTACCCTCTTCTTTTACAAAACATCAAATTACTGCACTAAAAGCACCTCAATTACCAAAGATATCTTTTAATCCTGAAAATCTTAAAAAAAAATTTGAAAGTTTACGAGGAATTAAAATTCATCATTTTTTTTCAGGTGATGTAGCTTCAATCAATGATTTTTCGAGAAATCATGAAAATAATATTAAATATAATTTTATAAAAATGAAGAAAGGTACATCCTATTGTAAAATAGATGGTGTTAATTATTATTTAGATGAATTTTTTTCTTTCTCTAAAAAAATAAACAAAAGTGATTATATAGTTATAGTTAATAGTCCTCTTGCCTATTATATAGAACTCGCCATTATCAATAATAGAACGGGGGAATTATATGATTTAATGATGGGTGAATTTAGGGAATTTATATTTCAATATCTTGCTATGGAAAAAGATTTTGATTATGTATTTGAAGATCCTTTGAAAATTGTTCAAAGAAAAAATCAAATTCTTGTAAGAACCGAAGAAATTTTAAATGATTTTATTGGATTAATTGGACTTTATAACAATCACAAAATTTATGAAACCCTTCAATTTTCAGAAGGAGAATTAGATTTTTTAATATATGTTCAAAAGAAGAATATGATAAGATTATTCAACATGAAAAATTATATGAAGAAACTCTATCCTGATATCATATTACAAATTGTATTACAGTTATTATTAATAAATTATTTTAAACCAAATCAAATTAAGACTTATTTAAAAGAATTACATGTGAAAGATATAAAACTTTTTTTGAAGACTTCAGACTCATATTTGTCAAATTCTGCAAAAAATCAATTAAATTTTGATAAACTCTTAGCTTTTCTAAATTTCTTGTTTGATACTATTAATGATCTTGGAAAAGACATTTAGAAATCTCTTGATTTATGCAATGATTTCTATAATTTGATATTGAAATTGGAAATGAATTTCTATTAATTCATTAAGAATTTTTATTTTATGGTTTAATAGGAATCGTTTAAAAAAAGATTCTTGAGCCTTTCTACAGTTTGCAAGGGCATCAGAATAATTTTGATTAGATATATGTTCATAGACTTTATCCAAATCTTCTATTACATTATTGTATTTTTTAATACTTAATAAATAATAGACTCTTCTCTTTTCTTCCGATTCCATTGTTACCCCAAAGTATCTCAAATAACTATCATTAGAGCGCGAAAATGCTTCATATCCTAATTCTTTTAATATTTCATTTATTTTAGAAATAAAAATGTTAGATTTACATATGTCATCATCATCTCAAAAATTTCTATATGATTAATCCAAAATTATGAGTGATAATGTACACTGAAAATATAAATAATAGATACTCTAGTAATAAATGTAAGAAAGACAATTTATATAATTTGAAGGTTAATGATTCTCTACAACACGATATATGAACAAATTTGCTCGAAAACTAAAATACTCATTGAAGAAGAGAAATGGGAAGAACTTGAAAAATTATATAGAATTTCTCCAAACCAATTATCTCTTTTTTCTGATGAAATTGAGGAAAATCTTAAAACATCACAATTAATTAAAGAATCCCCATTAGTTAAGAGGGAATATGAAACTGAAACAAATATAGAGTATTATTCATACAATTTGGTGTTTTGGTTGACTTTGGAGGTGCTCAAGAGAGACAGATCATTTTTTACTCAGGATTTTAAAAACGATGTGTGCTCCATCATCTTTTCATTCATGAAAGAAAATCAGGTAAATTCAGCAGCATGTAAAGATTTTACGGAAGGATTACACGATGAAATCAAGGAAATGTACCAAGCTGAATTGGTGAATATCCCCAATTTATTGGTTCATATGATTGAGAAAGAACCCGACATTGGAATAAGGTTATATGATAAAATTGTTGAAAAAGAATTTTATGAAATTGGATTTAATATCTTAATAAAGCATCCTGACTTGATAGAGACTCACCTAAATGAAGTAAAAAAATTATTCCAAAACGTGATTTTAAATAAATTACAATATAATACATTCACACACCCCTTAATAGAGTTACATCCTGAGTTAAAACTAGTTATTGATGAACATCGTATAAAATTAAAGTATGATTTTTATAACAAATTATTATATTCTGAATCTAACGGAGTTTATCACGATTGGTTCGAAAAAAATCATCGAATTTTTAGTTTCTGTCTTGATTTGTACGAAGAAGATGAGCTTGATAAAATCGTAAAACGATTAATGGGATTAAATGTAGAATATTCTTATGATAGTAGGGAATCTTATTGGATAAATTTATGTTTACTTGAGATTGGTTGGTTGAGAAAAAGAGATTTTTTTCATGATTACATATCCGATTTAACGGAATTAAAATATCAACAAGTAGTTAGAGACTATTATTTTCAGTATCCAGAAAAAATAAAAGACAATCAGGATCAGATCCTAAAAATTCAATACTTTTCTTTAGATCTGCTTGAGAAAAAGTTGGATTATTTTCAAATAGATGATCCCGTAGCTCTTTTTAAAGAGTTCTTGACTAGCCAGTATAATATTCTCGTTTTAAAAAAAGTCTTCTATCAGCAATACAAAGAACTTATCCATAAGTTAAACGAGACGATAAAAAACTATCTAAATCAGATAGATGTTTCAAATCTGAATACTAATCAAAAATCTAACATCTCTTATGTACATTATATATTTGAGATTTTATGTGGACATTATTCTATCTATATACCTGATTTTGAAATAGGCTATTTTCAAGATATCTTAACTAAAATTTTATCAGTAGATTGGATAGCTGAAATCTTCAATCCAATATCCAGCTTGTATATCCCTCGAAATTTTGAGAAATTTGAGTTAGGATTTCAAAAAAAAATTATAGACTTACTTATTGAGAATAACAGGTTATATTGCATTGAAACATTTCTACAAATCAATTTTCTCGCTTTTGAGCCACATATTGATAGGATTCTTGAATACATTCCTCAAGAACCACATGAAGCTATTCATTTTGTAAAAGTTATCAGTATTGTCCTTAAAAGTAGCTTTGGAAATCTTGAAGTAACACAAAAAGCTAAGAGGATTTTGCAGGATTTGAACCCATCTCCTGAAAAAGTTCAATTATATACATTTCTTGGAGATTTAAATTTATCAAAAGAGATTCTTGATGAATTACTTGACCGTGAGCAAGCCCTTCCCTATGCAATCAACTTAATTTTAGATTTAAACTCGATTTTATTTGAAATTTCTATTAAAAACAATGAATCCATAGATTACAATGCATATATAGATGAAATAGCAAATTTAAAAACTCAAATAGAATCCTACAGCTCAGATACTACCACTCTTCAAAATTTCACCTTCAAACAGACTAATCTTAATGCACGATTGTTTTTGTATCAGGGATTTTTAGAATTACAAAACGAAAATGAAATAAAAAGTATTGAATTTTTCCGGAAAGCGAGAGATTTATTACAACAGTTAAAATCCACGAAAGTGATTAAAAAAACCACAAAGGTAATATTAGAAGCTTATTATAATATTTCGTCTTTTTTTCACGACAATGTAGCCAATATTATAAATAAGCTTAATCAAGGCGTCGAGATAGCAAACCACTTTTTGGAAGAATCTCTAAATTCATTATTTGAGCAATTTGACCAGTCAAATATTCAAAATTCTCGAATTATTGGAGAACTCCAGAATTTACGCTTCGATGTATCAACAAAAAACCTTTATCAAATCAATTATGAAATCCCAACTAAATTTTGCCCAAAACCGCCCCTAATCACTAAAAGATCATTATACAAGATAAATAATGAGTTAGTCCAAGAATGGAATGAGAATAATGATCCTATAATCGATGATCCCACCTGCCTTAGTTTTGGATCAAATCAATTGACTTTGGAAATTGAATTCAGAGAAAAAGAGAAATACTACGATTTCATTTTGGAAATTAAGAGAGATGCTAACTTAGATACTTCACCACCCCAAATTAATACTGAATCAGGTAAAGTCAGTTTCAATTTTAATCTAAAAAGTAGTGGATTTGATGGGATTCAGAATCTTACATTTGAATTAATAGAAAACGATCTCTGTGGCTTCAATCTCAACTTGTGCATGGATATCATTCATGAAAGCTATGCATCATTAGAACAGGAAATTATTAACGAGCTTGTCAAAAGTATGCCTAATTTCAAGAACAGGACCGTTAAACATAGCGATTATTTAATATTCTTGAACCAATTCGAAGATCCTGCTATTCGCTCTGGAGTACTTAAACATATCTTGAAAAGACTTCCAGAGTATTATTTGACATTGAGAGAATTGATTAAGGAGTTAAAAAATGAGATTCAAAGATTACATTACGATGACGGAGGTGATGAACTAATTATCTGTATTCTTAACCAATTGGAGTTGAAAAGTCCTGACTTTTGTCAGTACTTGGTTCGAAATTACATTGATTATGGAAGATATGTGATAAAGGTAAAAAAATCAAAAGAACTTCTAGAAGATCTGGTTGAAAATCCTCCTTTAAAAAATACACACATCATCTTTTTAGATGATACAATAGGTCGAGGTAATCAATTTGTTGGTTTTTATGAAGAAGATTTCAAACAGATCTATGAAAATTCTTCTTTAAAAGAAAATCAATTCCTTAAGTTTTATTTAATTGCTTCAAAGGGTTCCTATGAATCAATAGAGTATATATCTCAAAATTCTATTATTGAAGAAAGTGATATCCATTACTGCAAGATTTTGCGGGATTCAGATAAGGCATTCTATCCTGAGGTGTGGCAGGATGACCAACTATTAGAAAAAGTTAAAGATTTTCTAAGAGAAAAAGATGATAACTTCTGGGACGGACATAAAGCGGAAGGTCAAACCAAAGGATTGGAATATTTGATTGTAAACGAGTGGACAGTACCTAAAAATACAATTGGATGTCTTTGGAATCGAAAAGGTAATTGGAGGCCAATATTTCCAAGAGCATAATTTAAGGATTTTATCCCTTAATGTTATAAAACTTAATTTTACTACAATTCTTAATATTCTCTTCCATGTCGCTTTCCTCCAAGTTACATTATTAAAGTGATATTTTAAGGATATATAAATAAAAAAAAATGTTTTATTGATTAATTATTTCAAATGTCTTACTAAGAATTTCCGAACATTATCTATTAACTCATCCTTACATTGTGGATTAGACCATTTATCAGAAGCAAATAGATTTTCTTTTCTTGTATTCATTGAGAAAATTATAAAAATAATACTCGATTAAATAAAAATAAAAAGACAAGAACGATAAAATGAATTATGTTAGAAAACAAAGTATCGGAGTTAGAGAAAAGGATAAATAAATTAGAGGAAGAAAATATCTCAACACGAAAAACATTAAATGAATTAATATATCAGTATATGAACGAAATAGGGACAGGAGAAAGTAACTATAGCAGTAGTGGTCATATTCATAACAAGATTCCAAGATATGTTAAGAAAATTATGTTAAAATCGTTATTGAACTCTTCAGAGTTTAACCCTTCAATAAAATATGCAACATATGGAACGAACCGGTACACCAACATTAATAACAATAATGAGATAATTTTTGGTGAAAATTACTATGATAAGCTAATAGGGAATCATGACTCTTATAACACACAGAGAGATTCACACAGAGATATACTTGAAGGCTTTATAGATGAAATGACTGATGAAGAATGTGAAATAAAGTTAAAAGAGGTCTTCAAAGCAGATTTTGAAAGGACTATAAAAAGATCAACAGACGATCCAAAGAGTGAAAAGAAATATTTAAAACGGATTATAGAGCAGAAGATAGATTATCCGCTTCCCGAAACAATCTCTCAAGGTTCGGAAAGGTTATGGACGATATTTGATAAAATTAAAGAAGAAAAAGAACTTGAAAAAAAACAGTATAATGCAGAATTAATAAAACAATACATTAAGAAATTAAAAGAAAAAATACATAATATTGAAGAAGAAGAACAAAATAAAAAAAAAAAAAAATTATGAAAAAAAAAAAGGTTATTAAATACACCCAATTTTGAAAAAAAAAAAACATCAAAAATCAACGAAAAAGAAGAGAACACAATAATAAAACAATTAAAAAAAGTCTAATATTAATTGATATAGATAAGTAAGTAAATTTTTTATCTAAATGGATATATTAAAATTAAATAATTTTATCTGATTTACCTAAATTACAAGTTTGACATAGTACTTGTATATTACTAACAGTATTAGCACCCCCTTTACTCCAAGGAATAATATGGTCAAATTGAAGATTTTTAGTACTTCCACAATTTACACACTGTCCAGCATCACGGGTCCATACATCTAATTTAACTGCAGTGGGAATGTGTCTAACCATTTTTTCCTCTTCAGGTGAGTAAAATTCCCATCCACAGGACTGACAATTTTTCACATCCCCGTAATTTTGAACCCCACAATACTCACATATAAGAGAAATAGGTTTATTCAGGTCTTTTTTTATTAAGTCTTCAGGTCTCTGACCAAGTTTAACTCCACTTAAACAAGTAGGGCATACATTTCTTCTTCTTGTGTCATATAATTTATCAACAATTTTATCGATAATCTTTTAAATCTTCTTTCGTCGAAGTTTTTGATTTTTATATGATTCTCTTTGACCCAGAGAATCAAATAAGAGTTGTTTAGAAACACTATATATCATTTTTTTGCATGTCTTACAATAACTTAAACGTTCTTTTCTTCTTTTTTTTATTTCCTCAGGAGTTAAGTTGTGAGTTTTTAGAAGTAAAAAACATTTAGGACAAATAGGT
>SDBS01006908.1_pt1 | contig 11037 bp, 12 predicted proteins | sample 2277091 | NCBI WGS metagenome assembly SDBS01 (sample SAMN10404972, study PRJNA504765) | marine sediment metagenome | isolation source: marine sediment core GS10_PC15, 163 cmbsf | place: Arctic Ocean: Southern Knipovich Ridge | collected 2010 | reverse complement strand
AGGATACCAACGCCGACAGCGAAAATTGAGATTGCCATTGCAAAAAATATGAGGTCTTGCATTGAGTCACCTTGGAGAGCTGCCATTAAGACCTATACTTAAGCAATCCGTTATGATGACAATAATTTTGCTAGTCTGGCATTTGCTTCTTTGTTGCTAAGTAAAGACCACCAAAGAAAATAGCTAAGCCAACAAAAAAGAGTATTGCTGCAAAATCACGTTCAGGTACATCAGTAGCATAATAATTGACTAGCCCTCCACCTATTAGAACTATAAAACCTATAATAGCGATTACTTTCCCGGGGCGTGTATCATAACTAAGGAATTCCGGCTGCTTGTCATCGCGGTGAATGACTGGAGCATCTGAAACCTTTGCATCACTACTGAAGAATCTTTTACCATCTTCTGATATGACTCCATGAAGCTCATTCTCGGATACCAGTTCGTTGATCAGTGCAATAACAGTCTCTGGGTCAAGTTTGAGCTTCTCACTGAGAATCATAATGGCACTAACATTGTGTTCGATAACAAGATTTACTAGTTTCCCTTTATTTTCATTCATTATGGTAACACCAGAATAATTTCTCGGTAATTACTTATCACGAAAGCAATTCAATATCAGCTTTTCTCTATGTGCCTTCTCACGTCAATGAAACCAAATTCCTTGTGCCTGAATAATTGTCTATGACTTGATTGCCCAGAAATGAACTTTCCCAAGTTTGGTTTCATAGGTTCCATGTTTTGAGAAATTCCGACTAATAATGTGAAGAATATCTGACCCTTCGACCACTCCTAATTCAGGAAATTGTGTGGCTGAAGTAACTTGTATGAATTCTCCTAAGGTTGCTTTCTCAGGTTCATCAAAGAACACAAAGGGTGCAATCATTCTCAATATTCCCCCTCTGACCATTACTCTCTTGCATTCTTCAATAGCTTTGTGTAGTTGATTCCTTGGTGGAACGCCTCGAAGACGAACCTCTGAGAATGTTTTGCTAGGTGATTCTATATCCATGATATTTGACCCTACAACATCATATGAAATCCCTGTCTTACTTAAGATATCATCCGGGCCCAAGATTGAGATTGTAACATTACGATTAGATGAAAGGTCTCTAATTTCATTGAGATCATTTATTTTGACTTGTGGATAAGAAGCATATAGTATCTTGCCATCTTTAGTAGCGAGCTCTGGGTTCTGCCCTAGTTCATATAGTTCACCTTGATTTGAAGTTCTGTATGCATTATAAAAATGAAGTATAGTTTCAATCGCATTTCTAAGATTTTCGACCAGAAACTTATCTGCTTCTGGACCTGGTTTGTAGATTCTTCGATATGGACCGAGCGGCCCTGGTTGGAGAGCACTTACAACTAAATTGTCATTCTCCATGGATTTGAGAAGCTTGGGCAACCTAGTCCTTTTTGGATCGGAAAAATCGGTCATAGAGTACAGAATATCATAGATTGATGAAGGGTGTTGATCTATTGTGAGCAATATTTTCCTCATCAGTTCTGAGCGTGATGACATCACAGATACCTCACTTAGTGAGGTGAGTAATCAAAATAGTCCCTTAATACTGAAACCATTCACGCTGATAATAACAAAATCCACTCGCTTGTGTAATCCTCACTTTCTAATATATAGCAGACACTCTAACATTAGTGGTCTTGATGAGTCAGGATGAGAAAAGAGACAAAGTTGGTCTACCTCCTGGAACAATCATTCATACAGGCGAGGAACGACACGAGGATGTTATCATAAAAATAATTGAGTTCTCTGAAGGTGAGATTCGAGAATACGAAGCAGACTCAACCGAAGATTGCAGTCCTTCATTGAAGGATGGTGCAACAAAGTGGATTCATGTCATGGGTGTTCATGATGTTGATATTGTTGAAAAAATTTGTAATTTCTACAAAATTCACCCCCTTTGTGATTGAAGATATTCCTAGTATTGGACAAAGACCCAAAATGGAAGCGATGTCAACAGGTGTGTACGCAGTTCTGAGATCCTATGACCTCCTTGGAAACGATGTTCATTCAGAGCAAGTTTCAATCGTCTTTGGAAAAGGATTCATCATTTCATTCCAAGAAACTTCCACGGATATTTTTAATGCGATTCGGAATCGAATATGAAGACCTGGTGGTCATATTCGCAAGGGAAGCTCTGACTATTTGGCATATGCTTTGCTAGATCTCATAGTGGACAAGTATTTTGTCGTTCTGGAATACATAGGTGATAAAATTGAAGATTTGGAAGATGCTCTTATTGAGGAAGGTTCAGCTGAAATGCTGACTGAAATATACAAACTTAAGAGAACTCTAATTGCATTCAGACGTCATATTTGGCCACTTAGACAGGTAGTATTGAAAATACAGAGAGATGTTCCCCTATATGTAAGAGACGAAACTCTGGTTTTCCTAAGAGACCTCTATGATCATGTCATTCGCGTGACAGACCATGTTGAAACATATCGCGAATCAATAACTGGAATGCTTGACATCTATCTATCAAGAGTTAGTAATAAAATGAATGAAGTCATGCAAGTGCTCACTGTTATCTCTGTCATTTTCATACCCCTGACTCTAATGGCATCAATTTACGGAATGAATTGGCAATGGATGCCTGAGTTAGAATTCTATTATGGCTATCCAGTCTTCTTAGCTATCATGTTCATTGTAGGTTTGACTCTTCTAAGTTATTTCAGACGTATTGGTTGGGTTTAACCTTAGATTGCTATAATTACCAGTATGACTCCTACAACAGTGAGAAGGACACCTACAATTGATCGTCGACTGAATGATTCTTTGAGGAATATAATCGAAATTGGGACTGCAAAGAGTGGAGATGTGGAACCAAGAAGTGAGGCAATTGATGCGCCAATCAATTTGACAGTATAGGTGTAAAGAAGGGTGCCCAGAGTCATTCCTAGAAATCCTGCTGCCACGACAATCTTTGCTGCTCTCCTAGTTGGCATTGGCATTCCACGTTTGACCGCTGTCAGGCATAGAGGTACAAAAATAGCTCCTCCGAATATCATCCTTACGAAAGTAGCATCGATAGGATCTATATCTTGTACACCTATCTGAAGAAAGACACTTCCTAGAGACCAACAGATTGCCGCCAGAACTGCCAAACCGATGCCTAGGTAGTCGGCTTTGCGCATCTCTTGTTTTTCATTATTAGAAACTTGTTCTCTTGAAATCACTGCCACTCCAATCACAGCAATTACTATTCCAAAAAAACGACTGATAATGATGGGTTCATTAACGAGGAAAATTGCGATAAGATAAGTGGAAATTGGAAAGATGTTAGCTACTGGAAAGGCATAGGAAACTCCAATGCGCTCTTGGCTTGTCAGATAGGCTAAATCTCCTATTACTAGACCTATACTGACAGATGCAATGAGAAAGACAAGTGACTCAGTTGGAACATAGAATGGTACTGTTCGAAATGGTAGCATGACAATGAATGACATGAATACCATAGCTGCCCACATCTTCAGAGCTGAAATTGCTAATGGGGTAGCTTCCTTACTCTGGGTTTTGTAGATATTAGTTGATACAGCCCATAGAAATGCAGTGAATAAACCAATCACGCTACCAATAAGAAGTTCTGGAGAAATCTGCATTTGGAAATCGATATGAATGGTTTCTAAGGTCTTATTGAAGTTATTCAATGATACAATAGATATTCTCTTGATTTCGCGTCTAAATCCCGTTGCTCCAAAGTAAAACCTATTGATAATAGATACTTCGTTATTTGGCAGACTCCACAATAATTCGGATTGAAGGTTTCTATAACGAAGGAGTCAAGAACGGAGATATTATCGTGAAATACCACCAGGGAAGAACGAAAGTAGTCTTAGCGCTTGCACTACTGCTCGCTACAATCGTTATTGGTCAAACAACGTCGAATTCCGGATTTGCTATAGCGTGTTATGAAGTCACAAATATCGGTTTAATCTCTCAAACCTACACTGATCACGCTGCAATTTCTATTGATGGTAATGCTGATTTCTTATCCCAAGCTGCTGTTGAAAGCTGGGAGGGTGACGGGTCAGATGAGAATCCAATCATAATCGAGGGATATAGAATTTCAGACACTTTTACTGAAGGCATCAAAATATGGAATGTCGATTTGCATTGGATTGTCCGAAACAGCTTGATTGAAGGAGGTCCGCCTTATGCATGTGGTTTCTATATTAGCAATTGTTCTAATGGAGAATTTTCAAACAACATCATTCGTAACCGAGATGTAGGTATTCAAATATATGTGGGAGCTTATAATTGTAGTTTCTTAAACAATTTGATCTCGAACAATGATGCTACTGCATTCAAAGTCCTAGGTGATATGGCAAACTGCATAATTTCAGAGAATACTATGTTAGATAATGTTGCCAATAATATCTGGATTAATGGTGCTTTTAATGACTCTCAGGTTATGAATAATACAATTAGAGGTGGATTAAACGGTATCCGGATAACTCTATGCTTAGGTTCAGCAATTACTGGAAACACAGTCAGTGATACAGCTTTGGATGCTCTAGTATTTCCAGTTGCAGTCGGTGTAATAGTTACAGGAAACTCCGTCATAAACACAACTGGATGTGGGATTATGCTCTCAGGTAGTTTTGCTGAGGTTGAATCAAATACTGTAGTTAACTCGACAGCTTCAGGCATCTATCTAGCATCAGGAGACAATGGCACAATAATAGGTAATCTTGTTGTCAACTCCTCAGAATATGGACTCAAACTGAGTGGTACAACAGCTAACACTACAGTTTCTGAAAACTCATTCATTGACAATATTGGTGGTAGTAGCCAGGTTTTGGATGATGGTGAGGATAATATCATCAGCTACAATCACTATAGCGATTGGATTTCACCAGATGAAAATATTGATGGCATCGTTGATCTTTCATACTCTATAGATGGAGATGGTTCAAATTCAGACTCATACCCAATTGTTGATTCTGCAGGAACAATTCCAAATACAACCACGACTACAGGAAACGAAGTTCTAATTGAAATGATAGCATTTGCTGTGATAGGTGTAGTGCTCGTGTTACTAGTAGTAGTTGGATTCTTGAAACGGCGTAACTGATAATTTTTCTAATCGCAGGGTTAGTTCTCCGCGTTTTTCTCTTTTTGAATATCAAATCAACTAGGTGATATCAATTTCTTTTTCCAAGCTCTCTCTATCTTCTTCTCCCGATTATATTGAGACATCTCTCCACGATTAGGGTATGTTACTCCAGTCCCAATGACAAACCCATAGAAAGCGACAAAGAAAGCTCCGATGATGAAACCGAGAATATCACCTGCAATAAACCATCCAATCAAACCCGTTCCAACACCTGTAATCATGGTCCATAATCCTGAAAAGAAGAAAAACCATTTTCGTTGTGAAGGTTTGGCGAGGAGAAAAGTTTCATAATCTATTTTCAGTCCAGGCTCTTTGTTTTCACTGAACCATATCGCTTCAAGTCTTATACCAAAAACTTTGCCTGCAATTAGTCGACCATATGGGTAGAAAAATGCAATCATAAGAAAGATACCGAGGAATCGAAGAAACACTGCAATGATCTCTGGAAAACCCCATGAGAGAAAATTGAACCAGGAAACAGGAGTATTCAATCCATACAAATACAAAACAAACGCTAGTATTCCCAGTATGGTTTCTGCAGCCACAAACGGACCAATCGAATAGGTTCTCCCTCTATCCATTTCGAATAGCATGTTTCGTATTTCCGTTACTTTTTTGACCTCGGAGATGTCGTGATCAGTTTCTCGTTTTATCTGACGAACTATTTTCCAAAATTGTTTTCGAGTTTCTTTTGACACATCGGAAGTACTGCTTACAATTTCAAATATTTTATCAAGTTCATTTTGTCTTGTTGACAAGCTCAAGTCTCCGCGGTACACTGGAACAGAACCGGATTTAGTCATTTCTATTCATAGTTCAACTAGAAGGTTCTTTCTTCAGCATCGATAGCAGCTCCACAATTCGAACAGTTTGCCTGCAGAGGTCCAACCCAATCAATTTCTTCAGTGTCTATTGATACACCTCATGATGGACAATGTGAAGGGACCATATAGACCGTTTCTCGCTTTTTCGACTTAGGTTTTGTGTGAAGCGCGTAATCCCCTGTATAAACAATTGGTTCCGCACTGTATCTTCGGATCGTTGGTGATTCTTGTTTTTGTTTCTTTGAACGATATGCACATGCAAAACACAAAATTGGAATGCAACCCATTCCAAAGGCAAATAATGGGAATATAACCGGAGCTCCCATATTATATGCAAATAGACCCATGCTCCATACACCGATTATCCATGCTCCAACACAAAATATAGTAACTGCATTTACTGCTTTCGAATCTCCACTCACGGTCTACTTTCCTCAGTTTGCTTCAGTTCCTAATGAATTTAAACCTTCATTAATTTTAATCACAATATACAACGAATTATTCAAGATAGGTCATGCCAAGCTTTTTGTAGAGTTAAGTTACTAAACACTTATGTCTCAGGATAGAAAATTAGTGGGCAAGATACTTGATAGTATCGCCATAATCAACTCCTTAGACAAGAAAAGAGTCATCACTCATGAAGGACAGAAAATACATCCATCTGAAATACAACTATTGATGTTTCTGTATCACGTTCAGGACACAAACATAACTGCGATTGCTGATAAGATGGGGCTCACTAAAGGAGCGATTTCTCAGACCCTTTCACGGTTACAGAAAAAGGGAATCATCAGCAAAGAAATGTTTCCAGAGAGAAAGAATGAATTACATGTTCAGTTCACAGAGAAGGGAGATTTATTGATGACGCTTCTCAATAAGAGTAGGAAATCTCTCGAACGAAAATACCTCCGATACATCAAATCCTTATCAGAACCGGATAAACAGGTCATTTCAGAATTTTTGGATAAGATGAATTCAATCATGAAGGATTAACACTAGTTTATGTGCCCTACTAAGGATAATAATTTATTTTGGGTCCAGATCAAGTCATAACTGGGTTAACCATGGTGAACCATAGTTGCGTGGTTCGTTTAGCGTATAGATACTATACACTATGTGTATAGATACTAAACACACAGGGAATCAGTACGATACCATCTCTTAATAGCGTGAGCGACATATACGTGTGGGATGCGTTCGTTTGACTAGTACTCTGGATGTTGAGTGATGTGAATTGGCAGGGACATTGGAAAGCATTTGCTGTGCTTTCTGTTGGATTCATTTTGATAGCATCCACGACTATTGTCCAAATTACATTCTATCCAACTGAAATTGGTGGTACTCAGCTCCCAAATCCTGGTTATAGTGAAGGCATACCTCTCACGAGCGCAATGGAACAGTGTAAATCGTCTGGTGATTTGCGCTATACTGAAGTTGATGTTCAGCAAATCTCACAACTAGTTTGGGCTATGCAAGGTTTGACACATGGTCCTGATTTCCGTACTGTTCCATCAGCAGGTGCTACTTATCCATTAGAGATTCTCCTGCTTCATGAAGGATCTTCCACACTCAGTGAAGGCTGCTACTACTATATTCCCCAAGGTCATCAACTTCAGGTAGCATCATCCTCTTGCAACCTAACTGATTTCTTACCAATCTTTGACGGTGAAGATCAAGAGGCAGTCGCCAACGTAAGCACTGTCTTTGTTATATTAGCCGATTACACTCGCACCACATCACGCTACGGTAACAGAGGAATCCAGTATGTGCATCTAGAGGCTGGACATGCTATCCAGAACTTCCTTTTGCAAACAACCTCTCTTAACCTTCACACACGTGTAGTGACCAACTTCTCACATAGCGACTTCCAAAATATTACGGATACTAATCTGGATCCTTTGGTAGTTCTTCCTCTCGGAAGTAATGGACAATCACCCATAATTCGATGGAACGGGCGTTTCAGCCTTGCAGAGGAAGATGAGATTACAGTAGAACAGGCAATCGCAAAACGAGAATCCATACGAGATTATCTAAATGGATCCATTCCTTTCCCTGTACTTCTCGACATACTTAATCAGAGCACAGCAATAGCTCACTTGATTGGGTCTGACTCTCAACTAGACCTTCGTGTGGTAGCTGGTGAAGTTCAGAACCTAACAGCTGGGCTATATGACTTCAATCAGGAGGACTGCTCTTTAGATAGGGTTTCGTCAGGCGATCTGCGTATCTCCCTCAGGAATGCTGGTTTGGATCAGCAGTGGATTGAAAATGCCCAACTAGACATTGTTCTATCAGTGGACGCCGCTTGGATAGACCAACAGTCTGACCCAACCTTCTGTCATCAAGTTATGATGTTCGAAGTGGGTATGATGGCCCAGAATGTCTTCCTGAAGTGTGCGGCTTATGGTTTGGGGACAGTAGTGATTGGAGCTTTCTACGAGAACGAGGTATCTCAAGTAGTGGAAACTGCAGCTGATTTCAAACCCATCTATATAATGCCAATCGGTCTGACCTCAGAGTTCTACCTGGAAACTGAAGACAACCAACTTCAGATGACAGTACTAGCCAGGGCTAGCGGTATCTTAGCATTTGTGCCATTATACTGCAGCCTCTATCTTTCCGTTCCCACGATAAAACGGCGACTGACAAAGAGAATTCGCCCGCTACGCTGCATCCTTGGAATCATGCCACTACTAGGATTAGTTGTTCACAGTATGATACTTCATGGTCAAGTTCGTAACTTTTCGGATTTCCTCAGCATCAATTCCTATGTCAGTGCCCTGTTTCATTTCATCTCAGGAATCACTTCTCTTCCAGCAACACCTTATGCGTTCGGTCAGTTTGCGGCCTATTTGAGTGTACCATCAACTGCCCTTGTCGCTCTGTCAGGAATCGGACTTACCTTGCGGCGAGTCAAAAGGAAGAAGCTCTTTCTTAAGGTTCACACATTCGCGGTTTTTCTTTCTCTAGCTTTACTTGTGATTCATATGTCAATATGCGGAGTATATTTCATCAGAAACCCCGTCACCTTCATTCTAATTAGTGCCATGGCTGTAGTCCTGTACGGTTTATTACATCGTTATCCTCGCTCAGCTCGAGAATCAGATGAAAATAAGACGATTGCAGATAATATGCACTGGAGTTAAACCACCTAAGTTTGAGGAAGACGATTTCTTGGATAAAAGTGGTCAATTCTTTTCCCTAAGAGTCTGCACCTAATGGGTACATCCTGAAGAGAGATGTGTTGTTTCAACCTACATCTCATAGAAGAACTTGCCTTTGCTATAGATGACATCATCTCCAGCAAGAATCTCTCCTTCCTTCATTGATTTGATAATATCAACGTGGATTGCGCTCATATTTGTTCCATTGGCATCCGCATAAGCACGTCCCAAAGCACAATGAATTGTATCTCCAAGTTTTTCATCGAATAACATATTGAGTGTGTATTTTTTGATCTCTCGATTAGTACCTATGGCCATTTCTCCAAGTTTATTTGAACCTTCATCTGTTTCGATAACTTGTTTCAATACAGCTTCTTCTTTTTCAGCTGAGTAGTCAACAACTTCTCCTTTCTCAAAGGTCAGTCGCACATCTTGTACAACCTTTCCATATTGCAGGAGTGGCACATCAAAGTAGATCTTTCCCTCTACAGTATCTTCGACAGGTGCTGTGAATACTTCGCCGCAGGGCATATTCTTCTTCCCATCACCTGCTATCCAAATCCTTCCTTCAGTGGATGCATAAAGATCTGTTTCTGGTCCAATGAATCTTATACTGCTCTGTTTCTCAAGCCGCTCCTTAATCTTGTATACTAGCTTGCTCTCTTCTTTCCAGTCAATGAGCATAGCGTCATACACAAAATCTTGGTACTCATCCAGACTCATGTTTCCTTGTTGTGCAAGACCACTGCAAGGATGTATTGTCCCAACCCATCTCTTACTGAGATAGGCTCCCATTATGGGCTCCATTGCTTTTGCATTCAGCATCTGTTTCTCAGGACTGACTCCTGCCAACGTTTTGGTATTCTCTGGTGCGCCAATTGCAATAACTACATCAACGCTCTCGATCAGTGCAAGAATATGTTTGGGAAGCAGTTGAATGGTTTCATCATCTGCTCCATCGTAGAATGCTCTCGCAATTTCATTTGTCCAGAAGACAGAGAATGGGCGTCCTCCAGCTTTAGCAACCTGCTTTGTTGTTGCTAGAACAAGGTCATATGCTTGAGGAGTCGCTAGAATACCAACCATATCTCCCTTCTTCACTTCGGTACTCCATTCAACGAGTATCTTAGCATGCTCTTCTGTTCTCGGGTCCAAATTGAATCTCTCCTACGGTTGCTACTACATCTCGTAGAAGTACTTACCTTTGCTATAAATTAATTCATCGCCAGCAAAAATCTCGCCTTCCTTCATGGATTTGATCATATCAACATGCACTGCGGATTCATTGGTTCCATTGTTCTCCTTGTAAGCTCTACCTAAAGCACAGTGAATTGTATCCCCTATTTTCTCGTCAAATAGCATATTGAGCGTGTACTGCTTGATACCTCGATTGGTCCCGATTGCCATTTCACCCAAGCGACGTGAGCCTTCATCAATCTCAATGATTTGCTTGAGGGTCGCTTCTTCCTTCTCTGCTGAGAAATCTACAACCTCACCCTTCTCGAAAGTGAGTCGTACACCCTCTATCACTTTGCCATGTTGTAAGAAGGGAATGTCAAAGTAGATTTTTCCTTCAACGGTGTCTTCAACTGGCGCAGTAAAGACCTCACCTGATGGCATGTTTTGCTTTCCATCGCTTGCAATCCAGATTCTTCCTTCTGTCGAGGCATGGAGGTCAGTTTCTGGCCCTACGAATCTGATGTCTTTGTGACTCTCTAGATGTTCCTTCATGACATACAACATCTTACTCTCTTCAGCCCAATCAATTAGAGTGGCTCCGTAAACAAAGTCACGATACTCTTCTAGGCCCATATTTGCCTGCTGAGCAAGAGTTTGACAGGGATGAACAGTAAGGGACCAGCGTTTACCTAAACGAATACCCTGAATCTCTTGCTGTGTCTTTGA
>SDBS01006907.1_pt1 | contig 11038 bp, 8 predicted proteins | sample 2277091 | NCBI WGS metagenome assembly SDBS01 (sample SAMN10404972, study PRJNA504765) | marine sediment metagenome | isolation source: marine sediment core GS10_PC15, 163 cmbsf | place: Arctic Ocean: Southern Knipovich Ridge | collected 2010 | reverse complement strand
GCATTATAAACCTCAGGTCTGTTTATTGTCACCTTAGCTTTCCAATCTTTCTTTTCATAAATTATTTCTTTAAACTCGAATTCTTCTGGAGCTTTAGGTACAAAATTCGGTTCTTTTGTATAACTCTTTTGCATTTTAAATCACATCAATACATTCTTTTTTTGATTTCTTTTATTTTTATTATTATTCTTAGATAATTTTACAAATTAATATAAAATTTTTTAATAGGAAACGTATAATGGGAATAAAATACCACTACAAATATAAATTAGAAGCAAATAAGAAAAGAATAATGTTTTAAACAGACGTTTGTAATTATATCTATTGTATATTCTAAAAAAATTGAAAACGACGCAGAGTCATTATGGTTTCGGATAAAGAAAAAAGCGAAGAAAAAAAGAATCATGATCTTCCATTAAGAGGGAAGGACTGGGAGAGGGGATTCACAATTGAAGAAAATAGAGTAATTGAATATTTAGAACTGTATGAGTCAATTGGCTACGAAGTACGTGTCGAACCAGCTACTCCTGACGAGATAAAAGATTGTCAAGTATGTTTTAAAGCAGATTTTAATAACTTACGAACAATTTATATCAGGCGAAATAAAATTAAAAATAATGAATTAGATTTAGAAGAATTAATATAACCTAATATTACTTCAATTCTTTTGGTAGTTGAGGCAAGCAAGCAATATCAGGTAAATGATCATATTGTTGATCAAATGTATAGATTTCCTTAATATTCCTCTCCTTCATTAATAAGTATGCGGAAATATCATTAGAATCCATGTTATAATCGGTCATTTTATTAACAGCATTGATATACAGCATTTTTTTTACTTCAATTATTTCTACTGATTTATTAGAAATTAAACCCATAATTAGTTCTTGTAAAGTGTCCCATGACATAACATTTTTTAGAAGATTAACTACTTCAGATAATTGAATCAACGAGATACAATAATCGCCTATATCTTCATTTATTTTCTGAACAATCTTTTTTGCCTCCTCTTTACACCACTTTATTCTATTTGATAAAGACTTCTCTTTTTTCGGTTTAAAATAAGCATAGATGAAAATATTTGCATCGAGATATATCATTAAAATTACCTATATTTCTTATTTAAAAGATAGTTTTCAAAGTCGGACCACTTCTCAAGTTTATCTACAAGATTTTCATCAAATTCTAAAGAATCAAAAAATTTAGTTAAATCAACTTTTTTTTTTGGTATTATTTTAAGAATCCCCTCATCTTCAATAATAATCACTTCATTTTCATTTTTTAATTCCTTTTCTCTCCACTTTAGTGGTAACACGATTCTTCCTTGAGAATCTACTTTTCTTACTTCAGTATTTATTTTCAGAAAAAACATCTCCATTATAATATCTTTTTCCCATATATGCAATATTCAACCACAATATAAAATGATTTGGGATTTCTATTTATTTTACCATTTATTTAAAGTAAAGTGACAAGGTTTATGATTATATAATTTGCATCCGACAGAACAAAAATGAATTAGATTTAGAAGAAATATTGGAATAGTTATTATTAAAATGACTTTTTATGCTCTTTAGTTATGCTTTCTCCAGCTTTTTTAGCTCTAACAAAGATTTTTTTCATAGTCTCAAAATCTTTTGAAAGTCCCTTATCTAATTCTTGAATTTTTGCTTCACTTTCTTTGCTAATAGTATCAAATTTAATTACGTGTGATGATATTGTTTCTTCTAAACCGTGTAAAGTGCTATTAGTAGAACTTTTAGCAGATTCTAACTGAGTTGACATTGAAGTTCTTCTAACAGAAACATCCTCCTGTAATGTTGATTGAATTGTATCAGAATCTGATTTTACGTTATTAAAGATTGTTTCTATTTTTTCTCGAGTTTCTCCTATTAAGTTAATAATTTCTTTTAATTTATCATTAGTTTCATTAACAATGACCTGCTCTGATTTATCATTAGTTTCATCTATTAATACTTTAGACTCGCTTAAACTTGAATCAATCATACCTTTAACATCCGTTTCTGCTTGAGCTAACTTTTCACTAATATTTTTCATTAGAGTAGTGAGATTTTCTTCTGTTGACACAAAATTCGATTGGATAGCCTCAACCTGCTCTGAACTTTTTGTATTAAACGTTTCTTGAATTTGTTTTGCATTAGTAGTCAATTTATCTTTAGTTTGGTTCATCTTTGAGGTCACGTCATCAGCAATTTGACTTATAGATTCATTCATAAATGTTATAAATTTTTCTTCATAATTGGACGAATAATTTTCTAATTCTTTTAACTTATTTAACAGAATCTCGTCAATTTGGCTTTTTAGTTGTTTTGCAACTTCAGTGAGTCGTGAAATTGCGTCATCGATATTTTGCTCAAAAATAGTTTTAAACATTGTAAACGAGTCTATAACACCTTCTAATGACCCATACAGTCCTTCTTGGAATTTTTCATGAACATCTTCAATCTTTGTAGAAAGTGCTGTTTTTAAATCGACTTCATCAATATCTAATGAATCTCCAATATTTTGAATTGAATCATCCAAGGTTTCATTCATTTTTGATTCATATTCTTTCAAAAAGGTATTTGTAGATTCGTTTAGGTTGTTTTGAGAACTTTTGGTATCAGATTCAAAATCATTTGATGCATTTTTAATTGAGGCAACTACACTTCCTAGATGATCTATTAAGTTTTCGCTAAGCTTCAACGAATTACTTTCTTGAGTACTGCTTAGACCGGTTAAAAGATCTTTTAATTTATTTTCATAGTTTGATGAAACATCTTGTAATGTTCCTTTAGTTTCTTCAAGTATAGAAATTAAAGATTGCTTCTTTTCATCCAAAGATTTAACGAACTTATTCCAGTAATCTTGATTTTTTGATTCAGTTTCAAAATCATTAATTAACTTTAATTCCTCTTGACTTAATTCTTCAATGAACTTATTTGAGGAAGAAATTATATCGTCTGTTATAGTAATATTTTCATTTTTAATTCCATCTATGATTGATATTATATTTGTTTTTAAATCTTGAACTTTAGTACTAAAGTCTTTTCTTGAAGTCTCGATTTTTTGTTCTGTTGCCGTAAGTTCTTTAAGATCTTCGTCTAGTTTTACTAAAATTTTAGTTATTTTTTCACTCATTTTTATTCAACCTCTTTATTTTTATTTTAAGAAAATCAATCATTATTTCCTTCTGGTAAGAGCTTTTCAAAATATGTTTTTCTTATTTCAGAATTTCCGGAAGAAGTAATGGCTTTTTCAATTATTTCAATTTTTTTATCACCCTCGTCAGCGATATCACATAATTTTTGTGCATGATAATAATACACTCTAGCGAGATTATGAAGATCCTTACTTGAATAGTCATCAGCAATTTCTTCAATTAACCATAAAGCTTCTCTTGCCATACTTTTTGCTTTATAATCTAATCCCGTGCTAGAGAATAACTCCGATGCTTCAATCAGAAGTTTTTTTCCATATACAGGAAGACTATTTTCAATAAATAATTTTGAACTATTTTCAAATGTCGAAGCCGCTCTTTCTATATCCCCTGCTAAATTAAATAAACTACCTGTGCTTACAAATAATATAAATGCGTCATGAAAATAATTCAACTCAAAAAGGTTTTGACCATAAATCTCCGTTTTGACGGCAATATCATATGCTAGAGATTTATCGACATCAGTAGAATCTTGTTGGTTAATTAAATCAACATTTTTTTCTAATCTCTCTATTAAATAAGATGGTGGTTTTAATTTTTGCAAAATATAAGTTTTAATTAAGTCCAGATAAATTTTAAGTTCCGCTAAAATATTGGGTTTAAAAGATCTCTGTTTTAGGAAATGATATAATGCAGCTGATTCAAATTGAAAAAAATCGTCTTCTTTGAACATTATGCTTTTTTCAACTAAAGAATCAATAGCATAAATTAACTTTGGAGGAATTTTCATATCTGAGATGGAAAATAGATTATCTTGGGATTTAGGTAATAAAAAATGAATTAATTTAGATTCTACCCTTGATAGTTTTAAAAGATCTTCTAAATAATTACCTGCTAATTCTTCCTTTAAAGATTTCCATGCGAGACTATCAACGACTTCTATATCATCCTCTTCCAACGAGGACATATCTTCCTCATCTGATTCCGTTGAATCAAAAGATTCAAATATGTTTCTGATTTCATCTTTATCTTTTGATGAAATATATGTTAAAACAGAAATAATAGAAAAAGGTGTCCGATCCGTCACCTTAATGATTTCTTCATGGATTTCTCTGTTAATCACTTCACCAGTAATATCCTTTTCTAATCTCCGGATTAATACTTCTGATTCTCTCATATCTAAAGCAAGGAGTTCATGCTCTTCATATCTACTAATATCATGTTTCAAAGATTCTGTATAATTGGAATCAATAGAAAACACCACAATTATATTTGCCTTCGTCTCCATTATCCAATCTGCCATTTTAAAGATCAAGGAAACAGTTTCTTCAACAAAATCTTGCTTTAATACAAGATTTTCTATATTATCAAGAATAAGAATAACAGCGTCCCGAGCCATTTTAAGGTCTTCATCTTGTTCTTCTAATTTAGTGAAAAAATTTGATGAAAAATCTGCTGGTGTCCATTCTGTAAAAGGTTTTTTTCCTTTCCATTTTTTATCTCGTTCTTTCTTTTTCTGTTTATTGAGTTGAGTAGGAAGAATACTCTGTATATTTTCTAAGATTACCTTAGGAAAATACTTAAGTTTTTCTGTACTAATAGGGATTTTAAAGGAGAAGACTTTTAAGCGTTCTGATTGAGCGGTCTTGTCAAACATCTCAAGTAGTTTAGACTTTCCTGTTCCGGGTTGACTCTTTATAAAAAAAACCCTTGGGGCATCCTTCTGTTGTTTTATAATAAATGATCCTCGAAATTTATTTAAGATTTTCGTTCGACCTACAAATGCATCCCGATTTCCAAGTGTCATTTAATTTTCTCTTTATTGATTTTTTTTAAAAATTATTTAAAAAATAATAAAACTGATACTAAAAAAGAATTTGTAAAACAAAAACAATATATATTTGAAAAATGAGATTTTGATTTTATTATAAAAAATTTATTGTTGCTTTGGGTTAAATTAGTGGTTGAGCTTTGTTTCTTATCGTTGGAATTAACTCAAATAAAGCTTTTCTGAGATTATCGTGAGTGGTTTGGATGACTTCAGTTTCAATATCCTTTCCAAAAGGTCCAATTAATATTTCATCATTATCCCGATCTGCTGCAATTATGTTTAAGTTTGGATAAGATCGAACTTTTAAATTTCCAGGAAAGATTTCGATTAATTTTTTCAAGTGTGGATCATTTTCTTTAACATCACTAATGATTTCAATTCGTGCTCTCGGGTTGAATCCTTTTAAAAGCTCGACGGGGATTGCATCAATTTTGGGTACCAGTAATGTTGTATTTCTTTCTGTTCTTTTAATAATGGAAGAGACTGCTTTATAAACTGCTTCTAATCCAACTACCCTCCACGTATTTTCGATTGGAGGTGGTTGAGTATCTAAAGCAATTTGTTTCACTTGATTAAGGAAATCCATTGTTTCTGAAGTCGCTTTTAACGCATCATCAATAGTTTTTGGGACATCTGAAAGAGCTTCTTTTAATGACTTTGTTACTTCCCCTTTCATTTCCTTTAAATCATTTCCTATTTTTTTCCGGAAATCGAGGAGTTGATTTTTACTAGCACTTGCTTGAGTTGAAAGATCTTTATCACTATTTTCCTTGGTATCAGAGAGTATCTCTACTGAACTTTTTGAAAAGTCATTTAAAATCCCTTTAATTTCATCTGAGCTGCCAAAAAGTAATTCTTTTATAGAGAGGATATTTTGGCTAATCAAATTGGTTAAATCTTGCATGGCATCAATAGCCACGTTTTTAATCAGGCGGATGGGCTCAGCTCCCATTCCTAAAATCGTATTACTTACGGTGTTGTAATTTCTATCAACAGATTCTAAATGCTCATTACTAACTTTCACTATACGTTCTTTAGTTCCTATAGTTTCATCCTTGTATTTTGAGAATAACTTTCCGACTTGTTCTTTGAAGGAATTCTGCAATTTATCCATAGCTAATTTTTTTTGGTCAAAATCCTGATCCAAAAGGCTCAGAACCTTGGAACGAAAGTCGCCGATAATTTTGGTTGAATTCTTAACTAATACACCTCCCTCTGAATCAATTTGTTCTGCTATTTTAAGGTTTGACTCATTCAAATCGGATACACTTGACCCTTCAATATTTTGAATTTCACTTAGCGTGGAAGATAAAGTAGATTGAATATTTTCAATATCTTTGGCTAAGTCACCAATAACTCCCTCCAATCCCTCAGAAACAGTCTTTGAAGCATCTTCAATATTTTTAATATGAGGATTCACCTCATCATCTAAATCTTTGGTTGAAGGTATTAATTCCTCGAACTTGGTGTTTTCTGTTTTCAAATTATCTAGGGATTTTTCTATAATTTCTTTAACACTATTATTTAATTCATCAATTTTATCCTTAAATGTCGTGCTACTTTCAGATTGTATCTCTCCAATTTTATCATTAAAAGAATTCATCAAATCTTTAATTAATTTAGAATAAACGTCATCTTGAGAACTATCTTCAGCAAATCCAAGATCGGATTTCACTTTATTTTTACTTGTCTCAGATATAGTTTTACTAGCTTCAGAGAGAGATTCAACTTGATTTGCAAATGTATTCTTAAAAGCATCTGCCAGTGTATCTATTTCTTTATTAATTTCCTTTATAATTGATTTTACTTGATTTGTTTGGGCCACTTTAGACTTTTGTCCCGATTTTACATGCCCAGTTAAGGTTCGATTAAGAATATCAAGAAAACCGGAGATATCCATTTCATATTTTTCAGTATGAGATGTAACCAAATTCCTTAAATCATTTTTCTGAGTCATCAATGCAGCTTCAGTATCATCAATAGTCTTTTGAAATTCTGGATTTTTGGCAATCCATTTATTTAAGTTTTTATCGTTCAAAGCACCACTTTGGAAGTTGGAAACAAGTTCAGAGAATTTATTTATCCCCTCTGTGAATCCTAATTCAAAATTCCTGATTGAATCCTTATAATCTGTCATTAAAATTTCTAAAGGACTTGATATATCCCCCTTCATTCGACTTAAGGATTTTTCGACAGAAGAAGAAAATGAATTAATAGATTTAACTAGGTTTGTATCTCCAGAAGTGATTTGGTTGGTGATATTGGTTTGAAAATCTGAAAATTGATTGAGGAACTTTTCTTTCCCTTCTGAAAAGCTTGATTCCGTGGATTCTTTAAGATGATCCATTTCTCCTTCATAATCTTCAACAATAGTTATTAATGCTTTCTTATTTTCTTTTTTTACTGAAGTAGAAATTTTCTCCAGTAAAGATTGGGCATCTGATTTGTATTTTCCCATGAAATCTGAATTTTCTTTTAATGCTGATTCAATAAATGTTTCAATAGGTGTATAGGTATTTTGCCCTGTTGATACAACAGCTTCTGTTCCATTTTTTAAGATTTCTCCTAATTTAGCACCTAAGGATTTGAAACTTTCTAAACTTTTTGATAATGCTCCAGTGGAGCTTGTGAAAGCCTCAGAAGAATTAGAAGAAGCTGACTCCAAGATTTTGGAAATATTTTTATTTGAATCTGCGAGTTTTTTCTGAATTTTTTCTGAAAAGCCTGTAACTTCCTTATTTATATCTGTCCAATTTGATTCAATATTTTTAATACTTTGAGAAATCGCTTTTTCATAGCTTTCCTTTGTCTTTTCAATAACATTTTGCATTTCTTCTTCTGAAAATCCATTAACTTCTTCAGTTAGTTTCACCAGATTTTCTTTATTTTTTTCACTCTTTTCTTGAAACTCAGTATCAAACTTCACCACTTCATCATTTGTTTCATTGATAATCCCCTCAATTGAACCTGAATAAGCTTCTAAGATGGAAAGAAAGTTGTCTTTATGTTCATTAACAATTTTATGACGGCTTGTTTTTGTTTCTTCTAAAGTATCTCCTAAATCCGTTTTAAGTTTGTCACTCGCTAGTTCTAATTCTCCAACTTGGGTATTCATAATATTTTCTAAATCATCTCGTAATTTAGTGAAGGCAGAATCCAGTTTTTTAAATTTTTCTTCAATTTCATTACCTATTGTTTTTCCAGAATCAATGGAGCGCGTAGAAATATCTTTCTGAAAAGCACTAAATACAGAGCCTAACTTTTCTATAATCGATGAAACAGTAGTTTCGATAGAATCAATAGAATTCTCTGAAATCGTGCTAATTGAAGAATCAAAATCAGTAGTTACTTTTTCAATCATAGTTGTCAAAGAATTCAAAATACTATTCACTTTACTATTAATACTATGTAAATCGGATTCCAGTTTATTCTTCGCTTCAGCGGTTAATAGTATTTGAGGATTTATAGGAAAATAAAGGGGAATCTTTCCCTCAATAATTTTTATATATTTTTTATTGCTTAAATTCTGGAGAGATTCTTCAGTTTTTTTTAAATCAGAACTCGCATAAACAGCTATTTCTTCTAATGTTCTTGCTCCCACACCTACAAGGGCAGAATATATTTGGCCTTCTAATTCTGATAAGCCGATGCGGTTTAAAAGCTCTTGTTTTAATTTTTTTATTGCCATAACTCTCTTTCCTACATTATTGATTTCATTTTTTGAATACTACTTAAAAATAAACATAAAATTATGAAATTATATAACTGGAAAAATTTTGTAATTTTAAATTTAAGTTTTGCATAAATTGAATCTTCTATTTTCAATTTTTTACGATAAAAATCTATAGTATTAAGGATAAATGTCAATTTATTTCTGATTACTCCGAATTCTATAAAATGAGATTAAGTGACTAAAGTTGAAAAGAAAAAAATTCCCCTAAATATGTAATTAAACTTGATTTATAGCAAAAGAATAGGATTAAACTTGATTTTAGTCAATATTTTTATCTATCTTTTCATTACTTCAACATATGTCGAAATTAGAACCAGTTAAATTTGATGATTTTAAGGAAGGAGATTCTGCTTCCTTCGCAAAAACCATTACCGAGGCGGATGTGACCTTATTTGCCGGAATATCAGGAGATTTTAATCCTTTACATATTAATGAGCAATTTGCAAAAACACAAATGTTTGGAAAACGAGTTGTTCATGGAGCATTTAGTTCTGCGTTAATTTCAGCAGTTCTTGGTTTCCATTTATTCGGTCCAGGAGCCCTCTATGCCTCCCAGAAGGTAGTCTTCAAAAAACCGATCTTCATTGGTGATACTGTTACCGCGGTAGGAACAATTACAAAAAAATATACAAAAGAAGGAAGGAGTGGAATACTACAATTTCTCGATGTAGAAACTAAGGTTATTAATCAAAACAACGTTATAGTGACTGACGGAGAAGCACAGGTAATAATAATGTAATCTCCTCCTTTTGTTTTTTCTTTTTTTTGGACAGATTTATTACATATGGTTAGCTATTAATCAAATTAAGGTGGAAAATAAAATTGGAATATAAAAATTTAATTATAGAAAGGAAAGAGGATTTGCATATCGCTATCGTCAAGTTCAATCGACCAGAAAATCTAAATGCTCTCAATAGGGAACTGATGAAGGATATAGAAATGGTAACAGAAGAATTTCATGGTGATACTGAAACGCGTGTTGTTATCTTTACCGGTGAAGGCAAGAATTTTTGTGCCGGAGCAGATCTTAGTGAGAAAAGGGAGCCGGTAACGACTCTTGAAAACTTAAGGAACTTACAGACTGGACCCAGAATGATTAAAAAACTTTACGACATGGAACAGATTACTATAGCTGCAATTAATGGGTATGCCTTTGGTGGTGGTGCGTGTATTGCTGCTACTTGTGATTTCAGAATTGCAGCTGAAAACTGCTTATGTGGGTATCCTGAAAGTAAATTAGGAATGAATTTGAGTTGGGTATCATTACCGATTGTTGTTCATCTAATCGGACCAACTTATGCCAAGGAAATGGTTATTTTAGGAAAAAACAATCATGCGGAAACCCTTCTAAAATGGGGTTTTATAACCGAGATCCTTCCAGTAGAACGTTTGCTAGATAGAGCAATTGAAATCGCCAAGGATTATGCTGCCCAACCTCCAATTGCCGCTCAGATGATAAAAAGAAGTATTAATCACATAAGTTCAGCTTTAGATCAGGCTATTATGCATATGGACCGAGATCAATTCTTTCTCACTTCGAAAACAGAGGATTTTACAGAAGGTTTTAAAGCATTCTTTCAAAAAAGACCTGGAAATTTCAAAGGAAATTAGAAACCAAGAAAAATCCCTTTTTTTTTTATTTTGATTATTTTCTCTGATTTGATGGTACTTTTATTATTTTAATCTAAAGTCTTTTCTTTTTCTAATTATAACTATTGCTATAGCTATGGTCGAGATTATCAAAAATATGGAAAATTCAAATGGTATTGAACTATCACTCGTAAGTTCTAAATTAAAAAGTGTTGCTCCACCATATTTTCCAGAAGCGGATTCAAGAACTCCTTTTGAGTTATAATTTAAAGTAAGTTCACTTGAAAGTACTGTTGTATCTCCAGGCTGAGTTAACTTTAATCCCTCTCTTTGTGGTATTACGCTACCTCCAATGATTCCATAAGTTGTCCTTAATTTTGATAGTATTTCTGTCTGCAATTGTGATGCTGCCACAGTCCAATCTAAATCAGTTGGAACGATCAAGAAGAATCCATGATAAGTCCCCTTTGGATAAATATTTCCGTCATGAGCAGAAAAATAGTTAGGTGTATCCCCTTTTAAAATTGAAAAATTTGTTCTAGTAAGAGTAGGTTTTATTGAAAAATCCAAAGGCCAAAAAATAGGGATCTGGGAGATATTATAATCTGGAACTAGAGTAAACTCTCCTTCAACTATCGTGTAGGTTATATCAAAAAATGAATCAACCATGAATTCATCTGGAATATTTAGGATTTGCAATTTTGTTGTTAACGTGATAAGTCCA
>SDBS01006906.1_pt1 | contig 11039 bp, 9 predicted proteins | sample 2277091 | NCBI WGS metagenome assembly SDBS01 (sample SAMN10404972, study PRJNA504765) | marine sediment metagenome | isolation source: marine sediment core GS10_PC15, 163 cmbsf | place: Arctic Ocean: Southern Knipovich Ridge | collected 2010 | reverse complement strand
CTGGATCGTCACGTGCTTTGCCCACCGCTCTTTGCCGTCGTCGAGGTTGCGGGCAAAGAGCCGGTACGCACCGTCTTGAAACTGGTTTGACCAATGCACCGTCGACCTTCCGTAACCGTAGACCATGGGCTTGTCAAAGACAAGCAATCTGCCGTAAATGAGATTCCTGTCCCGCCCGCTGCAACCGCCCGCCAGTGAACAGCGCGTACCGAAGATCCAGTAGGAGCGGTGAGCCCACGAGTCGTCCAGAAAACCTGTCAGCGTAAACAGGTGAGGGTTCCCGTTCGCCTGTCTGTCGCCGCTCTTGTCAAATACCGTGTCCCGCAGATAAACGTACTGGTTGTCGGCGGTGAGTATCTCACCCAGTTCGCCGGGCATGTAAGCGGGGCCGGACTGTGCCGGTTGTCTGTCGGTTTCAGGGTCGGGGCTGTAGATGCGCGTTGTGGACAGGATTTTGCCGGTGGCGGGTACGACTCGGTAAAGGTCAATGCCGCCGTCGACGTAAGATGATCTGCCCGCTGTGAAATACGCCACACCGTCCCGGATCAGCACGCTTGCCGGTATGGGCGACACAGATTCGAGTTGTCCGTGGGCTATTATGCGGCGTTCGGCACGAGCCGTTCGCAGACGCCAGGCGAGCGCGCCGTCCGATGTTCGCAGACTGTATACGCAGCCGTCGCGACAGCCGAAGATTGCCCGGTCCGCATACACTGTCGGCGGCGAGTCCACGCCGGCGCCCGCGGTGAAGTCCCACAGTAACCGACCCGTATCGGCATCAATCGCACAGACTCTGTGTTCATCGACCGAGGCTGCGAATACCTTGCCGCCGGCAACAGTGCAACCGGTGAGCCTGCCGCCGACATCGACCTGCCATTTACGACGAAGAACGGCGGGCACGGAAGATTTCGTGCTGCCGCTGCGCTGGGCGTCATGCCGATAGGTGGGCCAGTCGTTTGATTTTAGATTTGAGATTTTAGATTTTAGATTGCGGTTGTTGAAGGCAGGGCCTTGTTCGAGACGGCTGTCATCGGGCTTGTTGTCCGCCGATTTCGAATTACTTTTGGGCGCAAGGGCATAAAAGCCGGCCAGCTTCGCGGCGATATAGCACCCGCAGGCATGAGGCGGCGCATAGAGCAGCCCGTTGCTGGGCATCACACCGTACTTGCAGACGCCCCGCACCCAACTGTTCCACAGGACATCACCCGTCTGCAGGTCGATGAACTCAGTGCCTCTCCTTCCGCCAAGAATGTAGCGGTCGGTTGCCTTGTTAAAATAACATCGATGATGATGTCCCGGGTTTTCGGGCTCGATGTGCATTAGTACTTCGCCCGTGGCCGGATCACGCTGCGTGGCGAAGTACGGACCCCACGAAGGGCCCCTCTTTCCCTCGCACGGTTTGAATCCGCCCAACCATAACGAACCGCCGGCAAGGAAGGCGTCCCGAATCTCGGTGAGCAGCAGGGGCTGAGTCCATCGGGCCTTTCCGTCGTCGACCGACAGGGCGGTTACGGATTGACCGCCGGCACAGAAGACGCTGCCGTCGCACACCAAACGCAGAGGAGCCGATGCCGTCGACCACAGTCGGCGCCCGGTCTGCAGATCGAGGCAGACAACATCCTTGCCGTTCTGGCAGAACACCCGGTCTCCATCGGCACATAACGTGTTGGGTCGGAGCCCGGCGGTTTCGGTTTGTGTTTTCTTCCAGAGCAGACGACCCGTGTCGGCATCGAGAGCAAGAATTGTTTTCTCGGCCTTTGCTTCGATCGAACGGAAGCGATTGACCAGCGGCTGGGCGGTTTCTCTGGCATAGAGAGGGGACTTGTCCTGCTTTGTGAGCTGTGCCCATTTCTCAAGCTCGGCTGTTCTTTCGGCGCCGACGCTGCGGACGACAAGCAGAAGAGTCCCCTTGTGGCATACGATCTCCTCCGTGCCGCGAGTCTGCTTGTAGACCTTGATGATCTCCCCCGTGGCTGCATCGAGGGCACTGAGTTCAGCGTGAAGACCGAGGGTCACATAGACGCGGTCATCGATGGCAACGAGCCTTCGCTGAAGTTGACGGGGTGTTGCGCCCCAGTTGACAATATGGGGAAACCACGGAGTGAAGGGCCGCTCCCAGAGGAGGATTCCGTTGTAGGCGTCGCGGGCGACAATATGCCACTGGGCCGATTGCCGGATGGACGCAACCGGGGCCTGGTCGGCAATATAGAAGATCCGTCCGCCGGTCGAGACCAGCGCGTAGATGCCGGGGATGTGTTCGTGACTGCGCATGTGCCGCGGCCCGGCGATCCACTGTACGCGGCGGGGCGGTCCGACCACCTCATCATGGGCAACGGCATTTCCGCTTGCGTCATGAAGGAAGTGGGTCCACTCGTCGGTGTTATCGGGATGCGACTTGACGGTCTTGCTCCAGCGGCTGCCCTGTCTTGTGTAAAGCACACCGCCGGGGACGAGCACGCGCATCACTTCGGCCATCGGGATGCTGCCGAGATCGTCGTCGACTACCAGGTTCACGAGGTTTTCGGCGTACGGCAGCCGCTTGCCATCCAGGCGTTCGACCGAAACAGGACCGTACAGCCCCAGCTTTCGAATGTGCTTGCGGGCGTTCTGCACGGTCTGTGCATCGGTGTCCAGCCCGTGGACAATGCAGTTTTCGCCGGCGCCCAATGCCGCAGTCAGCCTGCCGTCGCCGCAGCCGAGGTGCACAATGAGGCCGCCTCTGACACCGGCGGCATCCAGAATCTCTCCGGCTTTTTGCTCGGGACTTTTCTGCTGAGCCGTCGCAACCGACAATATGCATGAAATCCACAGGGCACAGGCAAGCGGGTCATGTAACCGATATTTTGTTGTCATGTGTGCTTCTCCTCTTTAGTACACCGGGCCATTTGCGATAGGTTTTCCGAGTCTTACTCATAGCATACAGACAGTCTAACCGAAGTCCTTGTCCTTTTCAAGGATTCCGGCATCAGCGGCCATAACAATAAAGCGAGCCGTCTTCGCAGGCGATATACAGCTTGCCCCGCGAACCGCTCGCCTGGGGCCGCGGGCGAGACGCCCCCGCTACGTATCGCCGGCATCTTGCCGGTATAATGGAGTATTCCTTTCCGTTGGCTAAACACGTACTTGTTTGAGCGTGTAAAACCACGGACAAACAAGTTTGTCCGTACCACCCACTGTTTATTCCAGGACTTTTTCAACAGCCTCCCCTTTCCTTTTTGCGTAACAATACGGGCGCCGGCCGTGGTTGCTGAGGTATTCGGATTTCTGACCTATGGCTCGAGAATCCGGATCGTCTGCTCTACCGGCGTGGCGGTTTTTACCATGGGCTCGACGCTGCTGCCACGCATGTAAAGCAGGATAAGCACATACCAGGTAAATCCGCGGAAAAGAGATACTTGTGTGTTCCCGGCAGGATATCCTTTCCTGCCCGCGGCCCGACTCACCGGTCAGGCCGTTGTCGATCGCCGTAATCGTGTTGGCTTTGCGGCAATCTCCTCGTTGCTGTAACCCTGACAAACCAGCCTGGCTATTTCATCTTCTTCTTCAAGTAACTGACCACAAAGGAATGATCACGGACAAGCTCCTTAAGGTCCTCAACGCCCTCGCGTAAACTATTGCGATCCTTACTCGACCGCTCCATTTCTTCAAGAAACAGCTCGAGTGCCTGGTCCCTGATCTTGCAGGCACGAGTGCTGCTGATACCCCACTTGCGGCAGATCCTGGCATGCGATATCTTGCCGCCAAGCATATCCAGCGCAATTTCCGTTTTCTGTTTGTCAGTAAGTTTTGCTCTGCCCATATCGGACCCCGGCAGCGGACACCCAAAGCAGTATTATTCGGGTTTCCATTCACCCAAGTGATCGAGTGTACGCAAAGGCGGCGTCAGGTCCGTGCGCGTAATCGTTATCAGGTATTCCAGCGGCGGATCATCCTCGTTGAAGTACTTCCCGTCCATATCTCCCGGAGCAAGACCAAGCAGCAGACCCGCAGCGCCGCTCGACAAACCCGACGGCGTAACCACACGGGATGTTCACTATAGCTCAGTCCAGTCTCCGTTATGATCAAGCGTGTAACCGTCCGGTCTCGATGGGGCGTCATCCGCAGACGTCCCAACCGTTATCGTAAACTCCAATGGTGGGCCATACACAAAATCGCTGATCGTAAAATCGGCGTCTCTGAAGTACGTTCCGGTAAGTTCGCCTTCGGCAAAACCCAAATCGGCATTCCAGCTGTTAAACGCAGTGCCCATCAACGCCGCATCCTCGCCCTCCTCGGCTGCAAAGGTTCGCAGGGCGGTTGCGACCTTGCCCGCCATTGCCCTGCCCTCGGGCCACTTGGCAGCGTCGATGCGTCCGCGCATGATCGGGATCGCAACCGCCGCCAGAATCGATACGATCAATATGACCACCATCAATTCAATCAGTGTGAATCCTTTTTTCCGCAACATGATTTTTCCCCCAATTACAATGAATAAAACCACTTAAACGCTTTTTCTGTTGTTCCGGCGAAAATCAAACTCTGACAATCCGCTGCAAATCTCAATACCCCCAATTCTCGTTGGCACATTCGCTTGTCGTCCGATCAGGAGGGCCACATTAATACTAAATGCCAAATACTAAGAACTATCGCCTATCAAACGCATAGTTCCAGTTACTGGTGGACATCCGAAATCATGAAGATCGGCAGGTACAGCGCCAGCACCACACCCAACACGATCGCACCGACCGCCACAATCAGGATCGGCTCCAGCAGCCTCGTCATCGTCGTTACCATCGAGTCGACCCGCTTCTCGTAATAGCCGCTCGTTCGCTCCAACACCTCCGGAAGCGACCCGCTCTTCTCGCCCACAAGCGGCACTTTCAGCAGAAATCGACTCAAGTGGGACCATCCCACAGGTGTCTTGAAGTAAAAAATGAGCAAAACCAGCCCCAACACAAATGACCCCGCGATGTAACCCAGATTGGCAACCACAAAATCATAACCCCCGATAAACGCCTGCGTCAGACCGGGCAGATCCCCGCCGATCTGTGCAAACAGAACCTTGAACCTGGGTATGATAAATGTCATGGTTTACCGCCATCTTGTCCAGAATGCGCATCACCATTTTTTCACCGTAGATCGTGGGAATCACCGAAACCCGAACATCGATATCCCGCCCCCGCGCAGTCTGAAAGATCGGCGTCGGCGGGATATCGGTCGCTCGTCGGGCGTGAGTCAATAACGGGGGGGGCAGCGCAAACTCAAGGCCCGGTGCGCGCGATGCTCCCGGGCCGTTTTTCAGCACAAAAAACGCACATGACACGCTCCCGGCGTGCCTGCCCGTTCTTATGCCTGGATTGTGTCAATAATGATTTGCAGATACTTCTGCCGATGACCCATGCGTCGTCGGCTGTTCTTGCGTCTGCGAAGATACGTCGGATAAAGTTTCGGACCTTTGGCAACGGCATCTTCGGCGGTCGTCTTGAAACTGGCGATAACCCTGGCACCGTCCAGATAAGGCGTACCGACCTTGATCTCCTTGCCGTCGCTGACAAACAGAACCTTGTTCAGTTCAATGCTCTTGGCGTCGGGCTCAACCTCGGTCAGCTCGATGCGGATCACATCGCCCTGCGAAACCTTGTATTGCTTTCCACCCTGTTCAATCACTGCGTACATCTACATACTCCTATATCACTTTCTAAACCCGGTCAAACACAGAGTTTAAGAACTCAGAGGGCCCCTGTAAAGACAAATTCGGCTTTTGAGGGATTTTTTTTAAGGCAAAATCTACAAAACACGTTAACATATCGATGAATAATAACTTAGCCGGTAATGGAGACCGTTTTTGAGGTTACACAAAACGCCATGCAGTTAGCCATGATTCAGGACAGAATCGTCCCTTACGCCGAATTGGATCCGGTCTATCTGGATCGCGGAACCTTTTTTGGCGACGGGGTTTACGAAGTTGTTCGCAGCTACGACGGCCGGATATTCGCCTTAGGCGAACACATGGCGCGTTTCGAGAGGAGCCTGCGCGAGGTGGATATCACCGGCGTCGATATCGCCGATATGCGGCGGCGCGTCGAGCGTGCGTTCGATGATGCAAGTATCGCAAATGCAAAGATTTACTTTCATATCACCCGCGGCTCGGCGGACCGGAATCATGGTACGCCTGTCGATTTGAAGCCCAATTTCTTCCTGACGGTCACCGAGTTGGACGCCTCCGATGCCGACAAAGCCGGCGGCATCTTGGTTTCGACGTTTCCGGACTGGCGGTGGAAGCGGTGCGATATAAAATCGTTAAACCTTCTGGCGAATGTACTTGCGCGCAGGGACGCCGAGAAGAAGGGCTGCGGCGAGGCGATCCTTGTAAATGACGCCGGCGAGATCACGGAGGGCGCCAGTTCGTCTGTTTTCATGGTGCGCGCCGCCGGGAAGGGACTGTTTACCCGGCCTTTGGGGCCCGATATTCTGCCGTCCAGTACGAGGGCAGTGGTGTTGCGGATTGCCGGATAGGCGGGATTGCGGGCGGTTAAGCAGGTCATAAGATCGGATGAAGCGGCAGGTGCAGACGAACTCTTCCTGGCCGTGACGACCCGGGACATCGTACCGGTCGTGGAGTTTGACGGAACCCCAATCGCCAACGGCCGCCCCGGAGAACACACCAAAAACCTGATCGAAGCCTTCCGCCAATACGTACTCGCCACCCGCTGAATCTGCGATGACAGCCGGCTCCATCTGCCTTTTTGCAGACCAGATCATCAATTGGTCAGGCTATTGTTGCCGGGGTTAAGCTGCCGAAGCCCCTTATTTGGCGATGTGGGTGGGTAATCCTGAGCTTCTTGTGCCCTGGAAACAGGCTGGCACGAGAGATACAGATCGCCAGAGGCGTACATTTGTTGTATGTCGGGGGTGCATATTATGTCAATGCGAGCGCGGTGCGGGGGCTTGTTGGTTTGTGGTGATATGCGCGTAAGGCTTTGCTGTGAATCGCGTTAGGTGTACATGGGGCTTGTTGGCACAATTTTTGCTACTAATCTTTCTGGTAGTTTTGTGTAAAGACCGCGAAAACTATTCTTGAAGGAGAATTGGACATGGCAAGGAGGAATTTAATTGTGTTGGCCGGCTTAGCTGTTGTGTCGGTTTGTACTGTGTTTGTGATTGCAGGGCCGGCGAAGAAGGAAAAGCCTGTTGGTCATATAAGCGCAAGGATGAGTGATGAGGTGAAGGGGATTGCCAGTGTTGCCGATCAATGGCACGCGGCATGGAGGAATAATGACCGTGAGACTTTTGTTGGGCTTATGCGGTCTGCGAATAGTAAGTTGGCTGACAATATGCTTCTGCAAGGCAAGCGGTTGTTCGCGGAAGCCGAGGGTATATCTGAGACGTGTTTGATGGTGTCGCGGACAGATCAGTCGCCTTCGATTGCCACAGTTCATTTGTATCCGATGTCGTTAGGGGGTCGGCGGGCCAGTATTGAAATATCGATGTCAAGGCAAGAGGGCAAATGGTATGTTCTGGCTGCAAAGTATATTGAGGTTGACGATCTGGCGAGTCATTATCAGCGGTGGGCCGACAAATACGATAAGTATGAAATATGGTACGACGCAAATGCTCCTGAATGGTTAAGGCCAGGACAGAAAGGAAGCGAAGTTGCCAAAAAGATTGCTGAGATAAAGGTAAGTGACAGAAAACTATATGAGGAATCTTACGGTCATCTGCTTGGCGATATTAGAAAAGAATTGTCAGAAGGCAGCAGGTTGCAGAGGTTGCAATTGCTGAAAGTTATCCGCAAGCGAGGACTTTCGACGCTTTTTGAGGAGAGTGTTATTGGGCCGTTAAAGGCATGCTTGAAAAGTAAAGACGCCGAAGTGGTTAAGCTTGCCAGGGAGATGTATGGGCACCTTAAAAAGGAAGTTCGCAGGAAGCTGGAAACAGACGCAAGCAAGATCCCGCATTCGCCGGAGGAGTTTAGATCATTGGCGGATAAATACAGCGAGAAAGTGAGTGAGTTGGAAAAGGCGCTTGCCAAGTATCGTTCGAAAGCGATTTTCAGCGATTATCTTGACGTTCTTGAAAACGAGGTGTTTCCGCTTATCCACAAGGGCAAGATTGCCGGGGAGCAGGAGGGTAAAAGGCGCAGTCAGGATCCTGACGCGTTCAAGAATTCGGCTTATGACGAGAAGGAAAGCAAGCCTGCAATAATAGATATCTGCGCAGCGGCACTGAAAGGCATTTATGGAAAGTTCGGCACAGCGGTGGAGGAAGGTACTTTGCGTCTTCCAGATGATGAGCAGAATATGATATTCTATGGGACTGCCATGATACTTTTTCAGTCAAGTGAGAAGTTGGTGGAAAAACCTTACGAAGAACATTGTCCTTTCGAGCAGGGTACGATGGAGTATTACCAGTTTATGGATGATGTGGGCCAGAGCTGTGTGCTAATATCGTCGCCGCTGATGATAATGATAAAGCAGTTGCCTGACGAACTCGAGGATGCTAAAGAGGAGGTTGAGATTATGTACAAATGGCTTGAGGCGGGCAAAGGCCGCAGGGGCGACGTTGCGATGCCTGCACTTTATAAAGAGGCGTATCTCAATGAGATAGATGAGTTGGCGGTCAAAGAGGGGTTTTATGAGACGAAGGATTAACTCGGCGTCTTTTTGCTGTGTGGTATGCTATGGTAGTTTTGTGTAAAGGCTGCGGAGACTATTTTTGAAGGAGAATTTGAAGTGGCAAAGGGAAATCTTGTTGTGGCGGTCGGGGTGGTTGTGGTGGTTGTCTGGTTTTGTCCGGTGGTGTCATCTGCCGAAGAGGCGGCTGTGCATCCGGGTGTGATTTGCGGGACTGTGGTCGACGCCGAGACCGGCGAGGCGATTGCCGGTGCGTATGTGGGCGTTGGGGATTTCGGCGATTCGGGGGGCTCGAATCGTTCGAGGCACAGGAAGGAGGGATTGTTCGCAAAAGGCGAGACGGATTCGGAAGGTAAATTCGAGTTGGACGGGCTGGCGCTTACGGAAGGGCACAGCTATTTGACGAGCCATCCGTTAGTGGTGACGCATGACGACTATGTGCGGGGCGATGTGAAGGTCGAACTGTCTGCGGACAAACGTGAGGCCGAAGTCGAGGTGAAGCTTACCAAGGCGGCGAGAATCGATGTTACCGTAGTCGATTCAAAGGGCGAGGCTGTGGATGGGTATTGGATATTGCGGTTGGAGGACCTGAGCGGCAGGCGGTTTATACCGCCGGGGAAGGACCCGCACCTGTCGAGCTTTGCGGCGAGTGTGTGGACGAAGAATCCGGACTTGCGGATGAGCAGGAACATGGGGCGTTCGACGGGCTTCTCATTCAAGGCTCTGGAAGCGGGCGAGTACCGCGTGGAAGCTATCGGGCTGAAGATGCTGCCGAATCCGTCGCCTGCGGCGATATGGGATCAGCCGTGGAGGTACTATGGCGAGGTTGCCAAAGTCGCGATAAAGGCAGGGGAAGCGAAGGTGGTTGAGATCGCACCGAAGGACTATGGGACCCGTCTCACCATCAGGACGGCGGCTGAGCCGTTCGAGAGCTTAAGGGAGTTGGACGATGCGCCGAAGGATTTTCTCAAAGGCCTGGAGATTCGCGGGATATTGAGCATAAGCAGGAATCCGCGGCTGAGGGCCTGGGACATGGGGCGGGTGTATCACGTGGAGGACGCCCGCTTAGGGCGGATCCAGAGGGGGGCGATGTTCTTCACGATGGTCGTACCCGGTGAGAGCTTTAGGATTGAGAATCTGGCGCCGGGGCGGTATGCGGTGTTTTCGATGGCCTACGTGAAGGTTGTGATGGCGATCAGTTCGGCGACGGTTGAGGTGGTGGCGGGGCGGGATGTTGAGGTGGAAATGCCCGTGCCGGTAATCGAGGGCACAGGCGAGGTAGGAGCACATAGGCTGGACAGGCGTGTGGAGCTTGCCGACAGGGAATACAGCCTGAAGGAACTGTGCCGGATCGTCAGCGCGGCAACCGAGTCGAGCCCGGAGCTTGTGGCGGATCCGGCGATTGAGAACGAGGTGGTTCGCATCGGTGGCGGCGAGATCGTGATGTGGGACCTCATCGAGAGGCTCTGTGCGGAGAAGGGACTGAAGTTGAAGGACATGGGCAGGAAGAGGCTGGGTATCGGACCTCGGTGATCGGGTTCGTTTTCCGGGGGCGTCGCGGGGACAAATTGCTGTAAGTGCTGTGTATGTAAGCGGTTAGCGATTGTTTGGGCATGCGGGAATTGGGTTCGTTTCGTAAAAAGCAGCTGTTGGCTTTTGGCGGTTGGCTGTTGGCCGGGGTGTAGATTGGGTTCGTTTTGCGCATTTGGGTCGTGGGGCGGGGCGGAAATTGGGTTTGTTTCGCGTAATTGGTGTGTGTGTGGGCGGGCTGGGAGAAGACGTGCGGTGGGCAAATTGGGTTCGTTTCGCATTTTTGAGGGGCGGGGGGACACTTGGTATACGGGAATTGGGTTCGTTTTGCGCATTTGGGGTATGGCCGGGCGGTAAATTGGGTTCGTTTCGCATATTTTGGGGTTGGCCAGGTGGATAATTGGGTTCGTTTCGTAAAAAGTAGCTTTTGGCTTTTGGCTGTTGGCGATTGGCGGTTGGCCGGGCTGAAATTGGGTTCGTTTCGCATTTTTTGGTTGTTGGGGCGGTGAATTGGGTTCGTTTCGTTTTTTTGCGTCGCGGGGGGAGCCCCGGCTGAAAGGCCGGGGTTCAAATACAGGCGGCCCGCCTTTGGCGTGCGTTCTATCTGATGGTGGTTGGTTGGGCACGGTTTGTAACTCCCCCTGTTTTCGGTGTTGCTTTGTCCCTAATTACGCAACGCATTATACCATGCTGTTTGATATTTGTCAAATGTTAAATGAGATTAATCGCGGATATTTGCCGCAACAAGGCACAAAAGGCACAGAATACTTTTAACCACGAAGGGACGAAGGACCACCTATGAAGAGCTCAATGTCAAGTGATATATTTCCTGTTACCCTAAAATTCTTGCATTGAGGGCATCCTTACCTTTCGTAGCCGGTTCGGCTTTCGGTATAATCT
>SDBS01006905.1_pt1 | contig 11039 bp, 10 predicted proteins | sample 2277091 | NCBI WGS metagenome assembly SDBS01 (sample SAMN10404972, study PRJNA504765) | marine sediment metagenome | isolation source: marine sediment core GS10_PC15, 163 cmbsf | place: Arctic Ocean: Southern Knipovich Ridge | collected 2010 | reverse complement strand
GGCTGTGAATTACCTTCAGAAGTGAGACATTACGAAGCGCAGTATGAACATCGTTTACCAGACTCATTGGGACCGTTTTATCGATTGTGAGTTTTACTATGTTATTTTGGGGATCAATACTTATAATTTCGTTTAGTTTTTGCTCTAGACCGGAAATTTTAATGGTTTTGCCCTGGACAATAATTTTTGAATCATTTTTTATGCTGATTTCTATCGTCTCCCCGGCTTGTTCCTGTTTTTGTTCCGTATTAACTTGTGTAAATGTTACCGATGTCAGGGAAAAAACAAACAATAGTATGATAAAAAAAAGAGCTTTTTGAAATTGATTAGTCATTTTATCCTCCTCTAACTGATATTTTACCCGTTTAAATAAAAAATTTTTACATCTGATCAGGGTTGACGCTGATGGCGTGCTAAGTGATGTCTGCACCATACTTTCAGCGATTTCAACCAGGCATTTTGTATATAAAAGAGATGAATTTCTCTTTTTTCCCGTAGAGACATCATCACAAGCCATTTCGCGCAGGGCATTAAGCTGCCGGTTGAGCAGCCAGATCAGCGGATGGAACAGGTAAATTGCCTGTACGAAAATTTGCAGCGTTTGTACCAGGCCGTCAAAACGGCGAATGTGGGCCACCTCGTGGGATATAATCAATTGGTGGCAGTCGGAGGACCATTTGTGCCATAACAAAGGTACGTAAATGCGCTTTGAGGTTAGTCCGAATGTCATTGGGATGGAGATATTTTCACATTCGTAAAGGTTTACAGTTTTTCCGCTGTGTTTTATCTGTTTGAGAAATCTTGCGTTTTTAGTTTGGATTTGGAATCGAACGGCCCGCCACAGTACAAAGCTCAAAAAGATTATGGCGGTAGTCAGCCAGAAAATAAAGGTTATGGAGGTTAATGATAAAACCGGCTCCTGTTGTATTACAGAATTCGGAGCAAAGGTGAGCTGCGCTCCCAGGGTTCCCGCTACACTTGATAGGGAATTATCGAAATTCTGATTCAATATTGGAATTTTTATAAAAGGAGGTAGTAACAGTTTTAATAGGCCAAGCAACCCAATAGCATAGCGCAGGCGAGCCTCAGTTTTTCCCATAAAATGCAGCACAATTACCAGAATCAGGATAAAAATTGTGTTAGGGATCAGAGTAACATCCAGATACTGAATCCACGCTCTGCTGATATTGTTAATTATCTCGATCAATTCTATCACCAATTTCCTGTTCTTTTTTCTCAATAAATTGTTTGATTGTGCGGATATCTTTTAAAGACAGATTGTTGGAATCGATCAAAAAATTGGCCAATGCCGGTACCGAACCCTGGAACAGGCTTGTTACCAAAAAAGATAATTGTTCTTTGATCATTACGCTCCTTGAAAATAGCGCTGTGAAAAAATTGACCATACCGATTTTTTCACGGTTGAGCATACCCTTATCGCACAGCTTGTTTAGCAAAGTCTGCACTGTTGTATAAGCTTTTTCGCCGTTTGCAACACTACTTTTCCCCCCCCTCGCTGGGTGCCCCCTTCCCCCCGTTTAGCCCCCAAGCCACGACTTGGGGGTTGGGCCCTATTGTTTAGCCCCGCGTGTCCCGACACCTCGGGATCCTCTGGCCGGGGTTTCCTTCTATTTCTTCCGCCGGTCGTGCGGCGCGGTAATTTCCACCTGGGCCACAGACCGCTCTCGTGATTATGTTACATCAAACGACTAAGGACACAGCCAGTTATCCGAGAACACAGCGAAATCCTGACCATCAATCTTAAGGTCGTTCGGGTCAGATATGTCACAAACATGATTCCAGTTGGGACCTCCTGAGATGCTCAGCCAGGCAGCGGCCAAAATCTCCAGGTCATCCGCCTCAACTTCACCATCGCCGTCAAAGTCGCCTATACACTCACCGGGTATAGCACCGAGACTGAGGGTATACTCGGATAAGTCTTTCAGCTCCTGCTCCGTAAGACCTGATGTAACGCCATGCTGGTCGCTCGGGTTGTACGTAGTCAACACCTCCAGCATGGTCGCAGCTCGGCCGTCCTGCAAGTATGGCCCTGTCCGCCAAACCTCAACCAGAGTAGGTGTATCTAATGACTCGCCGCTTCCTCTGCCCGTACCGACATCGTACAGCGACATATCAGTATAATATTGTCCCGAGTGACATACGTTGCAATTTGCCGACTCAAACAGGCTCTTGCCTCGCTCGGCGGATTCGCTCATCTGGCCGTTGACTAAATACGGACTCGGTACAGGTTCAAGAGACATCATAAAATCATCAACTGCATCGGCGTCTTCTTCCGGACGAATAGCAAATTCGATAAACTTAAAACCGGCCCGTACGGAAGCAAATGCATCCGGACGGCAGCCGGTAATGTTCGTCGGCGGAGTCATATGTGAATACAGATGGCTTTTCGCATTTCTTGGGCTTCCATAACCATCATTAGCCAGATCCCAGTTCAATGCATCCGAACGGGCATCAGGATGACAACTGACACAACTGAGCCACTTTTGAAAGGTTTTGCTGGCATCGTGATAATAAATCTGGCCCCACCTGCACGGATCCGGAGGGTGCTGAGGACCGAGAAGCGTTTGGGTGACCTGCTTGGTGGTGATATCAACTATTGAGAGGCTGTCGCTGAAGTACTCGGCTATGTAAACTGTGTTTCCGGAAATATCCAGCCCACGCGGACTATTGCCGGCAAGCTGAATGCGGGTGCGCAAACCAGACATGAAACCAAACGGAATTCCAAGACTCCCCATCATCCCTTGGAAACCTCCCATCATTCCACTAAATCCGCCCATCATCCCACCTATGCCGAACCCTCCAAACATGAACCACATGGAAGATACTCCACCCCCTAAAAATATCAATATTCCACCTATTAAGGAAAGGATGAATGCAATTTGAGGTCGTTGATTTAAATCCAAGTCTTTCACCTTTTTTCATTTATGCTCTTCCATTCTTATAAAGTCACCATGCCAACTGTGATACCACACTTCTCCAGTAAACCCATTCACGCTCAGCATTCCAAAAATTGTACCATTCTTTGACACGTCCATAGTGTAGTATCCATAGAAAGCTTTTAACTCCTCAACGCCAGAGTCTGGATAATTTTTATCCAACCACTCCTGAGCATATGAGGAAGCTGCCTGGCTATCTATCGGCATTGATGCATTAGGATTGATGACCATTCCCATGTGTCCATACTTCTGGTTCCACATCATATTTGGTCCCGGTTCATACGATATGCTTCCAGTATAACGATCTACTAGAAGTTCGAAGGCGTTTACTCCCGTACTCTCCTCTTGAACGATAACGTAGAAGTGGTTGGAGAACTCCATGGTCTCTTCAATCTCAAAATCATCACCAAGCTCAGCTAAATATTTTTCTATCACATCTTCAGCTTGATCAATATCATTTACACCTGTAGTTTGGGCCAGAATTGAGGAAAACGAGATGAAAGCTGTGATAGAAACAGCTATTAGCCCTACAGCAAGAACTAGTAAAGAAGATTTTGGAAATTTGGACCATTTATCTGTCATAAACCTCTTCTCTAATTGTTGGAATTTTTCTCCTGTTTGTAACTGTTTGCGCAATGTACGCAACAGAAAGTAGTCATTTTTCCTTCCATCTCCTCAGAATATCCGCCTTCGTAGACCTTACATCCGCAGTGGGCACAGATCTCTAAACTGGGCTCTATGGCCACGGACACGAGCTTCGAGAACCGGCGAAACATTCTCATACAGAAAGTTTTACCTTCATCTGTCAGTTCGTAGATTTTTCTCTCCCTCTCACCATTCATCTTGGAGGTGTGCGTAACGAACCCTCGACGTTTAAGCTTCTGAAGGAAGGGATAGACCAGGCTTGGACTGATCTCTTTCTGTGCCCTTTTTTTGAACTCACTGATGATTTTGTATCCGTGGCAAGGCCCTTCATAGAGCATTGTAAGAATAAAGAATCGAGAAAAATCTGAAATATAATCATTCACTTCACTCATATCTATCGCACATCTCAGTTACTTGAGAAATATTTATATATATCTAATACAGACATATATTTATATCTTTCCCAGACATATCTATCTTATACATGTATAGGAAAGATAAAATGATATTTGAATAGTATAGACGTGGATTGATAAGTGATGAATACGCAACAAAAAGGGAATAAACATACAAAAACTGAAGATAAGAAAGTTATTCTCAAATTAACCGGGATGACTTGTACAAGTTGCGCCCAGACAATAGAGAAAGCATTATCAAAAGCTAAAGGAGTAAGTGAAGCCGCAGTCAATTTCGCTAACGAAACAGCATACGTCACGTACAATGAGAAAGTGACGAGTGAAAAAGGACTGACCAAGGTCATTGAAGGTACGGGCTACAATGTAGCTAAAGGAACTCAAAGAATTATACTCCGAATTGGCGGGATGACATGTGCTGCTTGTACCCAGACAATAGAGAAAGCTCTAAAAAAGACTGAAGGAGTCCAAGAAGCTAACGTTAACTTGGCAACTGAGAAGGCAATGGTCGTCTACAACTCGGCTCAAATTGGGTACGAGGAGATTAAGAAAGCAGTAGAGGATACTGGGTATCACGTTTTGGGTAAAGAAGATCAAAGAGCAACTTTTGAAGAAGAAGAAGCCAGAGAACTAAAAGAGTACAATATAGTTAAGAGGAGAGTCCTCATCTCATGGGCACTGACGATTCCAATCATAGTTTGGATGATCCCCCAGATGGTCTTTGGTATCGCTTGGCCCAATCGAACCATCTTCGACCTGGGAATGATCCTTCTTGCAGCACCGATACTTTTTGGACCTGGACGAAACACCTACATATCTGCAATAAAGGCATTAAGACATAGAAGCGCAAATATGGACGTCCTTATAATGCTTGGGACTCTAGCATCTTTCCTCACCGGTCCACCAACCTTCTTCATGCCCATACAGAACTATGCAGGTGTAGGTGCCATGATCATGTCGTTCCACCTTACCGGCCGATACATCGAAGCAAAAGCAAAGGGAAGAGCCTCTCAAGCTATCAGGAAGCTACTTGAGATGGAAGCTAAAACAGCTAAAGTCATAAGAGACGGCAAAGAGGTTGAGATCCCCCTTGCGGAGGTTCAAGTAGGAGACTTAATGATCATTAGACCAGGAGAAAAGATACCCACAGACGGAGTGGTCATTGAGGGTACAAGTGGTATTGACGAATCCATGGCTACAGGTGAATCTATGCCTGTACAGAAAAATCCTGGAGATAATGTGATAGGTGCAACAATCAACCAGAGAGGGTTACTTAAGGTCAAAGCCACAAAGATAGGAAAAGATACCTTTCTTTCACAAGTCATAAAGATGGTTGAGGAGGCTCAAGGATCGAAGATACCTATTCAAGAGTTCGCTGATCGAGTCACAAGTTTCTTCGTACCTGTCGTTCTGGTGATAGCTGCTCTGACTTTTATCATGTGGATTTTCTTCTCTGAACCCCTTGGTAATGTAACAGTCTGGGCAAGTCAGTTCATCCCATGGGTAGATCCAAACGTAGGTGTTCTTTCTCTTGCCATCTCGGCGACTGTCTCAACATTGGTAATTGCATGTCCTTGTGCACTTGGACTTGCAACCCCAACAGTTCTCATGGTAGGGACAGGAATGGGCGCAGAAAACGGGGTATTGATCAGAAGAGGAGCAGCAATACAGACACTCAAAGATGTACACACTATCGTCTTCGATAAAACAGGCACCATAACTAAAGGGAAACCTGAAGTTACAGACATCGTACCCGCTAAAGGATACAATGTTAAAGATGTATTGGTGTGGGCTGCGAGTATTGAGCATGGCTCTGAGCATCCTCTTGCCGAAGCTATAATTAGGAAGGCTGAAGAAGAGCAACTGGAACTGTTTGAAGTAAAAAATTTCGAAGCTGTTACTGGAAAAGGAGTAAAGGCTGAGATAGAAGGACCGAGTGTAATTCTGATAGGCAACAGGAAGCTAATGGAAGATGAGGAAATCGACTACAATAGTTTAGAATCTGAATTAGTGAGGTTGGAAGAAGAAGCAAAAACTGCGATGCTAGTAGCTAAAAATGGGAAGATCGTAGGTCTCATTGCTGAAGCGGATACAATTAAGGATGATTCAATAGCTGCGATAGCTGAACTGGAGAGGCTTGGTCTTGAAACCGTGATGCTGACGGGAGATAATAAGCGGACTGGTGAAGCGATTGCGAAAATGGTAGGGATCTCGAGAGTCCTAGCTGAAGTTTTGCCCGATCAAAAGGTTGCTGAAATTCAACGGTTACAAGAACAGGTTGGATTGGTTGCTATGGTTGGTGATGGTATAAACGATGCACCTGCTCTGACTCAAGCAAATGTTGGGATAGCTATAGGGACAGGAACAGATATCGCCATCGAAGCAGGGGACGTAGTATTAGTTAGAGGACGGCTCTCCAGTGTTGTTAAAGCCGTAAAACTGTCCAGAGCAACCTTCAAAAAGATCAAGCAGAACCTCTTCTGGGCATTCTTCTACAATATTGTGATGATCCCGTTTGCGATGTTGGGTCTGGCACATCCCGTAATAGCTGAGATTGCTATGGCAATAAGTTCAATAACTGTAGTAACCAACGCGAACCTACTGAGAAGGGCGAAGATTCAGCCAGAATATGAATAAAAAGGAGGTGGAATAATGGCGAAAGATCCAATTTGTGGAATGGAAGTAGACGAAAAGACAGCTAAATATAAGACGACTCACATGGGAAAGACTTTCTATTTCTGCGCACCAGGATGTAAAACGGCTTTCGAAGCGAACCCACATAAATACATGAAAATATAAAAAACATCAAAATGTAAGATCCCCCTTTTCCTTCTTTTTTTAAGAAAATCCACTAGAGAATGTGAATTAGAAGAGTTGAATGATTTATGAAAGAAAAAATGTGTCCGATATGTTTGAAACCTGTGAGAAGTGATGCTTCAGCTGAGAGGTACTGTAAACTCTGTGGAATGTTTATAGACAATACAGAACCCCAGTTCATTTATGTTGTAGAGAATGATGTCGAGCTTCACTTTTGTTGTGAAGGATGTATGCAAAGATACGTAGAAACAGTCAACCCAATGAAAATTGGTGAGAAGATTGTAACTATTGAGAACATCATAGAAGACATATCTGTAGTACAAGAGGGTGAGGAGACCTCCATTTTCTACAGCAAATCAGTGGAAGAAATTACATACCTGCCCGCTGTACAGGTTCATAAATAAGAGACGTAAAAAGAGTTGTTAGGATTCTACGAGGTGATTCAATGGAACATGATCATACGTCAACAAGAAAAGGTTTATCACACACAACCATGATGCTCATCTGCTGCTTGGTCCCCATCGCAGCGATTATACTTCTCTCTTTTATGGATGTTGGAAGTACATACCTAAATTATCTTATTGTTCTTATGTGTCCGGTCATGATGTTCATGATGATGATTATGAATCGACGTAATAATCAGAATGAATATCATAACTGAAGAGCTCATAAATGAAAGAAAGATCAAAAGATAAAAGTAGAGATGAAAAATCTTGAGTGTAATCACACAGCATTTTGGTCAATGGGATGCGGTTATTGTCTGGATTGTTCTATTCGGTCTTTTTATAGTTTTTATCCCGTTACGTAGAAAAAGTCAGAAACGACCCGCAAGCGTTTATGTAGCTTTTATTGTAGCTCTAGCCTTGGAAATGTTCGGGATACCCTTGAGCATGTATTTAATTTCTTGGGTTTTCGGTACTACATTACCTGTAGGGACACTTTGGGGACATACTCTACAACAATATATAGGATATTGGGGAATGTATGTAGGATTCGCTTTAAACCTAATTGGCGCTTACCTCGTAATTCAAGGATGGAAAGAGGTTCATGAACACTATTGGAGTAAAGATGAAGGAAAAGGATCACTGATCACGGAAGGGGTCTACAGGTACATTCGACATCCTCAGTACGCGGGCTTCTTACTGATAACTTTGGGCTTACTTGTTCATTGGGCTACGATTCCACTTCTCGTAATGTGGCCGATACTTATTTTTCAGTATTATCGACTTGCTTTGAAGGAAGAGAGAGAATTGGAAAAAGAATTCGGAGACAAATACAAAGAATATCACAAAAGAGTACCAAGGTTTATACCCTTTCCTAGCTTAGGTTTATCAAAAAATCGAATTGGACACTTAAAAGAAAGAGCATTGGGGAAGTGAAACTATATGTCTAACATGTGGGTTACGAAAGCAGATGGAACAAGGAAACTTTTCCAAAGACAGAAGATTGTCAAAACCTGTTTGAGGATGCGTGTGAGTGAAGAGATTGCCGAAGCAGTTGCAGATAAAGTTGAAAAAAACGTATACAACGGTATACAGACACGAAAAATCCTCCAGATGATCTTTGAGTATCTGCAAAGTGAACGACCAACATTTAAACATCGGATTGATCTAAGAAGGGCAATCAGCCTACTTAGATCTGTACCAGACTGGGAACACTATATCCAAATGTTACTCAGTGAACTCGGATATTCAGTAACCTCCAACAAAATCATAAGAGGTAGATGTGTAGAACATGAAATCGACGCGGTCGCCAGGAAGGGAAATGAAACAGTCTTAGTTGAGATCAAGCACCACTATAAATATCACACTTCAACAGGTCTCGATGTTTGCAGAATAATACGCGCAACCTTCGAAGACATGACAGAGGGGTTCGACCTCGGTTTAAATCAGATAAATTTCAATAAAACCATGATTATATGCAACACGAAATTTTCAAATCATGCGAAACAATACGCAAAATGCAGAGGCATAGACCACATAGGTTGGAATTCACCTCTGGAACATGGTTTGGACCGGATAATCGAAGAGAACAAGTTTTACCCAATAACGCTCATCAGTAACCTTGACAGAAAGACTGAAGAGAAACTTGGAAATAAAGGAATAGTCTTGCTCCGGCAACTGACTGAGAACAGCATAACTGAATTGTCCAAAAAGACGGGGATTAAACGCTATAGGGTAGCAGAACTGGCTCAGAAGGCACAGGACATCCTCTCATATTCCACATCATGAAATTATATAATTTTAAATTATGTTAACAGTAATCGAAAGTTTTAACTGGAGAAGACAAAATGCAGAAACAGACCTCAAAACATAGATGGGAATTTGCAGTTTTACTCTTAGGCGTTTCACTGATTTCTTTTTCCATCCTAGTCCTTGAAATATCAATAATGAGAATCGCTTCTGCATTATTTGAGTATCACTACGCATTTGTTGCCGTGTCAATAGCAGTCTTGGGAATGGGGTTGGGAGGATTCCTCACCCATAAACTTGAGCCGAAGATAACTCAAAGAGGAGTCACTCGAGTTCTTGCTGAGGCGTCAATTATCTTTTCGCTCTCGATTACAAGTGTTACTATGTTAGTACTGAATCTTCAGACCATTAATTTGTACATTTATTCCAGTCTCATGTTCCTACCTTTTTTAATTGCAGGGTTTATGTTTGCAACAGTCTTCAAGATTTTTTCTCTTAATAGTAATCTCATCTATTTCTTTGACCTCTCAGGGGCAGCTATTGGTGCTCTTGCTGCCATAGCACTTTTCGATGGCTTAAGCGTCATCAACACAGTATTTTTATTAGGTACAATTTCGTCAGTGGGTTCTATATTATTCGCTTTATCATCTAAACGGAAGAGGACTGTTCTAATCACCCTCTTTGTCTTACTCGTCTCGTCAGCGATATTCGTCCAAAACACAGGGAATAACTTTGAAATTCAGGTGAGAGGAGACGAAAAGGAGATACATGTTGCCCTTGATAACGTTGATTGGGGTGCGAGAATCATTCGTTCAGAGTGGAGTGGTTTTGGTCGGACAGACGTAGTTGAGTATGATATGGACCCGTATGTGAAGGATATTTTTATTGATGGGAGTGCGGGGACGAGGATGTACTATTTCGATGGAGATTTTGACAATCAGAACACCACTATTAGTAATTTGAGAAATTCTAGTGCTTATTTTCCCTTCTACTTTGGAGAAAAGGAGAAGGTTCTCGTGATCGGATCGGGGGGTGGAATGGATGTACTCAACGCTTTGATGGGGGGTGCGGAGCAAATATTTGCGGTTGAGGTGAATCCTGAGACTGTAAAGATTGTGCGTGAATACTCAGAGTTTAACGGAGGAATCTACACAAAATATGATAACGTCTCTGTATTCATTGATGAAGGAAGGAGCTTCCTTAAACGGTCTAACTTGAAGTACGATATCATTATGCTTAACATACCCATATCTAAGACTTCTCAAGGTATTAGTGGTTATGCTCTTGCTGAGAATTATCTTTTTACGACAGACGCCTTCAGGGACTACCTTGACCACCTTACAGATCAAGGGCGCTTAGTGATAGTTGCACATCACCGTCCTGAGATCTACAGATTGACAACAATTGCCCTCAAGGTTCTAGGTGATGTAGAAGAAAGTATCGGAGCCAGCATGAGTCATATTGTCATTACAGAAATGACTTCCTCACAGAGACCAGTATTCATTCTAAAGAAATCAGCATATGATCAACAGGAACTTGAAGATATGAAGTTGATGACTCTTAAGTTAAATTTCAATCCAATTTACTTTCCATACACTAACCCGGAATATTTAGATCCAATGTTAGTTCGAATGACAAACGAAGTATCTTTAGATTCGATAGTTTCGCATTTTAATTTATATCATACTATTGATGTAGAGCCAATGTCTGACGATAGACCCTTCTTCTATAAACTTGAAACTGGGATACCGTCAACGTTATCGTCATTGTTGCTTGGGACTTCTCTATTCTGTTTGTTAACTTTTATGTTTTACCGTCGCTCTTTTCGAGATAAAAAAGGAAAAAACGTAGCTCATCTAAAATTCTTTCCTGTTTACTTTTCGCTGTTGGGGATTGGTTTCATGTTGATTGAGGTTTCGTTGATACAGAAACTTATATTGTTCTTGGGTCATCCAACCCTTGCAATGTCTATCAGCCTCTTCTCTCTGCTCATCAGTAGTGGCATTGGAGGTCTC
>SDBS01006904.1_pt1 | contig 11039 bp, 24 predicted proteins | sample 2277091 | NCBI WGS metagenome assembly SDBS01 (sample SAMN10404972, study PRJNA504765) | marine sediment metagenome | isolation source: marine sediment core GS10_PC15, 163 cmbsf | place: Arctic Ocean: Southern Knipovich Ridge | collected 2010 | reverse complement strand
TGATGATTTGTTGATAACAGATAATGAAGAAATCAGTAACTCGACTGCAAGATACCATACATTAAAGGACCTGTATAACTTGATTGTTGAGTTTGACAGAGCGGGCGATGATGTAGTCACTTATGATCTTGAATCACCAGAATTTATTGACGCATTACAAGACCAATTTAAAATAGGGATAGGAACCTATTCGGATATTTGTGATCTTGAAACGGATGTTTGTTGTTTCAATATGGGTATTGGTTACCAACATGCACATTCAAAAGACTCCTACGCCTCTTTGACCGTCTTGAATAAGCAAATAGAGCGGTTTATAGAGTTTTATGAAGTCAATCAAGATACTAGATTCGATTTTGACGGTCTTGACTCTACTGGATACCCAAATTACTTCGATAAATATCTTAATAAAGAATCAGGATGGTTATGCGATATTTGTGGTACAGAATATGGTGAAACTATCTATGATTATACTGTTTGCGAATCTTGTTTTGAATTAATGATGTCTAATGTTTATATATAAGGTATAAAATGTTAACTATATTTGGAGTTATACTGTACGTCATTGTCTTTAACGTAGCATTGGTGTATGATATATATAAAAAGAATAAAATCCAAAAACGTATTGACGCTGTCAATGCGACAAAAGGTATTTGGAAATATAAGAAATAAGAGGTATACAATGGAAATAAGAAAGATACCGCCAAATCCAGATGGTAAAAGGATAAAGTTGATGCTCATTGGATTGTACGTTAAATCAATAAAAGCTCATCCAGAATGTATAATGATAAAAAAGACCCGCAATATAATAACTAGGCGAATACATTGTACCAATGGCGAGATAATCGAAACTGTAATTAAGGATATTTAAGATGAATGATAAACACAAACTATGTGCTATACTGGACATGTTAGGTCTGGATAGTGATTGGGTTCTGGACTTAACAGATATGGAATGTGGTGGAATATTAAGTAAAATAGAACATGAAATATCTACTATAATCAATTACTTTAGATAAGGATTAACAATGTCCGATGAATGTGAAGTCAAATATTGTACCCGAGATTACCACCTAACCTACTATACAAGGCGAGTTTGTCTTAAACATTGGTTAGAATACTGTAATAAACGAATCAATTTAAAAGATAAAACTATTTATAAGAAAGAAGGTCAGTAGTGTTTAAAATATTAGTTAGTATCCTGCACTGTAAACACCGGAATGTCATCCATCCTTGGGATGGTACGAGAAAAAGACGAACCTGCTACGAATTGTTTGGTTACTATGAATGTCTTAAATGTTCACGCAAAAAGGGGTATTTAATACTCCATAAATTATTTAAGTTTAAAAGAAAGAAGGTCAAGAATGAAAAAATTAAGACTCCTCATAACAGAGGAATGTGATCGGAAATGTCCGATGTGTTGCAACAATCTATACAACCTTGCTGAATTAAAAGTAGAGACAAACTTTGCCCACTATAACGAGATCATCCTGACAGGTGGCGAACCTATGCTACATCCACTATATCTTGAACGAGTTATCCAGCATTTACGAGATCACACCGGATTAGCCACCAAAATCTATCTACAAACTGCAAAGGTAGACGATCTGCTTGCGACATTAAAGATCTTACAGGCATTAGATGGTATCTCTGTAACAATACACAACGAGCAAGACATTAAACCTTTTCAAAAGTTGGATAGGATACTGTCGGCATACTCTAGCGAGTTTATCGCCAAGCGATCACTCCGGCTTTACGTCTTTGATGGTATAGAGACACCTGAATTTATCAATCCGTGGAAAGTGCAGCACATGGTCTGGTTAGAAGACCCACAATTACCTGAAAATGAAGTGTTCAAACGCTTCGCATTTATTAATTAGAAAGAAGGCAAACAATTATGGGTATAACAGAACAAATGATTAAAGATTGGGTTGACGGTAACGTTTGCGGTCAATTCTTAACAAGAGACGATTACATGCTTGATGTTCTTAAAGAGATAGCTAATGGCATTTACGAGCCAACCGCTCTGGTAAGGGACATTATAGCCTACAATGAAGGAGAGATATAATGATACAATATTTAGAAAAAGATGTGGTATCCAACATGTACCATTTAAAGTCTACTAAAGAGACCAGTGATAACCACAAATGCACCAATGGCTCTGAGTGCGTGTTCCTGCCTGTTGACGAGTTCACCGGGCTAAAGGTCTATAGAGGGCAAGAGTACGCTAAAACAGCCTGTCTGTGCCAAACAGAAGCACATAGCTACGAGATCGGGCCTGAAGTGCTTTCAGATATTAAAGAGTTTATATTCCCCATTAGTTCAGGTAAAAGTGAGTATTCTATTCAGAACATGTTCTACAAAAACGCCAAAGTATATGGATATTATACACAATTAGCAGACACCAAAAAAGTTGGAAACGTTTTAAATGAAATAATCATAGCAGATGTAACAAAACTAAAGAATAAATGTCGGGAACACTTGAGTTGGATACCTCAAGATGTACGAGATTGTAATGTTGGCTACATTGGAGATCGTCTTGTACTCATTGACTTCGGTGAACTGACAACACGAGTGGAAAGTCCAGAACAACTTAAAAAGCAGCAAGAATCACCAGAAGCAAGACAACCACCACCTACCATTAAGTACAGATCAGGTTGTCTTTGTGATAAATGTAAAGAATATAGAGAAAAAAGGGAAAATAATCATGGAAACACTTCTAGCTGAAAAGAAATTACACATCGGAAATAACTGGATGTTGGGTATAATTGATCTCATAGAACCCACAGAACACGACCATCTAAAGAGAGTAACTGTCGAGTACCCTGAAACATACCGAGACGTTACTGGCATAGTAACAGGCGGTAAGAAAGTGAGGTACTTTGTACGCTATGTCTGACTACAACCACCAGAATAATAAGCCACCATAAAAAATGCAGAAGCGAGTTTCACGTAAAAACCCCATCGTGAATAGCCAATGAGGGTACGTCCTATTCTATGAAACGCACCGCTACCTTTCCGCTTCTGCAAATATTAAAAGTAGGGTATCCCGACAAGTAAAAGTCTATGACGATCTAAGGCGTGCATGTAAGCACTGTTCTCGAGATACCCTCTATGTTCTATATAGTTTGTCTAGTTAAATAGTCAATCATGTTCTTTAATTAAATAATGGAGCGAGAAGGATTTGAACCTCCTACTGAATCCTCGAAGTATCCAGCCTTCCAATTGAGTCGCCCCGTTTCCTCCTCCTAAAGACTATTGCCAGCAAGCGAGTTTCGGAATTTAACCGGTTCTGACCCGTGATGCTTGCTGGACTTTCTCCGTCTATCATACCCTTCTCACTTACTTATACGCCTCCCAACGAGATTTGTTCATTAAAATTTTGAAATTTGGAATAAAAATCATCATTCTAAACCCCATCTAAAATATATTGCCCATTAACTTGAAGTAAAACATCCACACAATCCAGATAACTACAGTCATCCCCTAGTAGCTGGACTTTAAAAATAGCACTCATAAGATATGCATCTGGTATATATATTTTCTCTATACGGGAAGTATAATACACATTAGTATATGCTTCATTAGCAGTCATCTTAACACCTCATTAAGTAGTGGTGGTCTTCTATCAACTGTTGTAGATCACTCAGTGGTATTGGAGGACAAGGGGGCATTGGAGGTAAATCGGGTATGGGCACAGGGCGTACAACAATACCCATAGCTCTATCAGGGTCACTTTTATCGTGAATGATACGCACCTCTCTACTGCACCCTTCACAACCTGCAAAGACTAATAGTAGAGCAACTAACAATAGTTTCTTCATTCTTATATCCTTTAATTAAGAGTAGCTAGACCGATTTTGTACTGAGTATACACATTGTCACCCGCTAAATTAAGTAACAAGCAACAATAATATCAGTTATATACTTGGGTTTATGGCTGTTGTCCAACCCTATAAATCTAATAATAAGTAACCTAGACCCTATATATAAATCTCAGCATTGAGCCACACGGGGTTATTGTCTCACCCTTATCGGAATGTGTTTTTTCGGGTTACTACTACTACAGTCCATTTTTAAGTATTGTTCTATATAAGACGTGTCAGGGAATCGAACCCTGCTGGAACTATTAGTTTATCCGGCTATCCTGCACACATCCTTAGGGCGGGCCTTGCACCCGCTCGTGACAATCGCCATAACTACAAATTGAAGTTGCTTGAAACACAACTACCTATCATACGTCACTCTCTCGCCTGTGTTCAAATTATCTTTTAATTTATAATATAATTCTTCATACGTCAACTCAGGAGTATGTCTCTCCGCTTTATTCCCATCATACCATGCCCACTGTTCCGGCTTGCTGTCCTGCATCCAATCACAGAAAGCGAGTACGCCCGTTATAGATCGAGAATGTGGGGAACAGTTGGGCGAGTACATATGACAGCGAGTACATAGACACAGACCATTACGGAGATCGTGCCTCCATAGCAGGTTGCCTCTACTGATTAGATGGTGAGCGTTCAAGCCTCCTACTGCATAACCTGCCTTTGTTATAAACCCACGCTTACCGCATATCTCACATTGATTGTGGGCCATTCGGATACACAACGACCACATGTTATCTGCCCGCTTCTTCCAGTCAACTTTTTTCTTCCTACGAATAGTTTTCTTAGCCATTTTGTATTATTCCTCTTTTATAACCACAACTACACCATGCAGTTTTCCATCTATTGCCCCTCTTGTCTGTATGGTATTCGGGTTTCAATACTTTACCACACCGAGGGCAATTTTTTGTGTCTTTAAATTCGCCCATTAGTAATAGCCTTTCTGTATCTCTTTTAATGCCTTTTTATCCTGCCTTAATGGTCTGGCACTGGTGAAAAAAAGGACCTTTTTATTATCTTGTCTCCTTTTCCTATTCCATAGAATCAGTGCTTCCATCATATCCTTACCTTCAAGATAAGCTATGTATGCCACCATCCAAGCGTCCTCTTGAACATCCGGTTGAAATTTTCGTATACGTTTACCTACTGCCTTTTCGACAGGGGCTAAAACTTTTTTTAATTCTTTTTTCATAATTTCTCAAATTAAACTGAACAAGTTACATAGTTAATACGTATAGAGTGGTTCAGATGTTCATTGTTTTTAATAAAAGTAGACACGAAAGGGCATAAATATGTCGGGTATGAATTACTTAGACGGTAGAATCGTTACAAATAGTGTAACTCCTACGTTTACCGGAGGTGGCGAGGAACCTGTGAAACCGCCAAAAGGTGCAACCGTTGTAACCACTACAATAGGTATGGATGGGCCTATAGATAAAATAGAAGGCATGCGGGATTATTATGGTGGTCTTATAGAAGCACCAAAAACAATACACATGCTAAAACACTTCACTAATGAAGATATACGGGACGTTATGCCCGGTACTAGAATATGCTTCAAATACTGTGAAGGTTTAACTCTTTGTTTCTTATGGATAGGTAATGCCCTGCGAGTTGGTACGGCCAATAAATCTGATAAGGATGGTTACAAAAAGATTGTTGGCGAGAAGGTGGCACTTAGGCGGGCTATTGACCAGCATAAACAGGACTATTTTGATCGGTCGTGTTTATGGGCCTGTTATCTTGGATGGAGGAGTAGATAATGTACGCACCTATGTTAGCTCATGTAATTGAGAAGAAGATGAAGTATGTAAAGTTTCCTGCTTTTGTTCAGCCTAAGTTAGACGGTATGCGGTGTTTATCTGATCTGGATTCACCGGATTTATTTAGCCGTACTGGTAAAGATATTATAAGTGTGCCAAGGTTGAGATTGTTAATTTGGGGATACTTTGGCCGTATTGCTACTGATGGCGAGTTGTACTGCCCCAATATCGACTTTGAAGACATTATGAGTAGTTGTCGGCAGACAGCTAATGTTATAGAGGATGAGCGAGTACAATATTGGATATACGATGCTTATTTGCCCGGCTTAACATTTAAAATGCGAACAAAGATACTGGCTGAGGCGTATAGTCATGTGCCAGACCGTATAAGAAAGCGAATAGTTCTGTGTCCGACATACAAGGTACTAGACATGGACGAAGTAAATTACTATATGAAGAAATTTGAAGATGTGGGATATGAAGGTCTGATATTCCGTAATGCTGATTCTCTGTACGCCGAAGGTACGAGGTCTCCTGACCTGCTTAAGATGAAGCGGTGGTTGGACATGGAAGTTACTGTGGTTGGCTTTGAAGAAGGTAAAGGTAAGCACAGAGGCCGTTTAGGTGCGATAAATTGTGTGTTTACCAATGAGAATATGACAGGATTTAATGTGTCTGTTGGTGGTGGTTTCACTGATGAGCAGCGAGAGGCTATCTGGTGGAGACAGGGTGAAGTTATTAACAGGCAGATAACAATCAAGTACCAGAATTTAACTAAATATGGCATACCCCGTTTTCCGGTATTCCTTAGATGGCGAGAACCCGAGTAGGGAAACTATGAATAGAGATATAGTATTAGACAAAGATGCCCTTGTGGAAGTCCTTGAACAGGCGGGTGCTACGGTCGATGGCGATCAATGCACCTGTCCCTTTCATAAGGATAGAAATCCGTCTGCGGGTATCTTTTGTGATGTCGATGGACACTGGCGGTTTAGGTGTTTCGTGTGTGACATTACATATGACTACTATGATATTGTTGGCATCGAAAATATTGGAAACATTGAAATGGAACCTAAAAGAAAAGAGGAACAGTATGTTTATAGCACTTATAATGATTCTTTGGGAGAGTTTGATAATAAGTATGAGTATTTTGACATCAAAGGCGAGCATTTGGTTACTAAAATACGCTATACGGATAGGGGAACGGGTAAGAAAACGTATCGGATGATTTCACCCTACTTTGGTGGGTTCATCCGTAAAGGGCCAGAACCTCCGTGGCCTCTGTACAACTTACAGGGTCTAGGGACTAAAGGGATTGTAGTGGTTGCGGGTGAGAAATGAGTGGATGCTCTGACAGAGTTAGGTATCTGTGCAACAACAGCCATGAGTTCAACGTCTGTGGAACAAACAGACTGGTCGCCTGTATATGGCCACCACATCGTCATATGGCCCGATAACGACCAGCCGGGGCAGAAGTATGCCAAGGCAGTAGAACGTGCCCTGACACCCCACTGTCCGTCCGTTACGATAGTGGATGTGGAAGCTCTGGAATGTTTAGGGCAGAAAGGTGATATTGTAGACTATATTGCTTTCGGTCATGGTTCTGTTGATATAAGAGAGATTTTGCGGGAGACTGCTAAACATACACCGGCAGATGGTGTACTACAATATATAGAAGGTATGATTGATGGGTCTATTAGTGCTATGGATTGGCCTTGGCCTATGCTTCACCAGTTCTCTCAAGCACTGTTGCCCGGCACTATCACGTTATTAGTTGGCCCTCCGGGGAGTTGTAAGAGCCTTATGCTCATGGAAGCATTAGCTTATTGGATAGATGGCGAAGTACCTGTGGCCCTACACGTGCTGGAAGAAAACAAGACCTTCCACCTCCTGAGAGCATTAGCACAGCGAGCGTCATTACCAATGTTAGCTCACCCAGATTGGGTGAAGGCCAATCCTAAAGAAGTACGAGACGCTTGGATACAGAACAAGGCCTACTTAGATGTGATGGGTAAGCATTTATATGCTCAGCCTGACAAGCAAGTAAATTTAAATGGAATTTTTACATGGATGACCGAACAACTTGAGGCCGGCTGTCGTATAGTAGCTGTGGACCCGATTACCGCTGCGTCACGGGATAAAGATGTGTGGAAAGCGGATGAAGAATTTGTGTTAAAGTCTAAACAATTGGCAGATAAGTATGGTGCAAGCCTTATATTTGTAACGCACCCGACTAAGCAAGATGCTGTACCTTACCTCGGCAATATAAGAGGTGGGGCAGCTTGGACACAGTTCTGTCAGAATGTTTTTTGGATAGAGAAATTACAGGGGATAAGACATGTACAATTAACTGATGGTAGTATGGTGAGAATAAACAGAAGAATGCACATATTAAAAGCCCGGAATGCCCAAGAAATGCAAACAGGTATTTTAGGCTACATAATGACTAAGGGACTTAAGTTCCAAGAATGTGGAGAATTTAGTGAGTATGAGGATTAAACAATGTTAAAAACAATAATAGCTAGTTGTGACTGTAGCACTATTAAATTTGATGTAACTATGCAGCGTGATTGTTCTGAGTACCCTGAATTACCACCTTATTATGATGCGTGGTTGCCCCAGCTAACTTGTGCTTTTTGTCAACGAGCAATATCTTATGAAATAGAGGAATAATATGAGCGATAATGACAAGAATACAGAAAAAAATAAGATTAAAGATAGACCCAATACAAGATTTTATATTGACGTAGTTAATAACGAAATGACGGTAGGATTTGACACATACGGTAAGTCTGTAACAGGTGAGGATTTGCTTCTCAATCTGTCAATAGGTATTCACATGCTCTGCAAAGAGATAGCAGATCAGGCAGGGATATCAACGAAAAGTGTCTGGGAAGACATACGAACAATAATTGATATTACTGGTGAGTATATGACAGAAGTACTTGATGAAGAACCACCTACTGACATTACAGATATATCTATTCCACCGGAGGATTTGAACTAATGGGTAAAGTAATATACACAGACGACAGAACACGGGATACTTTGTGCTTTAATTGTGCAGTTTTAGTTGCTTCTGGCCCCACTAACACATCACAGCACGCAATAAACGCATGTGCAACAGAAGGTGATGAACACTATGACACTTATGTTTGTAAGAAATGCGGGAGGCCCATCTATTGAAATTCGGAATGAGTAACCCACGTATATACTGGCACGATACTAAACCTGTACCAAGTGTATCTACAATAATGAAGATGTTTAAGAGTGGTATTCCCTTTGAGTGGCCCGCTAAGAGAGCTATGGAGTTTGTCAAGCTGTCTGGTGTTAGTCCTGAGTTCAATCTCGATGACATCTGCGATGAAGCTGTGCATGATGCTGCAAGGTACATGGATGAATGTATGGCGTTAGGTACAGCGGTACATGAGACTATTGAACAGTACTTCAAGACTGGTGATAAGACACCATTACCTATGGAGTGTGACGAAGAAGTTTCTAATGACTTCATCTACCGGAAGATGCTCATCAATGTCTTCAAGTGGCTCGACAAGTACCACGTAGTGCCAATACTGGTTGAGAAGGCTATGACTAGTGTTCGGTACGCCGGTACAATAGACCTGTTCTGTGAAATCGACAGCGAGGCATTTGAGACTAGACGCTGGTGTAAGAAACAGGGAGTGGACTTTCCTCAGCCACACCGTAGAGTTAAGATGCTTGGTGACTGGAAGGTTGCAGCATCCTACTATGATGATATGCCAGTCAAGTTGGCAGCGTACAGGAGGCTGTTGGGTGACTATGGGTATGATTGTGAGGGTATGATGATTATGCGGTTCAGTAAGGACACAGGCTCACTGAATGTGAAGGACTTTACAGGTGAATATGATGACAGTTTGACAACATTTAATTTGGCAACAGAATTATTTCACCATAATTTTAAAGATTTTCTGGAAAGTACCGAACAAGAAGCAGACCGCCAACGTATAGCTAAGATAGAACGTAAGAAACAATAATTTTTGAAAGGCAGTAAAATGGAAGAAGTAAAAGTACAACTAACAAGAGAACAGATTGCACAAGAAGTATTGGCAGAAGTTTTTAGCCCTGATACTTCGGCAGTAGTTGACACTCGCACACTGTTGGTACGTCTTGCAGCAACAGCGATCTCAGCTATTGAGAGCTTTGATGCTGACAAGGTTGAATTTGTTGACACTATTCAGATGAGGAAGAATAATGGGATGTAAAGAGTATAAGAAATTCATAAAGAATCTGAAGACGATATTGAATGGACCTCCTTCGACTGAGAGTATGTTGATGGAAGCGTATGAAGTAGCCAAACAATATGGTAATGCCGATCAAATGACAGATATAGCAATGCAGCTATATTACATAAAGGAAGGAAAAGCGTAATGAGTAATTTTGCAAGTTTACCATTGGACCAACAAGGTGCTGATGGCTACGGAGTAACAGCACCATTAGTAGCAGAGATCGTGGGTATTAAGAAAGAGACGACAGGATATAATCTTGTTATGCTCCGTGACTTCACTGGTGAGGATAAACAAGTTCTTATAAATGGTAGAGCAAAACCCGGTGTAGCTAATATTGGCCAGATAGCCGTATTTGCACTGTCCGCAACTACTAAAGGTAAGTATATCAACTACGCAGGATTTTATAATCCTACAGAGGCTATACCAGCACAGTTTGCAGGTAAGAGACCTCCTGTCCCAAACGGAGGTGGGGGAAGTGCCACAAGAGGGGCCGGAACAGGTGGTGGGTGTAAAAGTGGTGGCGGTGGATGTGAAGGCAAGAATCGTGGCTTTGCTTTGTCTTATGCTAAAGACCTTGTTGTTGCCGGTGCAATACAGATGGCAGATATTGCAAGTACTACCAAGACGTTTGATTTGTATCTGACTACAGGTAGGTTTACACCAAAAGCAGCACCCGTACAACAGCCTCAACAACAGCAACCTGTGCGACAGCCTGTAGAGCAAGAGATTGCTGAACAGGGAGAGGCTCAGTATGGTGGCAATCAGACTAATCAGGCAGCAGCAAAACCGGCAGCAGAGACTCAGGTTAGTGAGTTTGAGCAGCAGTATGCTATACCGGTAGAAGAAGAAGATATGCCATTTTAATTTATTTTTAAGGTGAACAATGAAATTTTGTTTTCGTATAGGTAAAGAGACTGACACCCTCGATAAAGCCTTGGAAGGCATACGCAAAGAAGAATTATTTCAATACCTAGGGACTTTGAAGGCGGGTGACAGGATGCACCTGATCGTCCGTCCTCGTCCCGGCTTTGATATAATCGCCAAGCGTAATTACTTTCATGGGCCAATGCTTGATTGGGTAGTCAAAGAACTACAGGACAAAGGTATCCCTGCCAGTAGAGAAGGTATGC
>SDBS01006902.1_pt1 | contig 11041 bp, 9 predicted proteins | sample 2277091 | NCBI WGS metagenome assembly SDBS01 (sample SAMN10404972, study PRJNA504765) | marine sediment metagenome | isolation source: marine sediment core GS10_PC15, 163 cmbsf | place: Arctic Ocean: Southern Knipovich Ridge | collected 2010 | reverse complement strand
CTTGCCTCTGGGTCTTCACCCGCGTCCCGGGAGTGGAGCCGACCAACAACGCCGGAGAGCAGGAAATCCGGCCCGCGGTGCTCTGGCGCAAGGGCAGTTTCGGGTCTCACAGTCCCGAAGGATCGCGATTTGTGGAGCGGATGCTTACGGTGGCCCGAAGCCTCCGCAAACAGAGCCGATCGGTGTTGGAGTTTCTCGTTGAGACCATCACCGCCCATCGCACGGGCCGATCCCTCCCGAGCCTCCTCCCGGACCCAGGCGGATAGGCCATCCCCGCCTCTCGGGTTCGCGGTCGGTCGTCTTTCCCCGAAGTCGCTCCGCAGGAGACAGCCTCTCTTTGAGGTGAACGCTTACAATTCATCTAACAATAAATAGGGGCTGAATTCGCGTTCTCAGCCGGACTGAGGTTGGTTCGCCTAATACATGTAAGACGAACTGGACAAGTGCGCTAGTTCCTGAAAACAGGTGTTTTAGAACTTCCGACACATAATCCCTGAGGTTAATTTAGAAGGTATTCTGAGCTGTACTTGCTGCCCTAATGAAGCGGTTTTTCTGGAAAGCCACTTCTGAGTCTCTGAGCTTCTGCTGAATAATCAAAAGGTTAGTCGTGCCTCGCGCTGTCTTCGACGCTATTGTTGTGAGTATCGTATCTACCTGACCGAGGTGTGACGGCTGCCAAGGTGTTCGATGAGGAGAGCGTCAATTTAAAGATTCAGGAACGGGTCGCGGAGGAGTACCAAGTCGAGAGGTTGTAGAGAATGGCTACAGGATACAAACGGCCCTCTGATGCCGCAAAGGTCGCAATGGACCTTGCTCGAGAGTACTACGAGGGCAGTTTAAGATTGAAGGAAATGGAACCTCACTGCCCTTCCATCACGAGCTTGGAACGCATTGCGGAGGAGGTGTTCTACGCGTCCTTACTTCCAGAAGAATCACAAAGAGAACCACTTGGCGTCGTTTACGCACCTGGAGGTGTCGAGCAGCTAAAGAATGCATCATCTGGAAGTCTTGATCGCTGGACGACGTTTCCATTTGAACCTCTACCGCTTTCAGCAGAGTCTCTAAGAAAGCATGGCTCGTTGGCCAGCGCCGGTAGATCGTATTTAGTTGTTACCGGCGAGGAGGAGTTGATTATTGCTGGAGTCGCTCTAGCCCCAGTTAATCCTGTTGGTACTTGGGTCTTAGACGATGGATTTTTTCGAGTAACCGCAACGTCTCCTGGAGAGATATGGATTGAGGTAGCATTTACTATGCCGTTAGCCCACCTGAAGGGGGGAGAAATAACTCCTCAGTACATTGGATTTGGTCCGATCAATGTGTCGCAAGCTAAAGGTATGTTCGGTATACAAGAAGATAATCGCTGGCTGCTCTGGCAGATTCTTCGACGAGTAAAAGATCTCCGGCATGGAGGAATCCTTGCAGTAATGGGCCCCGATGAAAGGGCGTCCTTTGATAAACAGCGTGTACTTAAAGATCCAATACGGCTTGCGCATATCTGGGGGGCGCGCCCAAGCAAGAACACTCTCATCATAGAAAAGCCCCTCCCGCCCGACCCTACGCTCCAACATCTATCCGGAAACGAATTCAAATCAGTACTTAACGGCGCAATTAACCAAGCCGCCCGCTTTACGTCAGTCGATGGAGCCGTCATTCTAAATAACGATATAGAGCTGGTGGCATTCGGCGCAAGCCTCCCGGACCCGAAGGAACCACTACCAAAAAAGATTCCGCTTGGCGGAAGGAAGGAGGGGGATACCCCATTTGAATTGGGCGCTCGGGGAACTCGCCACCAAGGAGCGGCCGCATTCGTCGCCAATGAGACCAAGCGCGTCGCGTTCATCTGTTCCCAAGACGGATCCGTAGGGTGCTTTATGCAAAACGTTATGCGCGCCAACCAACACCTGTCGGCATATACCAACAAGTGGGGTCTTGAGTATTGGCCAATTTCCTACGGCCCGGCTACCAGCATGGCCATTTAGGCTGTTAAGGGAGCGTCAAAGCCCCCGGCCGGCGCGGTCACCCCTCCGAATAATGTTTGGAAACATTTTGCACAGAATTCTGAATTTGTACTACGAGGCAGCACGTAGTTTTCGAGCTGCACGCGTGTAATCTCTGAGTATTGATTGCAATCGTGTTATTGTTCCCTTTCGAGCCAATAGGTAGCCCGCAGGTTGCGGTTTTCGCCCCTTGAATCCTTCTCGCTCTAAAACCACATGGTACGCTCTTCTGGATTGCGTGCTTTCGTGTACTATTAAATTTCGGATAACCGAAGGATTATCCACAATCCGCTGATCACCTTGGGACTTAATAACCTGAAAAACGTGGTTACGCCCGATCAAGCGGGTTGCTAATGTCCTAATGTTTTCGTATCTACCAATTGTGAGGTATCTTGTTCCAGATATAACAGCTTTCACGAGAGCTCTTGTGATCGGAGTATTCTTACTAAGATCCATAGCCATTCTGAAAGATTCTGGTTTTCCCGCTAGGTACGCTACCAACAACTCTTCCAAGTAGTGCTCCCAAGCAGTAACCGCACTAACGAGTGACATTTCAGCCAGCCAACCGTGTACTCGCCTTTTTCGTTTACCGCTTACACTGCGTCTGACTCGATTAAATCTTGCTTCAATACTTTTGAGGGAGCCAAGGAATGACCTATGAATTAATGAAATGTTAGGCGGGGGCATCTTGGCACCTGGAGTCTATGCCGGGATATCCCAGGGAACCCACTCTCCCTTATCAAGCACACACAGAAGGATGCCTTCAAATTCTGAAGCTAGATCGGCGGCTCCTTCCGAATACCCACGCCGTGAAAGTACGATTACTGGTAGGTCGCCGTCGATTTCTGCGTGATGAATAATTCCATCGATTAACGTGGTATTAGCTTTTTTATCTGACGGCGCACCGACGACGATCGCGCCATACGAGAATTCAACACCATAGATCCCCTCCAACTCTCCTAAGGTCTGCGGCGAAAAGATTTCCTCAAGCGCATCTTCCTGCAAGTAGTCTAATCTTATATTTTTTCCCATGGCACATTTGCCCTTTGCTCCAAGTTTGTCTCACGGTATTGTGCACTTCACAAACCCAATCTGCAATGCCTCCAAAACCCTGCTGTGGCGTTTAAATCAGCTTCTGGGCACCGAAATGGCGACTGTGGCTACTTCGGGTGGAATCGGGTCACCAAGATCCCGACAGGTAAGCATGTAAACCTCGGCGCACTCCTTGGCATTCTAGACCGCCTCTTCAACACTCCTGCCCCAGGTATGGACGCTTGGAGGACCCGCAACGGAAGTGTTGTAGACGTCCTCATCCTCTTCGGGATCTTTTGTGACTACGACCGTATAACGCATCAAGATTCCTTCGGCCACTCACTAGGTGCAAAACCGCTCGTTTCCCATAAAATCGTTTGCTTGCCCAAAAAATGAAGGTAAAAATGGATATTCTGGGCAAAGCCGGAAGAGCCATAAATTCCGGACACTTTTTTCAGAAAACACACATTTTCGGCTACCACATCCAGCTCTCTAGCGGGTTAAAGACGTGGAAAAGCAATCCCGCCCCGAGCCGCCTGCCGAGAGCTACCGTGATCTCGTACTTAGAGCACGGCTTCCCGAAATCCTCTTAACCAGCGACATCGCTCTAATCCTCGATTTAACGCTGTCCGGCGCCCGAAAGGCTATCCGAAGGGGAGACTGCGGCCCGTATGCCCGATGTGGAAGGCGACTCTTGATTCTTCGAGACACACTCCTATCCACCTTGGATGAACGTATGCTCACAAGATTCCAGCTCTTGGCGCCCTTATCGCCAGAATCTCGGGAATCTCCCGATTCTTCAGATTCGACTGAATGAAACGACCCGATATGGATCACCCCCTGGAGGCCTAAATGTAAAGCGAACACTTATGGGCATTGTCGCCCAGCCTCCCCTTCGCCAATAAGAATACTTTGGAAGGAAGATAAATTGAGGAGTTTGATGAATGTGATCAGCCTTCAACTTGGGAACGAAACGGATCCCAATCATGAAGCCGGCCACAACTACTGGATATGAAGGGTTAGAACATGGCTAGAAATGAAGCGCACTTGAAGATAATTAAGGACAAACCATCCCCCCCGACAGCACTTAAATCCACTTACGATGTGCCTGTACTGGCCTCCTTCAAGGTGGCAGCTCACCACTTGGGGGCTTCTAGCGGAGCTGCACTGCGAATGCGGTTCGAGCGCGGAACCTATCCCCAGCGGTTCTTGGTGAAACTGACACCGAGCAAGCCAGGAGTCGACCTCCATGGGATCTTGGAATGGATCAGAAATAAATCGAAACCCTCCAGTAATACTCCGAATGAGACCTAACCTGTCATACACCTAAGCCATGATCACATTGCCTGAATGCCCTTAACAGAATTTGATGCCATTTCCACTGTGGACGATAGAAACGCCGTGCCAACTATAACTGCGATAAAGCATTTCGCCCGGCCCGCTCTTGGGCGAAGTACTGCTCCCGAACATGTGCGAACCTGATCCGCGTTAAGACTTATCGCAGGCTCCGCAAAGACGGTGTAAAAAAAAGAAAGGACGGTGAAGAATGGCGCGAGTTTACAAACGGCATGACCGGAAGGGGCAATGGGCGCTTGACTACGTTGACGCAAGCGGAAAGCGTGTCCGCGTCCTGACTGAAGCTCAGACGAAACGGGAAGCAAATGCCCTCCTGAGCGCTCGGCAGACGGAGAACAATCGGGCCCGATATCTAGGGCTGGGCAACGCAAATGCTCTTTCGATGACGCTCGGACAGTTCATCAAGGACATTTACTTCCCCGGATTAGGGGAGCTCCGGCCCAGGACTGTAGAGCGATACAAAAGCCTCGCGGCTACCCTTCCCCAAAGGCTCCTGGATACGCCGCTTCAGTTAGTCCGTCGAAACACCGTCAGGTCCTACTTGGAGGATCGACGAAAGAACGGTAAGTCCCGATCAAGTGGAAAGGCCCTTTCCGTCGCAACCGTCAACCGCGAACTTGCCCTCATCCGTCAGGTCCTCAATGACGCGCTTGACCGAGAGTACATCATGGCCACTCCCTGCGCCCGGATGAAGTCTGAACCCGAGCACAACATCCGAGATCGCGTCATGGACGAACTGGAGGAAGTTCGGCTCCTGACGAAAGCCTCAGAGTGGCTGGGGGAGATCATCCGCGTAGCCGTCTGGAGCGGCCTTCGTCAGGGAGAGATTCTGGTGCTCCGTTGGGAGGACGTAAACAAGCGGGGTTGGAACCTCCGGGTTACGGCCAAGGTGGCAAAGAACCACCAAGTCGCCTACGTTCCTATTGCCGAGCCAATTCGCGAGATCTTCAATCGGGACAGATTCACCGGCAAGAATGGTCCTTCTCCGTGGGTGTTCACTGATCCTGCGACAGGAGAACCCTACCGTAAGCAGAAGGTTCAAGATCACTACAAGCGCGCTCTCCACCGCGCCAATATCAAGGATCTAACGTTTCACGACCTGAGGCGAACCTTCGCGTCACGCCTTACCAATCTCGGCGTCTCCTTACCAATCATTGCCTCCCTGCTTCGACAGAACAGTGCCTACGTCACGACCCGGTATGCCCATGCCAGTGATACGGCCCGGGAGGCCGCTATTGCCAAATTGGCCAACTCCTCGAGGGCGGAACAATCACAGGAGGTTGCAGAGGCGAAATAGGTCGGATGCTCTGCAGCTAGGGGCGTGTCAGCCCATTAACCCTACGTCCTCGTAGCCCCTAGAGCTGACACTGGGGTGAAAGCCTCCTCCTCACTCCTCAGCGCGCGCAGAGGGCTTTCTAAGGGTCGTAGAGGAGGGTGAGGGGGGTTATTCCCCCGGTCCCCGCCTGAGGGGTGCCCTGTGTGTACTCAGCCGATCAGGTACGAAGGGACGATTTTGGCAAGTGAAGCCCCGGAATTGGCCAAATTTTCAGAAGGGGTGTACGTGCGCAAGGAGGATCTGGAGAGATATCTGGCTGAAAAAAAAGGTTCATCCGGGAAACGCGTACTTCGAGACGGGGCCTGGTGACAGCAGGATAACCTCAATTTCAGAGCAATTTGGGGCCAGCCCGGCGCTCGGCCGGAAGCCTTCAGGGATAGGCTGGGGAAGCTGCCTGAATGGCGCTTTAGAGGCCGAGAGGCTCCCAGGCCGTTCCTCCCTCAAGGCAAGTCCGGACGGAAGCGCCGGGCTGGCCCCGCCGGAGGCCAGATCTGCCTGGAGAAAAGTACGCATTAGCCGGATGAGCCTCAATTTAGACCTCTGCGGCCGAAGTCACCTGCTTGAAGTCGATGCCAAGCTCGGTAAAATGCGCTTTCCCGCAGCTCAATTTTGCCCACTCAATGCCGCGTAGTTTCAGATGGTCGAGGGTGCTTTTGGTCTCGCGGATTAAATACAACTTAGGCGCCTCATTAAGATCTTGTTTGACTATCGCCCAGTCGGGGTTGTACGTCCCGACCGGTGTCTCCACCTTGAACCAGCGTGGTAACTTAACGAACAACTTGATTTCATCTCGCGCATCTAATTCCTCAGCAAACCTTCGTTCAACATCGGAGTCGTATTCGACGACATCATAGATCGACTTCTGAACCTCTAGCATCCTTGAGAGATAGCCGTCGAGTTCTTGTTGCTCGAACAGGTACATTTCATATTCGGCGCCAGCGATCCGCTCGTATTTCACTCCCAACACCATGAACTCCTGCATCACCGTCCGCAACTCTTTTAGCGCACGGTCCAGGAACTCCTGAGGGTCGACTAGCAGATCAGCGAGCCGACCTGAAGTGATAACAATACGAGCGAGAGTGCTTCTGGTGAGCTCCGTTTCCCGCTGAAGGTAGCCAAGGATATCCGGGATACACTCGGTTGGGCCCTCGATTACGGCTTCTTTAATGGATTGAAGCGTAGTGACAACACCAGATGTATCGATATTTAGTTTAGCTTTCGTGGTCACGATTTTAGCCTTCGAAACTGAAGGCATGTTGGCTATGGCTGCGGATGCCTTCGCCACAAGATCCTCGGTGTTGTATACAACCGAATAGCGTGTTTTGAGCTTAATACGACCCCACAGCTCCAGAAAATCAGCGTTCAGCCGCCATCCTTTTTTTAGCCTTGCCTTCTTCCTGTCGCGTTTATTCGCGATACGCCCCTCGAACCGGACACCACATTCATCCTCAATCTCTTTCTGGAGTTCGCGAGCAAACCGCTCATAGCTCTCGTTGGCAACCACGGTAAGTGTGTTAACAGTGGTATCGGTGCAACGTTCCCCGGTCTCATCAACTGGCAGCCTTAAGCCTCGACCGATTTCCTGGCGCTTCTTCATTTCAGATTTTGTCTCGTTCAACGTGCAGATTTGGAACACGTTTGGGTTGTCCCATCCCTCGCGAAGCGCCGAATGGCTGAAAATGAAGCGCAGCGGTTCCTCCAGGGAGAGAAGGCGCTCCTTGTCTCGCATGATTAGGGCGTACGTTTCGTCGTCCGCCAGCGAGGTTCCCGATGTGTCCTGAACCTTCCCTTTGCTTTCAGAGAAATAGCCTCCATTCACGAGTTCGGCTGGGGGTAGATCGAGATCCTTGAAACGCGGCATTGATGCAAATTCCTTATAGGCCGCGATGAACCATGTTTTGATCTTACCGTCATTTGGGACGTAATTCGCCACGCGATCGATGAAAAACAAACTGAGCACTTTTACCCGGCGCCCCACAGGAAGCTTTTTACGGACCGATAACTCCTTCTCCAAGTGCTCACGCACCGTCTCCCTTATTTGCGTTCTCATAACATCATCGTTGCTGCCCCCTTGTGACTCACCAATCGACAAAACGATGCCATTGGTGAAACCAACGTAGCCATTACCGGCATCAATATTGTCAACGATGTATCCACGGTATACATCTCGCCCCCCGGACAATTTGAATAGGTCGACCCCATTACCTAGCACTCGTACTCGCTTTCTTTTAGGGCCGCGCTTTTGGAGAACGTCTATCAACAAGATGGCTGTGACTTTAGATTTCGACTGGTTGATGGCCTCGGCGAAAATGAACGGTTTGTTAAAATCGGCTTCATCAACAACGGAGTCAACCTCAATACGTTTAACCAATCGAAGCTCGTAGGCACGCACCGGATCAAGCCGGTAGATGAGGTTGTATAAGTGCCGATGCGTGGCAGAGTACCGAAGCGTAAAAGCTGGGGATAGTGAGTCGATGGCTTGTCGAGCCAATTCGCTCTCTACATTCTGGGGTTCGTCAATGATGACAATCGGTCTGCAGGCACGTAAGAACTCGATTGGTTTTCGTCCGGACAACGTATCTTGCTCTTTATTTATCAAATTTAAGGCTTTATTGAAGGCGTCAATGTTGACGACGATGATTTGAAGCTGATTCGATGCTGCAAATTGTCGCAACCTGGATAGCCGACCGGAATCATAGACCCAAGTCTCACATGGCACATTGTCGTAAAGGTCGGCGAAATGATCTCGTGTGATCTGGATCGACTTCTGTACACCTTCACGGATGGCAACGGTAGGTACGACGATAACGAACTTTTTAAAGCCATATCGAGCGTTGAGTTCGTAAACGGTCCGAATATAAACGTAAGTTTTCCCGGTTCCCGTCTCCATTTCGACTGAAAAGTTCAACCCGTCAAGGCTGGTAGATTCTTGGAGGCCCTGAGATCGTTGCACCCCTTGCAGGTTGTCGAGAATATTCGCCTCGGGCACGAGCAGATTGTTTGCGACCCCCAGCTCGTGAAACAGTTCGCCCGGCGCAGTTGAAAGTGAGATCGATGACATGGCAGATGTGAGCGGTTGTGTCCGAAAAAGGTTACAGACGGCATTGACCGCATTGATCTGGAACTGTTGGCGTCCGTCGAACTTGATCCGCATTCACCGTTCTCGCTAGATGGTCCTAAATTCAATGTCGTGACTTCTCATTTCCAGCATGAGATTAGTCTTCAGTTGGTCGTTACCATCGAACGCGACGTCGAGGCAAACGATCCGCTTAGGGGTTCGTTTTATTAGCGCACGCAAACAGCCCTGAGTCATCTTGCGCTCAAGGCAAATCAAGAGCATGCCATTGGCAACGCTGAAAACAGTTTGGCCACCAACCCTGCTTCGCTCCACGGTCTCCGTCAGTATGAAGCCTGCTTTGAGCAGCACTTCAAAGAGAAGGTCCTCGTCAGACCTCCCGTCTTTAATATTGTTAACAAGCAAACGCAATTGATCTGCGATGCCATCCTTTCCTGCGGGCAAATCGCGGGTCGGCGCCTTAAAGGAACTCGCCGAAAGAGAAAAACACCTCACCCCGGTCCTTTTGGACTTGCGGAGAGCCTTTGCCCGCCGTACAGCCCGATTTGTTGCGAGCTCGGCCATCGTACGCTTAGGGTCATCCTTTAATGGCTCCGGCAACTGGATGAGAACGAATCTGGCACCTAACCCATCGTTCTCATTAGCATCGAGAATGGCCTCGGCCGTCGTCCCGGTGCCAGCAAAGCAATCCAGCACAAGTTCCCCCTGCTGCACCCCCGCTATCTTAAGGAGGTGGCGTATCAGCCGTGTTGGCTTTGGAGTCATCTTGACGTTTGGGAACCACTTTCGTAGCTCCTTTGTGGCTTCGTCGGTGTGGCCGACTTCCTCGTGTCGAAGCAACGTCATGGGCATGGATCCCTGGCGAATCTCCGAGAGAAACTTCTTCTTTGCAGGAACTGTGGCATTTGGTGGCCACCATATGCGTTTCTCGGTTTCGTTTTTGAGGTGCTCCTTCTTTGAACACGCCCAGACCCGAGTTTTCTTTGGCCATTTCTTTTTACCAGTATTAGGGTTGCGAATAGCGTAATAGAGCGTTGGTCGCTCCTTGGCGGTAAATCGACAAGTGTAATCTGCAGCTTTCCACGGTCCTCGATGGTCCTTGTCGGGATTCTTATAGCGGCCCTTTTGCTGCTTCGTCATTGGAAGCAATGCGGCTTGGAACGCATCGGAGCGGCGGTAGCAAAGAATATTCTCATGCACGTATCCAACGTCTTTTGTGTCGGGCGGCGGCGAATAGCGCTTTTCCCAAACGAAGGAGCAGATGAAATTCTCTCCGCCGAATACCTCGTCCATGAGGATGCGCAAATGTTGGGATTCGTGGTCATCGATGGAGACAAAAATGACTCCATTCTCGGAAAGAAGATTGCGGGCGACGAACAGGCGAGGCAGCATCATTGTGAGCCATCGGCTGTGAAACCGCCCGTGAGTTTCTAGCAAGCTGGAAACACGCAACGATTCACCGGTGAGTTGGCCGCTGTAGTGAAGGTAGGAGGTGAGCGGGTCCTTGTAATCGTCGTTGTAGATCAAGTCTGAACCCGTATTGTATGGGGGGTCCATGTATATCATTTTGAATGCGCCGAAGTAGGCTTTCTGGAGCAGTTTCATCACTTCAAGGTTGTCACCCGTAACCACGACATGAGCCGCGGCATCGAAATTGGAAGACTCAGCACGGCGCGGGAGGAGAGCGCCCTGCCCTGCCATGCGAAGGATGTTCAGGGCCTCGGCTTTCCCAGGCCATTCAAGGCCAAAACGCCGCGGTTGGACAGTAGGTTTACCCTCACCAGACAGGAGGGCCAGTAGTCTTTTCGGATCGAACGAGCCTTCCCGAAAAGCATCGGGAAATGTTTTCCGGATCGCCTCAATGCGGTATTCGACAGGCGAGAGTTCGCGAAGGACGATGGCATCACTTGGTCCGCCTGTGATATCCGTCACCTTATTCATCTGCTTCCTTTTCTTCCGGCTCGACTTCAAACTCATCGTAATTTCTAGCAGTTGAATGGTATTTCGAGATTGTCGGCAGCGTGTCTCGGTAGTTCGTGACGGCAGCCGGCATCGCATCAAGTGCCTCGAAGCTGTTTCCTCTGGATGGCTTGAGCTTGCCACTTCGGTCCCCAGTAAGGCGCCAAAGGACATTAAATAGTTCTTTCGGCATCGGAAGTCCGGACCTCACCGACCGGACGATTAACCCGGCTGATGCTTGGGCGCTTAAAGAATCGTCCGCATCAGCATCAACGAAATCTATTA
>SDBS01006901.1_pt1 | contig 11042 bp, 9 predicted proteins | sample 2277091 | NCBI WGS metagenome assembly SDBS01 (sample SAMN10404972, study PRJNA504765) | marine sediment metagenome | isolation source: marine sediment core GS10_PC15, 163 cmbsf | place: Arctic Ocean: Southern Knipovich Ridge | collected 2010 | reverse complement strand
CAGAAGAAGTGTAAACTATAGGACAAATGAATTGGGACAAACAGATGCTTCTTTGAAAAACAAGAGGCCATAAATGAGTATCCTGAGACGAGCGAGCGAAAAATGGTCTATCCATTCGGATTCATGGATGCGTATGGTCATGTCAGTTGTTTGAAAGGAGAAAAATACCATGCCAGAAATTAAACTACCTGATATTTCATTGAAGGATTGTGGCTTAACCGAGCGAGTGTCACTTCTCAGGAACATCTACTTCAGAGCGATGCCTGAGATGTGTATTGAGCGTCCCCGGTTGATAACCCGGTTTGCTCTCGATAACGGCTTGTTTAATCAGGAACGTATTTCCATTCTCGATAAGGCCAAAACATACCGGTATGTCCTGAAAAACCGCAGCCCGATAGTCCGCCACAGCAGGGCGTGTGAAAAGAATGCAAGTGAAAAGAAGTTGACAACCTTTGAATTAGAAAACAGGCATCTTTCATTATTTGCCGGCTCGACCACCAGCAAGTTCAAAGGTGTTCCTCTTTATCCGGAATTTCTGGCTCTGGCCTTTTGGCCGGAACTCGGGACGATATCCGGGCGAGCCCGCAATCCCTACGGAATTACGAAAGAGGAGATAAATGAACTCAATTATGACATCTTCCCGAGCTGGCTCGATAATAACATTATGGAACTTACCCGAAAAAGAATGCTCCGGAATAACGGGGAGAAGCACGATGTCAGAGGTAAGAAAGATCCCACCGATATTAAGCTGCTTAAACTTCTTGTGTTCTTTCTAACCAGCAAGCCATACACTATTTCTCACACCATACCGGACTTTTCCCGGGCTATTGGAAAAGGGTTGCGCGAAATTATCAACGAGGCCAACGAGAAGAAGAACGAAACAGATGAAGATGACAAGAAGGAATTTTACGCAGCCGTTGCGGAAGTGCTTGAAGGTATTATCGCTTATTCGAACAGGCTGGCAGGCGAGGCAGAAAGGCTGGCTGAGAATGAGAGCAATCCCGCTTTGAAGCAAGAGCTGCTTGATATGGCTGAGGTCAATCGAAGAGTTCCCGAATACCCTGCCCGCACGTTTCGCGAAGGACTCACGACTGTATGGATCTGCTGGATTGCCATACATCTTGAAAACCCGAATATAGGCCTGAGCCTGGGGAGGCTGGATCAAATCCTTTACGAGCTTTATCGACAAGATATTGATAAGAAAACTATAAGTATCAAAGACGCCGTGGAATTGGTCTGTTGTCTGTGGCTTAAAATCGGCGACCATGTTCCTGCGATCCCTGACGCAGGAGAAAAGCTCTTTGGAGGGACCGGTTCCAACCAGGCGATCACGATAGGCGGTGTGGACAAGGATGGCAAGGACGCCGTAAATGACCTGACTTACGTTATGCTCAGGGCAACAGAGCTGATGCTGCTGCGTGACCCCAATCTTAATGCAAGGTATTACCTTGATGTAAACTCTGATGAATACTTAAGAAGACTTTGTGATTCCAATATCGAAGCAAAAGCCACACCGGCACTTCACAATGACAAGGCCGTCATCAAGGCCCTTACCTCAAAAGGTGAAACCATCGAACAGGCGAGGGATTACGGGATTGTCGGCTGTGTTGAGCCAGGCAGTAATGGAAGAACCTACGGACACAGTGCAGCCATCCTGTTGAACCTGACATCGGTCCTTGAACTTACCTTGTATAACGGCAGACATAGACATACAGGTATGAATAAACTGATAAGTGAAGAAACCGGCGAAGCGGTTAATTTTAAAGACTTTAATGAATTTAAGAATGCTTTTGCCAGGCAGGTCCGCTGGATGGCGGAGAAAACAACAAACCTGAACAACATTTTTGGAAGGACACATCAGGAATTCTATCCTACCCCAATCCTCTCTGCGTTATTTGAGGGTCCCATGGAGAAAGGCAAAGACCTTATTGAGGGCGGAGCCACCATTAATTCTTCGGGGGTAACAATAATCGGCCTTGCCGATGTAGCAGATTCTCTCAGCGCTATTGAGAAGGTTGTCTTTGAGGACAAGGACATCTCCTTCGCAGAACTTCTCAAGGCCATGGAAAAGAATTTCGAAGGTAACGGTTTTGAAAAACTACAAAAACGGCTTATGGACCCGAAAAAGACGCCTAAATATGGTAACGAAGACCCAGCGGCCGACGCCAATGCTGCCTGGCTCGTCGATTTGTTAGACAAGGAATTTTCAGAAAAGCAAAACTACCGGGGAGGACATTACCGTGTAGGATACTGGACAATGACTATTCACGCCGGTTACGGCCGGCTGACCAGGGCGCTGCCCAGTGGACGTAAGGCCAAGGAGAACTTCACCAGTGGCATTACCCCTGTTTCCGGTGTTACCCCTTCACTTCCCCAAGCGCTCAACTCTGTGGCAAATCTGTCGGCAAGGTCCCTCTCAAGCGGGGTTGCCCTGAACCTGAAGTTCACGCCTGAAGTCGATAGGAAAAAGATGCTCGACAACTTTGTCGCTTACGTAAAAGGATACTTTGATGATAAACAAGGCCAAAGAGATGGAGGAATGGAAATCCAGTTCAACATAACCAAACGTGAAGATTTTGAGGATGCGGTAAAAAATCCTGATAAGTATCCTGAATTACTGGTCCGTGTTTCCGGCTACACCGCTTATTTCAAGGATTTGAACCCATTTATGCAAAAAGAGATTATCGATCGGACCGAGTACCAGCTTCTACAGGGGAAAGCGATACATTATGGTCCCTTTTCCTTAACCAAAAAAGATTCCTGAAATATCGAAGGAGACAAACTATGGCTTCTGTTTGGAGACGATTAATATTGCGTCCTATTTCCAATATGTTTAAAGGAGCGGACGTTTTCTTGACAAGATTTCGCGCGTGGGGGCTGAAAAAGCAAGTTCTCGGTACGGCAACGGACAAAATGATTGAAATTCTGCTCAGGGGTATGGACTGGTTCTTTTACCTGACTCCGGACGATGAATTCCGAAGGCACCTGGAGAATTTTGATGGACGATATTATTTTAGGACCGAAGATGAGACTGTTAAGGTTTCAGCCACTTTCAGCAATGGTGACATGCATGTTCATGAGGGCGCAATAGATGATTGGGACGTCATGGTCACCTTCAAGAACGGTGAGGTCCTGAGAAATTATATATTCTCCGAGAAGCAGGACATCTTCGAATCAATATCAGAAAACGCAGTTGAGGTTGACGGAAACCTTAACCATATTTTCAAGTTTGGTTTTATGGTCCAGGACCTCACACGAAGACTTGGAATTGAGTAATGCAGAACGGTAACTATCCGCTTGTCGTCGAGATTAAGAGAGGCAGTCACGAAGATGGTCCCGGTATCCGCAGTGTGGTTTTTTTCAAGGGATGTCCTCTGCGGTGTGTCTTTTGCCACAGCCCGGAGACTCATGACCCAAAGGAAGAAATCGTTTTTTCCGCCCGAGAATGCACTAATTGTGGAGATTGTGCAGACTCTTGTCCCCAGGGAGCTATAGACTTATCACGACCAGAACGTATCAATAGGAACAAGTGCATACGTTGTGGTCAATGTGTTGGCGTTTGTCCTGGTAATGGTTTAAGGCTGATAGGGCAATACTATCCCGTTGAAGAGCTTACGGAGATATTATTGCGTGACCTGCCGTTTTACCGTCACTCCCATGGCGGAGTTACTCTTTCCGGGGGCGAATGCACTATGTATCCCAACTATCTTGAGTCTCTTCTGAAATCTCTTAAGGCCAGGCAGATTCATCTTGTCCTGGAGACATGTGGGTATTTTAGCTACGACGTTTTCAGACAAAAAATACTTCCTTACATTGATTTGGTATATTTCGACATCAAGATTGCCGATCCGGACATTCACCAAAAGTATACGGGCAAGGCGAACCGGAAGATATTCGATAATCTTCGTCGGCTTCTTCAGGAAAAACCTGCCGTCGTCTATCCCCGAATACCTCTAATCCCCGGCATTACCGCCACGCGGGAAAACCTCTCGGCTATTGTTGAACTCCTGTGTGAGGCCGGGGCGGAGGATGTCTCACTTCTACCCTATAATCCTCTGGGAATCGAGATGGCTGTGAGACTGGGAAGAACCAAAGCGTCTCTTCCAGAGGCATTCATGAGGCCAGATAAGGAAAAGGAAGTTTACACCATGTTCCAGACAATACTCGAAGAAAGACGAGATAAAGTAAGATCGGATGGGCAGGGTGAAGGTCGGAAAGTTCGTCTACTAAAGAAGCATTAATCAACAAACTTATCGTAATGAAACGATGTTCAATTAGATTTTGTGAAAAGGAGAGAATCATGGTTCAAATCGATATTCCAGCGGCATTCGTAGTCAGCATGCTGTCCATTGATCTTGGCAGGAAAGTATTGAAAGAGGGGGCGGAGAAAAGCAGCGAGGCAAAACCGGCGATTTACTATCGATATCTTTTTCGCTCGGTCTTTTTTGCCGGCTTTGTTATCGTCCCGGCAGGCATCTACCTGCTTTCCGGTTGGCCGGGTTGGGAACAAATCTACTGGAGTAAGCGGTTCGAAGAGGTCATGCATACGGGATGGGTAAATGCGCTCCTTCCGGCACTTTTTGTTATGGCCATCGTTTTTGCAGGCTATTGCGGACATACCCTTGGATATCGATGGCTGGTCAGCGGGAAAGCTAAATATCTACGGCCTACCTATATCGGTGTTCTTGTCGCTGTGAGCATAGTTGTGCTAAGCTGTTATCCGTCCTTCTTTTTGATGGGCACTTATGATCAATACCACAACCTTAACGACCAAACCCGAGAATCTATGGCATCCGTGTGGAGTAATCCATACGGTTTTTCTGTTGCCTGGATAGGAGTCATGATCTATTTCGCAGTGGCGATGGCTTATCTTATCCTCACAATCTGGAAGGAAAATCGAGGTTAAACGGGCAAGGATTAGCTCGCCACTAAACAATAGGAGGTAACATTATGTTAGCAATCGATATTCCCATAGCACTGCTGGCGGGACAGGCTCTTGCAGAAAGCGGCAAGAACATGCTCAAGGGCGACGACCCTAACCAGCATTACTTCATGAAAAGCATCGTCCTCTTATTTGCGGTGTTCTTCATTACCCCCGTGACATTTTACTTTTTCCTCGGCTGGCCTGCATGGGAGGTTAATTTCCTGTGGCAGTGGCAGGACCACATACATGACAGCCCGATCAAAGCGGCTGTCTCTTTTGCGATCTTCCTGTTCACCGTGGGACCAACATATATCGGCTTCTTAATAGGAAAGTACTGGCTTAGAAAGGGACAAGACGTATTGGTGCGAATCGGCTATATTCTTATGGCTGTTTTGGTTGGAGTCATTGTATATGTGACGAGAGACATTACGTTTAATATTGCAAGTACCTATGATAAATTCCAGGCTGAAGAATTCTACTCGTTCTGGTCGTATCCATTTTTTACCGGATGGCTGCTCGTGACAATCTATTTCTGGGGAGCCTTATTCGCATGTTATTTGTGGATAAGGAAGAAAGACAAACAATACAGCGAGATGGTATAAATTACCAAGGAGGAAGTTATTTTCCTTAAAGACTCTCAGCAATGTCACAAGGAATATCGCAATGTCGATTCTATTCAACAAAGCCAACATCGGTACCATGGAACTTTCGAATCGTATGATTCGCACCGCTTCTCATGAGGGCCTGGCGGACAGTCGGGGACGACCGACTGATGAACAGTTTCACTTCTATAGGGGATTTATAGAAGGCGAGATTGGTCTGGTAATTACTGGATATGCTGGAATCGCAGAGGAAGGGAAAAGCGCCCTCTATCACATGAATATGATCGACTCGAATGAACTGATACCCTATCACAAGAAACTTGTTGATCGCATCCATGAGATTGGCGGAAAAATCGTGTTACAGATATGCCACTGTGGCCGCCAAACTTGGTCCAGTGAGACCGGAGGGCCCCTGGTTGCCCCTTCGGCGATACCGTGCGGTTTTTACCGTGAGAAGCCCAGGGAAATAACAGAGGCCGAGATCCTTAACGTGATTGAATACTTTGCTCAGGCGGCACGACGTGCCAGAGAGTCAGGATATGACGGAGTACAAATCCACGCCGCTCACGGCTATCTACTATCTACATTTTTATCTTGTCATGCCAACAAAAGAAAGGATCGATGGGGCGGAAGTAGGGAAAATCGTTTTAGAATAGTCGGCGAAACTTTAAGAGCAGTTAGAAAAAGAGTTGGAAAGGACTATCCGGTACTGATAAAGCTGAACACTTATGAACGCGCACCCTTAGGTATGAAACCTCAAGAATGTATACAATTTGCAAAGATGATCGAAGATACTAAGTGTTGTGATGCTATCGAGCTTAGTTGCGGTACGAACGAAGGCGGATTTGTTATGACGAGGGGCAAATTCCCCACTGACGCTATTTTCAAGTACATGCGTCCTTTTTGCAGGTACAATTCAGCAATAAAATTCCTTCTAAAATACTTCGTTATTCCGTTTATCAAGCTAATGCAGCCTCCATTTCGTGAAGCTTATAATCTTGAAACTGCGGCGAAAATAAAACAAGCAGTGTCCTTACCCATTATTACCGTGGGCGGGATGCGCTCCAGGCAGTTCCTCAACGACGCAATTGAGAAAAATATGACAGATTTTGTTTCGATGGCAAGACCTTTAATCCTGGAGCCGAATCTGCCCAATAAATTTAGATCAGGAACCTCGGATACGGCCTTGTGCGATAACTGTAATAAATGCGTTGTCGCTGTGGATACGGGACCTATCCAGTGTCATAACCGCAAGCTCGTTGATAAAGGTAAGGGCAAAAGCGGCATGGCAATAAAATAGAGTGTTTTGAGATGGATGTAATTTTCGAGCGCCGACCTTCGAGGGTTTGGTTTGAGTGACTGAAGTGGGGGCTCTTAGTGTTGATAGATCACCAGTGCCGAAAGCCGCTACGCCACTCTTCACGGCAGTTTTTGGACCGCACTTAGGTCATCTCGAAGGGCTAATAGGGGGTGGTCGTAGGTTCGAAACACCCCCCCGCTATGAACCTACGACCCAGATAATGACGAATATAGGAAGTGTATATCCCTGATCATCCGTTTTCGTAACTCTGACATTGCGCAGAGATCTGATAACCGAGCATCATCAAATCCAACCAGCTCCATCGCCAAGATAAATCACCTCTTTGGCTTCCCGCAACTGGTCGGGAAAAGCCGTTGATTGCCCTGTACGAAGCGAAGACGGGCTGCGTTTGAACCCTTTCCATCTAATTATCCATTGCTAAACAAGTACTTGGAAGAGGTATTGCCTCAAGTGTTTATTACAAATGGTCCAAAGCATTCCTTGAAGCCGGAAAAAATGGCCTTACTAAAGCTATCGTCCGTGAATCAACCAGTCGATTACGAGGATAAGCAGTGGAATAATAACTGAGCCGAGCAGCACTAAAAGCTCTGTTATCCCGAACGACCATGAACTCTTGCCGTTGACTACCTGCTGCACCTCAAATAGGCTGCGAAGCTGCTGAATATTCTCGCGTGTGGGATTCTGGGCTACTTTGTCAAAAGTGCTGTCTACTTGTTTTACGAGCTTCCTAAGTCTCTTCTGTTTGAGTTTTAGTAGGGTTTTGTGGACATTCCATTGAGGTATTATGAAATAAAGCATAAAAAAGATCCCAAAGGTGATTGCCACGATCATTGTCAGCCCCCCCCGTGTGTTTGCACATAAAATAAGCCACAAAATGATCGACACATAAATCGCTGTTGCTGTAAATGACACTTTCCACAGAACCGCAGACACCGCCCGAAGAGGACTGGTACTACTGTCAAACACTGAAGGTCTGATTTCTACTTCTTTGCCCAGCGATAACATTAACGTGGCAATATGGAACATAGCCCATAACATGGAACCTCCGAGAAAACCCACCAAAAAAGAAGCAACATATATATAGGCTTTGCCAGGCGTAGATGGAAGGGAAATAGGTGGCTGGACAAGCCACACCACAACCAGCAAAGCTCCCAGCAGAACGCCGGCTATCATGTCGTGCAACGACCAAAAAGTCTGCTGATACCATTTGATAAGCAAATCCTTTACCTCTTCTCTTTTTCGCGTAATGAGATGGGGGAAGGTATCAGCTACTTCGTCCACGAGCATCTCGAAATACACCACTGCATTTCCCAAGGCAGCAATCAATCCAAACTCGGCCGCGAAAAGACCTTCTCTACGAATGGACGCTATCATACAGCCTGTAACGAAAATGGGCACTGCTATGATTAGCCAGGGCAAAGGGAATGGGGATGGAAACGGCAGCCGTTTGCTCAAATACTGGTGCACCTTCATTTGCCAAGAATCCGGATTTTCCACGAATTTGAATGATTCTTCTATATCTTCTATATCTTCCATTGGAACACCTCTTTTAATAGCTTGTTGGATGAATCTCTGCTATGACCGGTTTCTCCCGTACGACGACCGATATAAACATGGCATATCGCGGCGCACGATTACCTTTATTTCACCTCTGAGATGAGTAATCCTGCTGTTCGCTTCTTATTGAATTATACGCTTTATGGGAATCTATCCAAGAGTTTTTTGAAAAATTTTCGGCTTTTATGGAGCTTCTACCCGTCCAAAAGCAATCATTCTACTTTATGCTTGTCTGACACACAATCACCTGCTCATTTAAGCACCGCAGAATGCTTTGCATTTCTGCTTATTCAAATTTGTCTCGAAATCTATGTTTCGTATGGTGAATTTATCCCTTCTTAACGCGCGACCCACCGTTCCTCTGCTCGTGATAACCCATTTTTTAGGGGGTGGTGCAAAAAATAAACCCTATATGCCGATATCCATATTTTTTGCCCTCTATTGCAGGTTGTCGCAAAAAAAGTTGTTTTTTCCTACGTGGACGGTATCTTTTATACCTGCAAACTCGAAGTAAGACCAGTTGCGATTTCAAGATAGACTTGTTATTTTAGTGAAAGCGAAATATTTAGCAGCATTGTTAAGCGCTGCAAATGGAAAATCTCAGATGAAATATGGTATCATTGTAAATCCTGTGTCAGGAAAATTGAGTGTTGACAGAAAAAGGCGTAAATTGAAAAAAGTTTCAAGTATATTAAGGAATGATTGTGTTATTGGCGGACTCGATACTGAATCAAAGGAGCAGTTTTGCGATTGCGCCAGAGATCTTGCAGAAAAGGTTTCTGTCCTAATAATTGCTGGTGGCGATGGAACAGTATCGGATGTAATAAATGCAGTTGATTCTGAGGTAGTGTTATCATATCTTCCATTTGGTTCTGGCTGTGCATTAAGATATGCTCTGAATATGCCTTTTGGGATAACTAAAATTGCAAAACAGATCAGGGATGGAAAGGAACATTGTCTTGATTTAATCTTATGTGATAATAGCAAGAAAGTATTTCTGACAAGTATCGGGCTTGAAGCAGCTATTCTACAGGAACGAGGAGATTTACAGAAATCTGGGATAAAGGGGCCGCCAGCTTATGCAATAGCAACAATTCATCAAATTCTAATAGATTATAAGAGAGTTGACACCACAATAACTGTAGATGGAGAAACCTTTACAGTACCAGACGCACTTACTACAATAATTACAAAGATTCCATACTACGGATATAAAATGAATATAGTTCCTAAAGCCAGATTTGATGATGGGAATCTGCATTTATTAGCTATCAGCGTAAGCCGAACTGAGGCAATATATATCTTAGTAAGATCTTTCTTAGATCAAAATAGTATTGGAAAATATAGAAAAGGCCACACTATTAACATTACAACAAAAGAAGAGAGATATTTACAAACTAATGGTGAACTCTATAGAAAAGGAACAAAGTTTAAGTTTGAGGTACTTCCTGGAGCTCTGAAGATAAGATATTGATGTGAACTATTTTGGCCTTTAAATTTAATGAGCTCGTCCCATCCATAGTTGAAGGTTGAAAAAAAGCGATGGCTACTCCGGCCTGATATAAGGTAAGATCAGGCGGAAATATTAACCATTTATTCAAAAAGGAGTAGCCATGCAAAAGACAGAATATCAAATCATCAGCCAAAACGAAAGCAAGAAACTGACACAATTCCTCTGCAAAGAAGGCCAGTTGCTACTGCCTATGGTCGAACTGATCACCCAAGCCGAAATTGCCATCGATGAACTGATCGGGATTACTGGACGAGCCTGTCCACCCGAATAACCTCGTCCACCTTGTCATTAAAGAACTTACGTAAACTTGCTTCGTACAACTAATTGTAATATCTTAGCGGTATGAATACCATAGGAAATAAGTACTGGACACCTTTAATTCCTCGTCTGCCAATATCATGAGATTCCATCAATATCTCCGAACCATAGGATAAACCATTTCAAGGAGAAAGGTGAGGTGAACCAAGTCGCACTGCCCCCCATACCGTTAGAAAGAGGAACACAAAAAAGACAAGAGTAGTGATAATTATTGATGCTATGAACTTCGCCGAAGTAAGATTGGTCAGGACCGACATGGGATGGTTGAGTTGCCCCACGGCCTTCATGGGCTCTTCCAGCAGTGCAACTTGATCGAGCGAGACTTTCAACGTATCGAGTTGCACCATCGGATCCCGCAGGCCGGCCAGTTTCTCCATAGGGACATCGAGATCGGCAACGGCCTCCAAGGCACGTTTCAGTTCGGCGACGTCCTGGAGCGACTCCTTGAGTTGCCCCACTGCCTCCAAGTCCCCGCGCAGACCGGCAACTTGCTGCATCGGTTCTTTCAAGGCTGCAACCTGTAACATCGGTTCACGCAGGCCGGCCAGTCTCTCCATAGGGACATCGAGATCGGCAACCTTATGGAACGTCGTACTCAGAGCAGCCAGGTCCTGCATGGGCTCCTTCAGTGAACTTACTTGCTGCAAAGTCGATTCGAGTGTTTCCATAGTTTGCGTTGTGGCGGTGACCGCTGTCGTGTTTTCAGCAATGACCCGGTTAGTGGTCTTGATACCTTCCGTATTCTCTTGAATCACCTCGGCCATCTCGCATCCTAATCCCAATGCAATAACCAACAACAACGTGCTG
>SDBS01006900.1_pt1 | contig 11044 bp, 5 predicted proteins | sample 2277091 | NCBI WGS metagenome assembly SDBS01 (sample SAMN10404972, study PRJNA504765) | marine sediment metagenome | isolation source: marine sediment core GS10_PC15, 163 cmbsf | place: Arctic Ocean: Southern Knipovich Ridge | collected 2010 | reverse complement strand
CATCCAGGCTCATTAATTCACCCTTTTTGATAATACGATCCCGGTCAACTTCACCCATTTCCACTTCCAGCTGGCTCATCGCCTGTTCCAGTTCGTCGATTTCCTGCACATCGGTGCTGTGTGCATTTAGTCGCTCCCGTGCTGTCTGGGCTGCGCCAAGTAGCTGAGCAGCGTGTTCATATTGCTGCTCTAAAATGGCGATATAGGCGAAACACTCCAATTGGTGGGCGACAGCGGATCGATGCCCATACTCCTGCCAGGCAAGGATTGTCTGACGGTACAAAGCCAATGCTTCATTGGGCCTTCCTTCATTGCGATATATGTGAGCTAGCATACTTCGGGCAGTAGCTGCCATCCGCTGATCGCCCAATTTGTCATACGTTTCCAAGGCCAGCAGTAGAGATTTCGTGGCTTTGGTCATATCCTTGTAAGCCACTGCCATCTGTGTCTGCGCCATGTACAACCAGACCTTCATGAAGGGTGCGTCAAATTTCTCAAGCTTGTGGATCGCCTCCTCAGAACATTCTTTTCCCTTTTCCAATTCATTCTTGGCAAGATAAGCTTGCCCAGCTGAGAACAAGAGCATGAGCAGTTCTATTTCATAGCCATTGCGGCGGCACATAGCAATGGCTTCATTCATTTGTTCGATCACTTCCCAGCTTACACTCGTGCCCATGGCCTGGGCCTTCATGCCCAAGGCGAAGGCCAAGATGCGGAGTTCCTCATGGTCACGCGCGAGACGGATACTCTCATCTAACATCGCATGTCCATCGATCATGTCTCCATGAGTAACAAGCAACCAACCATATGCTTGTAATGCGCGGATGAAATCGCCCACATCAATGTACGCCGATCTGTTATCTAAAAGCTTTCTGGCCTGTTCAATAGCCGGTTCCAGCCAGGAGCGAGCTTCCCGGTAGTTCATCCAGCCCGTTTCAAATTGCAGCAGCGTCCCGGCAAAATGCAAGGCCAATCCGGGGCGATCCTCCGTAATCCAGTCCATGACTGCCCGCAGATTATCTCCCTCCAATGTGAACCGGTCTCTCCAGAAATAATAGTCCTCCCCAATGCCGTATTCGCCATACGCATCCACAAGAGCAATGAAATAATCCACATGCTGTTCACGTAGCATTCCGGCTTCGCCGGCTTCAATTAATTTTCCTTGTGCATATTGGCGGATGCTCTCCAACATCCCGTAACGGGCCTCCGATTGAAGCGGATGCTGGACCATGACGAGCGACTTGTTGATGAGCTGTTCCAGCCCATCGAAAACATCCAGCTCATCCAAGGGATCGAACCCTGTGACGGTATGGGCAGCTTCGAGCGTCCACCGGCCAGAGAAGACGGAGAGGCGGCGGAGGAGGACACGTTCCTCTTCAACGAGTAGATTCCAGCTCCAATCAATAAGGGCCTGGAGGGTTTGCTGGCGGGGGAGTGCAGTGCGACGTCCGCCAGTCAGCAAGCGGAATCGATCATTGAGTCGCGCGGCGATCTGCTGGACGGTCAGCATGCGTAAGCGTGCAGCGGCCAGTTCCAGGGCGAGGGGAATGCCATCCAAACGGTGGACGATTTCAGCGATGGCGACAGCATTCTGTTCAGTGAGAGCAAAATCAGGGCTGACATAGCGTCCTCGATCGAGGAAGAACCGTACTCCTTCGGAAGCGCGTATTGTCTCTACAGTTGGATTCTCATTCTCACGCGGGAGTGAGAGTGAGGGGGTCTGGAGGGTCATTTCTCCCTCGATGAAGAGGGCTTCCCTCCCTGTCACGAGGATGTTCAGATCGTGGCAGTGGTCCAGCAGATGCTTGGCGAGTTCCGCACTTTCTTGAAGGAGGTGTTCCACGTTATCCAGCAGGAGAAGCAGTTCCTTGCGGCGCAGATATTCGGTGAGGGTATCCATGAGCCTGTGGCCCGGCTGTTCTTGCACGTTAAGAGCCCTAGACACACGTTCGGGGATCAGCTCAGGATCGGTGAGCGGAGCAAGTTCCACCAGCCAGACACCGTCGGCATAATCCTCGATGACCTCTTCAGCCACCTGCAGCATGAGACGGGTTTTGCCCGTTCCGCCGGGACCGAGGAGGGTCAAGAGTCGGTTGTCTTCAAGCAGGTGCTTCACATCCGTCATTTCTTTCTCACGGCCGATGAAGGTTGAAAGCTGGCGGCGCAGGTTGTGTTTATACGTTGCGAGCGATTTCAGGTGAGGGAACTCGGACATTAGGTCGGGGTGGCGAAGTTGGAAAATACGTTCGCTCGCTGCAATCCCTTTGATCCGATGTTCGCCCAGGTCGACTAATGTACAGTCTTCGGGCAACATCTCCTTTACAAGGGTTGTTGTGGTTTCGGATAGAAGGATTTGCCCGCCATATCCGAGCCCCATGATGCGGGCTGCTTTATTAACGTCTACACCATAATAATCTCCCTCCCGTTCCTGGCTTTCCCCCGTATGTAGTCCCATACGAACCTTGAGCAGACCGATTGTCTCAGGCCAGGGCTCAGCGGAAAGCGCCTGCTGTCCGACTAGCGTAGCCGCGACCCCATCCGTCGCCGTGTCGAAGACGGCGTGGAAACCATCGCCTGTCGTTTTGACCACCCGGCCGCGGTGCGTCTCGATAGCTTCACGCAGCAGGGCATCATGCCGGGCAGCCAACTTCTGCATGAGATCTGGATGACTCTCCCAGAGGGGCGTGCTGTTTTCTAGGTCGGTAAAGAGAAAGGTGATTGTGCGTGGGTTTGAACTCATATCGTCTAATCAGAAACCCGGCAATAGGCGGTGCAGAAACCGCCCAACCAGTCAATATCCCCGAAGGATAGCAGGGATTTTAGTCCAGGATCCTCGATCCGCCGACTTTGATTTGCCGCTACATAGACAAGGAGTGATGGCGTTAGCAGTCGCTAGGCACGCCGGTTGTTAAACATGTCTCTCTTAAGGGCCGACGGCAGATTGGCTTCTAGGCCGCTACCTTCCTTCTGGCACAGACCTCAATCAAACTAAACTTTTATGTAGGTTCGGTCTTATATTTGTCGTTGAGCATGGCGATGTGACTTGGGTTAGCCGTTGCATGACGAACCAACGATGCTGCTTCACTGATGACCGAAAAAATCTCGCTGTTGATGTGATTCGCGATCGGGAATGGGTTGCCGTCTGGGGCAAAAGTCCATAAAGTGGTGGCGACCTGGAGCAGGAAATCCTCATGCAGAATCTGCCCTTTTGAATTCACCGAGGCGGCTGCCCAATCCGGCTTCGGCCTACTTCATCGAGCAAGGAGGCGCGTCAGAAATCCGAACCGATAACTCTGGAGGCCAATACGGCTTGTGTGTCTTCGACAATGGCTCCGCCTTTGCCCAGTCCACCCCCATCGTAGTCGAATTCCATCCGCACCTGATGCTGGCCAGCCCATTGACAACGGCTTCAAATCCATGTCACGACTGCCTCCCAAGACCGGGTTGTCAGAAGCCACCAGCAAGGATCTAAAGAAAAGGGATTTTAACTTCGTTGGCCCGACTATCGTTTATGCCTTCATGCAGGCAGTGGGCATGATTAACGACCATACAGTGGACGGCTTCCGCTGTCAGGATCTAATTGCTAAAAATTAGCCGTATACAACCCCCTACTCAAAGCAATATTCGGCCGTGTTCATTGATTGCTTTTAAGGGGTACTAGTCAATTTCATTTTCGTCTATCTACCGCTCCAGGGCATCGACCGTCCTGGTGAGATGACTCACCCGCTCTGAAACTAATTGAATGACAAACCGGTGCAGCAGCGAAGCTGTTTCTGGATGCTCTTCTTCCATACTGGTCAGCTGTTCTCTGGTCAAACAATAAACAATGCTATCTTCATCGGCGACGACTGATGCTGTTCTTCTCTGCTTGAGGTAAAAGCCAATCTCGCCGACGATGTGACCGCTGCCCATGGTCTGCAAACGCAGGGCTGGTTGATCAGCTTGATTTAGTCGGGCTGTGACTTGACCGGATTCGATGAAATACAGACTGCCTGGCGGATCTCCCTGTTTGATGAGGAAATCTCCGGCCGCTAACTCCTGGCGAACCAGGTAAGAAAGAAGAGGCTCAAAGTCTACTTTATCGGGTAGCAAGTCGGCAAGCTGCTGTACCAGGGTTGTCGGCGTTTCGAGATTGTCCTCGTCTACCTGGCGAAGAAATTGTTCCTCGCACCAGGTCACGCCCTGATCGAGGTTGCGGAAATACAAGACGTCATTTGGGTCGAGGCCACCTCGCTGGAGCTGATCCTCGATGGCCGGAGTCGCACCCGTTATCAGCAGTTTCAGGCCGAGTTGGAACGCTATCTCTCTCAACCTTCTGAGACTCCTGAGCGCTGTCGAATCCAGGCCGGTTACCCGCCGGAAGTCAAAAAGGAGTATCTGTATCCGAGCGCCGCCTGCGCCCTCGACTTTCTCTCGCACGCGAGTTAAAAGCCTGTCGGAGGTGCCAAAGAAGATAAATCCTTGGAGCGTTAAGATGTAAAGGCGTTCGCCCTCATCCCAGAGGAAATTGCGCTCCCTGGGACTGCGTGACACTCTGCTGGAGACATGCTGACCGGTGAGCTCATTGCGCACCACATCAATCCGGCTATAGGCAACCGCAAATATGCTTATTGCAGCGACCACTCCGACCCCAACACCTGCCAGAAAACCAACAGTTGCTATGACCGCCAGGATAAAAATGACAATGGCGTATTCAATGCGGGGCAGACTGAACCAGGCGTCATAAACCCATTCTTTCAGGAAAACCAGGCCGAGAAACAGCAGCACCCCTCCCGCAACAATTTTGGGAAACAGTGAAATAAACGCCGCGCCCATAACTAGAGCGAGCAAGCACATGAGCGCAGCAATCAGTCCTACGATACGGCCGCCTTCCCCAAGTCTGATATGAAGCGTTGACAGGCTGATCTGTTGGTATCCAACGAGCCCACCAGCCAATCCAGAGAAGATGTTGCCAATACCGGCCGCTCGTAATTCCCGGTTGAGGGCGACGTCCTTCCCGACGGCTACCTCGAGACCGGAAGAATTAAGCAAGAGCCCTACGGCGCTTAGCAGGACCAGCGATCCTATGTTCGGCAGCTGCAGCGCGATCGCTTTCCAATTTACCTGACCCAGTTCTGCCCAAGGCGGCGACACCCACAGAGATCCGCTTGGAAACGGGCCAAAAAGCCATCCCTGGGTTCTGAATTCGGCAATTGAAGTGCCGCTTAACCAGACGAGAATATAGAACAAAGCCACACCCCCAATGATCATCCCAGGTAGAATAAACACACTGTCAAAACGGCTGACCAGAAACAAAAGGACGACGGCGAATACGAGGCTGGGCAGCCACCGAACCAGCAGGTCAGTTTCAAAGAGCAGCCCAAGGTTGTTCGGGGTCAGGCTGAGGTCTGTCAACATCTCTATGGAGCCGGTCAACAGAAGCCAGCCGGTTCCGGCTAAGAATCCGCCGATAACTGGATAGGGCAAGAAACGAACAAGACTCCCAAGCTCAAAGTAGCCAAGGACAAAAAGAACGGCTCCAGTGAGCAGTGAAACAAGGGCGATAGAAACCAGTACCGTTGCCAACAGTTCCTTATCACTTGAGCCGGCGGCCGCCAGGACGCTGGCAATGCCGGCCGCGATCACTGCCATAACAACCGCTGGGCTGCTCTGGTTGCTTCCGATGGTACCTGGCAGCGTGCTCAGGAGTGCGACCACGGTGCCTGATAGCGCAGCCCCGATGAGGGCCAGTCCCAATCCATATATAATGAAGCTGGATAAATCTCCGCTGAAAATAATAGCCGCAAAGGAAATAGCAATGACAATTTCGACAAGCCCGATGACGACGCCAATAGTTAAATTTGGCAGCAGGTGGCGGGGGCGGAGTTCACTGACAACGCCGGTCAAGAACTTTGATCGCGAGCGCTCCAGGTTTTTCATCAAGGGCATAAAACGTTTCCACTAATAGTTTGTCTAAGTTAGGACGATCGGCATCCTAGTGGGATTTGCCGAAAAAGTATTCAAAAAAATGGCACGGCTGGATTGGCTTATATACCCTAATAATAAGGCACAGCCAACATTGAATCGACGCGAAAAAATTGTACCAGAGGTTATCTAATGGCGTCGATGAGCTGCTGAAGGATTAGGACACTATCCGCAGTAAGCTTAAGGCCAACTCTGCCGCCTTAAACGCCCAGGCATTCCTGCAGATCCAGGAAGAGTTCGGCAGTTTCGACGCCTACATCTGGGGCTTTGTGAACGGCAAGTCGATCGACAACGACTTTAAAACCATGTCCGAATTACCGACAAAAACGGCTTTATCTGAGTCAATCAGCAAGGATCTAAAGAAACGGGGTTACAACTTCGTTGGCCGACTATCGGGTACGCTTTCATGCAGGCGGTAGGTATGGTTAACAACCGTATAGTGGACTGCTTCCGCGAGCAGAAATTAACAGGCATAGTGTAAGTAACTGTTTGGTACTGATGAAAGGCGCATACAGGATTTATTGGTATATTTCGGCAATTACATGTCTGAAACGCCAACAGAACCTGTTTCAAGCTGTCGAATCGGTCACTAAATTGGGAAAATAGACGGCCACGCCGGGAGTTTCTTAGGTTAATTCAGCCTGGTAAAGGGGACGGTCGCGACCAGCGTCGAATTTCTCTGTGTGCTGGCAGAAATTGTGGGACATATCGGTAGCTTAAACTAAGAGAGGTTTTCGCCATCAGTTACATGTCATGTGGACATGTCCCGACAGGCCTTTGAGATGACTGTAACATACGCGGTTGTTTTCGAAAAAAAAAGGCAAAACGCTCTTCAACCTGAGAATTGACCAATCAGACAAAGAGAGTGTTATTCTATGGCAATTATCGCCTTAGGTCACGCAGCAGTCAACGACAAAAAAATACTCGCGCTATAGCGGATCCTAACGGTGGGATCACCTTGTCCCAAGGCTGCGACCGCCGGAGTGTCCTCTTCCCTAGCGGGGGAGGCGCCCTTTGTTTGCCGCCATCTAGCTGCCAAACGGACGGCAAGAAGATCGCTAATTTTCCCGTCTAGGGCCAAAGGTCAGTCGGGTAATGTCAAAAACGAGATAGTAAATAAACTCATCTACTGGAAGAGGTTTCCTTACACCTCTGCCAGAGGTAGAAGCCAGGTTTCCAATGTACTCTAGTGGACAAAGTTAAGGGGGGGTTTTCTGACGAAACATTTCTAGTCGCGTACAAGGCACTTGTAGCTGGCGGATTAGTAACACATCACCTTACCCCCATATATCTATTCGCAGTTTTTCTCATGTTTGCGCAACCCGCGCTGCCCCTATTTTAATGGTTCTCGCTAGGCCCCAGCTACGCCAGCGACTTTTCCGCCTCGACTCGGCCTGAACTATCATCACTCTCTCTTGCAGGGCGGATGCTGTTATAGTATCCAGCTTTGCTAATAACGAAAAAGCAGGATGCCCAAAAAAGCCTGACCACAAGCTAAGGTGGATCCGTCTATACTCCAAAGAGCTTGTGGAGGAATTTAAGAAGCCAGAAAACGCAGAAAACATAGTGGTCAGTTCAAGGTCGCCTTGGCAGCGGCCTAAGAACACAGGACTATCAACGAAAGTGCCAGCGAGGACAATCTACACCCAACCCGGGTTAGCAATTGGAAGAAACAACGGCTGACCGAAGAGCCGATACTATTCGACAGTAGCACGGCCTTCCAGCTGCAGGAGCAGGAAGCGCGGGAAACAGAGCTTTACGAAGAAATCGGGCGACTGAAAATGGAACTTGAATGACTGAAAAAAACGGTTCGATTGAGGCTAAACGAGCTATAATAGACACTAATCATTCAACCCTCAGCACTCGGCGCCAGTGTGAATTAGTTGGCCTTAACGGTTCCACGTTCTATTGAAAACCGGCCGGCGAGGCACGCTTCAACCTGCAGCTGATGAGGTTCATTGACGAGGAGTACACCAGGGCACGCACGTCGATTCCAGACAAACAGCACAAGAAATACCCGTATCTGCTGCGTGGTCTGACCATCAATCGGCCGAACCAATTCTGGGCAGCCGATATTACATACGTACCGATGCCGCTGGGTTTCATGTACCTGGTCGTGATCATGGACTGGTTCAGTCGTTACGTCGTTGCCTGGCAACTATCGAACACACTCGATGTCGCTTTTCGTCTGGACGCCTGGCGCTGCGGCACGGTCATCCGGACATCTTCAACACCGACCAGGGTGTTCAGTTCGCGTCACACGGTTTTACCGACGAGCTGGAAGCGGCGAAAATTTGCGTTAGTATGGACGGTCGTGGTCGCGTCTTTGACAATATCTTCATTGAACGGCTCTGGCGTACTGTCAAGTACGAGGACATTTACATTAAGGAGTACGCCTCGGTTCCGGCGCTGGTTGACAGCCTACAAGATTACTTCCAACTATACAATTACAAGCGGCCGAACCAAAGCCTCGGCTACCAAGTGTCCGCTGACGTTCATTATATTGTTAAGTACCGATTCTATGACCCGCTGATCCATCTTGGTTTCGTCGATCTGTGGTCTTGACAAGGGGGGTCACGTTACTGCATATTTCCGTGCTATATAGTGAACTAAGGAGAGTAGACAATATGATAACCTGGCAAGCAGAATTCTTGGGAAACACCGTGGAACGATGGGGAATGGCCCTTTTAATCGCCGTGGGCACCTTCATTGCTCTATTGATCGTTCGTTACACCTTGTTACATTACTTTAAAAGATTGGCCAAAAGGACCTCTAATACCTGGGATGGTCTGGCTATCGAGCTGATCCACGAAACCAAGATCTATGTGCTCTTGGCTCTCGCTATTTCCATTGGCTTATTGGTCCTCCGTTTTCCACTACAAATCCAGGCATGGATCAACGCCATCGTCATCATCATCGCCCTTATTCAGGTTGCTATCTGGGGTAATACGGTCATTGATTACGGCCTGTTGCGCTATCAAAGAAAGAATCAGGAAGATGCAGAAGATATTACGACGCTAAAGGCCCTGGGCCTGATAGCCCGCATCACCTTGTTCTCCGTGCTGAGTCTGGTGGTTTTGGATAATATCCCTGGGGTCGAGATTACGGCCCTCATCGCCAGTCTGGGTATTACCGGCATCGCCATCGCCTTGGCGATTAACAGCATCCTGGTCGATCTTTTTGCTTATGTTTCCATCGCCTTGGATAAACCATTCGTTATCGGCGATCTCATTGTTGTGGGCGACTTCGTGGGCACGGTTGAAAACATTGGCCTAAAAACCACCCGGGTCCGCAGCTCACAGGGCGAAGAGCTAATCTTCTCCAATAGCGACCTGCTAAGCAGTCGAATTCAAAACTTCAAAACGATCACTGAGCGCCGCAACACCGTTAACATTGGCGTAACCTATGAGACAGCGCCTCATAAGCTTAAACATATCCCGGAAATACTCCGTGAAGTAATTGAAACCCAGGAACTAGTTCGTTTCGATCGGGCCCACTTCAAACAATTCAACGATTCTTCGCTGGACTTTGAGGCAGTCTATTACGTTTTGGATTCTGCTTATGCCCTGTTCATGGATGTCCAACAAGCGATCAATCTTGAGTTGTTCCAGCGCTTATCGGCCGAAGGTATCGAGTTCGCCTATCCCACCCAAACGATTTACATGGGCAACGGCAACAACAGCCTCAGCAAGGCAAGCACCAGCCCAAAAGTAGCACCTGCATGAGACCTGTTCACAACGAATTATGAGTACAGAACCCTATCAAGTCGTTCCTATTCCAACACGGCGCCGCTTTGCCCTGGACGTCGGTCGCCTGCGGCGCGGAAAACATATTGTTCGCGGGCTTGCTGAATCGACGGTTTAATCACTGTAACTGAATTGAAATCAAACAGCCGGTGCTCTCTGCGCTGCAAAGGAGCTATACCCGGAATAAAATCCTCATATTTGAATGCAAGGTCCCCCTCGACAATTAGGTCGCAATTCTCTTCGGCTTCTTTCAGTGAATAATCTCTTGCGAAACTCATAACTCTTCTAACCTCCATGTGTTAGTAAGCACTCTTGCCTGTGCGTCTTCTGAATTAATGAGCCATTTCAGTTGTCAAATAAAGAGAGGGTTCGCCTCTGTAAATTGAACTGTTAGTTCGATCCGCAAAGTGACAGTTTGCTCTACGGATTTTCGTTCATTGTCAGTGAGCGCTAGCTCATGTTAACTCCTTCCCAATATTGTCCGTCTCGAACGCCCGTCGATGCAATTGGCGTCGCTTTTCCAATGCTGCTTGCTTAATCTGTTCTCTTCTTGGTTTTCTTGGCCATCGTTCTAACCTCCAAAGGTTTTGTAGCTGCTGGCGAAAACCTCTCTTATTTCTAGCTACCGATCTGCCCCACAGTTTCTGACGTCACACACCAATTGGCATAGATAGTGTCTTAGGCGGGGAACCAAACTTCGAAATGACGATTTTTCTCCATATCACCAATTTTGAGTTTATACGCGGAAATTTATTCGGGATAATCACCTATCAACGGTAAAATAGCCGCTCGATCTGCCTATGACACTCTCCAGACCTAATGTAGCCGATTTCTCATTTTCAGAACAGAATTCATATTATGGAACCATCCTCCTGTGTCAGAAAATCAGGCGTTTTTTTGACGCCTACTTTAGAAGAGGTTTCTGCAATTCGGCTCAACCTACTGCTAGGTCATGCAGGTCAAGACTATCAATTTACCAACTCGGGCTCCCCAGGCCGCCAGGTCTTGTCGAACCAAGGCTCAAGCGGACCATACAAGCGGAAAAGCATGTTCCAGCCCTTGTTGGGGACAGTCTGGACCCAGTTGCTCTCCTTACCAAGCGGCGCATCAGGGCCAAAGTAGACATCGAAAGAGCCGTCTTTGTTTTCAATCATGCCGGGCTTATTGTTGTCGATTCCTGGGAATTGATAGTCGGTCTGCAGCATGGCTCTTGTTTGGTTGTCGTACAAGGTGAAGCCCCAGAAATCCTTGGCTGGGACGTTGGGAGGCAAATGGACCCTGTACGTCTTGCTGCCGTCGAAGGGATTCCCGTCGGCGTCAACGTAGGCAAAGGC
>SDBS01006899.1_pt1 | contig 11044 bp, 17 predicted proteins | sample 2277091 | NCBI WGS metagenome assembly SDBS01 (sample SAMN10404972, study PRJNA504765) | marine sediment metagenome | isolation source: marine sediment core GS10_PC15, 163 cmbsf | place: Arctic Ocean: Southern Knipovich Ridge | collected 2010 | reverse complement strand
AATATGGGTACGGCAATTTTAGGTAAAACAACCGTTAGAGTTAAATCATTTAAAATTTTGCCTAAATCCTCTAAATCCTTCCAAGTCGTTCCATTCATAAAATATATTCACCCCCTTTTAATTAAATAACTCGCTCAAAATACCCCCAAATAACGCCCCTGATAGCCCTGTTAGCGTTTCTTTGCCCTTTATAACCTCTTTACCTATACCCTTTTTTTAGCCTTAAATCCTAAAAATAGCTAAAAGTATTAGGATATAAGGCTTTTTCGTTAATTTCCATTAATTCGGCTAAAATAAAACCTTCTATTTTCGATTTTAAGGGGGGTCAAATAAACCGCCCTTGTCTTTGTATGTATTAATTGGCTTCTATCGCTTTAAACTTGCACCTGTTAAAGGCCAAAGCCGTTAATAACTTCTTTATTCTCGTCGTCATCAATCCCGATATACCGGAAAGTTACTCTAATATTTTGATGATTCAATAGATTAGAGATCCTTTCAATACTGACCCCCTGCATTCTTAAATGATATCCGAATGATTTTCTAAGAGTATGGCCACCAACTTTATGCTTGATCCCCACTTCCCGGCACCATTCATTTATTAATTGGTAAGCTCTGATCCTGGTAATCGGTTTATTCTCTTTCGATTTTTCACCGGTGAATAGGTATCGGTCCAGGTCAAAGATACCGGTCTTTTTCAGGTAATGATTCAAGGCCTCTTTGATCTGTTTATTAAAAAATACTTTCCTGGTCTTTCCGGTTTTCTGTTCTTTGATAGTCAAATAATCTTTTAAATTGCCCTGGCTATCTTTAATATCCGCAAGTTTAAGGGATAATATATCCCCAATCCGCAGGCCGGAGTTAATACCGAAAACGAATAGCAGATAGTCCCGGGGATTCTTTTGCCGGTATAAATTCCCCCTGATCTGTTTTATCTGATTTTCTGATCTGATTGGCTCTACAATATTAATCTTAAACACCCCCTATATTATATTTTATCTATCTAATAAAATTATAACATAGGTTAAATAAAATATCAAGTATCCTATCAAAATAAATCAAAATATTTTATAACCCTTATTCTATATGGCTTTCGGAATTATACAGAATTCTTATTGTGTTAAATAGAAAATTTTCTTTTGGCCATGCCGAGCTTTCCGAGTTCTCCTAATTTTTATCGTATTTTTCGATACGCCCTTCTGCCCTTTCATAGCCCTTAATCGGCCTTCTTACTTAACAAAAGTGTTTTTTTCCTTCTCTCCTGGTCCATACTCTTAGCCTTAGCTCCAATTATCAGGTAAAAATCCCTCTCGTCGACCTTATCCTCTTTAACAGCGTTAACTATTACCTGGTAAAACAAATCAAATCTATTTAAAAAATTTGACCTTTCCGGTAACATTAAATTAATCTCCCTTCTTTTCTTTTAACTCTTTAATAATCTCCCCTGCTCTTTTTACATTTTTAGCCCTTTCAACTCTTTTTTCTTCTTCATTCTTATCATCTTTGATCTTCTCCGGCTCATATTTAGGTATGTCATATTCTCCACTATCAATTTCGCTGTTAACCTTTCTCCTTAGATAATTCTTTTTAGCCTTTTCCAGGTCCCTAAATTTCTCAAAATTTTGAGGCTCTAAAAAACCCGATATCATATATTCATGGCTATAATAATATTCCCCACCCTTCAAAATTATAGAATAATTTTTAATAGTATCCTTTATTTCCTCTGACGAATAATTTTTTAGAGCTTTCCCGATATCATCTTTGAAAAAATCAAAAGTCTTATGCTCGAAAATATCGAGGCTATTCCAGTAATCGAATATCTCTTTTTCTCTTAAATTTTTATCGATATATATATCCTCTTTTTCCCTTTTTTTATATAAGTTATTTGATATAGTTTCTTTAGGGGATTTTTGAGAATCCCGCAAAGCCTTATTTTTATTGACCTTTTCGTTGGTTTTAGATTCTGCAAGTGTCCCCTGTTTGAGGGCTAAAGTGTCCCCTGTTTGGGGTACACTACTGTCCCCTGTTTGGGGTACACTTTTAGAAGTGTCCCCTGTTCGTGTGACACTTTCTCTAAAAATCCCTTTATTCCATTGGCTTACATTGACATTTAAACTATATATATAATATTGTCCCTTTTCTCGTCTTTTTATTACTTTCCAGTTCACTAATTCGAGTATGTATTTTGATAAATGATTCCTCATTATTCCGGTAAAATTTTCGAAGGTTCTATAAGTTATAAGTTCTTTGGTTTTCCTTTTTTTTAGCTTATCAATCTTCTTACTTCTAGGATCATACCAGCCATAGGTCATATCAAGAATACAATCGATAATTGCCCGGTGTGAAGGGCTTAAAATAGTCTTGGCCAGGGTCCGGCCAATATCCTTAGCATAGGGGAAGCTGCCATTGTCCATATCTATTTTATTTGTGGTCTCGATTTTCTTCTTTGCTTCTTTTTTTCTCATATATTATTGCCCTTTTTTAAGCCTGGCCAGTGATCAAAGCAAAAGGCTGGCTAATCCTTTAACCACCAACCAGGTAAACGGCCATTTTATTGGCCATACTTGCAAATTATATTAACCTGTTATAAAATAAAATAGTCGCGTAGAGGGAATGAGTTTCCTTCTCTATATCTTTTTTAAAATGAGAGTGTGAAAATTAACGGTTTAGCACTCTCATTTTATTTATTATATCTATGTTCTTTTCGTTATCAAGTTATTCCGTAAAATGTCCTTCTTTATTCTTCTTTTTTACTTAAATATTGCTAACCACAGATAATAAATAAATCCAATGATACCCACTATAAGCACTATGCCTTCGGCAACTTCTAATATTTTATGGCCTTTGTATGGAAATATTTTAATAATGGCCATTAGAAGTAATATACCTCCGCCAATAGTCAATACTATATATCCGATATTATAAATAAACCTATCAAATTGGTCCATCTTTTTAGTATTTCTCTTTTTTTCCTCGTTTATAGTAATAATAAAGACAGATTGACAGTAAGGTAGGTTTTACCAGGTTATTTTTTAATATTGTTTTACATTTTTATTTATTATGAAAAATATGTTTATTTCCAGAGCAGGCCAACTATAATAACAAGTGGGGTGGCTGGTCTGTCTGTGATTGTTCTTTTATCCCTTAAATAGCCCCTTAAAAAACCCTTTTACTCCCTGCCATTTGACTTGACTTGTCTTGTCATCTGTCCGGTCTTTTTTGTCCGGTCGCTTGTCCTTTGATTTATCTTCTAACAACAAAACCTTATTCTGCAGCTGCCCCATTAAAATATTTGCTTCCCTTTGTCTATCAAGCATATTTATAATTTGAGTGTCCTTTGCTTTTAACTGTTTTTGTAAAAGTTTCATAGTGTCTTTAAGAAGTGACAAAGTGTCATTATTTTTATCATCAAATTTATTTTGTCGTGTCATTTGTCCGATAATGTCCGGCTTCTTAAGGCTCTCCAGTTCAGCCAGGTTAAAACGATACTTAATTCCCTTTTGAGATTTTATTTTTTCCGGTATTATTAACTTTCTCTTGATATATCTTGATAAAGTTCTTTCACTTTTCCCCAGTATCTTTGACGCTTCTGTAAAGGATACGGTTTCCCCTTTATTTATCATTCCAACCCCTATTTTTTATAATAGAAAAATAATTATAATTGCAAAGGGCGGATTGCTCCGCCCCCTGAGACGAGGAAAAGAAGAAAAAAAACAAGTTTACAAATTAATAAATTCTGCAGGGAAGTTTTTTTATTCCCTTCCCTGCTTACTAAAAGAAATTAACAAATAGTTAAAGTGACAAACTTTAACCCTCAATTAGAATGAAAAATGGGAATCTCCCAACCCCATTTCCCTTGATAATCCCAGAACGTTGATCGACCGCGCTTTGGGATCTTTTTATTAGGTAAGATTGAAAAGCAACCGGTCATTAGTAAAAATTAATTTACATCTTTTTCTTAGCATTTTCAACCCTACTATTAATAACTATTCTTTTTTACCAAGCGGTATGGTCTTCGGTGTTCAAACTCCACACCTGATTTATCTTATCGAAACTAACAAAACAATTTGCTAGTCCCACGGTCTTTTGTTGAACCGGATCTTGTTCCGCTATACTTTGCACTAAAATATGACCTGTTTTTCTCTGAGTTATCCCAGGATCTTTGACACTTTCCGCAGCGATCGGACCGTGTAAAAAGCGCCCTAAAGGTAATTCAGGAATTAACAGAACATATTTATCCTCACTTGAAGCATTGAGCCAGGGGTCGTAAGATGTGATGTCGTGATCTCCATTTTCTATATCAACATAAGTATCAATAATATGTAAATCAGGCATACCACTTTCTTTTAATACCTGGTTAATAACTTTTAGAGTAGGGGCAACCGATGGGGATATTCCCGCCTCTGAAATCATAATTCCGTAAATAAAATCTTTAACCTCATCGCTAGCCTTAAAGTCCAGAAACTTACTTAGATTCATAACGATATGCTTGATAATTACCCCTGCTTGTCGGGCTTCCGAACAGATGTTTATTATATCGGTAATTGGTAGAGAGGTCGCGGAATTGGCAACTTTCCATTGTCTATTTGCAGCAGCCCCACCAACGTATTCTTTATTGGCGTCCGGTAGCCCAAAATCGATGTTATCCTCGGTAATTATCCCGGCATTATTCACCGCTGTTAAACTGATCACCGTTTGGCTCATGGCTTGCAAAGTTAACCATTCGCAGCGTTGCATAATGCTCTCGATAACGAAATCGATATCATCATAACAGAGATCCATTAAGGCCTGTTTATCCGCGTCATTTTTAGCAACGGCTTTGACAATGTTATACTCGTTCAATTTGACCTCGTCCATTACTCTTGAAACTCGTATGGCCGGAATATCCCCCCGAAGTCTATCAACTACCCTTCGAGTTTTTTCCGGAGCCGAGCTATTATAACTTACTACATCGGCAGCCGATATTCCTTTCGAGCCGATCAATACTTCAAAACTTAAAAATGGGGTATATTTCAGGGGAAAGTAGTTTATAAAATATCTCTTTTGATATTCTTTTGTGTCCAGGTATACCCCCAGGGTTTTTTGTGTTATTTCTGATAAAAAATTGTCCATTATTATTCTCCTTTATTTTCAGATTTCCCTTCATCAAGTTTACCGCCAAAGGGATTCCCGGCAATTTTGCCGGCATTCTTAGCCTCTGCATATTCCTTTGTTGCTGAATCACCTTTCCCGGTATCGGCTTCGCCGTGTAAAGGAATAGCCCCATCTTTAAGTTTCTGATCAATAGAAGCCTGCTTTGCGTTCAAAAAATCCTCTTTAAAATCTTTAACCACATCGGCAATTTTCGAATGATCATCGATATCATTAATCTTTACATATTTTAAAAGCCCCTCGTCAAGTCCTGACTTTTTCAGTTCAGATTTCACCAGGGTTTTTATGTCCTCTTCAGATTTATTATTTTTCATTTCCTTTAATTCAGTTTCCAGGGATTCGATTCTTTCCTTATCGGATAGATCCTTTTTTTCCTGATTTTTGGCATATGATTTTATTCCCTTATCAACCCGCCGGTCGCCTTCTTTTTGTAAGTAAGATTTTAAACTTTTTTCTAACCCGGCTTCCTTGCAGGCTTCCTCAAATTCCTGATCAGTTAATTCGATTTCTTCTCCCATTATTTTTTACCTGCCTCAACATTTTTAGGTTTCATTTTCTCATATATTTTTAATATATCTTTTATTCCGTCTTTCCACCTATTTGCTTTTCTAATTTCCAGGGTAGAGCTTAATATGGCTGCCCATTCAACCTCTTTTAACGAGAGAATCGTTTTATCGTCATCCCTATAAGACAATTTAAGTTCATTATAATGTTCGTTTATTTTATCTTTTTGTCTAAAAAAATTGTCTATATCTTCTTCAAAATCTCTCATCGCTCCCGGACTATTGCCTATCTTTTTTAAATATTTTAATAGATTTTCTTTTGTTACCCTTTGTAAATTTCCGGATAAGCTAAATTCTAAATATCCCTTTTGTATCCAGCTATAAACCGTTACCCTAGACACGCCTAAAATATCTGCAATATCATAAGCATTCAGATATCTATTATTTTCCATTAGATTTTACCTCCTTTTCATTATTTTGTATATTTATTATATACTGTCCAGTTAGTTAAGTCAAGTAATTACCAAGCGAAATAATCCTCTTCTTTTTCCTTTATTTCTTCTTCTTCTTCCGGAGTGGTTAAATGTAAGAAATTGAAGGGTTTGGGCTTTCCTTCAATCCTTTCTTCAATCACGATTAACCCTGGCCCCCCGTAGTGAATAATCTGATTTGATTCGTCCCCTTGTTCCTGACTAAAGCTCCTGACAGCTGCCAGGCAGGCCATAGCCCCGGCAATTGCTATATCTATCTTTTCCGAATGTTTACCTTTGACAATTCGATAACCTCGATCCATTTCTTTAGCTTTGCAGGCCTTTATATGTCGTCTTAATTCCTTAGAAGGAAAAAATTCGATATTACCGAATAGAATTAAGTCATAAAGATTTTGGGAAAACTCAATTGTATTTGAAACTGTTTGTGGTAATTCCTGAATAAAGATACCCTTTTTTTTCAGAGTTACCGCGGATCTGTGTAATTGGTAGGGATCATAATATACTAATTGCAGATCAAATCCCCGGGATAAATCAATGATATATTTTTCAACGGTTTCCTCTAAATCAATCGGATATTTTTTGCTTGGTTGCCATTTCTTAAAGTTAGCTAATATTATTTTATTCCCTTTCCTGGTAACCGATACAACCGCCGTAGAATCACCTGAAATTGAAGCGTCTACCCCTGCCCATATTTTTATTTTTTTGTTAGGCAACAGAGGGGTCAATTTCTCATTAACGCACTGGTCGAATTTGTCCATATCGATAAATTCGGTTACATCACTAACCCACTGATTTTTATGTAATCTTAAAAATGTATTTTTTCTTAACCGGCCAGCTTGCTGTTTCAAATATTTCTCGGTCTGCCAGGGCATTCGGTTTATGGGGATTTCGTTCTGTCCCTCCCAATGAAAGAAAAAAGAGGGGTCCGGATTTTTCTTTAATTCCATTCCCTTTTTAAATAGTTCGTATAGTAAACTTTCGTCATCATAGCCGGCCGTAGTAACGATAAGAATTAGAGGATTTGGCTTTGTCGGGACCGTAGTCATAACCTCGAAAAAATCTCTCATTCCTTCGTAACGATATAAATAAAGCTCATCAAATATAACAAGGTCGCAATTTTGCCCGGCCCCTGAAACATCTGTCGCGATTGCCCGGCATACCGTAGATTTTTGAGGGATTGAAATTTGATTAGCGGTAATATCACATTGAATTAATTGCCGTGGATTCATTCGTATAGCCTCTTTCAGCTTGTTAAAAATGATCCAGGCACTTTGTTCTTTGTCTGAGGCACATAAAACTATTTCAACATTTTCTCCTGGCCGCCTTCCCTGAGTGAATAAATACCAATCGGCAATACCGGCGGCCAGACAACTTTTGCCCGATTTTTTTGTTTGCCCTATTAGTGCCATTGTATAGGGTCGATCCCCACAGAATAGCGGTATAAGTATTTCCTCTTTTTGAAATGGCTCCAAGATTATCGGTTTTTTTGTTTCCGGAATAAAAAATTGTTCTTCTAAAAATCCAACAATATCATCTGGGTAGATCGGATCGTTTAACGGTCTAGGAAAAGATTCCCCCTTTTTGCCCTTTCGCATTCTGTTTTGCACCAGGTTTTGGAGCTGCGCCTGCCTTTTTTCCGGGTCCTTACTTATGAATTTATTCTTCGGTATATAAGGCATAACTGATTACCTCTTTCTTGATTTTTTCCCTTTTTTAATGCTGTATTTTAAATAATCGATACCCGGAAATTTTTCGATTAAGTCAATACCGCCGTCAGGCTTCAGGTATCGATTTTTTTTCTTATCGCTCGGGGCCCCGAGCTTGCCCTTAATATTCTTTTTACTGATCATAATTTAATACCCCCTCTTACTAAAATACTTAACTTTTTCTTTTTCTCCGGATAATTCTTTTTGACAAATGATCCGGTTAATTGATTTTAAGGCCAGTAAATATTTAGATCTTTCGCTTTCGGTTAAACTATCTTTCTTTTTTAGTTCCCACAAATAATAATTTTTAGTTTTTTTTAAAGATTTTAGTTTTACAGTATTTATGCCAGTTTTGATATACCTTCCCCCCATAATTCACCACCTAAATTTTGTATATGATCAATATAAGATAAAATCAGCAATTACCTGGTAAACTTTAATGATAAATTTTTTAATGGCCATAATTAACTGTTCACCTGCTTAATTAGTTTTTTATAACCCTGCCCCCCGAGAGAGTTCCTTCCGGACCGGAGAGCAGGGGATCGGCAACCCGGGAACTCTGGCAAGAAAGCCGGATCACCGAGATTCGATTCCTTTTATTTATTCCACGATTAATTGCAAGGAATCAGGTGAAAAATAGTAAGATTCAACTTTATCAAAATGTTCCCCTGAAAACCACACGCATTGAGGGTCTTTGGTATTAGAACTAAATCCATCAACCGTCATTTTAGGACCGCCTGATTTAAGTTTAACTACATTTCCAATTTTTAATTTTTGGCTTGATTCACTATTGCTCATAATTTCACCTCCTTTTGATTATTTTTCTCATAAATGTTCCTTCCCACCCGTAATTTCAATAATTGACTTTATAGGGTCCTTGACATTTTGTGACATTTGTTCTATTATAAAAATGGTTTTTAAACGTTCCACCCTACTGATAAGAGACCAGGGGTCTCTTCGCAAGATAGGTAGGGTGGTCATTTTTTTATGTAGAGTATTCGTAGTAAATAGTTTCCCCAATTCCAAAAATATCAAATTCGCTTCTTATCTTATTTTGAATTGCACTATAAGGCCTCATTTCTCCATCTGTCCATTTTTTATGAATAGCCCAACAACAATAGTCTGCTATTTGCGTATTTTTATCTGCTTTACATTGATGAAAATAAAGAAAAAAGGGTTTCTGGAATTCTTGCTTTAAATATTTTTTTATTATCATTTTTATTAAATCGTGCTTGCCTTTAGTAAAAATAGAACTTAAAATTACAACTACTAGATCGATATTCTCAGAGTTCTCATATCTTTCGTAAATATACTTAAGTAAAGTACGCAGTGCTATGATGTAAAGTTTGTAGCCCTTTCCTTTTTTCGACTTTTTCTCTTTATCTAAAATTAAAGAAGGATTTGCTTTATTTTTTTGTACTATTACTGAGTCTATTTCTATATCTTCTAAACTTTCTATAAAGTCATAAACTCTATTTCTCACTAATTGTTTGTCTTCAGTAGCATGAAAATATTCGATATCGATGCCCTTTTCTATCAAATCATATTTTATTTCTTCTAATTTTTCTTTTCCTAAAGGATTCAAAGTGCTAATAGCAGAAATTGAAAAATATTTAGTTCCCTTTGGAGAAAAATCAAGACCACCTGATTCATCAATAAATATGAAAAGCGTTCTCATAAAAACCTCCTCTATATTATTTAGATAACCTGCTCAGAATACCCCTAAAAAACGTTCAATTTTGCCCTTGGTTGCGTTTATTTATTCTATTCGATATCTTTTTAACACCCCCTTTTTAAATTTTAATCTTGATATTAGCTTAAAGCCATAAGAAATAAGGCTTTTTCGTTAGTCAAGCTAAAATTAGGCCTTCAAATTTCGCTTTTAAAGCCTCTCAAATTTAAAGCCCTTATGATTGCCTATGACTTTTCTCTAATAATTTCATTATCGTAGGCCTTGATAATGATTTTCTATATTAGATACAATTCACGAGATACGGATTAGGTGATCCCACTCTCCGGAGAAATACTAAAAAAGCCGGAGAGCAGGGTCAGCGGTCCGGAGAACGCACAGAAAGCCGGATCGCCGGGATTCGATTATCTCAGAATACCAGGCCTGGCCAAGCTACCCCTAAATTCATAGTAATAGAGGTTTTTCCGGTCCCACCTTTTTGGTTTGTTACGGTTATTATTTTCATTAACTCCCCCTGTTATATACTTGTAATGTTTATATTGTTTGCAATAGATTGTTCGTAACTAATATCTTGGTTGCTTTGCTTCTATCTTTTGATAGATGCCAACTAATAACGAATTAATACTATTTAAACTACTTTCTACACTACGTAATATATTTTCTATGCTGTCTAAACGTAATGATTGTTCGGCTTCATAATCAGTTAATTTACCACTATCTTTAAGTTTATCTATTTTCTTTCTATATGTTTCGCTCATTTTATTTCCTCCTTTCTTAATTTAATAACCAAATCATTCATTTATAGTTCTAGGGTAGAAAACCAATCCTTTCGCCATACTTGTTATAAACCTCTATTAGTCCATCATCCTCTTTGTAAACCGTCAAAACAGCAACAGGATTGCCAACTTTATTATAAACGCCCATTGTCCCACCGTCTTTATCGGCTCCTATAACAGCAGCAGGATTGCCGGGGTTATTGTTATTACTAACGACGATTACCCCACCGTCTTCACTGGCCCATAACATAATGACTGGTTGCCCCGCATCGTTCACAATTACTATACTCCTGGCCCTGATTTCCTCCTGAATAGCTACCTGGCTTTTAACATTTCCATCTACCAAGAACACATAAAACACCAATATTGCTAATACCGTATAAAGAAAAATTCTTTCAAGTTTTTTCATTGTCTGAACCCTCCTCTAATTCTTTATTTCTCTTTTTTATCCTTAAATAGTTTATACTCAAAAATACAAACGACGATTAAAAAAACAAGCCAAACAGGCCAACCATAGTAGAAAGCCACGCTGGAACCAGAAAGACGAAACTTTCCAGGTCCCCAAGTTATAGGTTCTGCGATAGCTAGAGCAATCACGTAAAGTATACTTGGAACAAAAATTGCTAAAATTATCTTTTGAATTTTATTCATTTTTAAGCCCCCTATATATTAAAAAATAGTTTAGTAAGTGATCTTAAAAGTCCAAACATAAAAACAAAAACTATTATCG
>SDBS01006898.1_pt1 | contig 11044 bp, 11 predicted proteins | sample 2277091 | NCBI WGS metagenome assembly SDBS01 (sample SAMN10404972, study PRJNA504765) | marine sediment metagenome | isolation source: marine sediment core GS10_PC15, 163 cmbsf | place: Arctic Ocean: Southern Knipovich Ridge | collected 2010 | reverse complement strand
TGCCTCTCACAATAATATGATGAAGGGAACCTGGAGCATCAATACGGCTTTACGTGGCATGCGAGGACCATATATATATCAGACAAAATAGAAACTTATAATTTTAGGGGCGTCCCGCAATCCAATCTTGACCGATGCCCGGGTACCTATTTGGGCCTGTTTTTGCAATCAGTAATGAAACTATCGACATTGATTTCAAGATTCATCATTTTTATGCTCGATTTGCCGCTGAACCATAGTTTCTTCTGAATTTGAATGTATTCCCCGCATCATCAACAGATGTCCGACAGGACAAATTAACATAAAAGCATAATAGCCCCAGGATCCCAGAATTCCAAGAGATGAGAGGGCCAGAATTCCAACGATCGGGATGCCGCAGCAAAGGATCATAGCCAAAGCATGATTTTTTTTAATTTTTTTTATGAGTAATTTTATCATTTATTTTCCTTTTAGTTTTTCCGACCTCAAACGCAGTCGAGTTTATCTTTTTTCAGGTATTGATTTTGACTGAACCGCTATCCAAAATTTTTTCTTCAATAAAAACATAAGCATAATGCCCAGCACGATACCAATCACCCCAATGGTCTGGGCAGCTGAAAAATTTCCGAAATAGGTCAGCTTATCGGCACGAAAGTGCTCTATGAAAATTCGGGCTGCCGAATACAATATGACGTATAGCAAAAAAAGATGGCCGTTGACCTTTAGTTTTTTGCGCAATTTCCACAGGATCCCGAAAATGATCAGATTTAAAACCATTTCATAAAGCTGCGTGGGGTGCAGCGGCATCCCCGGATACATTTGACCGGCGATGCTTTCAGGAGAGTAAACCATACCCCAGGGCATTGACGTCGGGTATCCGTGGGCATCCCCGTTAAAAAAGCATCCAATTCTTCCAATCGCCTGCCCTAAAATGAGCGAGGGCGTCAGTGTATCCAGAAATTTAGCCAGGTTAATACGGTGATGGCGGGCAAAAATAAAACTCACCAGCAAGCCTCCCAGTATAGCACCGTGAATGGCCAGGCCACCCTCCCAGACCGCAAAAACGGAAAGCGGATCTTGCCAGAAAACGGTTACATCTGTAAGGGCAACAAAATAAAGTCTTGCGCCGATAACGGCACCCAAAAAGGCATAGAAAAAAAAATTCTGAATTCTGTCTTTACCGATCCCTTTTCTCTCTGCTTCTTTGCCGGCGAGCCACATTCCGACCAGAAAGGCCAGCGCGATCATCACGCCGTACCAGCGAAGGGTCAGATGGCCAAATTCTATAATAACTGGATGCATTATTTGTCCTCCCCATTGGTTTATTTCGAAGTGGTTTCAAAACTTCAGATCAAGTCCAAAGACAAGGCGCGAGTTGATGAGAAAGCGCAGCATACACGGTAGTATGTGAGCATTTCGAAGAAACTCGCAACGCAGCATTTGGGCGTTAGATGGGGTTTTGAAACCACTTCTGGGCAGTTTAACGTCATCCCCGAGGACAAACTATTGCATCCCTGGCTGCAATGAGCAACCCTTGGAATCATAAAGCGTTTCATAGCGATCACCTCCTTTTCGATTAAGTCGTAAATAACCTCCCAAACTGCGTTCAGGATTCTGTATTTTTCTGTGAATTTTCAATTTCTGCCAGCATTTCCTCCAGAATGCGGTCATAAATTTTAAAACCGGCTGTCTGGAGCAGTTCATCCTCCCAATTCACCATCACTTTTTGATGCTCCTGGGCGTGGAGATCTTCTTTCACCTTTTCGCGAACATCTTCGAGCGTTAGCTGTCTTCGGCTGTCCATTTCTCTGATTTGCACGATATAGTAATTATTTTCGAACTCGAAAATGTCGCTGATATCGCCCGATTTCAGCGCAAATACCTGCTGGTGGAATCCGTGGAAAAGCATATATTCAATAGAATTACGGCACTCATAGACATCGACTTCCAGACGGCCTCCCTTTGAGGCCGTCACCTCATCCTCTGAGTATTTTCGAGCGACTTCGACGAAATCCGATGCCTTTTTGAAAGAGAGCAGGGCCGGCTTTAGCTCGCTATAGGCTTTTTGTGCCTTCTCAAAGGCCTTCTTTTTGCTCTCTTCATTTTCGCCGCCCTCGATAACGATCATGCTGAGTTTCACTTTGGCGGGGTACATATACGTTTTTTCATTCTCCTGGAAATACTCTTCAACCATCTCGTCGGAGATCTGGATCAAATTTTTCATTTCCTCATCGTGAAACAGGGGATACAAATTCGCCATGGTCACAAATTCAATTTCTTTTCCGTACTCCACGTGAAGCATTTGACTATAGGTATCTTCGATGATCAGCTCTCTGTCGACCATACCGTCCACGAACTTCTTCTGGTCTTCAAAACTGTTGTGTGAAAAATCGCAGGGTTCCATCTCTTCCATTTTCTGTGCCTGTAGATCCGCTTCCTGCAAATGGTGGCATTGGTGGGGAGGATTGGCCCGGTTGTATTCAGCCTGAAAATCACCAATCGTGTAGGGCTTGCTGTTGATAGTAAAAAGAATTCTGTCGCGATTCTGCTTGAGGTATTCTTCCCCTTTCTGCCACCGGTACTCTCTTGTGAGGGAATTTCGAATTTCCTCAAACGCCTTGAACCGCCCGGGCTGTTTCCCCATAGCTTTAACAATATAAAAAGCGGTTTCCTTGGCGATTACCTGGCTGATTTCCCCGTCTTCCAAATTAAATACGGCTTCTTCAAATTCTTCAGGTTCAGTGCCCCGGGCCAGCCACCGGGGACCCGTGTCGGACGATTTGCCGTCGGTATGCAGTTGCGCCACGGTTTTAAAGTCAGCGCCGGATCTTAATTCCAGCAAGGCAGTGTTCGCTTTTTCCCTGGCCTGCTCGATATTTTTCTTTGGGCAAGTCGGGCAATTTTGTACCTCACCTGTAGATTCTATAATGATTTGCTGAACCCTGACCTTTTCAGGAACCCGGTATTCTTCACTGTGCAGGCCTTGCTTGTGCCGGTAGTAAAAATCTTTCAATTCTTCTTCGCTGACCCCAACTTTAAGCACATTAAAGCTTTTCGTGATTGATGCGTCCCGACGTAGTTTAACGAGGTGGTCCAGAGACATTTGCTCCACCTCGCCGGCGATCGCCGGATGAATTTGACTATGGAGACTAACCAGCCGATCGAACCGTTCGGATAATGGAAATCCCTCCAGACGCCTTTTTTGAAAATCATAGTTTGATTTTAACTCGGCATATTTTTCGTTGCTGTTGAGAATTTGCTCATGAAACTTTATATGCAGAAACGACATGTTCAATTTATCTTTTAAATCGCCGAGCTCTTTTCTGATATTTTTACGGATATCGATTTTTCTGTACTTGATCTCCTTTGAGATGACTTCAGGCAAGACCATTTCTTTTATCAAGCTGCGGCGGCCTTCTTCCCCCTGATAGCGATCTTTACAGCAGGGCATCAGGCTCTCATACTTGGCCTTGACCTGGGCTTTTGTGATCACGCCGCCGTTGTATGAAGCAACCGCTTCCTGATGAGGGGGGTCAAAATTGGCTTCATCCTGACTGCATCCCGTGACAGCCAAAAGGGTCAGCAGAAAAAAGGTACTTACTCGTTTGAGGAACATCCCAGCACCTCCCGATTCTTGAAGCTATCTCAAAAATGTCTTTAGGCCCAATCTCTTTGTCGGTGCCTCGTTTCAAATCCTCGAAATAGCGAAGTATTCCTCCGGTTTGAAACACGACTCCGCCGTAATCTTGAACCAAAATCCTATTTTTAAGATGGCTTCTAATATCATAGTTAAGTCAAAATTTAATTTCGGGTTTATTTCACAAACTTTAAGTTGACCCGCTCTTTTTTAGAATCAACAATAAATTTATTGGTCTTGGCCAGGACCTTTTCAATTGTTTCCAGGTAGAGCCGGTATTCGGTTACGCTTTTAGCCCTCCGATATTCATCGAGCATGGCTGAAAATTTATCAGCATCCCCTCTGGACTGATTGATGACCTCTTGGCTGTGGCCTTCGGCATCGCTGATCAGCTTGTGCGCGTTGCCTCTAGCCTCGGGAATCACGGTATTCCAATATCCTTGGGCTTTATTGATCTTTTCTTCACGTTCTTCTCTGGCACTGGATACATCGCGAAACGCTTCCGCCACATCCTTGGGAGGATTGACTTCCTGCAAATTCACGTTGACAATGTACAATCCGGTTCCATACTCATCGAGCATGCCCTGGGCTTTTTGTGCTATTCGCTTTTGGATCTGGGATTTGGCAACAGTCAGAAGGTCCTCTACCGGCATCAGAGCGAAATATTCGGTGACAGCGGCACGCGTGACATCAGGAACGAGCGCATCCGGGGAACTCATGTTAAAGAGGTAGTCAGAAGCATCCTTAACCTGGTACTGAATGTTCATTCTGATTTCCAGAATATTCTCATCGCCCGTAAAAAATTGGTTTTGTGCTGAAAAGGGAGCGGAGTCAATCGCAGCCGTTGTTTCGGGCGAGGTGGCGAGGGCTCCATGGCCGCTGTGTCCTCCGGCCTTGGGCAGAATTTCAGTCAATTGCTTTTTGGGAAACAAACGGGACTTTTCCGAGTTTATCGCTCCCACATCAATTCGCCGTATCTCCGACACGTTGACTTTTTCGATGGCCTCAAACGGCCATGGAAGTTTATAGTGCAAACCTTCCGTGATCTCCTGACGAACTTCCTTGCCGAAAATTGTCGCTACTGAAACCTCTCCCGGCGCCACTGTATAAACGCCGGAAAGAAAATAGACCGCCAGCACAAGACCTCCAAGGAGAATGCCCACCCCTTTTTTTCTCAACGGGATGTGCCTGAAGGCGCCTTTGATATCTTCCATCAGCCGGATGTCTTCCTCTGTCTTAAACATTTTGACACAAAGATCTCTGGTATTTATTACCAGGTTTTTGATTAGCCACAGAATTTTTTGGATAATTCCTGTAATCCGTTTTTTCCAGGAAAGTCTAGAGACAACGATGGTATCGTCAGCCAACTCTTCCCCGGTGAATTCCTGGGCCTGGTTTTGCAATTCTCTGGTTTCATCTTTGCTTGCCATGATCATCCCTCCTTATCCATTTCTATCTCAGAAATTTTAATGGATGCGGGCCTTTTTGAGAACTTCAATATGTCAGGGTTGGAAGTGTTGAGAAATTTGAGCAGCTCGGAGTCGGCCGATAAAACCACAGTCGTTTTTCCGTCGATAAATTTTTCATAGGACTCCAACGTCCTGATTAGTTTATAAAATTTAATGTCTTTTTCATAGGCCTGGGCATAAATCTTTATAGCTTGGGCTTCACCTTCGCCTTTTATTTTCTGAGCTGTTTCGTAAGCCTTGGAAAGGATGATTTGCTTTTGCTTATCCGCATCCGCTCTGATTATTAAAGCCTTTTCAGTGCCTTCCGAGCGATATCCTTTGGCAATTCGATCCCGTTCGGCCCTCATGCGTTTGAAGACGCTCAGCTTATTGCGCTCAGGGAAATTGAGCATGGTAACTTTTACATCGGCGATATTCGTCCCGTAATCTTTGGCCTTCTGATAAATTTTTTGTTCTGCCTCGGCTATCATTTGATTGAACTTGATCTTTTCGAGATCAGTGGATATCAATGAGGAAAGGTCATATTTGCCGAGGCTGATGCCGATCTCCGAAGATAAAATATCTGCCAGGCGGGTTTCAGCCCCTAACCTGTTTTTGACTGTTTTCATGAATTTGATAGGATCGTCTATCTGCCAGACAACGTAGGCGTCTACCATTACATTTTTCTTGTCTTCGGTGAGAAATTCGATTTCACCCATTTCATAAGTCATCAGCCGGTTGTTATAGCGGTTGACACTCTGAATCGGGTCCGGCCATTTTAAGTTCAATCCGGCTTCTTTAATGGCCTTGATTGGATCACCAAATTGGGTAACGACAACATATTCACGTTCGTCGACCTGAAAAAATACCAGGCCGCTTGCTCCGATCACCAAAATGGCGATAGCGGTCATAAATATTTTGGCTTTCATTTTTTCCTCCTCTTCTACTCGACAATAGGATTTTTACCATTTTCGTTAAAAAACCAGAGGTCCATGATGCCCTGTTTCACTTCCGGATTTATAAGGATCTTTTTCACCGGTGCCAGCACCTTTTCCATGGCTTCGATGTAAAGTCTGATTTCCGTTACTTGCCTGGCCCTATCATGCTCCGCATGCTGTCGCAAGAATCGGTAAGCCTCGCCGTTAGCATGATTAATGCGCCTGGCCTTGAAGCCTTCGGCAGTCATGACTATCTTTTCGGCTTTTCCTCTGGCTATTGGTATGGTGCTGTCCTGATAGGCCAATGCTTGATTGATATAGGTCTCGCGATCTTCACGGGCACTTGCCACATCACGGAAGGCTTCCATGACTTCCGAGGGCGGAGCCGCCTCTAGGAGCTGAATTCCGACAACAAGAAGGCCGGAATTCCAGTCGTCCAAGGAGGATTGAGTCAAAAGCCGGGTTCGGTCGATAACCTGAGACTTGGCTGAAGCTAAGATCGAATCAATATCCATCTCACCGATGACCTGTCTTAAAGCCGATTTTGTAGCATCTCGAACAATTTTTTCCGGATCTTCAAGATGAAAGAGGAAGTTCGATGCATTATTGATTTGATAGTGAGCGGCGACGTTGGCCTCAATCAGATTTTCATCACCCGTCAGGATCAAAAATGGTTCAGTCTCTATTTTGCGAATATCATCTGCTGCTACCCGATCCACGTCGTCAACAGGCCATGGAAGACGGTAATGCAGACCTGGAGGTATTTCGCGGCCGATTTGTTTGCCGAAGCGCATGAGAATACCCCTTTCATTGTGATGAACAGTATAAATTCCGGATGCAAAATAGGCCAGCATGAGCCCTATCACAAGGGTAACAGCTGTCTTCGGTCTACTCAGTCTCAAACTACCTTCCGTCGCATGACAGGAATAATCGACGGATACCTTTTTGGAAGTCAACGAGACCAAAGCCCGGGTGAACAGCTGAATGCCGGTGTGGATTACGAACAGTGTCACCACCACGGCGGCGAGCATATCAAGGTTGGTAAAACCGATCATATAGCCGGCCAGGCCGATGATGACGGAAATCTCCATCACGACGTGAATTCGGCAATGGTATCCATCCGCAACTAAACTAGGTGAATGCGTCGCTTTGCCAACATACATCTTAAATCTAGCCATCAGATAGCAAATTGCAGCACCCAACATCGCGCCCAGTGTGACAATGGGGACGTTGGTGAGCAGATGGACGTGAGGCTGAGTAATCATAATGAACATCTTATAAGCCAGATAAAAAACGAAAAGTGAAATGAGCAGTGCCACCACATTTTCGATCCGGCTAATTCCTCGGGTGAGCCCACTATCTTCCTTTCTGGCAAGGAGTAAACCGACAAAAACCGCCAGGGATACAAACAGGCCCTGAACCGAATGCCAGCCGCTCATCTGAAGGGCCATGCTTCCGGAAACCCCTGCCAGGAAAAATTTGAGTGCGACTAGGAAAATATTGGCTCCGATGGCTATGAGTAAGGCTTTTTCTTTTCTTCCCATGGGTGCCTCCATCAATATTTTTAGTTTATGTTTCGATAAAAAATGCAATTATTCAAAGGGAATGAAACCGCGAAAGGTAGACATACGAAAAGGTCGGGGAGGTTTGAATGGGGATGGGAAAAAGCCTGATGGTATCGAGAGCATTTTCTTGTTTAAAAATGTACCGATGAAAAGCAGGATGAAAAGGGCGGACAACCCGGTCCAAATTGAGACAAAGGAGTGGGACGTAAATCCACAGGTATAATGTTGAAACAAATCGATGCCGGGACTGTCAACCGGACATAGCGAAACACACAGAGCAATCACGGCGACGATAAACGCCAGCGCACCCATCAATACGAACATGCGGGATTGATATTTGGCTCTTGTGAATTTCATTTTGCGGTAGTTTTTTATTGCAATATCCAATTTCTAATGGCTTCTATGTCAGAGCATGAATTTTGTATGAAGCCAAATATTTTAAAAATTAGTTCATCCATAGGGATAGGGTAGTTTCAGGTCATACCCGGGATGTTTAGGCAGCTTCTCACTGCCGATCTATTATTTAATGCTGCGTGAATGCGCTTATTTCGCTGGCGAACATTTATTCAATTGGCACCGGATAACTTTTGATCATAAGCTGTTTCCAGCACACTGAGTTCTTCAATTTTACGGTCGATTAGCTCTTTGTCAGGTTTTCCCGAGCGATATAACTCGGCCAACTCTTGTCTTTTATCCCGGATTTTCTCTCTTAACTGCTCCCTCTCCTGCTGATTATTCTGATCCGTGGAAGCCCTCCGGGGTTGCGATATCCAGGGACTTGAAAAATTCTGGTCAGAACCCATTATGCCATTTCCACCGCTTCCCATCATTCCATGGCCCTGTCCTCCCATCATCCCTTGTCCGCCGCCCATACCGCCTCCAGCAGAAGCGCCAGAGCTGATAAGAAGCGCGGTTGTTATAGCCGTTGCGATTAATAAATGCTTCCCGGTCATTTGTAGATCCTCCAACTTAATGGTTTTGTTTGATAATTAGATTGCCGACATCAAATTATTTTGGATTTCTTCTCGCAGACACTACTCCCGGATTGATTTGTTGTGCCTTATTTTTTTAATCATCAAAATCATACTTTCACCGAGCTTCGTTTTTATTAAACCATCATTTATTTGTGTGCATTCATTTCACCATCAGCTCTTTAACGCCGGATCCAAAAGAGCGCTAGACCCACCGAATTCGAGGAATAAAACGCGGGATATCCTCAGCGTACTGTGCATATTGCTCACCAAACCGTTCAAGTGTCTCAATTTCTTCACGTCTGGCCAGCCGTAAATAAATAACTACCAGAACCGGAAACATGATCAGAGTTGGTATCGTCGGCCACTGAAGCAGAAACCCGATCATTATGATGATGAAGGCAGCATACTGTGGATGCCTAATCCTGGCATACGGTCCTGTTTGGGCAATTTTAAATTCGCGTTGGGCCCTGAAGAGCACTTTCCATGAGACTGCCATCAGAGCCAAACCACCCAGTACTAAAACATTGCTGATGGTATGAAGGGGCCCGAAATGGGCGTTACCCCGCCAGCCTAAAAGGGTCTGTAAAAGATGACTGGAATTATGGGAAAACCAGTCAACTTCTGGAAATCGACTCACAAGCCAGCCCGAGAGAAGGTAAATCGTCAAGGGGAACCCATACATCTCAGTGAATAACGCAATCACAAAGGCCGAAAAGGCACCGAATGTTCGCCAGTCCCGCCGGGTTTGCGGCGTAAAAAAACTAAACACAAATATTAAAACTATGGCGGAGTTTATTATTACCAGCTGCCAGAGCCCGTAATCAGGCAGATTGCTCATCGAAAAAGCCTCCAATTAGATCATGTGATCATAACTTTATGACACCAGTGCTCAGTGACATTTCATCGCTCTGCCCCCGCTGGCTTTTTCCAGTCGCTCCAAATAGCGACCCCACAATCCTTTTTTCTTTGCCGGCCCAGGATTGAGGAATTTTTGGGGGTTTTTCTCAAATGATTGCCGGCAGCCCTCGGCGCAGAAATAGTAGGTTTCTCCGTCAATGCTCGTAATTATTTCCTTTGCGCCGTGGATAACCTCCATGCCACAAACAGGGTCAATAACTGTATTATTATTTTTCACTGACAAGTTCATAGGGTATCCTCCAAGCTTGTTTTCCGAATTTTAATCAATAATGCTGCAAGCACTGTGCCACATAGTGACATATCTATTTAACACCTTGATATAATATCAAATCAAAGTTATCATCAGAATTATTATATTTTATAATTTAAAAATTGGTGTAGCAAGTGTATAAATAATACCCAGTTTAGGTGTGTAAGAGAAGATTGGCTGGGTAAAAAATATCCATCGAATAGACGCCACTCTCATTCAGGCGGCCGACTAAAAAATTGCAGCTATTAAACGCCAAGCGGCACCATACCGAATTGGATTTGACAAAGGTTTTAATCAGATAAAATAATTCGTAAATTTATCAAAGAGGGGCGGAGGGTGAAGAAATGTGAGCCAGTATTATGATTGATGATACCCGAGAAATGTTCATTCGACCTGTAATCGCCGGTTTGGAATTTACAGTCCTTGGAGAATTGTTCCTACAGGTTATCCACGGGTTTATTCTTTTCCCAGATAGCGATATGCTTTATGAGGCCCTTTGCCGGGGTTGCATGGAAGCTATCGCGCGGTTAATGGCATAGCCAGCAGGAACCTTTAAGGCTTGCTACGAATATATCTTATCTGAAAAATCCATGAAATTCAATAAGAGATTATTAGCCAAATTTCCGGTCGATCTCATTTTGAATTTCCTCCACAGATGCTCCCTGAGCGTGCATTCGAGACGCCAACTGCGCCTCATCCGTACAGATCTTTCATGTGGATGCATGCGTATCGGCAAAACAGCTCAGAAGGCTTATGTGGCTGAAGTTTTCTCTGCATCGGCAATAACAATAGAGACGATCAAGCACCTCCGGTATTTCACGAGCTATCTCGTAGGCTCTCCTGATATTCCCGGTAAACATTTTCGGTGGTAGTGTTGGTCTCTTCTCCCGAAGGTTGATATTCTCCTTTTTCAATTCTGTAAGCTGAGGGGATCGAGTGGGTGGTTTTTTCCCCTGATACAGAAAATAGGCCCCGGCGAGAACCAGGACACCACCCGCTATCATGGCGAACAAAGGATACTTAAACCTCTTTTTTGACTTCGGTGTCGTTTGTTTTGGTCTGGTGGTACGTTTTTTCGATTTATGACTTTTTTTCTTCTTTGCCATCGTAATATTCCTTTTCATGTTTTTTACTTAAAAAATAACGTTTAATCCTATAACCCTTCGTCGAATTGCTTTAATTCTTTTTCAAGACACTCTTTGTATCTATAAAGCTGGTCCTCGTATAGATGGGCAACTGGTGTCCCCCGTACCCTTTTTATAATTTAAAGTTTTTACAGCCGTCCAATTCTGCTGACGTATGCTTCAGCGGTGCCGCTAAGCCACGTCGGAGTTA
>SDBS01006897.1_pt1 | contig 11047 bp, 11 predicted proteins | sample 2277091 | NCBI WGS metagenome assembly SDBS01 (sample SAMN10404972, study PRJNA504765) | marine sediment metagenome | isolation source: marine sediment core GS10_PC15, 163 cmbsf | place: Arctic Ocean: Southern Knipovich Ridge | collected 2010 | reverse complement strand
TAACGACGCGAATCTATTTTATTCTGATGGGGGTAGGGATGCTATAGGGATTGGATATGGCAAAGCGGACTTGTCTGCGACAACAGGTAAATTATTAATAGACGGCAACGTCGGTATTGGGACGACAAGTCCAAGTGTAGAACTAGAAATTGCTGGTCATCTCAAAGCAGACACCTTCATTACAGATGAAACTACTAACCACACCGTCTTCATTGGAGATGATGCTGGTGGGACAGGAACATATACCACCTTTGTGGGAGAACATGCAGGAGGAAGTAACACAGGAGATTACTCTAATGCTTTGGGAGACCATGCCCTGAAAGACAACACAGGGGAGCGTTCCAACGCTCTTGGATACATCGCTTTACAAAACAACACAGGAGATTACTCTAACGCTTTTGGACATCAAGTCTTATACTACAACACAGGAGCTTTCTCCAATGCTCTTGGACACGCTGCCTTACGATACAACGATGGAGACAACAACACTGCTCTTGGAAGCTTTGCCTTTAACACTTGGACTGATGATACTGGTAGTGCTGAAGAAGTAGATGTTGTTGTTTTTGCTGATAATCAATTCACCATTACTGGACATGGATTGGGTGCTACAGATACTTACTTAAATCTTGTCGCTACCACTACTGGAACATTACCTACTGGATTAGCTGCAACTGCTCAACAGTGGAAAATCATTGATGCTAATACCATTCAGTGTATGACAGATAGTTTTACAGATGTGGGTACAGGAACACACACTGTTACTCCCAAGGTCGTCTACACAAACAGTACTGCATTGGGATACAACGCAGAACCAGACGCTTCTAACCAAGTCATGTTGGGAGATGCAAATGTTACTCAAATAAAGACAACTGGTTCTCTCTACTCTAGTGGTGCAGGAGACAACTACTTTGCAGGAGATGTGGGGATTGGGACAGCGACTCCTCAAGAATTGTTGCATGTGGGAACAGGAACAGATGCATCTGATATAACAGCAACTGATTTATTAGTAACAAGAGCTGGTCCAAGTAATTTATCAGTTAGAGACAGCACCAATAATGTTGAGACATTTCTTTTTGCTTCTTCTGTTGGTGGAGTTATGGGAACTGTTACAAATGACCCCCTAAACATTAAGACTAACAACACTAGTGCTATTTTTATTGATGCTTCTCAGAATGTAGGAATTGGAACGGCGGGGCCTGATACAAAATTACAGGTAGTTGGAGACACTAAATTAGGGGCCGCAAGCAACAACTTGCAAATTTCTGCGGGTGGAATATTAACTTTGGCAGGCACTGCCAAGAGATGGTTGGCAATAAGGCCTGACCTTGATTACACTGTTATTACTGCCCAAGGAAAACCAACTCAAGTAGTAGTGGGTGTGTTTCATGGTTATTCAATGCCCATTTATATTGCCGCCCAGAATGAAGAATTGTTTTTTAACATTCATGTGCCAGGAAGATGGGATGGAGCTAGTAATCCAATTGTCCATTTATTAGTAGCTTTAGCAGGAGCGGAGGATGTAAATGATAATTTCAAGTTTCAGATATCTTGGGAACATTTAACTGAGGAAGACGTTATACCAGTAACAAGCCATGATGTAGAAGTAGAACAGGCAGTCTTAACAGGCAGAACCGCTCAATATTCTACCTATGAACTCCATTTTGCGTTAGATTATGATGTTGATGACCCTGATAATCTAGCAGACCATGATGATTTAGCTTTCAGGTTAAGAAGGATAGATGCTACTAACCCTGACATAACTAATGAGATTATCGTTTTAGATTATCATGTGGAGTTTCAGGTAGATAAGATGTTTGATGGGAACGCAGTATGATAGAAGACATAGTGATATAATAAATTATGAGAATGACGCTAACAGACATTATTGAAGATGGCCTGGATGCTGTAGGTACGGACAAGGCTGCTGTAAAGACATATCTTATAAAACGTATAAATATTCGCTATCAACAGGTAGCGGACAAGCTAAAGACCTTTGAGAACTCTGCTACTCTTACCGCAGCAACTGTTGCAGAACAACAGTATTACCATAACCCCATAGCCTTAAAAAGCATAGAAAATATAGCTGTATCCGTGGATGATACCACTTATAATGCAACGCCTGTTAATTCCGTGGATAAGTGGAATAAATTAAACATTATAGATGTAAATTCGGATATAGTACAGAAATTCTTCAGAAGGAAAAATGATTATGGATTGTGGCCTATTCCCTCTAGTGCAAACACAATAACAATTACATACACAAAGACAGCTGTTCCAATGACATCTGAAGATTATATAACTGGTGATGTCACTGTAACTGAAAATTCTCAAACAGTAACTGGAAATGGGACTACTTGGTCAGGCACAAATGCCAAGATTGGATACTGGTTCTCGCTGGCAGATTCAAATGGCGAGCCTAGAGGAAATTGGTATAGAATAAGCGCGGTTGGAAGTACAACAAGTATTACCCTAGAGACCTTCTTTGAAGAGGTTGGGGAAAGTGGAGCTAGTTATATCATAGGTGAAACGCCAGAGGTTCCAGAGGAAGCGCATCCGCTTATCTCCATAGGAGCAATTGCCGACTACTTCATGTTTAAGAGGAAAGATACGAAAACAGGAAAGGAATTTAATAACATGTTCTGGACTGGATCACCCAATATCACAGCCAACTTTGCTAGAGATACCAATCCCAAAATGGGCGGACTCTTGGGACTAATAGCCTCAGTTGAGGACAGAGACGATGACTCTGCTATAGTGGAAAGAGATCAAGGCAGACGAGGTGATGATATTGAAGACTTCTTGGCTTGGGGATCAACAATAACTGATTCAGAATAGTTCGTGGTAAAATAGACTATGGCAGAACAGAGGATCATAATAACTGATTGGTCAGGAGCAACGGCCACGACTTCAGAAAAGAAGGATATAGCTTTTTCTGCAAAATTCGCTAAAGGTACGAATCCGTTTGAAGACCCTGCGTATTTAACCTTATCACGCAAGGCAACTCTAAAATCTTCTACCACAGTCGCAACACTTCCTCATTGGATGGTTGATGGCTCTCCTTGGGATACGAACCGTTATGTTTATGATTCCGGAGGAAAATTTTATACAGTAAATTCCAGTGATGCTTTCTCACTTTCTCGAACAGTATCCGGAGGTGCCGGCGAAGGATTGGGAGCTTACGACAATGGTATTTATTATGCCTTGGCCACGGAATTAGGAAGGTATTATCCGCTAGACAACTCCCCTGCTTTCCAGGATTCGTTTTCGGGATGGTGGATTGCATCACAATTAACAAGTACAGGTGGTGGCACTGGAGCGGCTGATTATGTCCCTCCTACTTCTATCTCTGAAGTTGCAACAGCACGCCAAACTTTCACAGCTACTTACGATCCAGTTAAATCAATAACAATAGACGTTGATGTTGTAGGTACGGGAGATTGGACTGTGACCTTACACAATACTAACAATGATTCGATAGGAACGTCCACGATTGTCAATGGGTCTATGAGTACGGGAGACGTTGTTTTTACTCTTGCCGCTGTGGGCAGGATAGTAAAAGGAGAATCTTACCACTTCCATGTTACCTCAACTGTTGCAAATGGTGGGGTTGATACAGATGCGGCCACAGATTTAGAAGGTGCAGAATATACCATTACATACGGAACATTAATTGATTCTACTTTCCATCCAATGATTGGGCATCTCAATATCGAGGGAATTGGAAATGAGAATTACCTAGCAACTTTTGATGGTGCTACTTATAATCCAAACAGGGTTCAATTACCATTTGGATTTCAAGTAAGGGCAATAACAAAAACAAATGAGTTTATTGTGGTAGAGGCATTCAAAGGAACTAGCGTTAGGGAAGCTGAAGCTGCAGGGAGATCTTATTGGGATGGTACAAAATCAACTTTTAATTACTCTACTCCCATTACAATCGGTGCTTGCAATGCGATAGGAGTAACAAGGAATCAATTAATAGGTGTTTATGGTCATAGAGGCTCTGTTTATAGAGGCGATGAGTTGGAAGAAGTATTTGCAAAGATTCCGAAGCTAGTTCGTGGTAAATATGTAGAGGTATTCCCTGGAGCTATTGATGAATATGAAGGAAGAACCCTAATAGGATATGCCGGTGGCACTGACGATACCGCGGGGCTTGAGATGGGAGTATATGAGCATGGAAGACAAGATAGCAAATTGCCCAAAGTTTTAAACATGAGCTATCTAGTCTCAACTGGAACAACGCAAAGCGCAAATCTTAAAGTTAGCATGGTTAAGGTCTTTGGCAAGGATATTTATATTGGTTGGCAGGATGGGGCCTCAACTTATGGAGTGGATAAAATAGCCCTCGGTGATTCTGCCCTAGCTTCTGGAAGTTGGGAGTCCTTGATTTTTGATGCAGAGAACCCGAAGAAAGAAAAACTGGCTTTGGAAATCGCTATTACTTTTGAGCCTCTTACTAGCGGGCAGTCCATAACGCCAAAATACAAATTAGAAAGAGCTGCCTCATTCACAAATGGCACCGTCGCAAACACGATTGGAGATACCAGCGTGAAAGAAGTCCTAGACACAAGGTTTAGAGAAATAGAGTTTGGATTTAATATAGCAAGCACTTCTAATACTTTCCCCAAGATTACAAGTATAGAGTTTTTGTATAACGATTTGAGCGAAGAAAAGGAGAATTAGATGGTAGTTTTCCCAACTATAAAACCAGGTCAGACAAGGGGTGTTAAAGATGGTGTTACGAGAAAAAGAATCACGAAGCGAGATATCAAATCAGGCGAGGTCGCCTTTACCTTACAAGAATTATACGATCCAATAGATAATACATATAAATTTTTAGGTGATGATGGCGTTGCTATTATGACGATTGACCCCGTTGCTGGGACCTTAACAATGGGGAAAGATTTGCTCATAACCACAAACGTAACTATTACTGGCAATTTAACTGCTTCGGGGACGAATATATTTGCAGGCACAAATACTTTTGGTGGTGACATAATTAATGATGGGGTCATGGTTAAACTATCTACTCAAACAGCCAGCAGTAGTTCAAGTATTGATTTTACTACCAACATTGACAGCACTTATGATGAACATGTTTTCAGGGTTACAGGTGCCACTGCTGCAACAGATGATGTAAGTTTTGGTTTACGTTATAGCTTTGATGGAGGTTCTACATATAAAGCGGATTCTTTTTATGATCATGGAAGAACGCAGCTTTTTGGTACTGGTGGACAATTTCAAGGAGCTTCTTTAGATGAACAAATAGATGTAGAAAATGCCATAGGAAATGCTTCAACAGAAACTTTCAATTCTAATATTTTCCTATATAAACCATCTACTTCAGGTACTCATAAAATTGTAAATTTTTGGGGAGTTCATAAAGCAGAGGACGAAAATGTAGTTGGTTCTTATGGTATTGGACAATATACCAATGCCACAGGGGCAGTAAATGCTGTAAGGTTTTTAATGAGTTCTGGTAATATTGCTACGGGTACATTTACTCATTATGGAAGGAAAAGAACATGACATTACATAGAATGATTGACGGGAAAAAGGTAAAATTGACTTCCCAGGAAGAAATACTCCTAAGGGCAAAATGGAAGGCTAATGCCAAATGTCGTGCCGAGAATAAATACAAGGAAGATAGGGCAAAAAATTATCCCAAAATTGAAGAACAATTAGATAGTATCTTCAAAGTAATTAAATATTTAAAAGAAAAAGGAACTGATATTGGAATAGAAGGTGAAAGTTGGATAAATCAAATTATTGCTATTAAAGAAAAATATCCGAAGAATGAATAATTTTTGGAAGATATTGTCAGCAATTGCCATCGGAGTTTATGCCCCGCTCTTTATCTGGTGGGTTCTGTGGTGGTTCTTTAGGATAGATATATTTGTTTAACTCGTAGTGTATAATAAAGAAAGGTAATTTAACCTCGCTTATTTGCGGGGTTTTTTATTGAACATGGCAATACCTATTAGTCAACTACCACCAGATTTAGTCTTTGGCGGACAGATTGATATATCTAACCCGATTAAGCGGACCAAGTACGAGAGATTAAATCGTGAATGGGAGCAACAACAGAGAACAGCAGCCCCTTCCCCTGCCGCCATCTCTGGCCCATCCCCAGCAATAACCGCATTTACCCAAGAAAAGCGCGAAAGGGGTCAGGAGTTCATAGGAAGGTTTAAGACAGAATTTCCGGCAGCACTTGGAGCCATAGAAACAGAACTTGGACTACCTCAATTAAGGGAACGCGCTTTTACTACTGGTGAATTGGTCAGAGGTGCGCCCCAAAGACAAACCCTAGCCACCGCCGGATTTGATGTTACACAGAGCCAACTAGATAGGTTAATCGCGGCAGATATAGCAAAACTTTCCCCTGAAGCCATAGGGGCAGGACAGCAAGTACAATTTGGCGAGGCAGAGTTTGGTAGACGTGCAGAAAGAGCTATCAAGCCATTTGAGGTAGAAGCAGGATTTTTAGGCGAGGAATTTAAAAATGAGTTTGATTTATTTAAAACACAAATCCAAGGAGATTTGGACGACAGGCTGGAAAGAATAAAAATTGAGGGTACGTCCGATTTAGAGAATCTTAAACAGGCTAATCTACTGGCTCAAATTGAACAGGCGGCGAAAATAGGTAGTTTTACAGACCTAGGAGACAGATATGCTCTCATAAATCCATTTACAGGAGAAGAAATACAAAGTTTCAAGAAAGGAATCCCGCCTAAAATTGGAACAATAGGTACGTGGGAACTAGACTAACATGCCAAATTTAGCTCAAACACCATTGTCAGGAGACGGAAGCGCTTTTAATCTCCCTACTGTTAGAATTAGAAATAAATCAACAGGGGAGGTCCGCAATATTCCCCTCGATCAAGCTCCTAATTTCGGTATTTCATTAGAAGACGCAGTAGCCCGAGCTGCTGGTCAAAGAGAGGCAGAGAAAGATATTGGCACTTTTAAAGAAACAGGGGAATTTCCTTCACAAAAAGAACCAGAGGGTGCAGCCACAGCAAAATTAAGAGGAACTGTTAAGGCCGGTCTTGAAGCACTAGGAAGAATTGAAGGTGTACTTGAGGGCGATCCAGACAAGCCTGGGCTAGAAGGAGGTTTTCTCAAATTGCTTGGTGCAACTACTCCCGGGACACCCTTTGGTAGAGGAATGGAAGCTGATATATTGAGCCTATCCGACGCAGTTCTTCGTATAAGAACGGGTGCCGCTGCTCCTGAAACAGAAGTTAAAAGATTCGCCAAGATTATAGCACCTCATATATTTGATCCTGCCGAGGTGCGTCAGCAAAAACTTGATGGTGCAAGGTCGGAATTAGAGGAAGTTGCTTCCTCAATAGGATTAGACATCACGGAAAAAGAAGTTGCAGATATGGCCACGGGATTAAAAAAAAAAGATGAGGTAACTGGTATAACCCAGATACCAGAACAGCCACAGGAACAACTCCAAGAACAACCTCTTATTCAAAAAATAGCTGGAAAAGCTGCTGAAATTGCCCCTACTGCTGGAGGTATTTTGGGCGGCATAGGAGGCACAGTGTTCGGCCTCCCTGGAGCTATAGCTGGCGCCGCAGTTGGTGGAGGAGTTGGAGAAATGGTAAAACAGACCATAAGGAGATCTTTAGATGCTGAAGATAGAAGCGCTGTTGAACAGATAAAAGATGTAGGAACTGGAGCGCTTAGGGAGGCAGCCTTTGAAGGTGTCGGTTTGGGTATTGGAAAGTTTGTGTTAAAACCTCTATTCAAAGGCACAGGATGGGTACTAAAGAGCCTTGTCAAAAATATAGATGATTTGCCCCTAAGAGGTATAAGATTCGCACCGAGTGATATAACCAAATTTGCCAGAAAACACGGAGGCCAGGATTTGGCAGAGTTTATGATTAATAGAGGATACTTAGGGGAGGATGCCTTAGAAATAGCCTCAAAAGACGCTTTGAAATTCCAGGGAGAATTTGACAAAATAGCATTAGACAAAACGGCTAGTATTCCACTTGATACACTGAATGAGAGATTTGCGCAAGAAATATCAAAATTGGCTGGTGATGGGAAGAGAATTGTACCTAGCGTTGCGAGAAACATCGCAAAAAAGATTGCTCAAGAATGGTCTTTTATTATTAAACAACTAACTAAAGATGCTGATCGGAAGATAGGAGAAGTACTTATTTCACCAGAAGAACTAACTTTGTTTAGAAGAACAATTGATGACATTATTCCTGATTCTCAGTTTGTGGACCCGAGTATAAAGAACATAAATATTAGGTTAAGAAGAATAATAAACGACACCATTGCTGAAGGTGTAGGGCAGGAAAAAGGGAAATTATTGAAGACTCTCGGGAAAGAACTGTCCAGTATCTATGACCTCTTGGAGTTTGCATCAAAAAGGGCAGGAAAAGGGAGAGGTGCTTTAGTTGCTAATTTACCAAGAACAATCTTTGGCGGTGCAGGTGGAGTAATTGGTGCTACTGTCGGTGGTTTACCTGGCGCAATTGCCGGTGGGGCCGCTGGTATTGCCGGTGAACAACTATTAAGAGACCCACAAGTATTAAAACAATTACTTAGAGTGGGACGTGCTGGACAAAAAATTGGGGCAAAGATATCCCCCATTCTCAGCAGGGCAGTAGAGGCTTCTCCTTTTGCAATTGGGGCTGCTTCTCAAGCAATAGGTGGTCTTCTGCGTTAAGACTTTTTCCTTCTCTCGAGGAGAAAGTAAGAGATTATTCCTCCTATTATTGATGCTATAGCAAGTAGTGTTTTACTCATTTATCCTTTCTTCCCATTTCTAGGATGACCAAACACTTTGTGTGGTGACGTTTCCCCAACTAAACTTTCCCCTTCTTTTGATTTGAATGTTATAAATTTTCCCTCCACTCTTTCCATGGCCTGTAATCGAGTGAGATAAAAGACATAAGGTTTTCCTGTCGGTACGGACAGAACTACTACTAGTACATCCCATTTAGCAGTATCTGGACATTTTACTTTCCATCCATATCCATTTTTAGCGATTTTGTAACATGGTGAGCTTCCTACTTTAACTCTGAATTTTTCGTTTACGAGAAGCTCAAATTCTGTTTTTTTTAAGTGTTTTGCGGAGTATCCATAATTCCACAGTTTCTTCTTGACAATAATTGAGGGTTGTTCGTTCATAGCTTATAAATAATTATACATTATTACTGTGCTTTGTCAAGAAAAAAATCTGTATGTTATAATAAAACCAGGAGAATTTACTCCGCTTTAATGGCGGAGTTTTTTGTTAAATGCCAAACGGTGTACAAAATACTGGAAGTTTCGCAGCAGGACTAGGAGATGTGAGTGCATTAAAACAAGCCATGGCAAGAAAGGGCATGGATGTCTCTGTTTTAGAAGGAATCAGCGGAGCTGCACCCACAGGGCCTACCTCTGTCGCACCTAGGCTACCACAAACTACTCCTAATGTAGGTGTTCCCCAACAGGCAGTACAACCCCCCAAAGAGCCTGAAAGCGACGTAAGAATAGCTTTAAAGGCCTTGGGGTCGTTTATAACCAGTGAGGGAAAAGTCAAGGAGATCGTAGCAAAAGGGCGAATGGGAGGGTTCTAGCGTGAACGCAACTAATTACTCCAAGGGGACTCTAGCCTCTACAAGTTATGGAACCGGCGCAACCAAAACAGACGTTCTTTTATTAGAAACAGGAGACGAGTTATTACAAGAAAATGAAATAGACAGTCTTCTACTTGCATCTGGTGGGATTCTAGCATTAAATTATTCTCCAGTAGATTTAAATGCAACTAATTATACTTAAATGGCAAATACTAAATTAACAGGACTAGCAGCTATTACAACTCCTGCTTCTGCGGATAAGTTATATATTGTTGATGTATCAGATACAACCGACAGCTCCGACGGAAGTTCAAGACAAATAACATTCGGAAATCTTACAGCCACATTAGTAACATTAACTGGAACTGAAACTCTTACTAATAAGAGTTTAACAAGCCCGACAATAACAGGTCCAACTATCACTGGAACAGTTAGTGGAGGAGCGATTTATACTTCTCCTGTTTTAACTACACCTCAAATAAATGATACCTCGGCAGACCATCAATACATTGTTGCTGTAAGTGAACTGGCTGCTGATAGAACAGTTACTTTGCCTCAATTAACAGGTAATGATACTTTTGTTTTTGCAGCATTCACCCAAAATCTTTCTAGCAAAACCTTCACCGACCAAACAGAATTTAGCGAAGATATAAACCTAGCCACAGGTAAGAATGTTCAGGTAAATGATGCTGACCCCAACAGGACAATATCCCTACCAGCCGCTGCATGGACACCAACAACAACATCGGGTTGTGCAGCCATAGCAACTGTTGAGGCTGGAACTAATGACATTGATTACAGAGTGTTGGATTTCGCAACAGGATCAGACGAAAACGCTTTTATCAACTTCCAGATGCCTGATTCTTGGGATGCAGGAGTAATTCAATTTAGATATGTATGGACAAATGCTGGCGGTGGTTCGGCAGAAACAGTTGTTTTTGAATTATCAGGCAGGGCTTATGCAGATAATGATGCAATAGACCAAGCAGTCAGCACACCAGCGATAGAAGTAGAAGATACATGGATTGCTCAAGGTGATATACATATTTCAGCTTGGAGCGGAGATGTAACTCTAGCAGGCACGCCAGCTTCTGGAGAGTGGGTTCATCTAGAAATTATGAGAGATGTTTCAGGAGATGACATGACAGGTGATGCACGTTTAATAGAAGTTCAAATTAGATATAAACAAAAACAGTATTCAGACTAATGGCATCACCTTTTACAGACCAAGCAAATTCGATTGAAACCTTTATTCGTAGTGCTTCTCCTACCACCAATTTTGGAAGTGGTACTACTTTTCAGGTTGGTACTGATGCCATATCTCTACTTAATAGGAGTTTAATCAAGTGGAAGACTGTTATTTCGCGCCATACAGGGTCGTTCCAATCGTATGGCAGCACAGAAATCTGATTGCCGCTGGAAGCAGTATTGTCCCGCAGAATACTATTGGA
>SDBS01006896.1_pt1 | contig 11047 bp, 15 predicted proteins | sample 2277091 | NCBI WGS metagenome assembly SDBS01 (sample SAMN10404972, study PRJNA504765) | marine sediment metagenome | isolation source: marine sediment core GS10_PC15, 163 cmbsf | place: Arctic Ocean: Southern Knipovich Ridge | collected 2010 | reverse complement strand
ATCTTTTACTGCACCAAAACAATCTCTGACTTCTTATAAAAAGAATGTGAGGTATGATGCGGAGAAGGGGGTGTCTGATGATTTGGTACGGGCTACAAAAACAAAAGTAAACAGGGCCTTGGATGAAATTCAGAAAATAGGGAATGATGATTTTATAGGCACTATCAACAACAAAAAATTAACAATTGAAATTAAAAAGAGTGATATACGAGGAGTTTTTGATACGGAAACTCGAACCGTTATTGGATGGGAGTGGGCAAATTCCAAAACGTGGTTCCACGAAATAGGGCATATTTTTGAAGATTCTGTGCCTGTGAGATCTAAGGTACAGCTTTGGTTAAAAAATCGTAGTAAAGATACTGTTGTATCTATTAAAAAAGTTATTAGTGGAACAGATGATATTGGATTAGCTTATAAGGATAGATTTGTGGATCCTTATGTTGGTAAACTGTATGACGGTGGTTTTTCTGAGGCCCTGTCAATGGGATTTCAGCAATTTTCAAGTAAGATAACTTTGTTAAAATTTGCTCAAAAGGATTTTGACCATTTTGCTTTTATTCATGGGATAATGACAGGAGCTATATGATGGAAGAGTTTTTCGAGGTTTGGTTATTACGAGATGAAAAAATAACTTTGAAGGTGGCCTTACAGATAGCAAAGGATAATAATATATCTGATTTGGTGTATGATCCTCTTGGAATATATGATGCTACATCCTATTGGTGGTTAATAGCAATATTAGAAGTTTTACAACAGGAGGATTTTATTAGGGAATTTGAGGTGTTAAAAGACCCTCCTGTTGGTCAAGAGATGGAATTTGAAGCAGGTATTATTTATTAAATTTTATTTTCTTACCATGAACATCAAATTTCTTACGATAATATAATATAGGGAAGACATTGTACTGTCGTTTATTCTGGAAAGGAAAACAAAATGTGGAAAGTGCTGCAATGTGTGGTATGTATTGCCCTTGGTGCTTTAATGTTTTGGGCAATTACAGTCGGATGGTTAGTGTGAGGCTTTTCATCACCCTCCTCCGAAGTGGGGCAAGTATTAAGTCTGCCCTACTTTTATTAAACTTTTGTAAGTTTTCTCCCCTCCGGAATAGGGTGGGCGTTGAAGGGTATTGTGTCCTGGAGCCTGCCCCATTCTTGTTTTAGGAGTAGAAGTGAGTTTTATAACAGCGGAAAAAGATGTTGTAGGAAAGGGAGACAAAGTTTTCATATCTCAGGAGGGGTATGATTTTCTAATTTCTCGTAAAATAAGTCCAAAGGAGTATATTCGGGGGTTGTGGAAGAAGTACCTTGGAAACGTGGGTGCTATGGATGGTGTTTTTACCTTATTCTTTTATTGTAGGATATAAATGATTTGATTTTTGATACTCACATCTCAGATAGAATAAGACACTCATTTATTTTGGTGCCTATGTTTAATGTGGTGTGGGTTGAATATGTTTGTAGGTGGTTGTTGGAACTTATTTGTTATTTGAGATTAGGCCGTTTTGAGCGAATACGGCCTTTGTATATAAATAGAGAAGTGAGGCTTTCGTTTTGGACCTCTGGATTTGTTTAGGTGGGTTACTTTGAAATAATAGAATAGCAGGTGAATGAAGAAAATCAATTTTAATGGTGGAATTCGCTTTGCAAGCCCCGGTTCCTTGCCACGGGGGGCCGGGGCATTTTTAATTGAGGATGGAAGAATGAAGGATGTGACTCATATATCTTTAATATTATGGTTGGTTGTAATTTTATTGTTTTTAATTCTACTTACCAGCTGTTCATCCATGCATGGGAAGAAAACAATAGAGTTTTTCGATCCACCAAAAGTAGGAACCACTGAGCCCATCCTCGTAGAGCGGACTATTATAGAAATGAAGCAGGAGCAGTACTGGACGGATTCCAGCCGTGCGGCAATCAAAGTCAGGGTGGATGACTTTGGGGAGTTTTCGATGGGGATGTCAAATCTGGATGCGGAGAGTGTGAAAGAACTGATAGCGGAAGCAAAGTCATTAGCGGCTTTAATAGGAATGTGAAAGGATGAGAGATGTTGACATATGATAAGTACAGACCGAAGGCACAGACGGGGGATATGGTTGGTTTTTCAGGAACAGGTTTAATATCAACAGGTATTAGGGTTGGTACAGGAAGTGATTGGACTCATATCGGTATGGTGATAAGGGCGGTGGAATGGGATATGGTATTATGCCATGAATCTACTTTACTTTGTCCTGTGGCTGATATAGAAACGGGGTTTGTTAAGAGGGGTGTGATGTTGGTTCCTTTGGAAGCTCGCATTGCAACTTATAAGGGCAAGGTGGGAATAAGACGTATTCGACAACCATTGACGGTGGACCAGTTGACTATTTTAAGGGCTTATCGAATAGAGGTAAAAGGACGGCCTTACGAAAAGGATTATATTGAATTGATTAAGGCTGGCTATGACGGACCGTTTGGGGAGAACACTCAGGACCTGTCAAGTCTGTTTTGTTCGGAAGACTTTGCAGAGCCCTGTATTAGGATGAAGTTGTTGAACGATTACCAGCCAAGTAATGAGTACCATCCTGGTGATCTTCTTGACGACGGCAATTTCGATGAAATTTGGGAACCAATCAAGAAGATTATAGTGTCAGGATGAAAATAAAAATGTTTAATTGCCTTCTAAATCTATTCAAACCAAAAGTAAAGCCTAATGGGTCCTTAGAACTAAAACATCAAACATGGATGGAGGTTAGTGAGCTTCTTAGTACCGTTTTCTATATAGATGGTGTTCGTGTTGGTCTTGTGGTAAAAATTGAGGATTGTCCTAATTATAATTTTATTATCATAACAGTTGATCCAATGATTGATGAATTTATAGAGACTATTGATCTTGCAAGCGTAGGGGAGGGGTTTATAAAGAAGCATCAAATTTATAAATCCTCAAAGTGCAAAGAAAATTGGATAGTTGATGAACTACCCACTGCATCTTCCTCAAGGTTCCTTAGTATTAAGGTAAATCCAAATTTTTCTTAAATTTTTTTCATGCCTAATAGTAGGTATATGGGTTGAGCTGTAAACCCGTATAAACAAACAAAACCGTACCATTCCCATATACCTACTCTCTCCTTACTGTTTGGCTGATTTCATGCCCACCTACCCTCATCCCAAAAGAAAAAGCTTGATTTTTCGTTAGGAACGGTTATATTCTAATGTAGTTGGTTGAGGAATATAGCAGTGAGGTCTTTTGGGAGACTTTTGATATGCCAGAGAGTCAATTGTTGAAGGTGGTTGCCAATTTCACAGGCATTACCCGAAACGAAACATTACACGGTAAGAACTATTTGGTTGCTCCTGCCATTATGATAGTTGAGGGGGTTTTGAATGGCAGCCTCGGTCCCCTATTGTATCTTGAGGAGGAGATGGCGAAGTCTGTTTCCCTCTGGAATACGAGGCCCACCGTTTTATATCACCCCCAAAAGAATGGGCAGGGGATAAGTGCTTGTGATCCCGATGTCCTTAATACCAGAGGATTAGGGATGATGATGAATACTCGAATGGAGGAGGTTGTAGTTAATGATAAGAAAATACCAGCGTTAAAAACTGAAGTGTGGTTGGATATGAAGCAGGTAGCAAAGGTGGATGGGAGGGTTTTGAAAGCAATAGAAAACAAAGAGGTAATGGAGTTGTCAACAGGGTTACTTACTGACAATGAAATGATGGAAGGGGAGTGGGAGGGAGTTCATTACGATGCCATTGCTCGAAACTATCGTCCAGACCATTTAGCGATCCTTCCGGATCAAACCGGTGCTTGCTCGATCGAGGATGGGGCAGGGTTTTTAAGATTGAATAAGGCAGGGAAAACATTAACGATAAGCACAGAAGGTTGGAGTCCTGAACTACTTGCTTTTATCGAGTCTGATCCGGAATGTAAAAGAAGAGTCACCAAGGCTGCCTTTGAGGTGCTTGAAAATGAAATGAGTGATGAGGATAGGCGGGGCCTATTACAATCCTTGTTGAATGATAAATTCCCGGAGGATGATTTTGGTCCGTGGATAGATAGTATCTTTTCCGATGATGATTTCTTTATCTATGATAGGGATGGTAAGTTATACAAACAAGAATTTGAGGAAGACGATGGGGTGTTAAAGCTAATTGGTATTCCTATTGTCGTAGCTAAACGAGTTACATTTGAACCAATCTTAAATAGAAAGGGCAAAAAGATGCCGAAGAATGAGAAAAAGAAAATTGTGGATGCTCTTATTAAAAATGAGAGTACTCAGTGGACAGATGACAATCGGGAATGGCTTATGACTCAGGAAAAGGATGTTCTTGAAAATATGGTCACCGTTGTCAATGATGATGATGAGAAGGTATTAGCCAAGGCGAAAGAGATTGTTGAAAAGGCCGAGGCGGAAGCAACGAAGAATAAAAAGAAGGAGGACAAGAAGGATGAGCCGGTTACGAATGCCGCTCCCAAAACGATGGATGAGTATCTTAAGGATATGCCTCCTGAGATGCGGGACATGGTTAATAATGGTATTGATTCTCACAAGGCAGATAAGAAACGCCTTGTCAATATCATTACTGCCAATGACAGATGCAGTTTTACCGAGAAGCAACTTGAAGGGAAGAATTTGACCGAGCTGCGGCAGTTGGCGGAGTTGGCAACCACAACTGAGAATCAGAGGACAGAGTTGTCGGTGGTTAATTATGCAGGGCAAGGTGAAACACATAATACCGAGGACAGTAAAGAGGAACCCTTGCCTCTCCCAGCTCTGAATTTCGACAAACAGGAAACGTCAAATACCAAGTAATGGTATTTTTGCGGTTTCCGAGTAATTGTATTTTCGGATAGGGTGTTTGAAAAGAAATTGTATAAACAAATGAAAAGGAAGTTTAATTGAAAGGTTATTAACATGGCGAATGAAAACAGAATTCACGCTAAAGGGCCATTTCGGCATACAGAGCACAAGGCTAACTCTGCCCTTATCTATCCTGGTATGCTGGTTGAGATAGATGCCAATGATGAGGTTGCCCCGCATAATGTAGTGGGTGGGAAGGGATTGGCATTGTTTGCTGCAGAGGATGCTTTGCAGGGAGCAGATGCTGATACAATCTACGATGACGATTCAATTGTTACTTGTTATCAATTCCCACAAGGTTCTGAGGTTTATGCCTTAATTGCGGATGAGCAGGATATTGAGATTGGTGATCCTTTAATGAGTAATGGTGCGGGGTTGCTTATCATTGTGACGGACACGAGTGGGGCTGATGCTGATTATGTTATTGCCTATGCTATGGAAACGGTTGACTTAACGGGCTCTAACACTGAAGATTCCCGTTGGCGTGTCCGGGTAGCATAGAGCATTGTAAAGGTTTTTGTGTTTTGTCAAATAAAAGGAAAATTGATTTAATTGAAAGGGCAGAATTATGCCACATCCGGAAATGAACTATATTATGAATGGGCAAGGGTCAGGAAGTGTTGCCGCGAAGTTGATGGCTGTAAACGGTGACCCGCGATGCCTCCGACCGTTTATAGGTAATGATGGTCGGTCCTATATCACCCAGTCGAAAATGGTGGATGGGAAATTGGTTGATGTTGCCATTCCGATTGGGAACGCAACTACCGTCCTTCGTAGAGACGATTGGTTACAAATTGATGATGCTGTTGTTAAGGCATCCAAGGATAGGTTGAGGGCTGTTGCTGATTTGCGGGCAGCAGGTTTGACTTATTCGATTCCGAATGGGATGGGTAAAACCGTTCTGCAGACGGAAACGGCAGGAGATGTCAATCCGGCTATTGTTAGTTTGGACGGGTTGGCGGAAAGTCCGAATGACAGGCCCCTGTTTGAAGCAACGAATTTACCGTTGCCCATTATTCATAAGGACTTCAATTATAGTATCCGCCAGATATTGGCGAGCCGTAATGGAGGTTCCCCGTTGGATACATTTACGGCGGAGTTGGCGGCACGGAGAGTTGCCGAGGAAGCAGAAAAGTTATTGCTCGGTGTTAGTACGGTAGCCGATCAGTTTGCTTGGGGTGGTGGCACTATTTACGGTTATACCGATTTCCCAAGTGCCTTGACTCGTACCATTACTACTCCAACCGGGGCGATTGGGCAGGGAGCGACATTCCTGGCTGATATAATGGCAATGAAGCAGCAGTCACAGAACGCGTTGCATTATGGCCCCTGGATGTTGTATGTATCGTCTGCCTGGGATCAGTTCCTGGATGATGATTTTAAGGCAAACGGAACTATAACCATTCGTAATCGGGTGAAAGAGATTGAGGGTCTTATGGATATTAGGACACTTGATTATCTCACTGGGACCTATGATGTACTCCTGGTTCAGATGACCTCGGATGTTGTCCGTGAGGTTATTGGTATGGACATCACAACCCTGCAGTGGGAGTCTTTCGGTGGTATGCAGGTGAACTTCAAAGTGATGGCTATTATGGTTCCTCAGTTAAGAGCCGACATTAACGGTAACACCGGGGTCGTTTACGGCACTGTTTAATCGTTTTAAGTCGTAAGGCAAAAGCAAAAGTGAAAGAAAGGTACTAAATTAACTTTTTGGAAAGGATAGTATGGTGGCAAAATATAGATTATCTCTAAAGTGTGGTGGTCATGTTGAGGTTGACGAGCAAGGAGAGCGGCATAATATTAAGGCTGGAGAGACGTTTGAGTCCCATCGGGATTTAATAGCACTCTTTTGCAAAGGCAATGCCAAACGCTGTAAGTTTGAATTGCTCAGTCCCTTGCCGTTAGAGACCCCGCAAAGAAAACCTAACATCCCGTCGCCTCAGGCGGATTTTGATAAGGGAGAGGGTGAGGGAGATACAGACACTTCCTCACCTAATCCTGCTCATCCAAAGTTTGGTGAAGATATTACTTCTGAATTTCCTTTGGCAGTGGATTTGAGTGTCAAAGTTTTTGAGAAAAAGTATTGGTGTTTGGTTGTTGATGTAGAAGAAGGCGATGAGGTTTTGAACGAAAAGAAACTTCGTCGGAAAAATGTAAATGCTTTTCTTGAAACGATTGAAGTGGAGGATGAGGAAGAAGATCCAGAAGACGAGGACGAGTAAATGCCTTATTGGACACCTGATGCTAAATGGCAAGACCAGGATGTTTTTGTTATTGGAGGTGGCAATTCCTTAGAATCATTTGATTGGGAATTGTTAAAACCTCCTGATGTTTTCACAATAGGGTGTAATGATGCTTATCTCCGGGGACCAGATATATGTAATATTTGCTTCTTCGGGGATAAGAGGTGGTGGACAAAACATCATCGGGGTTTGGAATCCTATCAGGGGTTTGGCAAAGGTGCTGTTTTTACTCACTGCCCCCAATTACAAAAAGACAAGACTTCTTGGTTATGGATGATGAATCGGCATCCCAGAGGGCTACATCGTAAGTCTTTAGGGTGGGGCCATAATACAGGTATTGGGGCTGTAAATCTTGCCTTGTTGTTAGGTGCCAAAAGGGTTTTACTTCTTGGTTTTGATATGCATTTATCAAAGAATGGAAAATCAAATTGGCACGATAATAATTTGACCAAACCAGAGAAAAGAGTATATCCAAAGTTCATTGTAGGGTTTGAACGAGTGGCAAAGGATTTACCTGTAAAGTTTCCAGGGCGTGAAATTATTAACATTACAGATGACAGTGATTTGAATATGTTTCCGAAGATAGGTGTGGATGCGTTTTGGGCTGATTATAATTCTTTGGTTAAAGTGAGTGCATAAATGGCAAGGACTACAACAGCTTTGGTTGAAGGGATAATTGAGAATAGTGAGAGTATCACACTCACTCCATTTATTGCTGCTGCCAATACGCTTGTTACTCAATGCTGTACAGATTTGGCTGAGGATTATACTGATGATGAGTTACAGCAAATTGAAACATGGTTAGCTGCTCATATTTTTACCATTAGGGATATGAGGGCGTTTCGTGAGAAGGCAGGGTCAGTTTCAGAGGAAAAACAAAGTAGGGTTGACTTGGGTTTCGATACTTCTCATTATGGACAAATGGCTATGCGGTTAGATTATCATGGAGGGTTGGCGAAGTTGAATGAAGAGATTAAGAAAGGAAAATCAAAACGGTTAATCGCTACCTGGGTAGGAACACCAAAGCCAACTGTTGATTGATTAAGGAACTTTGAGATGGATTTAGGAATTTTCATAACTTTGTTTAGCATCCTGTTTGGTGGGCTTCTTGGAGTATATGCTTTAGGATTTAAGATTATGAAAGATGTGAATGCTAAAATAGATAATCATGTTTCAGATACTAAAGTTCATGCAGATCCAGAACATCCTGCAGTCTCGGCGGCGGTTTGTCAGGAAGTTCAAAAAAGAAATGAGGTCCATTTTGATGCTTTGACTTCGGGTCAACAACGAATAGAAAAAACTCTCGACCGTGTATGGGAGAAGCTGAATCAATGAGCATCATTGTCAGTATGCTAAGACAGACTGCTGTGTATTGGGCATTGGATGGTTTTGATAATCATGGTCAACCTGAGTATGCTATTCCTATTGAGGTTGATGTTCGTTGGGAAGTAAAGACAGTGGAGTTTTTAGGGCCTAACGGGACTCAGGAACTTTCCAATGCCGTAGTGTATGTAGGTCAGGATGTAAAGGTTGGTGGAGTATTGATGTTAGGAGAATTAACAGATATTGATTCTTCCTTAACAGTGCCGAAACAAAATGAAGAGGCATGGGAAATAAGAAGATTTGAGAAGTTACCAAATCTTCGGAACACAGAATTTTTAAGAACGGTATATATGTAATGGCTCAATTTGTAACAGTAACTGGTTTGAATGTGGTGCTTAGAAACCTTAAAGCGGCTAAACCTACTTTGGGTGCAAAGGTCGGTAGGAATCTGAAGAGAGCTGGTTTGTTTTTACAACGGGAAAGCCAAAAAATTGTCCCAGTACATAAAGGTCCCTTAAAGGCTTCTGCTTTTACTCGTAATGTAGGAGGTACAGGATGGGCGACAGATATAGTGGTTGGTTATACTGCTAAATATGCTGTTTATGTGCATGAAAATTTAACTACTGCCCATGGGAGGCGGTTTAATATAAAACATGCTGATAAAATTGCTTCTGCCACCACTAAGGCACAAAAGAAAATGTGGTTCAATCGTGGAGTAAATCAGCAGGCAAAGTTTTTGGAGCAACCGATGAGAATGAAACGAAGAGAATTGATGGCTATTATTCATCGAGGATTGTAAAATGAAATGTAAATTGATGAGATTGATTGTATTCATAGCATTGCTTTTGGTTTGTAGTACAGCTTATGCTGAGTTGTGGGGAGGCGGACCAAGAATTCACTCCGGGGCATTGTTAGTTGCTGCTTCAAATTCGTCTGCTATTGATAAGTTCAATGCGTGGAAAACTTGTGATGGCACTGCCGACCAGGTAGAGATACAGGCTGCTATTGCTGCCATTGCGAGTGCGAGTAATGGCGAGGTATTTTTACTTGCTGGCAATTACTCTGTTTCGGCGTCTATCGTTCCGGTCGCCAATGTAAAACTGAGCGGTATTCCCTTTGCTTCTAAAATAACATTAGCGAGTGGTTCCAATGTACCTATCATTGATGCCGACGGCGTGGACAATTTCACGATAAGCGGTCTTTGGCTGGATGGCAACGAAGCAAACAATACCATTGCTGCACACATTGGGCTTATCCATATAAATAACTGCGATAATGTTACTGTGGAGAAATGTTTTGTTTCCGAAAGTGACGCGGCTGGCATTGCAGCGACTCAAAGCGATTGGCTCACTTTATCTAATAATACTGTTGTTGAGAATGAAGACGATGGAATAGAACTGTTTACTGGTTGCGATGATTACAAGATTATTGGTAATGCATTGGTTGATAATAGTTCCACAGGTACTCCACAGCCATCAGGCAACTTGAAGATACGGAATGATTGTTCTGGCGGGACTATTACAGGTAATACCTTTAGAACTCAATACAAATTCAATGTGATCTTTTTTACAAGTAGCAGTGCTGATCCTATGACGTTGCCGAGTTCATTTACTGGCAACACAGTAATAAATACTCGTGTAGATGGGTCGCATCTGACTGGCTCAGGTATATCGCTTGCAGGTGCCGCAACTGGTAATGCTGTTAGGTTTTGGACTATCACTGGTAACAATATATCTTCGGCAGACTATTATGGCATACGCCTCAGCACTTGGGTTCGGGACTGTGTAATATCAGGTAACCACATCACTGCTTATTATGGGATAGGTTCTCTTAATTCTACTTTTGAAGATATCAGTATTGTAGGTAATTTCTTTAGACAGTATCCAGGCAGTAGTGGCACCCATAGCATAGTCCAACAAGGAACAAATAACAATCTTAAGATCGCAGATAATATATTCACTGATGCTGCCACTACCGGAATAAAATTCTCAGCTAACTTCATAGGTACGAATTGCAGTATTACAGACAATACGTTTACAGGTGGCACTGATGTTGGTGTCAATTTCGATTATGGCTCAGAGAGCGGAGCAACAAACTATATCTATGGCAACAACTTCACGGATTGCGATGTGCGGTTTACCAATGGAACCGATTCGGATACGGATACGATTCCTCTTGGATGGAGCAACTCATTCGTCAATGCGCCTGATGATAATCATGTATTTACGGTTGGCGATCTGATTATTGCTGATGGCGGCAATATCGGTTCAGTATCAGATACAGACGCCATGATAATAGAGGCTGACGGCGATATTGTACTGAGTCAGGGCCTTACTGTAGACAGTGAGGTATTTGTAGGGCCAATAAGTGATATGTTGGCACCCTTAAATATAACTGGAGATACCGCTGATATCGGAGACCGCCACGAAGGTTTATGGATGCGTAGTAAGGTAGGAGCCTGGATTGTTCAACTCAATGTAAGAGGTCCAAGATTAGAAATAGGAGGAGGTGCCAACTTAGATGCTACGCCTGCTATGTCAGTCAATTATAACACAGGCAGGGTCGGCATTGGAACGACGACGCCGGATTATATACTTGATATTGATGCTGGAGAGATAGGGGACAATAACTATGATGG
>SDBS01006895.1_pt1 | contig 11048 bp, 7 predicted proteins | sample 2277091 | NCBI WGS metagenome assembly SDBS01 (sample SAMN10404972, study PRJNA504765) | marine sediment metagenome | isolation source: marine sediment core GS10_PC15, 163 cmbsf | place: Arctic Ocean: Southern Knipovich Ridge | collected 2010 | reverse complement strand
GGAAATCTATCTTAGAATGTGTCAAGACCCAAGACCAAAAGAGGAACTATGACTTCAGTCAAACGCATCAATCACATCGCTATCGTTGTCGAGGAGATCGACGACGCTCTTCACTTCTGGCGCGATGCCCTGGGGCTAGAGGTCTCACATATCGAAGAAGTCCCGGATCAGGATTCCGTCGTCGCTTTCCTGCCTGTTGGGAACATGAAGATCGAGTTAGTTAAATCAACTTCTGAAGAGAGTGGAATGACGCGTTATCTAAAAAAACGTGGACCGGGAATCCACCACATCTGCTTCGAAGTCGACGATATCGAAGCCTCACTGGAATCGCTGAAAGCAAGCGGTGTGCGCTTGATAAACAGCGAGCCTGTCATCGGCGCCAGTGGGAAGAGGATCGCCTTTATCCACCCCGAAAGCACTCATGGTGTCCTTGTGGAGCTTTACGAACAACCCCCGAAGTAACCTGCGATCCGAATGACCCGTGCTCAGCCTTGCGAATCGTTCTCTTGAGGGTTGGCAAATCATCTCCGCGAGTGTCTTCGGTTTCTTGTAAGCCTAGCATTCAGTGTGGAAATCGTAACGCCGGGTTAGTTTTAGATAGATGCTTTTGCGGATACTCCAGATTGAAAAATTCCTTACAGAGGTAGGTTTTTACTGTTACAAATCGCCTTTTAGTCTGGATAAACCACGTTCAGGTTCTTGTTCAAGCCCAGAACTCGCTCCAAGTGGGGCTTGCTCCTTGGTCAAATTCTCACGGTCTTTCAACAGGAGATACCTGGTTCCTTTCAGGATCGGCAAATCACTTTATCGGCTTTCCTGAACTCGTCAAAACGCACCCGATCGATGACCTTGGAGTAATTGCGGATCAAGTGAAACTTTTCAAAGACAATCGCCGCCTGGGGACCTCTTGCTTTGATAGCAGCCATATAAGCATCCCACGTGTCAACGCCCGGCACCAGTGCCTTGGCTGGTATGGCAATCGCCTCAAACCTCTTTGAGGCTTCATCGCCAATCGCGTCGAAGGAGGGTTCCAACGATGTTCTTCTCCGACCTTTTCCCGGGGTTTAAGTCCTGAGGTGCACACTTATGCGAAACGTGAAAATTGACATATAATCTGTGAAATGTTTACTTCTATCAATGCGAACCGTAATTTTGCGAAGTTGATTGTCTCATGTAAGAATCCGTCCATGAATAAAAGTCTTCGATCTCCTCTCAGAACCGCTTTCTTCCTTTTCGCCTTGCTTGTCCCTGTGATCGTCTACGCGCAGTCTGCCGGCCAAGCCATCGTGCACATCCACGAGACGCCTGATCCCCAGCCTGTCACAACGGCTTCCGGGGCCGTGGGCTTATCCCTACAAACGACCTTCTCACTCCTAGATCAAGACAACCAGGTGTTAATGGCCTTTGAGATCGAAAACGCTTCGATAGAGCTGGAAGGTGATTCCTACACCGCGGTCGTCCAGGAACAGGATGTCCCATGGACGGTCGTGCTCCTCATCGACGCCAGTAAGACAATGGGGGGGTTTACATCGAGCTCGGCATTTAAAGCATCCAAGACCGCCATCACCAACGCGATGAGTGCGCTGCCCGACAGCTCGAACGTCGCCATCCTCACCTTCAATGATGGTGTGACAACCAGGTTGGAGTTCACCCAGAGCAAAGAAGCTATCGCCCCGGCAATTCGAGGTGTGACAGCGACAAGTTTCGGTAATTCCTGCCTAAACAACGCTCTCTATGAAGCGGTAAATATGCTTGGTAGAGCTCCGGGTCGACGGGCCGTGATCGCATTCACGGCAAGCGACGATAACTGCGCAACGCGTACGGCGCAAGCAGTGGCTGATCTAGCCCAGAAGAACCGGGTCCAAATTTATCCGGTTGGCTTGCAAGGGTACGAGGCCACAAAAGAAGCCCTGGACAGCATCGCCAATGCGACCGGCGGGATCGCCGAGTTCAGAGACGAAGGCACCCTGGGGTTCGGGCTTTCGAACATCATGGCTGTGCTTCACAATCAATGGACCGCACGAGCAACGATCTATCCCTCGGCTGGTCTCCAATCGGCGGTCTTGAAGATCAATCTCAAGGATGAGACGATCCTTACCTCACATGAAATCCAATTTACCTCCTCACAGGATTATATTCCCCCCGCCGAGATCCATCTGGCAGGCAAAGTCCAATCTGTGGCGGAGGGGATTCTTTTCAACTTAGACATCGTCCAACAGGAAAAGATCAGGCAGTTGAATGTAAATATCATCAGCAAAGATACGGGCCAGTCGGTCATGGCCCAATCCCTGGTCTCTTTCTCAAATATCAATACAGTCCCAGCGGTGAACCTCTCGCCGGGTCTAGAATATACATTAACCGTAAGCGCCATCGACTCGCAAGGCAACCTCCTCTCGGAGGACAGCGCCGAGTTTAAATATGAACCTCCTCAAGCCATGCTCCTCGTGACCGAAGTGACGCCGCCCACGGCGGATCAGGAGAACTTCGTTGTTACGTTGGTCTCGCAGAATGTGGCCGGGGCCGTTAAATTCAATGCCTGGTTGCAAGACGAGGAGGCAGGTCAACCGCTGGACGGAACCGAGATAATAGTCCCGTTGGGCGAACCGATCCTCATCCCAGCAGATAACGTTCGCTCCGGTGAGTACTTCGCAGTGGTTCAATCTCTGGATAGTGCGGATACGGTGCTGGCCAAGTCCCCGCCGTTTAAGTTCAACTATAAGCGGGCCAATATCATCGTGCGCTTCAGCCAGTGGGTGAGCGGATCTCCTTTTGCAGTTGTCAGCCTAACCGGTTTATCCTGTTTAACCCTGTTGGCCATTCTAGCTCTCATATGGTTCTTTATCCCGAAACGCACCAAACGGAAAGATACCGTCGAGTTGGTCATGCCGCAGAATGTGCGACCGTCGGCGTCGGGTGGCATTCATCCACCCTCGAAACCGGCGCGGCCTGCCCGTAAACCGACCACGGATCCCCCAAAACCGAGAGCGGATAAAAACAAATCACGCCCACGAGTGAAGGCTCCTGCACGCGTCAAAGCGAACATCCCCTCGGCCCAAGAAGCTGTGCAGACACCTTCGGCGATCATCCAATTGTTGCAACCGGAGGCGGTGACCTTCTCCGCCAAGATGGAGCACACGCCGTTCTCGATCGGCCGCCGGAAGGGTAACGATGCGGTCCTACCCTTGGACAGCTCCAGCGGGGTCTCGGGCAACCATCTCACCATCACTTTCCGCGATGGCAGCTATTACATCAGGGACGATAAGAGCACCTATGGTACGACTTGCAATGACAAGTCGTTGGATAAAGGCAAGGAGTACCCTTTGCAGGACGGTGATGTCCTCAGACTGGGCCCTATTGCGAAGATCGTCTTCCAGACTACATCTACGGAGTAACTCTCATTCGCTCACCGCAGGAGGCCGTGGGAACACCCTCGTCCGAAACCACATTCGAAGGATATCAGTGATGCCAGCACCACGAATTCGGGGAGACTATGATCTCCTCGCCCATATCTCACAGATGTTTACCCGTCACTCCACAGAGACACAACGGATGATCAATCGCGTCAACCAGGCCTTCACCACATTGCAAGGGGGTGATTGGCTCGGGAAGGGCGCGAACGCCTTCTACCGCGAAATGGAGCATGATGTTTTCCCTTCCCTCAAGCGGCTTGCGGCAGCTCTTAACATTGCCAGTAGAACGACACGCCAAATTAATAAAATTCTGCATGAAGCCGAGGCTGAAGCCGCTCGTATCTTCAACCTTGAAGGGCCGGGTGGTTTAGCCGCATCCCTGGGGGTTGTCCTGGGCGAGGCAGGTGATCAGGCATCATCGCAGGCAGCCAGTTCTTTCTTAGCGATAGACCCCGGCAGCTTGTTCACGACGGCTTCTCTGAAGATCCTGATTGGATTTCAGTTTCATGGTGCCGGTCTCGAACTGGGCATTCTCATGAATGGCTTGATGCAAAATCCCAGTGGGGACGGCCTGGATGAATTCATCCAGGCCCTTGCCGATATCCGCGACCGGGGCTCAGTTGAAATCCAGGTGGAATTTGAACGCTTCCAGGAGCTTCAAGAACAGCGCGACGCGGCCACCCCCGAGACGCCAGCTGGGGGTGGGGGTGGAGCCCCAAATTCCTATATGGGATCGATGACTCAAATGCGGTATGGCAGTGTCGTTGGGGATGCATTCGGGATCGATCCGGTGTTCGGGGCCATGCTCAACCCAACCGGAGGACTAATCGGACCAGGAAATTGGGCTGTGGCCGGCGGCGAATCGGCCGTCGGATTCCACGCCGTTGCCCATGATGCGGCCGGTTACCTCCATAATTACCACCAGGTTGGACCAGGCTATGATTATCTCGGCCTCGAGGGTGGGGACCCATCCAGCCCCCTCACCGGTAATCGTTCGGGGATCGCCTTTTGGCGCAATGCCCTGAGCGGATCGAGCTCCAGCAGCACTTCAGCAAGCTGGACTACGAGTGGTGCCGTCGGAGGGATTGACCTCAAAAGTACATTATTCGATTAGTCGAGGAATATCTATTAAAGATGAGTGAGATTAGCGGAGTTGATCTGACGGCGTCGGAGTTATCCTATCTTCTGGCCACACTTACTGCGCCGACGATTGTCGGGATCGATGCAACGGCGCTTTTCCCGGATAAACAATCCTCACGCGAGACGTTGTTCCGTAAAGGGCGTGAAAAACTGGAAGCGAATGGCTGGATGAAACCCATCCCGGATCATCCAGATGAATATGAGCTCGACCCAGAATTGTTTGAACTGGTGTCGATCATCGCAGCCCCATCTTTCGTGATCGCAACCCAGCGGATCTCCACAGAGCGTGAGCGACAGGACATGCTACACTATTTGACTGATGAGAGTATTGTGGAACTCTCCTCATCTGAAGAAGGGACCTATCGCATCGGCTTCGTATCGGATAGCGGCGCTCTCTATAAGCGCATCGCAGCGATGCTTGAGGTAGCGGTTAAAGCCCCCTCGAAACACCTCGAGTTGGATGGCGAGGTATTCGAGCATATCCAATCGCTGGCGTTGAAAGGGAAGCTGGAGCAAGCCCAGGCAAGTCTTGAATCGGCCGGAGTCACAGGAAAGATGGCAGATTCTGTTCTGAATGCAGTCTGCGATCCAGCCCAAGGCCAGATCGTGCTTGTCCGAACTCAATCCGGCGAAATCGAAGCCGGACGTCGAGTTCACGTTTACGGTGAAGGGAAGCAAGCGTGGATTGTCAGGCAATCCTCGCCGGATAGTGCGGATGTTGAAATGATTTCCAGCGATGCAGCCAGTTTGAAAGGCCTTCTCTCTGTGCTGCTGGGCGAACTCACTGAGTGATGGAGGCTCCATAATGGCCAAGTTCATCCGATCTAAATCAAGCGTAACGGTTATCGTCCTTCTCCTGATGTTCATTCTTGCCGTCAGCGCCTCCGCACAGTCAGGGCTGACCTTCTTCGTAACCGTTGAGGATACGAGCGCGTTTCCACAGGTGCTCATCCGCCTGCGTGCGGTGGAGCTCGGGAATAAAGTTGTCAGCAGCCTTAATACCTCTACCCTGGCCGTATACGAGAATGGGCAGCAGGTATCCGATCTCGAAATCACTCCTCAGGACGATGGGGCAATCACCTATATCTTCGTGATCGATCAGGGTAGGTCCTCGAATTACACCTCATTTCAATTAAGCAACATCCGGCAGGTAATCAGCACCCTTGTCAGCGGCGGCTATTTTATTGATGGGCGCGATACCGTCCTGGTTCTCGGACGGCAGAACATCAATACCGACCAAACCGTCACGCTCCTCCCCGCTACGAAGACCGCCACGGAATTGACGACCTGGGTCGCCAATTTCAACTTCGACCGGGGGACCGGGGCAACAAAAGGGTTGCTTGGGGTTGACGATGCGATCCGCAACTTGAACGAACTCGTCCCAGTCCCTGGAAGCCAAACGACGGCCATCATCTTCATCACGCGTTATATCGAGGATCCAAGCAATTCCGTAGCCCCGACGTCCGCTCAGAATACAGCCGCCGAAGCTCGAAGAAATTACACTTCGATTTATGTCTTCCAAACCGACACCAACCAATACCGCAAGGAGGCGCTCCAGATCTTGGCCAACGGGAGCGATGGACAGTACGCGGGTTTGACCCGGAACAACTTTCTGAACGCCGTAACAACCGTCTATCAGGCGATCGATGCGCAAAGAGCCTATTACTCGGTGTCCTATCGTAGTCCGGTTGCCGAATCGGGTCGGCGTGAGATTACGATTAACACGCCGAGCAGGCCGAGTGAGGGGGTCTTCGGGGCTTATGAAATCACGCTTCAACCTCCTAGTGTGAACATCACTGAGCCTGTGGTCAACAGTACTATCCGGCGTGAAGCAGGCATGGCGGGGGAAGATAATGTGCCCACCTTCGACATTACCCATGTCCGCGTGGCTGCCGAGGCAACCTGGGCTGATGGATTCCCGCGTCAGATCCAGAATGCTAAGTTGTACGTGGACGACGAACTTGAAGATACAGCCGAGATCACGCTCGGTCTGAATCAATTTGAATTTGATTGGGATCTGTCAGATATCACAACCGAGGGGTTGAACAGCATCACTCTGGAAGTGCGTGTTGAAGACGAACTCGGTTTAATCGCGGCGGATACTTCTCAGGTCAATGTGGAGGTCATCATCCCCGATAACTTGAGTTCCGAATTGAAACTCACGTCAACAGTGACTGCCATCGGGTTCGTGACCATCTGTCTCGGGGGCATTATTGCGGCTGGGGTTATCGGTGGAGGGATCTACTTATACACGAAACGATCCTCGTCTGCAAGCACGGAGGAGGATGCAGCCCAAGATGAAGTCATGCCGACGATCTTTGCAGCGGACTCCCCTGAACTTGTACTGGCGACCCTCACCGTCCTCGAAGGACCCAGCGGGCTGATCGGAGAGCTCTTTAAAATATCGACCTTTATAACCACGCTAGGACGGGATCCAGCTCAGACGGATATCGCCTTTTATCCGGATGAGGCGAGCTCAGTGAGCCGTGTGCATTGTATTCTCGAGTTGGACGATGACAATTCGTTCCGGATCACGGATCAGGATTCCCACTCCGGGACAAGGCTCAACGGACGGGCGCTCAAGCCCAATGTTTCGGTTGTGTTGGCGAATGAGGATGAAATTGTCCTCGGCAGCCTTGCCCATAGAGGGGTGAAGTTGCGCTTCAACTTCCCACCGGATGAGAGCGTCGGTCCGGTTTTAGGTGACGCCGATGATCGTACCCATCTATTGGGAGATCAAGACCTGAGTGAATGGGGCGAGGCTCCAGAGGAATGACGCTTTCCCGGGGAGTAGGCAAACGGGCTCTGTCGGGTTTACCTAACTGACAACGTAGAAGGTCAGCACCACTCGGCCCAACCGGATCGTTGAACCAGCAGCCAGTGGGTATTTCATCCCGACCTCCAAACGCGTTTCATCGAGGAAGGTTGGGTTATGATCCTGGATCTGCTCAATAAAGAATGTCCCCTTGTGCATCGTAATACACGCATGGTGCCGTGAGACCGTGGGCAAGTCCTCTGCGCCTTCCAAATCCACTGCTAAAAGACGGTTGTTGGACGGGTTGCGGTGGTCCTTGCGGCCAACAATCGCTGGTTGCCAAGTCAAATAATATTCGGCCAACGTGTGACTTTCGACGAGGTATATCTTCTTGAATTGATCGTCGAAGGGTTCCCGAAAGCCACGTTGAATAGCATCCTGCGTCCCGGTGTCTTCAACGACTCGTTTGCAGATCAGAACACCACCATCCGCAACCCCGATCCCTTCAATAGGTTCCAATATCTCTAATGGCCCATCGGCTCCCTTAAAATGTAGTTCCAGTGTGCCATCGAGATTGAACTTATCCTGGATCGCGGCAATGAAGTTCGCAACTGTCATGCTGCTGCGGACATTGACCTCTTTCTTGCCAATTTTGTTTGGTCGTATGTTGACTGATAGCGTAAGTCTTTCCATCATCATGCCTTCTCTTTGGCTTGTCCAAGAAACGACTGATAGCTGGGGTTCCCCTCTTCCCCGGATGGGCCCTGCCGCATTATGTTGCTTGCATCCATCGCCTCGCTCGCGTCATGGGTTTCGTTAATAACTCTTCGATTATTATGCGTCCTCCAGATCAAGTTTGTATGATGCGCTCACTTCTTCTTCGATTTGGACGAGCTGGCCTTCTTTGCCTTTCTACCTTTCGGTTTCGAGCTGGAGCGGGTTGACGCGGCGCTCTTCTTGCTCGTTGACGAGGTCCGCTTCTTCGCACGAGAAGCGGGTTTTTTCTTCTTATCGTCGACCTCGACCTCCACGCTGGCAAAATTCATGGGCTCGGGTATCTCTACGACTTCCATATCACTTTCCAACTCGGCCTGTTCAGCCATGAGCTTTTCTAATTCAGCCATCGCATCACTATCAAATTGTGACGCCGGCGTGGTCCGCGATTCTGAACCCTCTCCGACGGAGCTGAGCGCCGCTTCCAGAGCGCTGAGATTCGGCGATGAATAGCTCCATCGAGCCGGCTTGGCGTACTTCTTCCTGATCCGACCAATGAGCCCCCCCAATTGCTCATCAGGGGACTTCCCATTCGTGGCTTCGATAAACGGTAAGCAAATTTGTGTCATCGACGCTTGGATGGCTTTTACAAGGAAACCGCGGCCTGCAGGAGGTTCTGTGCTGACGGTGAAGTTACCCCTCACGCCCATATAACGCACAGCCTCGAAATCTTGCAGGACCAACGTGTAACGCGATGATTCCGCACGTCGACGCAGTTTGTCCGAGCCGTCACGCATGATATCGAGGCTGCCGGCGATTACAAAATGGACATTCTGGCCTTTACCCACATCGCTCAGGCCCAGCGTTCCAAGGCCGGAAGCGCTCAGTAGATCGGCGTCATCGTAGTGATCAATGATCACGAAGATAGAGCGGGCTTTATTATCCTGTGGGACATAGCCTTTCGCTTTGCCTTTGAGGAGTTTTCGGACTGGTTCGCTGTATTCTGCGTGAAGCCGTTTGACCACTTCATCGAGTTCATCGGCGTTCGTGACCGTCGCAAGGACATGCGGAAGATTCTCGAGCAAGTTTCCGTCCCCACCACCGTAGTTGAAGAATCGGCGGGCAGGGTCGGAGGGATCTACCAGGATCATGGCCACCTGTTCGGGTTTATAGCAGTGGGCCAGCGCTAGCACCAGAGACCGCAGCGTGGTCGTCTTACCCGTCATCGGTGGACCTACAACGAGCCAATGGGGGCCTTTCGCTTGGAATTCAACCTGGGTTGGTTCTCGGTCTAGATCATCGATGCCGATGGGTATAGATAACGGGCTCACCCCTTTGCCAATGGCCGGAAGGAGATCCTTCAGATTGATCTCCTCCGCCAGAACCTCGACCGTTTTCGCTTTCTTGGCGGCCAGTGCGGGGGTCTCGTCGACGAGGCGAGCCCAGGCCTTCGCCATGCGTTGTGCAAGAAGTCGATATGCCTCGCCATCCGCATCCCCGTCGGGTACGGCTGTATGAAACTCAAGCGGGTATGGCCTACCCTTCACTGTGTCAACCATCAGACCACGTCCGGGCACATCGTTGATGCTGGTCCAGCCGCGGCCGACGATCATGGAGTAATCAGACGGATCGAGTTGGGCGAAGGTCAACCTCTGACCGAGGACATTGAACAACCTCGAGGGAGCATCACCTATGACCGAACCGGTTAAGGCGAAGTAGACGCCGAACGCCCGACCATCGCGGATGAGGTTGATCAGGTCAAGCAAATACTCGTCATAGGTCTCCTTGAACTCGGATACGTCGTCGATAACCACGAGCACAGCCGGGAACGCGTTCTTAGGATTGGCGGCGTTGTAGTCATCAAAGGAGTCGTAGGCAGTCAGTTTATGCTGCCGGTCGTCAATGATGTGGCGCACCATGCGCATCAATCGCTCTACGCGTTCCCCTTCATTAGCATCCACGATCCCGCCGATGTGCGGCAGGCTTCGAAGTGTCTTCAAACCCCCACGCCCGAAGTCCAGGACGAAAATATGGAGCTCTTCCGGTGAGTTCGAAGCGGCAAGGGAGACGATGAGCGACTTCAAGAATGTTGTTTTTCCGCGCCCGGCCGCCCCAAAAGCAATCAGTGGGTCACTGGCAAGATCGATGGCAAGTAATTTCTGCTCGGACTGGTACGGATTGTCAATCAGTCCGATCGTCGCTTGCATCGAGACCGGCTTCTGCCAGTCAACTGCTTTCCAGAGCGGGCGTGCGGAGCTGTTCTTCATCCACCGGGCGATGAGAGGGTTGATCACGATTTCATCGCCGAGCTTCGATTCCTGTAGGTAGCTTGCATCAATGGCGGTATTGAGCGGTAAATGCTCCGGAAGTGGATCCGGCCATGGTTTCAATTGCTTGGGAACTTTCTGGCGTTTTGCCTCGGCAGCCAGAGCGCCTACAACCCAGTCGATCATGATCCCCGGTTGGTTGTTAACATCCATACCCAGGGCATCCAACAACTGCGAAGTTTTATAAACAGGGTCATTCCCATCATCGATATAATCTGCGCCGGCCCAGGCCGCCTGAAGCTCGATGAGCGGGCCGCCGCCAACCTGGATGTAGCCGCGGCCTCCAAGTGCGGGCAGGGTAGCCGCGTCCGGCCGTTTGAGCAGCTCCTTGCTGTCATCGGCCGTCTCCACCCGCAGGCAGATGCGGAATTTCATGTTGGCCCGCATCTGGTCCGTCACCATCCCCGCCGGCCGCTGCGTGGCCAGGATCAAGGTGACGCCGAACGCCCGGCCGAGGCGGGTGATGCTCTCGAACTGGGCTTTGTACTCCGGGTTCTGCATGATCATCTCGGCGAACTCGTCGACGATGATGAATAGATGTGGGAAGGTGTCCGGCAGCGCATCCCCCTTCTTGAGTTTGGGGATCACTTTCTTGCGGTATTCGACCAGGTCGGTCACACGCGCGTCCGCCAGCAGCTTAGCGCGGCGGTCTAATTCGGCCTTCATGGCGATGAAAATACGCTCGACGGCATTGCCCTGCAG
>SDBS01006894.1_pt1 | contig 11048 bp, 10 predicted proteins | sample 2277091 | NCBI WGS metagenome assembly SDBS01 (sample SAMN10404972, study PRJNA504765) | marine sediment metagenome | isolation source: marine sediment core GS10_PC15, 163 cmbsf | place: Arctic Ocean: Southern Knipovich Ridge | collected 2010 | reverse complement strand
GGGCGAGACTATGTTTTGCCTGATGATATCAAGACCCTGGCCACTTCTGTCCTGGCCCACCGATTAATAATACGTTTGACCGGGGGTTCTCAAGACAGGAGCGGTCAGGCAGTTGTTGGTGAGTTACTTGGGACAGTTCCCGTGCCGGGAACTGTGGTTGGATAGCGGCATGAAGCTGCTTTCACTACTCGGGTGTTAGAGCAGTGAAAACTCGAGCAATTATCTTTATAGTTCCTATCGTTCTCCTCACTCTGGCATTGGTTGGAGGTTCCAGTCTGCTACTGCGCCTCTTTTTCCTTACACTACTGGTGCTGTTAGTGGGCTATTTGTGGGCAATAATTGGTATTCGCCATATCAGTGCCCAGGCTGAGAAGCCACCTGAGCATTGCCAGGTAGGTAAGCAGTTTCAACAAGAATTCACTGTTTTCAATAACAGTAGAATACCCAAGTTTTTGCTCAAAATAGAGGAGAATACTGATATGGGTGGGGAGTATAGCCCACAAGTGCTGAACCTGTTGCCGGGAAGTTCCCACTGCTGGCAGTCCACTGTTGACTGCCGGCACCGGGGGCGTTATAGCGTAGGCTCGGTTCTGGCTATGGCAACTGACCCCTTTGGTCTTTTCTCACGTCAGCGTCGGTTGGGGAAGCCACATAGTATTATTGTCTACCCGGCGACAATTGACCTACCCCTATTTAAATTAGCCTCTTTCACTGATTTTGGTTACGGTTCCGGTCAGCGGTCAATCAGTCAGATTAGCCCCAATGCTTCCAGTGTACGTGAGTTCGTTGCTGGCGATAGTCTTCGCCATGTCCACTGGCATACCACCGCTCACACCGGGAAACTGATGGTCAAAGTGTTTGATGCTGACCGTTCTCAAGGTAGCTCCAAGACGGTATGGGTGATTCTTGATATGCAGGAAGCTTCTCATTTTGGTGAAGGAGAAGAGACGACGGAAGAATATGGCGTAACCATTGCCGCCTCAGTGGTAAGAAAATATCTGGAGAGTGGAATGTGGGCAGGACTAATAGCGTCAGGTGATGAGACTTATCTTTTCCCACCTGAGAGGGGGGAGGAACATCTATGGCGCATATTAGAGGCTCTCGCCTTAATAAAAGCCACTGGCAAAGTATCGGTGAGTCAATTGGTCTCCGAGCAGATGGAGTGGCTTAGGGGTGATTCTATGGTGGTTATAATTAGCCCATCGCCTACAGGACAGTTGGTGGATGTCATTCGCCAGTTGAGAAACCGGGTTAGCTCGGTTGTGGTTGTCCTGCTTGATGCGGCTAGCTTTGGCGGCGATACGGATGCAACCGAAATGGTGCACCGCCTCAGTGCGATGGGGGTGCCAGTTTATGTTGTACGGCAAGGAGATGAGCTAGCCAGAGTGCTCAGCGATAGGTTTCCCCTGTTGCCCGTTTGATGTATTGAGGATATGAGTATGAAAACTCCGGGTGATGATGGAAGGGGACGGCGATATATGTCTCGCTTGAGAACCAAGGCTCAGGTGGCCAGGCTATTGCTGGCAATTCGCCGAGGCAGGTTGGGGAGTCTGCAGGAGTGGATGAGCGTTGTTCTCATCTTTCTTGCCCTAGGCATCACCGTCTGGTCAATAGAGTATGCCCGCTGGATTGAACCTCAGCCGTCGCTGACAACGGTTCTTGGCTTTAGTATATTGGGTTGTCTGTTACTGGCGAAAAGTCGGGTACCAACCTGGGCAACTTATCTCCTCATGATTGTTCTTGGGCTGGCGGTGACAGTCTGGCAATCGGCTAGCCTCTTCCCATCCACAGAAGTACGGTCGGCTTTACAGTCCTGGTGGCAGACCATCAGCACTGGTCACCTAAACGAGGGGACCGTCTATTTCGCTATATTTCTCGTCCTCACCACTTGGTTGGTTGGCTTTATCTCCACATGGTTTGTTCTGCGGAGACGCAACGTCTGGATAGCAGTTTTATTGGGTACCATTATGGTCCTCGTTAATTTGAGCAACCTGCCTCACGATTACTACTACTTCTTACCACTTTATCTACTGGTGGCCATGCTGCTAATCGTGCAGGTAAATTTGGCAGGACACGGTGACTGGTTTAGCAAACAGAGCACCAGCTTTCCCTACCGTGGCATGATCTACGCAATGGGAGCGGTACTCTTTGTTATTGTGCTGACTGTCGTTACTGCCTGGGTCGTACCGGAACCTCCGATTGACCAGCTCAGGCTCAGGACAAGCATTGGTACACCTGGAAAAACGGACATTCAAGAACAATGGTTCAATATCTTCGCTGGTGTGCCAGCCAAGTGGAGCTTAATCCAGAGCAGCGAACAGGTAACGTTACTTTTCCAAGACTCAGTAGAGGGAGGTAGCCGGATACAGTTCGTGATTACCTCTGAACGTTCAGGATACTGGCGTACCAGACGATACGATACATATCATTCCTGGGGTTGGACGAATAGTATCACTTCTGCCCAGATGTTGGACGCTGGAGCAGCTGTAAAAGGTGGTGATGAACTTCTTGAGAGTAACAAACTGGTGTACACCGTGGAAAACAGGCTTAAGACGGATGTTATACTTATCGGTGGAGAATTTGTCTCTGTCAATATTCCTGTCCTGATAAAAACCCTCTCTGCTGACGAGTCGATAGCAGATTCACCAGCCCTTTTTACTAGCCAACCGACCGCGGCTGAAGCCGACCAGATTGAAACTGAAGGGCAGGACATTATGACCGTGGTTTCCCCCTGGATTCTCAGTCCTTACCAGCGCTACACCGTAGTAGCCCAGACCAATTTAGTCACTGCCGATGAACTGGCCCAGGCCGGAGAAGACTATCCCCCAGAGGTTACAGATTACTACCTAAGGCTGCCTGATACCCTCCCGGAACGCACAGAGCAGCTTAGCCAGATACTAACAAGGGAGGCAGGAACACCTTATGACAAGGTAATTGCTATCAAGGGGTTTCTCAACCAGCTCAAATATAATCGTAAGGGTGCGACTGCTCCTGAAGGCGTTGATGGTGTTGACTATTTCTTATTTGAAGCGGAAGAGGGTGTTTGTATCTCCTTTGCCTCGGCGATGGCAGTCATGCTTCGCTCTGTAGGGGTTCCAGTTAGAATTTGCACAGGCTACTTCCGGGGTGAATTGGATGAAGATACCGGAAACCTGATAGTGCGAAGCCGAAACTTTCATGCTTGGATAGAGGTCTACTTCCCGGATTATGGATGGATAGAATTTGAAGCCACGCCCACCTCAAAACCAGCTAACGAAGAAGAAATACTGGGTGTAGGGGGTAGTTTTTTAGATATTGGAGAGGAGGATGAAGAGTTTGATTTGTTAGTGGGTTCTGTCCCGTCGGATGTTGATTATACCCCGCGGTCAAGACCAAAGCTGTGGGTATACTTTACCGTAATTAGTATTCTACTGTTTCTGGTCTTTGCTTCCAGATTGGCATTTGGTAGATGGCTTGAGCACCTTAAAAGAGTACAAACGGCCTCTGAAGCTTATGCCAGAATGTGCTACCTGGCTTCATTGGGTAGGCGGGGGCCTCTTGAACAGGAAACGCCTGGTGAGTACTGTGCTCGGCTAGCGGTAGCTTTCCCGGTGCATGCTGAGGCAATTGACGTGGTTGCCCAGGCTTACCTGGAGACCCGGTATAGCTCTAGAAAAGAATTGGGAGAAACAGGAAAGATAAGGCTACAGAAGACTTGGGTTTCGTTATACCCCTTCCTACTAAAGGGTGCGCTGCATTTCTGGAGGCAGTCAGGGTAGTAATGAGAACAATCATATAGTTTAGGATGTGGTAGAATGTGGCAAATGGCTAAGTTCTTAACAACACGAGGCACTACTTCTGAAATAGAGAAGATAATTAATAATGCCCAAAAAGGTCTTGTGCTAATATCCCCTTTCGTTAAGATTCCAAATAGTCCATTCCAAAATTTACTAGCTGTAGACAAACGAGGAGTAAGCACGACTGTGATATTCGGTAAGAAAGACCTAGAAGATGATGTAAAGCAGTAGTTACGACAATTGAAGAATGCTAGAATATATTTTCTAGGCAACCTTCACGCTAAGTGCTACTTCAATGAACAATCTATGGTAATAACCTCTTTGAACCTCTATGACTTCTCCGAACAGAACAACCGTGAGATGGGTGTATTAGTGACGAATGGGGAGGATAAAGAGCTCTTCAAAGAGGCTGTCGGGGAAGCACGAAGGATAATCTCTATGGCTACACTCCAGAACCTGGGAGAAAAAAGACGGGAGCAGACTTCAGTAAAGAGACCTGAGAAGGCAAAAGTCGCTCCGACTAGCGCCAAAGATAGTCCCGGCGTTACGCTACTAAGGGGTTTCGCAGAGATATTATCAGAGGCTTCTGGGAGTAAAAGGGGTTATTGTATAAGGTGCGGAGGAAGAATACCTTATAATTTAGATTATACATATTGCAGTACATGCTTCTCCGATTGGGTAAAACACAGAGGCAATCCTAATTACATAGAGCGAAAAGGACATTACCATACTTGTGGTAACTCTGCAGCAACTTCGAGGGTAAAACCAGAGTGTAGTTCCTGCTATTGGGTTTGAATAAGTAAAGCTTTTTACCATAACTTCAACGACCCCCTATAATCTATATGGATATAGTATTGGCGACAAAGCAATGAGGGTTAGGATGCCTCATTGTGAATTGAAATGAGAAACCCCAATCAATTAGTTACCTCACATGATGGTTAATTATCAATGATAAAAGGGGATGTTGATGGTTGACAAAAACAAATTCGTCCTACCAGAAGTGGAGCAGATTGCTCTGATTGTAAAAGATCTGGAAACAACAGCGGCATACCTTTCTTCCAGTCTGGGGATAGGACCTTTTAGAATCTCCGAGCGTTATGGCCCAACAAAGGTTTGTGGCGAACCAACCTTGGCGAAACGAAAGCTAGGAATAGTCAAGATGGGTAGGAAGTCGCGTTGGGTAGCAATTCAAGCAGATATTTGGTTTGGCGATTATGCAGCCAATTTTGTTACCGGTGACTCTAAGTTAACAAGCGGTATCCTTTTTGGGGGCAGGTCAAAGTGACGTTAAGCAAAGTGAAGCTAGAATTCCAATGACTCACGAGGTTAAACTGCGTAACTGGAGTTGAATATATGAGCGCCGGTGACCTTGACTACCCCAATGCTCATTTAGTTATCTCAAACTGAATATCACCTAAATTCGCAAAAGAAACGTTCACTATATCACCGGGCTCTAAAGGGATTATTCTCGTTAAGGATCCAGTGGATATAACGCTACCAGCATCCAACTCACGTCCAAACTGTACTAATTTGTTGGCGAGCCATCGTACCGCATTTATTGGATTGCCCATTACTTCACAGCCGCGGGCACTAGCCTGATGATGCCCATTCTTAGAAATAGTCACACTTTCATACCTGAGGTCAAAATTAATTACTGGCTTTATGAACGGGCCAAGAATAATGCCCGCGTGGCCTGAGTTGTCAGCCACCAAGTCAGAGAGAGTCTTTCTCTCTCTAAGTCTTCCCCCGACCAGTTCTACGGCTGCCATGACACCTAATGTGGCGCTAATGATATCCGCGTTAGTTACCCCGGGTCCTTTCAGTGGAGACTTTAACACCAGGTCGATTTCGGCTTCCATATGCAGATTACAGAAAGAGGATGTACTTATCTTGTCAAGGCCAGAATAGTCGGACTTGTCTGTCATCCATCCAAAGACTGGCTCACTTAGCGGGAATGAAAATGAGCCCTGTACTGCTGAGCTGGTGGCCCCGATCTTCCACCCAATCAGACGCTCACCCTGCTTAATCCTGTCCTCGAGCATTCGGAATTGAACCTGATAAGCGTCTTCAGTTGATAAGTTGCCGAACGTATCAGACAAGGAGGTGATCGGTTTGGAATCGTAATAAGCCTGATTCAAGGCCTGAATCCAGCTTTTCACAATTTGAGCGTTATCTACCATTTCATTCCTCTTCTTATGTATCCAGAAAAATAATATATCTTATTTTTCGATATATAGGGATGTGCGATACCCTATTATTACTCTCCCTTATTTTTATTCGATATAAAACGCAATAATCGATAACCAGCATCAAAGGAGCATCGCTGTCTGTTATGACCGTAGTTATTGTCCCATTCTCCACTCTTTAGGTCATTTCTCAGACACTTAATTCCACGTCTTACGACCTCAGTGTCGGCTAGGGTAAAACCAGACATACTCTGGCGAATTAATGGATCCAAGTAAATTTCTGGAGTTCGCCATCCGGCACCCATGAATTTATCGGTTAGGTCATATGATAACGGGAAATTCACCTTCTCTATAGACCAATCCTTACCAGATGCTATGTTCTGAGCAACAGTATCGATCGGGGGAAATACTTCATATGTCTGTTGCCAAATTTCAGGGAAATAATTCGAAAACCAAAGCTTAGCAGATTCCCTAGGATCGAAGCTAAAGATGACGACAGGTCCACTTGGGCATATTCTATACATCTCATTTGCGGCATCTTGAAGTGATGTAAAGTGGTGAAGAACTAAAACAACTACCACCCCATTTACGGAGTCATTTTCGAGAGGAACGTTCTCAGCCGTCCCAATGATCCATTCAACTTTCTCAGTCTCACGTGATTGCATGCGCATAACTGCAGATGGTTCAATAGCTTTCAATTTGTAATCTTTATGCGCCAGAGCTAGACTATAACTACCTGCTCCAGCACCAATATCTGCAACAACTGAACCGCTTGGGAGGTTCAACAATGAATAGAGTAAATCAACAATTCTAATATCAGCCTGCCTATATTTAGTATAACCTTTCCCGATAGTATTATAAGTAGGCTCAACCATATCACTCATTAGTGCTTTCTTCTGTTTACTCACTTTCTTCTACTCAAATGATATTACAAACTTGAACAAGTTCTCAACAAATAATATTTGTTATTTTGCGGTATATTCTCTTCTGCGAAATGCCCTAGTCTCAATTCGTGGTATAATGTCACACGATATGAACATTAGATATGACAACAGCAAAGATATTGATATATCTGCGTAGCTCTCCTTTAATATCATATTTTTCAACTATTTCCAAATTGCATATTACGAAGCATACGCATGACACCTTAAATATTGACAGAGGCACGGGTATGGATTAGAGTGAAATATATTGTGCAGGCTAGTATAAAAGGTAAAAAATGGAATTTATAAATTTAGCGCATCGCGGTGCCTCAGCGTATGCTCCCGAAAACACCTTAGCCTCTTTTTATAAAGGGATTGAGCTTGGAGCAAATGGAATTGAAACTGATTTGCAGAAAACAAAGGACGGGGTAATCTTTCTTTTTCACGATGATAAATTAGACAATAAGACCGACGCGAAAGGTTATCCTTCGGAATATACATGGGCAGAGCTAAAACAATTAGATGCTGGCTCATGGTTTTCACCCAAATATAAAGGTGAAAGGTTGTTATCTTTCGAAGAATTCCTTCATTATTTTGGAGATAAAGAACTAATATTCGCTATTCATTTAAGGGTATCATTTATTGAAAAAGAGATAAAAGAGATATTAGAGCTAATCGATTATTATGAAATAAGAGAAAAGGTGACTATTACATCGTTTATCTTCGAGAATCTAATGGTTACTCGCAAAACGGATAAGGATATCAAAATTGGCTATTTATTAAAAATAATTGATATCGATAATATTAAACAGTTGGAATTAATTAATGCACAGCAAATCTGTCCATCTGCAGAACTGCTTACACTTCAAGACGTGTTACTAGCTAAGGAACATACCTTACAGGTAAGGGCATGGGGTATCAAAAATATAGAGGTAATGAAACACGCACTTGATTGTGGAGTAGACGGGATGACACTTGATTTTCCTGATAAACTAGTCGAGTGATTATCTCCAGATAAAATCGGTTATAGATAGAATCTATCCGTTAGAACAAATTGTCGAGGCTAACAGATATGTCGACAAAGGACATAAAAAGGGAAATGTAGTTATAACAGTGGAGCATGGTAACAAAACCTAATTAAAAGTCAGGTGCTCTTGTCCAGGCTCAATAATTACCAAGAGCGTTACTTACTGCAAGAAAGCTTGAATCCTTACCTCATTGCACAAGCTAACGAAAAGTGCAGTGAGGTCACCTATATAAACTTGTCCCCAGCAGCAAAGGGATTATGTCTGTCAAGGCTGTATATTCAACAAAATTGCATTATGCACTTGCTGAAAGCAGCTATCTTATAATATATTCTACGTTACCCAAAGGGAATCTGCCTATTAGCTTAATTAGTTTACCTCAATAGACGCAACAGAGTTGCCAACATTTTGCCAACAAACTTGGCAACACTACGCAGTAACAGATATAATGTAAAGCATAAGTCGCGGCTATATTTCTGAATATCTGAGATTGGAGGATGGTCAACGGTACCTGATAGAAGATCGGGCTCGTGCCTCTTAATCAGCAGGTTACAGGTTCGATTCCTGTGCGGCTCAGTCTCGAATTCACCCTCTTTGCCAACATTTGCCAACATCTAGCTTCCCGTTTGCCAATCTACACCCAAAACTGTACTCGATCTGGACATAGGCTTCTTCGATGCTTCGAACGCATAACCTGAATGAATATTCTTCTTGAGTTATACTATTTATTGATATGGCTCAAGCTAATAGCAATTCGATAACAGAATAGCTCTCAGACATACAAATAGGTCATTATGGGCGACGAAAACACTCTTTACAGATAGTTAGGATGTCATAAAGGTCTCCGTATTCCGTATGACCGTAAAAAATTTGACTTTCGCCGTTTTCCCATATCGTAAACCACTATCGTTTACCCTATTGTAAATTCCCCGTATTGCAGGTATCATTTCCAGCATGGTATTATCTAACGCAGAAAAACAACGTACAACTAGTTACATCAGTACGGTTGAAAATCTGCCTGGAGAAAATCAATGGAACCAAGAATACAAAACGTGGAAATGCTAACCTCTCATGGTAACATGAAGGGGAGAGAAGCGGTGTTAACGATACTGGAAGCCGGGTTACAGGCAACTGATCCTTATAACAACACTCGTCAGCTGATACACCTGGAAAACAACAAACTGATTATCGGTAACAAAAAATTTGAGCCAAGCGGAGACCCTCAGTCTGGTGATGAAATTCTTGATCTTTCCCGGATAAGACATATCTATGTTATCGGTGCAGGTAAGGGAATTCAAAGAATAGCTAAGGCTATCGAGGACATCTTAGGAGACAGGCTAACTGGTGGGCATGTAATTGATAAGAAAGGCCATCCGGTAATCCTCAGTAAAATAGGCGTCACATTGGGTGGACACCCGGTACCAGATGAGGACTGTGTCAAAGGATGCCGGAAAATCTTGGAGGTGACCAACAACCTGAACGAGAATGACTTAGTTTTCACCTGTGTCAGTAACGGTGTTTCATCACTACTCACCATGCCTGTATCGTCTGTGAGTCTTGAGGACGTCAGGAAGACAACTTATATCATGCAAGTTGAACGCGGCGTTCCTGACCCAGATCTTAACGCTATCAGAAACCATATTGACATGATGAAGGGCGCCAGGATTTCCCGGTGTATCCAGCCAGCAAAAGCAATTCACATCGTAGCAGTTGATTCCCCCACCTACGATAAAATTATGCATCAGAATATATTCCTGCACACGCTTCCTGAATGCACTACCTTCCAGATGGCCGTTGATAATCTTAAGAAATGGCAGGCATGGGATGATGTGCCTAGTTCAGTCAGGAATTTCTTAACCAGAGCTGACCCTGAGTATGAGACAGTGAAAGCAGCGGAATTTAAGAAGATGCCCTCTCGTATCTTTGGCATCATGCCTGGATATCAGGGTACAATCAAATTTCTTCCTGCCATGCAAAAAGCGGAGGAGCTTGGTTTCAAACCGGTTATTCTTGCCGAGTCCGTGAAATACATAGAGGCACGCGATGCCGGTACCTACATGGCGTCTGTTTGCCATGCAATTGAGCGTATCGGTCAGCCTTCGGAACCTCCCTGTGCCCTGTTCACCAGTGGTGAGGTGAAAGTGACGGTTGGTGCCGAAAAGGGGGTTGGTGGACGCAACCAGGAGTTTGCTCTATCTGCCGCTCAGGCAATTACCGGCAGCGAGAATATTGTCATCGCATCGGTAGACACGGATGGCACTGACGGCCCCGGAATTCAGTTCAATAAAGGGCCTGATGATCTGCCTCCTTGTCTGGCTGGAGGGCTTGTTGACGGGGAGACTATTGCCGAAGCAAAGAAGATTGGAATCAACATCGTCGAAGAGATGAAAAGACACAATAGTTCCTCTGTTCTATGGAAACTCAAGAGTGGCATAATGACGACACCTAACATCAGCTTGATGGATTTTACAGTTGCCTTAGTGATGGGACGTAGTCAATAGGAACAAGAAGCAGAACAAAGAAGATAAGTCTCCTAAGTATTATAAGAACGTTGGTTTTTAATTTATGTCATTACCCGTCTACTAGAGAATACCATATCGTATTTTCCGTCGTGTAGGGATGTGTGAAACTTTCAGAATGAAGTTTAAACGGGAATTAGTTCGTTGACAATAGTTGCTCAATTAATTACACTTAACACTATTAAGACTTAAATGACATATAAACCATGGAGGGATTGATGTTAAAGGAATTAATACTAAGCAATCGAAGTTACCGTCGGTTTCACCAAGAGCAGGCGATTGAAATTGACACCTTGAAAGAACTGGTGGACCTGGCAAGATGCTCTCCATCTGGCGGTAATATGCAACCATTGAAATACATCCTTTCCTGCGATCCGGAACAGAATGCAAAAATATTTCCACTGATTTCTTCCTGGAAAGGGCAGATTCCTGAATGGCATGGACCTGAAGAAGGTGAGAGGCCATCCGCTTATATCATTATTCTTGGTGATACAGAAGTCAGCAAACGGTCGTTTGGTATCGATGTCGGTATTGCGGCACAAAGTATTTTACTCGGTGCGGCCGAAAAAGGTCTTGGCGGATGTATGCTGGGTTCCACAAAAAAAGAAGATGCCCGGAA
>SDBS01006893.1_pt1 | contig 11049 bp, 5 predicted proteins | sample 2277091 | NCBI WGS metagenome assembly SDBS01 (sample SAMN10404972, study PRJNA504765) | marine sediment metagenome | isolation source: marine sediment core GS10_PC15, 163 cmbsf | place: Arctic Ocean: Southern Knipovich Ridge | collected 2010 | reverse complement strand
CCTTAGAATAGCAGTTTTATCGCATATTAGCGCAGCTTCTAAATCGTGAGTAATTATAAACATGGTCGTATTTAATTGCTGGTTTAACTTCTTAAGATAGCTAAGAATATCATAACGCTTAGATGCATCGACGCCTAAAACTCTATTAGTTTAAACAACTTAATAGTGTAGTCGGCTCATCTAGGAAAAGAACACTCGGATTGTGAATTAATCCAATCGCCATAGATAACCTTTTTTTTTCCCCACCACTCATTCTTTTTACTCTTTTTTTCCAAGTGTCTTCGGGGATATCTAATATTTCAAATAACTTTTCAGCCGTTTTTCTCGCTTCTTTCTTATTCAATCCATAAGTAGATGTAAAGATTTCAACATTAGCAATAGGATCTAATTCAAAATATAGATTTAGCAGTTCCAATTGAGGTACATATCCAATATTGCTCAAAATTTTTGAGTGGTTCCCTCTTTTGCTTGGAGACAAACCAGTAACTAATACATTTCCATTCCAATTTTTTTTTTCAATTTGACAAGTGAGTACTCTAATAATTGTAGTTTTTCCCGCTCCTGAAATTCCAAACATTCCGATAATCTCCCCTTCACTGACATTAAATGAAACGTCTTGAACCACATGATTATTCCCGAATTGAACGTTTAAATTCTCCACTTGGACCATAACATTTTCTAAAGTTTTTGAATTATCCATTATCCACCTTATATAGTAATTATTCTCTAAAATATAGTAAAATCATTTTTTAATAAATTTGTGGATTATTCATATACGAAACTCACAAATTATCTCAATCTTTTTCAGTTAAGTAGTAAATTTTTGTACTTCCGTGTTTTTTGGTTATAATGGCAGATTTCTTAACTTTAACAATACCAATTGGTATCAATTTTTCTCTTAAAATTCTGGAAATATTAACTGTACTTTTTCCGATGGATTTTGCTAATTCTTTTACCGTAAATTCATTAAATCCTTTAGTTTCTATGATTTTGTTTATGATTTTAGGATACTCTTTAAGAATATCATCATTCTCCATTCTTTTTGCTGAAATAATTGGATTATTATTTAACAATTTCAAATCTTCATGTAAATCGTATTTTTGCTGTAGTTCCTTAACTTTATTAATTCCCTCTTCTGAAAACTTATAATATTTTTGCGTGAACCCCTCTCTCAATATACGATATAACAATCCTTTTTCTACAAGTTTCCTTATTGTTTCATAAGCATTATGGTAATTATTGTTGCATAAAATGGTAATGTCTTTAGTTTTAAACTCTTTTTGTTCCAAGTATGAAAAAATCTTCAGCATTTTGATCTTCCATATATCTTCTTGAGAAATGGAATATTTTAAAGGAGAATTAAAATTAATTGTCTCTAAAATAAATGTAAAACTTGTAATCTCTGTTTTTAATTGACTTAACATTTGATTTAGTTCCGAAGTGAATTTACTTATTTCACTTTGGGTAAAAAAATCGTGAATAATTTCTTCAATATTTGAACTGAAAGTTGTATGCAACGCACCATGGCAGTTTAAGCATAAACACACACAATTTTCATCTATCAAAGAATTTATAATCTCTTCACAATCTAAATCTTGTAGATCTCCCCAGTCGAATGTTTTTAGCTCAGCAATGCGATGATGAAATATCAAACTCGGAAGGTTTTTCTTGGCTTGCATTCCACAAACAATACATTTTTCTTTGTATAATTGTTCAACCACATATCTCTTCCTAATCCATCTTTTAATCTGATATTTAATCATTGGTTTGTTTTTTGAAATCTTGAATTTGGGATGTTTTCTTATAGAAGCGTCGATTAATTCTTCTATCTCTTTCTGAGAAAGCTTAAAAAGATTATTTTTTAAAATTAAATGCTTAAATGCATTAAAATACTTTGCCTGTTCCTTTGAATGACAATTCCCACATAAGGATATAACTTTTTCATCTATTGCCCAATTTTTTATTGTCTGATAAGATTTTTGATATATTTTCCTCCATGAGAATTTTTTTATTCCTCTATTCGTATGATGAAATTCAAAAGATGGTAAAAAAATTAAGCTGGTATCACATTTACTGCACTTACCTCCAAATAAATCTAAAATTAATCTCAATTTTTTTCTTAAAGCGCGAATACTTTTAATATCTCTACGGCATTTCCTGCATAGCGTTCTATAACTTTGTCTTCCTCCTTTTTTTCCTCTTTCCCCACCGTATTTCTCATATTCATCATAGGTAAGCAACTTTTGACAACGACGACATCTTTTTATGTCTTCATAAAGATCATCTTTAGATTGATTAGATAAATTTAAGTAATAGAAAAACGACCTTTCTGGTTTTTTATTAAACCATTCAAAATTATAATTCGCTAAATCTTTTATTACGGCGAGTTCGAGTTGAGTGAGATGAGATTTTTTTGAAATTGAATGTACAATATTAAACACAAGTCTTACGAGGTCACTTAGGTACTCACGAAAACTCTCTATATATATCAAATCCGAAGCTAATTTATTTTGTAATTTTTCGTAATAGGTTTGAAATTCTTCTAGCGAGAGCTTATAAAACTTCGTTAATAATTGAGAATTGATTTTCTTCCCTGCTGTAATATCATCCAAAATTGGAGTTTTAATTTTAATTTCTTCCGTAATGCTCATTTTTACGGGTTGAGAGATTAATTTGGTTTTATCGTCGGAATTCTTAATTCTTAGGAACATAATTCGACATAAAATTAGAGTAAAGTCAAGTTTAAAATGAGGAGAGAATTCTTGATCTTTTTCAAAGAGGGCAGATTGTTTCAATCCTTGATACAAAAGCCGTTCAAGCCCAGTAAGGTTGGATGAATAATCAGTATCACTTGACAAGGAATAAACGAATATTATTAATTTATAGATGTGATCCTCAAAGCTTTTGTAATAAATCCAGTCCGTTTTTAAATTATTGATTAATACTTCCAGTGTTTTATAGAACTTTTTTTTTTTTGAGCTATTAAATTCACTTAACCCAGATAATTTAACCTTAATAGTGACTATATAATCAATAACATGACCAATTATTTCATCTAGTGCCAATTTATTATCGTTCCCTTCTGTAATGTGATATTGAGTAAGAACACTGCGAAGTTTTTTAATAATGATTAACGAAATGGTGTAAGTAAACGAATTACTTGTTGCCGTATCTGATTTAAATCCAAAACTCTTCTTTAAATCGAGTACAATCCGTTTTTTAGCAGTTGTAAGATTCGAGAATTCATAATCTCCTAAAATTAACCCAAAAACAAATTCTATGTTTTCTGCAAATAGAGCAAAATTATTCTTCCGAAATTGTTTATATGGTCGTAACGCTAATTGAAATATTTCAAAATAATTCTTAATTCTTCGTTTTGAGCTTATTAATTCTTGAGTAGCTAAATCGTTTGGATTCAAGTCTTTTAATTCGTTCCAAAGTTTTTTGAGTATTATATTTATGTGCGAAATTTTCAATTCTTTTTTGTTCTGAATCTTTTTAAGGGTGAGTGGAGTGCTTGTTAACAACTGATAAATCAGCTGAAACATATAATCTCGTAGAGCGTTCTGTATATTTAAGTAACTCAAAGTAAAACCGTTATCTTGGTTATTTTCATTATTAATAGTCAAACTTAACTCTTTTGGGGTATTAGAGGAAATAGTAGGTCTCTCATCATATCCAATATTTTCGATTGAATCTTGTGTGAGATTTAATGACACACCGCAATATTGACAATAGAGATTTTTTACACCTGCTAGACTATTCTCAAGAAACTCTTTTGGAATTGTATTATTGCATGTTTTACATACTATAGCTTCCTTTCTTTCAATTTTTCTAGTGTTATTTTCAAACATTCTTTTTTCACTTTTTGATTAAGTTATCTTTTCTTGGACCTATCCGGTAAAATAAACTTTACTGAGAAGTAATAAATTATTCTTTATAAAGAAAAAAGAGATAGTGAAAGATGAAATATTTGGGAATTTTTTAACGAACCTAGAATTTTCCTTTAAATAAGATGGGGTGAATGATAATTCAAATATATTTTCCACCAAAATGAGGTGTTTATATTATTAAAGTAAAAATAAGAGAAACAATTATAATAGTAGTTTTTTTCATTGGTACATTTTCGACACCATGCTTTTCATCGATTGAGAATAATTTTGATGCTATCGATCAAGGATACATTGAGATAAATCCTGAGGAAATCAACAAAATAATCCCAAAAATCTCGTCTATTGACAATGGAGATGACATTGAAGCAATTTTCGAAAGAAAACTCTATGACTATGGCAATTTGGGGTATTTTCCACAGATTTACGAGTCTTCCTTACAGGCGACCTACTATGGACTTTATATCCTCGAAGCACTCGGAAAGCTAGGAAACATAAACCAAACTAAAATAGTAGATTACATCTTGGATCACTATTCTGAGGATTTATACATATTTACAGATGAGTACACTAATCGGTATCTAAACATGAACTTCCCTCAGATGTATTATCCTCTAAGCTCGATGCTTGAAATCCATTGTTATGCTGTTCTATCCTTAGATATTTTAGGTAGATTGGATTTAATAAATCCACAACCATCTATTAATTTTATCTGGAGCTGCCTTAATCCTGAAGGCGATGAAAATGGTTTTATTGGACAACCTTACGATGAAAAATTAGTGAGTGAATTTAAGGTTGCTACAATGGACAACACTTTTTTTGCCCTGAGTACGTTAAATCTCTTTATCGATGACTGGGCGGGTTACGGTTTTTATCTAAACAAAATAGTGCCATTTATAAATTCCTTGCAAACTATCAACGGATACGATTGGTTTTTTGGTAGCTTTCTTAACGATAACGATCTCACCTTAGATACTCTTGGCTCACCATTATTTGAACCGAATCTGTTATCCTCCTATTATGCAGTAAAAAGCTTACAGATAATAAATTTAGTGGATACAATAAGGACACACGAATTTCACACCTTTCTTGATGTGATCTACGACGAACAAGAGTTCAAATTTCAGGCGAACGACATCTCCAACGCTTTAGATATAGTTGCGACACCTATAGGGCTTGAATTGTCAGATATTACAGGGTTTTCCAACTTTAGTCGAACTGAAGTCCTTCAATTTGTAATGAACAACAGAAACACTTTAGGTAATTGGGATCGTTCCACGGTGCATAAATATCACGAGCTTATCGACACATTCCAAATAGTCCGAAGTTTAAAAGAAATAGGAGAAATTTCGCAGTTAACCGAACAAGAAAAAGAAGAAATAGCGGGTTCACTAGCTATTTACAAACAAGAACGAGGTTATTCGCTCCTTTCTAAAGATTACATGTCGTTGGAGACAATTAATTCTGTAGTGAACTCCTTTTATCAAAAAGGAAGAATTGGCGATTTAGATATCTCAGGGTTATACGAGCATATAAAACAATCTTGCGTGTTCGACCCTTATAGCGGGCACATTCAAATATATGCTAGTACAGGGATGGATCAAAACATAATTGGATTTAGATCCTACCCGATAGAGTACTATAAATACGGCAAACTGAACGATTCCAATGGTCTGAATTTCTTAACAAGTCACAAGAACACCTATTTGGCACTTGACAGTTTAAAAAAAATCTTCAAATTAAACGACCTTGGTTATTTATACGATTTAGATGAAGTGCTTAACGCCGTGTTAGATTCTCAATTTCAATCAGCCGGGAATGAATTTCATGGAGCATTCCTACCTTTTCCTATTTCAGTGCCACAACAATATCAAACAGGATATATTTCTTTTGAATTTAGCTTTTATGCGATGAAACTACTAAAACTCCTTGTTGATCACTTGGATTTAGGAGATATAGAATCGCTTTCATTCAACAAAACAGCTCTATACCAGTATGTCAAAAGCATTGTATACGAATCCGAGACAGTCACCCATTTTAACCCTCAGAATTGTCTTGATGTCGAGTCACTGACAGAAAACACCTACTACATGGTGTATTTACTTAAAGAACTAGGACTATATGATTTAAATAGTCAAAAAATACGTAATTTTATTTACCAAAACATTGATACGCCAAACCTAAAAATTCTCTATTATCAGTATAAGATATCCGAAGCTCTGGATCTCCAAGTTGAGTTCAATTGTAGTTACACAAACACTCTTGTTCAGGATTTATACTCCAATGACTTTAACGAATATTATTCCGATCTTAATTCTTCCCGAATCGAGCAGGCAAATTTCTTTCGAGTGGTTGATATGGCTCTTAATGACGATCTCCAAGTTAATTGTGAGTACAATCAAGAAATCTTATTAGGGCAAGTAAACAGTATTACAGCATCCTTTAGGAATGTAATTCTAACGGATTTTGGAAATCAGATATCAGTTATTTTTGAAAGTCCTCAACTAGGAGTATTAAACCTTGAAAAACAGACAGAATTTAACTATTACGTGGATTTTCTTGTCTCAGAAAGCCCGTCAAATTACCCTAAAGTCGAAGGAATTATACGTGTTTACGACTACATAAAAGAAATAGGACAATCTTCCATCAGTTTTCTGACCTCTTACAATTTTCATAGTAACGGTCTGAAAATTGCTACTAACAACAATTCTGTAAACTTTGAAATAAATGTTTCCTACGAATTCGCGTCTGGGTTCAATCCAGCTGAAAACTCTAGAGTTCAAGCAAAGATTTACAAAAACGACATATATTTTAATACTCAACTGTTTGATAGAGTTGATAATTACGACCATTCTCGTTTTACGCTGCACTTCGAACCTGATAAGGATTCTAAATATTACTTTGATTTTGTTCTTATCGATGATTACCACCCTAATGGAATATCGCTCTATCAACATACTATTAGTACTTCAGAAGAACCGACACCTGACCCTGTACCATCACCTGATCCTGATAACTCACCAACTCCAACAGCAGGAACATTTCTTGTATTTGTAATAAGTCTTTTAATTCCGTTTGTGATTTATGGGATTTTAGGATATATTGTTTTTAGAGTTATTAGAGCTGTGATTAAGTGGAAAAGAAAGCCATCACCAATAACAGTCGAATTAGAGATCAAAAATACTGGAAACAGAGGCATGGACAATCCTTTTAACTATATTTTTAAAGGTGAGGAGGATTAAATTTCAAATTTTTTTTTTATTTAAATAGGTTAAACTTACATCAAATATATAAAAAAAAAGTAGGTGATTTTATGATTGAGAATAAAACCTATCCAAGCACAGAAATATTGTCGGATGAAGAGTATTTTAACCAGCTTGATTTACTGTTCGAACTATATAACTTAAAAAAACAGCAAAATAAGATTAAGACAAAGTTAAAGGAACTGAAAAAGAGGGTTAAACGAAGCACCGAAGAGGAAGCTTCAAGGCAGTTTAAAGCGTTAAAATTTTTGTCTGAAGAAATAAAACAGAAACTTAAAGAAGTCAATTCCCAAATCAGGGAGCCTTACAATTTCTTTGAAATCAATTCGCAAATCCAAAACATAAAAATTTACATATCAGAATTGAATAAATCGTTTAAAAGAAAGGAAATCGACATCAATACTCGTTTTATTACTTTCAATTATTATAAAAGTCAATTAGATGGTTATGAAAAGAGTTTAAGGAGAATAAGGATAGTCGCTGAGGAATATTTCTTCCACTTAAGAAATCAAAAGATTGAATTAATGGCTAACGATAGTCTGATGAAGAAAAAATTGTCAAGAAAAAAAGATACGAGAGGAGAATATGAGGCTTTCAGAAAAGAAAATTCTTTAAAAAGAGATATTAACCAAGAAACCCTGTCTTTTTTAACTGGAGTTATCCTTAAGTTTAAATCTTAATAACCTTATTTCAATTTTAAAAATTGAAAAAATAAAAAAAACATAAATAGGAACTCGAGTTTAATTACTTTAAAAAGATATAATCATCATTAATTTTTTTATTAGCATTATTTAGATTAGAGGGTAAATCGGAATGACAAATAAATTAATTGAAATTCTTACAGAAAAAGATCCATTGTTACATGAAAAATATAAAAAAAGTAGAAATGCAGCAAATTTATTTCTTGAAAAATACCAAATAAATTTTCCTGATTACACTGATCACGGAATGCCTCATGCTGAAAGAATTACTTATTTTGCTTCAGAATTACTAAAAGAACAAGAAATTGTAAATCTAAATTCTGATGAAATTTATGTTCTCTTAATGGGATGCCTGTTACATGATATTGGAATGGGCATTTCAGAGAATAACATTCTTGATAACATAAATCCCCAAACATATTATGAATTTTTTAATAAAAATCCAACTAAAACTAAAAAGGAATTTATCCGAGAATATCATCATGAATTGAGTTATTCAATTATCAAAAAAGAATTTAAAAAATTACTAATTCCCTCTGAAGTTTATGCAGAAGCAATTGCGCTAATAGCTAAGGCTCATCGAAAAGTAGAATTAAATAATCATGACGAGTACAAAATTAAATTTTTTGTGAAAACAGGATCGGAGTTTTTATGTTTACCTTATCTTGGATGTATAATAAGAATAGCTGATGAATTAGATGTTACAAAAGACAGAATTTCAGAGCTGGTTTTAAAGTATCATCCCCCCAAAAGTGAAGTCGATAAAATGGAAATTGAAAAGCACCGAGCTACTACTCTTATAAATTTTGATGGAGATACAATTATAATTGCAGGTAAATGCGATAATCAATACGTCTATAATGCCTTAATTTTGCTTTATAACAAAATAAATGAGGAAATCAAATATTGTCAGAAAGTTATTCGAGGGATTGGCATGATAGATATAAAAAAATATAAGTTAACTATAAATAGACTCAAGAAAAACATTGATACAGTTTTTGAACCAAAAGATATTGGATTTAGTATAGATATTGAAAATGTTTTCAATCATTTCATAAGTAATTCATTGTATAATTCTCCATTTATTGCTATTCGTGAAGCAATCCAGAATGCTTTAGACACTTGTAGATATAAGAAATCTTTCAATATTGACTTTAATCCTATCATCACTGTAACTTTAGAAAAAAACAAACTAATCATAGAAGATAATGGTATTGGGATGGATGAATTCATTATTAAGGAATTCTTTGGCAAATTAGGAAATTCATATTATAAAATTCCAAATTTAAAAACACAATTTGAATCTATTGCAGATTTTGGGATTGGAATTTTCTCATTTTTCCTCATCTGCGAATATTTCGAGGTAGAAACGAATATGAAGGATAAAATTTCAATCAAATTTAAAGCAAGTAAAGATCCAAACCTTAACTTCTATTTTTACAAGGATTTTTACAAAAAAGATGAAGGAACAAAAATTATTTTTTACCTAGATGAGAAAGTAAAAGAAGAATTCTCTTTTCAAAATCTAATTAAAAATTTAAAAAGTTTTGTAAAAGATATTGAATTCCCAATTGAAATTATTTCAGATAATAAATTTGAGATAATAGGAAAAGCTAACTATGATTTTCAACATCAAGAGGAACTTGAAAAAATTTTAAAAGCTCCATATTTTGATAAGAAACATTTATTAAAATTGATTGTGGAAAAAATAGAAAATGAAAATTTTCGAGGTATCATAGGACTTTGGATACCAATTAATAAATCAGGAGATTTAGAAACAAAAGGATCCTATAGATGGCTAAAATCTAAATATCTAAGAATTGAGTTTTCACATAAAGGAATTTACATAAATGATTATCAATTTGAATCTATATTGGAACTCAGAATGGGTAGAATTAACATTCTAAATAAAACAAAATTAGATTTAAGTAGAGGAAGTTTCATTGATAAGAATTTAATTCGACTTGTTTTAAGAGAATTTGAAATTAATTTGATAAAGAAAGTTATAGAAAAATGGAAAAATGCTAATATAGAAAATAAATTTTTGAACTATAATCTATTTTGTAGGGACTTAATTAAACACAGTGAATTAAAATCAATAAAAAATGATCTTGATATTATTAATCTCATTGGAGAATTAGTATATTTTAAGGTATATTTGAATGGAGCGTTAAAATATATTAATTCTAAGGTTTTTCTATCAAATCATAAAAGATTTATAATTTTACCAGTCAAAAAGATTTTTGAACAGATTGAAAATTTAAAGATAGTTAGACAAATTTATAACGAAAATGATATCCCTATTGTGTTTACAGACTATTTCATGTCGTATTATCATTTTTTTCTTATTTCTTATGAAAATGTAGACTTAGAGCTTTCTACCAAACCATTTTTTCCTTATTTAATAGTAAATATTGGGGATACGACTTTAAAGAGAAAACAGGTTTCAAAATTTGATGTTATCAGATTTAAAACTAATTGGATATATGCAAGATTTGTTTATAAATATGAATTCTTAAATGAAAATCATCCTCTAATTAAATATTGCATTAAAAACATGCGATCAATTAATGAGAATAATATTTTGAGAGATTTATTTGAACATTTTTTTGAGAACCTTAGTGATTATAGATGGAGTTCACTTGCAAATCTTAATAGAGTTTTAAAGAAGATAAATGAAATACTAAATACCAATTTTCAATTAAGTGATAATGATTTGCCTATGTGGGTTTTAAAAGATCATATTTCTGGCAATTTAGATTAATGAATGAAAAATAATTATCCTCAATTTTTATTAAATTCTTTTTTGAACCGAAATAATGAATTAAAGGTTATTATATGTGACAAGAAATAAATTTATACAGTAATATTGTTATTATTCGCTCGTTTTTTCACTAAACTAGCTCGAGACATTGGGCTTCAATCATTTGTTGGTCCTTCCAGCGCCTTTTAACCCGATTTACCTTCAATAAATGCTGAAACTTCTCTCCTTAACAGTAAAAACAAAAGATCAAAAAAAGATAATGAATAGTATAATGGAAGATGAATTGTTCGAATTCAGGGTATATCATATCACACCTCGTATTTTCTTCTCTGAAACAAAATAAATGACAACACTACGAGAACAAGACTTACTCCTAAAAGAGAAAAGAAATCAAAACCAAATACTGATTTTCCTTTAGTAATTATTCCCGT
>SDBS01006892.1_pt1 | contig 11049 bp, 14 predicted proteins | sample 2277091 | NCBI WGS metagenome assembly SDBS01 (sample SAMN10404972, study PRJNA504765) | marine sediment metagenome | isolation source: marine sediment core GS10_PC15, 163 cmbsf | place: Arctic Ocean: Southern Knipovich Ridge | collected 2010 | reverse complement strand
TGCGACATCCGGGTATGGTGATTCATCCACCGATGTTGTACTTAGGATTCGTATCCTTTGTCATCCCGTTTGCTTTCGCCATCGCCGCAATGGTCACCCGGAGGACGGATGACCGCTGGATCCGGATCACACGCCGCTGGACCTTGGTCGCCTGGCTGTTCCTCTCGCTAGGGTTGATTCTGGGCGGTCGTTGGGCATACGATGTGCTTGGATGGGGCGGCTATTGGGGCTGGGACCCCGTGGAAATTGCCGCATTCATGCCCTGGCTTACGGGTACGGCGTTCCTTCACTCCGTCATGGTGCAGGAGAAGAAAGGGATGCTCAAACGCTGGAACATGATCCTCATCATCCTGACGTACAGCCTCGTCATCTTCGGGACGTTCCTCACCAGATCGGGCGTGCTTTCCTCCGTCCACGCATTCGCGCAATCCGCAATCGGTCCGGCTTTCTTCATATTTATCGGAGTGACCTTTGTCGGCTCCTTAGCGCTGCTCATCAGCCGCTGGGATTCCTTGAAGAGCGAGAATCAGCTCGGGTCGATGTTCTCCCGCGAGGCTTTGTTCTTGCTGAATAACCTTCTCTTTATAAGCATTTTGGTCGTGTGTTTCTGGGGGGTCATCTTCCCGCTGATCTCAGAATTAGCCACCGGTCAGAAGGTGACCGTCGGACCCCTCTTCTATGAGAGAGCCACCGCTCCTCTCTGGTTAGGGCTGTTGATTCTGATGGGAGTCGCACCGCTGTCCGCGTACGGTCGCAGTTCGTGGAAGATGTTGGGCGCATCGATGTGGAAGCCGATGATTGCCTCCCTCATCGTGCCCATTTTCCTGTATTTCCAGGGAATGGAGATAATTGGCGCACTTTTTGGCTATTGGATTGCTTCCTTTGTACTATTCGTGACGATCTATGAATTCTGGCGCGGGGCGATGGCGAGACGCCGCCGGCATGGGGAAAATCTCCCCACGGCGCTGGCCCACCTGGCCGGGAGAAACCGACGACGTTACGGGGGTTACATCATTCACCTCGGCGTTGTGCTCATGGCGTTTGGCATCATTGGGATCGAGATTTTTCAGAGTGAAACCCAGGCCACACTGGCACAGGGAGAGCAGCTCACCCTGGACCGTTACGTGATGACGTATGATTCTCTCTCGCAGTTTGATACACCGGATGGGCGTAATGTCGCCCGCGCTGTCGTTACGGTGTATGAGGACGGTGAATTTGTTGGCAAGCTTTACCCCCGCCGGGATTTTTATTACGCTGCACAGCAGCCGATGACAATCCCCGGCGTTCGGTCGACGCTTGAAGATGATTTCTACGTGCTGCTCGTAGGATGGGAGCCGATTGCGCAAGCAGGGGCGACGTTCAAGGTGTATCACAACCCGCTTGTCAACTTTGTATGGCTGGGCGGGATTGTGTTCATCATAGGGACACTGGTTGCTGCGTGGCCCGATCAAGAGCGAGATTCACTCAGGTCCCGCACAAGTGTGCGGTCTTCTTATGCTCAGGCGTAAGGTTGCTCAGGCGTGAGAAAGGAATTCGGATGAAGCGTGGGGTTCAGAACTATCTGACAATTTTCATCGCGATCGTCCTGCTCCTCACCGTGGGTGTTGGGATGGTGGATGCTCAGACGCGTGAGCCCACGGATGATGAGGTGAATGCCATTGCGCGTGAACTCTACTGCCCGGTTTGTGAGAACGTTCCTCTGGATGTTTGTCCAACACTGGCCTGTCAGCAGTGGCGGGCGACCATCAAGGAAAAGCTCACCGTTGGATGGAACGAGGATCAGATAAAACAATATTTCGTGGATCAGTATGGCGCCAGGGTGTTGGCGACTCCACCTGCAGAGGGATTCAGCGTATTGGTCTATATCTTGCCGCCACTGGCATTCGCCGCCGGTGTTTTCATCCTCTATCGTGCATTTAAGACCTGGCGCCGGGATGCAGATGAGTTTGTCCCAGCTCCGATGCCTGATGATGATCCCTATGTCGCTCAACTGGAAGAAGAGCTGCGGCGACGAGATTCCTGAGAGGCTGATATGGACGAGCAAGTAGAAGCGCAGGATGGAGAACAACTGACCCCGGATTCTCCGGAGGAGGGGAAGGGCTCCGCGCGTAAGTGGGGCGTGATTCTCGCATGGGTTTTCGTGCTCGGGTTGCTGCTGGTCCTCGGCATCGGTTTGATCCGCACCCAGGAGGGACCGATCGGTGTGGGGGATAGAGTCCCCGATCTCGCCTTGACCACCTTTGATGGCGAACTTATCTCATTTGAGGATCTCGCCGGTGAGGTCGTTGTGATCAATTTCTGGGCTTCGTGGTGCAAGCCCTGCGAGCAGGAAGCTGCCGAGTTAGAGCGAGCATATCAAATGTATAAGGACAAAGGGGTGGTGTTCCTGGGTGTGGACTACGTAGATACGGAGACGGAGGCACGACAGTATCTTGAGAAGTTCGGGATTACGTACCCGAACGGTCCTGATCTTGGGACGCGAATATCCCAGGCATTCCGTATACGAGGCGTGCCTGAGACCTACATCATTGGTCCGGATGGCAGACTGGCGGCTGTTAAAATTGGTCCGTACACCTCCCTGGAAGAGATTCAGCGTCAGATCGACGGCGTCCTTACAAGTGAATGAGGATTAATAATCTCTTATTAAAAATGGGTGTAGTTAGTTCCCAGCTGGTTACCTTGATTCATCCTGACTGACCGAATATCAATTGCTGGACGAAGGATAGGGTGCATGGACATCGGATCATTTATTGTTGGACTGGCGATTGCGATTGTGGCATTTGCGTTTGTCGCCAAACCGCTCTTTACGCATGAGGGTGTGCGCGTAACCCAGGAAGATCGCCGCCTCTCCCAACTTCAAGCCAATCGTGAACGACTATTGCGCAGTCTCCAGGAACTGGAGATGGATTTTGTCATGGGAAAGATTACGCAGGATGATTATCAGGAACAGCGCGCCCAATACGTCGCGGAAGGCGCTTCAACCCTGCGCGAGATCGACGAAATCACCGGTTCTTCTGAAGAATTGAGCCGGGATCGAGACCTCGATGCGGAAATCGAAGCTGCTGTCGAGCAACTGCGCACCAAAGATGCAGGTGATCGCGCACAATTTTGCCCGACTTGCGGAAATGCGGTCCTGAGTGAGGATCAATTCTGTACGAGCTGCGGAGAATCATTGTCTGTGGAAGGCTCTGAAGCATGAGAAAATCTCTCGCAGTCGTGGGACTCACCTTCCTATTCCTGTCAGCCTGTAATCTGGCTGGTGATGTCACCCCCCCGCCTGGATTGGCGACTCAACAAGCATATATTCCCGAACCAACGACACCGCCCTCGACTTCAATTCCGGCAGATGAGCTTGTATCCATTGCGGTTATTTCTCCGCCTGAACAAGCGCCCGATCTGATGAACGGCGGATTGATCTATGCAGAGAAATGTGCGCCTTGTCATGGGGATACGGGGATGGGGGATGGATCGTTGTCGGGTAACCTGGAAATCACTCCTGCACAACTCGGAGCTACGGACATCGCTCGAATCGCGGTGCCCGCTGAATGGTATGAAATTGTCACGGAAGGGCGCATGAACCGTTTCATGCCTCCTTTTTCGAGCTTGAGCGATTCCGAGCGATGGGATGTGGTGGGCTATGCCCTCTCATTGAGCACGCCCCAATCCGAACTCAACCGCGGTGAGGAGCGCTACGCAGAACTCTGCGCGGATTGTCACGGCACAGAGGGTGAGAAGGTACAGGGTGGCGCGGCCCTCTCAGATCCAGCATTCATGGCGTCGCGTTCGCTTGAAGATATGGCAGAGGTTATCGCAAGTGGAGGCGAAACGATGCCCGCCTTTCAAGGCGTGATCGACGAAGAGGATCCGTGGGCCATAGGCGCTTACGTCCGATTTATTGCATCCGAAGGTGAACTCACCGAACTGATCGATGAAGCTGACCAGCAGGGTGAAATTCTCGGGAAGATTATGGGTACGACGATCACAGGGACAACAGAAATGATGCCCCCAGAGAATCTCGAGGTGACTCTGGTTGCATTTGATGGGGACCAACCTGTGCTTACCGAGACTACAGCGACTGATGGAGCCGGTGACTTCGAATTTACTGATCTAGAGATCGTTCCCGGTCGGATTTTTGGCGCCTTCATCGAGCATGAGGGGGTGCGCTACTACTCTACGGCGGCACATTTCTTCGAGGATGCTTCGATTTTGGAACTCCCCATCGTCGTTTTTGAATCGACATCAAACCGAGATTACCTGGAGCTAGAACGAGTTCATCTGGTGTTCGATTATGCGGTCGAGGATCTCGTCAATATATCCGAACTTTGGCTGATCTCAAACACGGGGGATACAACTATAGTTAGCGAGATGGGATCGGGGATCCTGGAGATCCCACTCCCTGAGGGTTACCAGGATCTTCGTCTGACCGATGCGACCAGCTTTACGGCGCTGAGCATTACAGATGGCAGCGTTATACTTCAAGATCCCATTCTTCCAGGAGAAACGTTAGACTTGGTGTTTAGCTTTACACTGCCCTATGAGCGGAGCCGAGAATTTCAACAACCCATGACAGTCCCGGTCGGTGCCATCGTTGTCCTGACGGCTGAGGATGCACCGGAGATACGGGGCGAGGGCGTTGAGGATCAGGGTGTGCGTGATATGGGTGGTGTGCAGTTCCGCATGTATGCAATCGAGCCGCCCGCCGCGGAGGAGGCGCTCGTCTTCGATCTTTCAGGTCGTCATCCCGCCTCGGCCTCGTTGATGGATTCAACGAACCTGGTGATCAGCATCGGCGTACTGGGTCTGGCACTGGTCCTGGTGGGTATCGGCTGGCGATATGTCGGATCGAGGTCGCCAGAGAACGGTGAGGAACCTGTCACCGAGCAGGAGGTGCGCCGAGATAAGGGGACCCTTCTCCATGCCATCGCTGCGCTTGACGATGCCTTTGATTCCGGCGATATCTCCGAAAAGGAATATCAGGATCGCCGCGCAGCTTTGAAGCGGGAGTTGGCCGAACTCATGAAGAGTGAGAATGATTGAAGTTCGAAATTTAGTTAAGACCTTCGGTGCAACTCCGGTGTTGCGTGGGATGGACTTCCACGTCGAGCAAGGTGAATTTGTGGCATTGTTGGGACCCAATGGTGCTGGCAAGACCACCTTTCTACGCATTCTTGCCACGTTATCGAAAGCCAGCATGGGAAGCGTGCAGGTAGCAGGGTTTACGCTCCCCAAGCAGGCACAGGCCGTACGTCGTAGACTCGGTGTTGTCTCTCATCAACCGCTCCTCTATGGGGATCTGACCGCCGAGGAGAATTTACGTTTCTACGCTCGCATGTATTCAGTAAGGTTTATGGATCGAAGGATTGATGAGATCCTGGAGCTCGTGGGATTACGTTACCGTCGCCGGGACCTCGTGCGCCAGTTCTCCCGCGGTATGCAGCAGCGATTGGCTATCGGTCGCTCGATCCTGCATCATCCCTCGATACTCCTGTTCGATGAACCGCATACGGGTTTGGACCAGGAGGCTGCGGAAATGCTGGATGGATTGCTCCAGCGAGTGGCCGCTGAAGGCCGCACTGTTGTGATGACCTCGCATGACATCACAAGGGCGGCGCATCTTGCCACGCGGGTGGATATTCTTTCCAAAGGCCGAATCTCGCGTTCTATCAACAGCGGCGAGATTGAGGTGGGTGATCTTCCGTCGATCTACAGGGAAGCGACCTATGCCTGAACTCAGCACATCCAGTGATGCCATGGCATCGGAGCCTGGCGTGCAAAACCTTGGACGACTTAATGGTTATCTACGGGCCGTCGGAGCGGTCATTTGGAAGGATCTCTCCGCAGAGCTGCGCAGTCGGGAGATGCTCAGCGCCATGCTTGTGTTCGCGCTGCTCGTTCTCCTCATCTTTAACTTTGCGCTGGAGTTGAATGTGCGCACCCGTGAAACGTTGACATCTGGGATACTTTGGGTGACGTTCGCATTTGCGGGGACTCTGGGTTTGAACCGGTCTATGGCAATTGAGAAGGACCGCGGCTGCCTGGACGGACTTCTGCTCGCACCCGTGGATCGCAGCGCCATTTACTTTGGCAAAATGCTGGGAAACCTGGTCTTCATGCTCATCGTGGCGGTCATTGTGCTGCCGGTGTTCAGCGTGCTGTATAACGTAAACCTCTTCGACCCCGGCTTGATCTTGGTCATCCTGCTGGGTTCTTTCGGCTACGTTGTCGTGGGCACACTGCTGGCCTCAATGGCGGTGCAGACCAGAACGAGGGATCTTCTTCTGCCGATCCTGCTCTTTCCCGTTGTCCTGCCCGTGTTGATCCCGGCGGTGAAGGCGAGCAGCGGTTTTTTACTGGGCGTTGAAATAGAAGAGATCATGCCATGGCTTAACCTGTTGATTGCATATGATGTGATTTTTCTCGCTGTCTCGTTTATGGTGTTTGATTTTGTGGTAGAAGAATAGGGATAAGGGATCGGCTTTTTCCCAATCCCGGTTCTCTAATCCTCAAGCCCGTTATTGAAAGAAGGAGAATATGGAAAAAACGCCAAAAGCTTTAAAAATCCTAAGTTGGGTTACCGCTGTTTTATTCGTTATCGCAATGTACCTGACGCTGGTGTATGCACCTCGCGAGGCTGTCATGGGCGATGTACAGCGTGTTTTCTACTTCCATGTGGCAGCCGGGTGGGTGGGCGCGCTGGCATTCCTCGTCGCTTTTATGGCGGGCATTGTGTATCTGGTGAAAAAAGACTTTCGCTGGGACGACCTGGCTCTGTCCTCGGTCGAAATCGGCATCGTATTTACATTCATCAATATCGTCACGGGCGCGATCTGGGCGCGACCGATCTGGAACACGTGGTGGACATGGGATCCGAGATTGGTCACGGCAACAATTATGCTGTTGGCTTATCTGGCTTACATTCTGCTGCGTCAGGGGATCGAGGATCCCGATCGTCGGGCTCGATTTGGGGCTGTCTATTCCATCATCGCATTTCTGAGTGTCCCCCTGACATTTCTGTCCATCCGCCTTTTTCGCACGATCCATCCGGTGGTGATCGGTAGTGGAGACCCAACGGCGACGGGCGCATTCGATATGACCCCGGAGATGCGGACGGCGTTCTTCTTCAGTTTGCTAACCTTTACATTTGTGTACATCACCTTGGTGTGGTACCGGGTGCGTCTGGAGCAATTTTCAAAGAAAGTCGCCGCGATGAAGATGAAGGCACTTGCAAAGTAGCCGACGATACGAATCGATTCTTATATTAAAACTATGGAGTATATAGACATGTTCATTCAGGAAGCTCCCGCAGATACGTTTGGGTACATGTTTTTTGGTTATGTCGTGATCTTGGTCACGATGGCGCTCTATATCGTGAGTCTTCGAGTTCGATCGCAAAACTTGCAGAAGGATCTGGATCTGCTCACGGAAATTGAAGAAGAGCGTTAAGTGGACCGCACATAACCCGGAGAATCTAGTGTGATCACTGGGGCGTTCTAATTAAACCACGCGTTGTGTATTCGAGATTATCTCGGATTGATCCGTCAACGTTAAAAAAATTCTCGCCTCTCCCTCCCCCTAAGACCGAATCTTCTCAAGCAGGGGAGAGAGGCGAGAATCTGTTTAAGGCGGGTGAAATCTTATCAACCCTTTGAGGTTGGGGCGGTCTCAGTGTGAGTGAGCGTTCGTCTCCTGAGAAGTGATCGAACTCCAACAATTGTGAGCAATATGCCTGTAGCCACGAGTTGACCCTGAAGCACGAGCACCCAATTCTCTCCTTCGATGCTGTGGGAAGGGCCCGCCCAAATGGATGTCGTGAGGACAAAAAGACCGGTCACGACGGCAGTTAAGCCCACAGTGGCGGCTTGAGTTTCCTCATCGCCGGGCTTTGTAAAATCGACCCGATCGCGCAGCCCCGGAATCTTAAGCAGCAGAAAGAACAAGAGGGTGAGGGCGTTGATAAAAAATTTCATATTTGCTGGTGTGGCGCTGCCTCGCAGCGTCATCGACGCATAGTATTGAATTGCTCCGAGAACACTGCCGATCACCAGTACGATAAGGGCATTCCGGTAAGCAGTGGCGCGCCCGCGAATGAGCACGATCGTCGCCCACACGCCCGCGATTCCAACAATGATCGTGGTGATCATCAAAGACTGATAAAGCCACTGATATTCAAGAAGCGTCCACATGGGAGGGAACTGTTTTGTTAAAAAGGCAGCACAAACTGTTCCTATTCCCCCCAGTATATTCATAGCGGCGGTCAACCCCATAAATATTATGGCGATGATGCGCAGGGTTCTTCCTGTTTTATCATTCATATCCAATTCACCACCATGAATCTGATCGTGGGATTATTCCTTACTCTGTAAACCTGTCCACAAACCATCCATCTCCCTACGTCTATCATCCCTCATGGTGGGAGATGTCCGATACGTACCCATTTATCCGCGCCACGCGCCGATGAGCAGCAGCAGCCAGGCGAGCACAAAAGCAACGCCTCCGATTGGCGTGATAGCATCCAGCCAGCTCACCCCGGTCAGGGCCAGCGCATACAAGCTCACCGAGAATAACAGGATCCCTGCCGTGAATAACCATCCGGACGCGGTAAAAGACTTAATGCTTCCTGGCCAAGTTGTAATTGCCCAGGCGAGGGCGAAGAGCGCAAACGCGTGGTACATCTGGTATCGCACCGCAGTCTCGAAAATCTTAAAAGATTCGGAGGGGAGCGTAAGGGTATGCGCGCCGAAAGCCCCTGCTGCCACACCAAGCCCCGCGAAGAGGGAACCGAGGACGAAGAAAGTCTTACTCATTGATCTTTACCTCAAGGTTGACGCTCACGGTGCGATAATAATGCAGGCTGGCGATGATCAGACCACCTCCGATGCCGATGTACATCGGTGCGAGAAGCGTTTTCGGAATAGACGAGTGACGCAGGAGGATCCCCATCGTGATCATCACTGCGATCAGAGGGTAGCTGGTCTACTCCTGGAAGGCGAAAACCCAGGTTTTATCGGGGAGCCTTTGGATGCGCTGGATATTCTTCTTCGCTAATAGGGAGAATCCCAAAAAGCCTATCACGAGGGCGAGGAGCAAGCCGATGCCAATCAGGATGGGCATAGTTGAATTGATCAGAGGCGGCAGCCAGGCAAAGGCAGTGAGATTGAGGAAAAGACCTATCGAACTCCAGGCCAATCCGGCGATGAGAATAAGCCAGATCTTGGGGAGCGCGGGGATGTACCACTTGACCGGGTTCGTCATGCCAACCCAAGGCCCAGGGTGAATGATAGGGTCATAAGCAAGAGCAGCCATGGCAGCAGCATAAAGATCCTCTCGGCCGAGAGCAAGGGTTTGCCGGATTTTAGAAAAGCGAGCATGAGTCCACCGATCCCGATGAACGCGCCTCCCAGGCTTATAAAGAGGAAGCTCGGTGGCGTTGTTCCTGCCAGCGAGAGCGCGATGGGGAGCAAAAAGATGACCAATCCCGAGATGCCATGAACAATGGACAGCACGATCGTGGCTGCTCGTGGCGGCGCCATGGTTCTCGTGAAAATGATGGCGAGGAAACCGATTACGACAAACACTAAATATGTGGCGGATAACTTCGGCACGTATTCCGTTATCAAGCCTAGCGAAAATCCCAGGGGAATGATGGCTGCGACGATGACGACGAGCTGACTCTCAAGAATGTCAAAGCCATAGATGATCATCAGCAGGGAAGCAACAATCAATACACCAAAAGAGGCAGTGTATGCCCAGATTGAAATAGAATTCAGGCCCTCGATACCGACCACAATCTCGTATGCGGCCAATAGCGCGGTGAGAAGAAGGATTATTCTGTCGAGAGGCGTGATTTTCCTCAGGCCAACACTCCGATTACGACCATCATCATCGAGCCGAGTATGAAGACGGAGGCATATTTGAATAGGGCCAAGTTTGACTTGAGAGAAGGCTTCAACAAACTGCTGATCGCAAGCATGAGCAAACCGGTGCTCAATACGATGAGTAATCGTAGGTAGCCCCAGTTCATGCCGATGCCAACCATGGCGATAGCCATGAAGATAGCAGAAGCTATGCTTGAACTGGCAATGAGGAAACGCGTGGTCCTATCCCCATATGCGGCAGGAAAAGTGGGGATGCCGGCACGAGCGTAATCATCCCGGTACCTCATACTGAACGTCATGATGTGAGTCGGGATCCAGAGGAGGACAGAGAGCGCCAGGAAAATACCCACCCAATCGATACTCCCCAGTCCAAGGACACGCCCTGCGAGGATTGGCATCCCGCCAGCTATTCCACCCCATACGATGGACCAGGGGGTCCTCCGTTTTAACCAGACGGTGTAGACGATGACGTCGGTGAACCAGCCGGCAAAGACGATCACGCTATAAAGCGGATCGAGGGCGAGCGCCCATCCAATGCCCAGGAGGCTCAACCCTGCGCCCAGCGCCGTTGCTTCCCTGACGCTCACTCTCCCGCTCGGAAGAGGGCGGTTGCAGGTTCGGGTCATGAGACCGTCGATGTCCCGGTCGTACACCATGTTGAGAACGGTGCTCCCGCTTATCGCCAGGAATAAACTTCCCATCACACCGAGTAGGCTCGTCCAGGTAATGATGGGACAGCGCGCGCTGATATATCCCGCAAACCCAGTGAGCAACAGGAGCCCCGTCTGTAAGCTCTTCACGAGCGGCCAGTATAATCGACCTTTTTGTCTTAATATCAAACCGATAGACATGAACGAATAACACCCTCTCCTAGGATCCAATTGGATCGCGTATGCAGCGGAAGCCTACGCTGGGGCTGTTGTATTCCGGTGCCGCATTGTTCCGCGTCCAAATGCGAAGGTTGTAAGCGTAATTGGCTTTGCTACCGCCGCGCATGTAGCGGTAATGCTGCCCTTCGTACACGTCGCTCGTCCATTGCCAGACATTTCCTGCCATGTCGTAGAGACCATATGGGCTGGGCGAGTCAACGGTTTCAAATCCGTCGTAGGTGCTGCCATTATAAAGTCCGACAGGCGTTGTATCCCCTGCCTTCCCAAATGTCTTCTCAAAGACA
>SDBS01006891.1_pt1 | contig 11053 bp, 11 predicted proteins | sample 2277091 | NCBI WGS metagenome assembly SDBS01 (sample SAMN10404972, study PRJNA504765) | marine sediment metagenome | isolation source: marine sediment core GS10_PC15, 163 cmbsf | place: Arctic Ocean: Southern Knipovich Ridge | collected 2010 | reverse complement strand
CCCCTTCATGCCGGACTTCGACACTTCGTAGCCGCGACACCCCACCAATGAATGCCTGTTTCCGCCTTGCCAAAATCCTGTCAATACTTTAAATCCTGTCCGAAATCAACCTGAGTAGTTACCCTCCTTTTTTATTGCAGTCATTTCTCTATATGTTAAACAGAGCCAGCGGATTGATCTTTTTCCCCTCCGCTGATCCAAAGCGCATCCATATCGCTAACATGAATACGAGATGGATTATATACATCCCATTAAAGGAGCCAAAAAAATTCATTATTTTTTCGGAAACATTAACTGGAACTGCAGACGAAGAGTCCAGTCCGGGCCGATGTCTGGCTTAACTACGTTAATGTAAAAATGGGCCGATATGTTCACCGGTTGTTTACCAAAACGGTGGACCTTACCCACTCCAATGCCTAATGGAACAGTCCACTCCTGACCCTCAGCGGCTTCCCAGTTAGCAGTGATAATCGGGGCCGATGCCAGATACCATCCATCGGACAGGTTGTAGTTGACAAAAGGCTGAAAGAGGAACTGATTGACCTTTTGTTTTTCAGAATCACCTCCAAGGGACCAGACGTTGTTGATCAGGCCACCGACCACCCATTTGCCCGGCTGAACCAGTGCTACGAATGAAGGACCGAGGCCCCATCGCCCGGCACCCAAAGCATCGTCGGTAGATGTAGGGATCAGCAGCGCCGGGCCAATCCCCCAGGTTATGCTGGCGGCTTTGGCTGGAGACAACCAGGCTGTAAGCGTTGTGTCCCCCAAACCGAAGGTGCTGCCATCCTCTTGAGTGATATCCGGTTGACTGATCACTGGAAGAATCGTACGGGTGATTACGTTCCACTTTTTTCCCACAAACGGATAGATGGGCTGGATGTTCAGCACGTCCTGTGTCCGGTTGTATGATCCCAGCCCGAAGTTAGTGTTGTTCTGGAAAGGCAGGCTGATCAAGCTAGCCAAAGGATTCTGAGCCGCTTTGGCAAGAGCCCCTTCATCCTGCGCAATTGCTAAATTTGATATCACGAATACTATCGCAACAAAGATGCTAAGTCGCTGAATCACAACATATCTTTTCTGACACATTTTTTCCTCTTTCGAAAAATATTTCTAACAAAAATGCCTTTAATGAACCCTGAAAGAAGCTCTGACTTTTTTTTATTTTTTTGTTGGGGGCGATATATTGGTGTTGTACCGTTTGTTGATATCGGCGTAGATCTCTTCGACCACCTCTGGAAAGGGTACTCCCCCTTCAATGATATAATCTGAAAACCCGATTCTTTGGCTCAGATCGGGCGGCAGCGCTTTTTGAGTAGGGGGCTGCGGCCAAATATCTTCATCAATGGCGGCCATCCGGACCCTGATTTCATCCTTGGCAACGTTGAAGACCATATAGTCCGTGGCAAGAGCAAGTGGTCCAGTATACGTTTTTCGAATATCAGCCTGCACGACTGGTGCGGTATCAAAATCGTTGAAGAAGTGATACGCCACCGCCATCCGCGGCTGGATCAGAGACATCACTTTGCCAAACTGGGCCGGCGAGGTGTGCACTTGCGTTCCGACATTGAGTGCGGTTGCAGGCGGGAATTTCTGTTTCTGGATAAGGATTTCAGGCGATGCGAAACATTCATGAATTGCGATGTCAGCACCTTTTGTGTAATCCATCCACCATTTGTTGGGATAGGTATCGCTGCTGTAGGCAAATGTGAGGCCGTTCCATTCAAGGATAAAGCTGACCGGACCATCCAGGGCGTGAATAGCAGGGATCGTACGAATCACTACACCGTTTTCCTCGTATATTACCTCATTCACAGCCTTGTAATCGAACTCATGGACTTCAATCTCCAAACCTCGAATGTCCACATTACCCAGGCGGCTCCCTTTGTCCCAAGTCAGCATCTTTTGCATGTGATCCAGGGCATAGGCGGTTCCATATTCGGGCGCATGGCCTTTAGGTCCCCAAACTTTGAGAGGATTAATGCGGTTACCGACAACGCCGCCGACCCAAAGCGCATCCATATCGCCAAAATGATCGGCGTGCAGATGGCCGAGAAAAACCTTGTCGAGATAGTCGTAAGGAATTTTAAGGGCGCTGAGGCGTTCCGCTGAGCCAGTGCCGATGTCGAAGATGAATTTGTCACCATTTCCCAGCTCTACCAACCAACACGCTGCGGCCTGCTTGGGTCGGGCATTCGGCATTCCTGTACCGCAGGCAGTAACCCGCATTTCATCAGGAGCCAGGTCCTCTGTGCCCGGATAATACACGTCTCTCTCAGAAAGCGCCTTAACCGGCGACGGCCCCTCTTGTGAAGGGGTTGTTGCCACACAGGTGAAGATGAATACGGCAAAAGCTATACCAAGCGCAAAAGTAGCAAAGTACGAGAGTTTCTTCTTTGTCATTTTCCCCTCCTATTTATTTGGAATAAATTATTTCAATGACATATTCTCTTGTCAATTGGACTTTAGTCCAATATGGGAAAGTGATTGATAGTTGAGCTGAGGAATCTCAAATACTCCTGGCCGGACTCGAACCGGCGACTAACAAAAATGACTTGCATATTTTAAAACTAACTTAGAAAATTGACCTAATCAGGGGGCAGGTCAGTCATCCGTTACCTTTAGTATGCACTGCAATTTATAATGAAGTTTGGATTTTGTCAAGAAAATCATTATTCATATACTTGTTTCAGGTTCTCGATGTTCTTTCGCATGGCAGTGAGAAAGTCACCTTGATCTGGGACGTTTCCGCAGGGATCGAAGACCAGGCTGTTCATGCCCACAGCCATAAGCTTTTCCACTGACTCAGGTATGGGATCTCCTTCCCAGACCATCCATCGAGCAGGGTGTTTGCTGCGTAGAATCTGCAGCTCATCCATCTGCTCTTTGGATGGCATCATGTCCGGTTCCCAGTGCACGCTCTGGATGTTGAGGCCGTAGCGGTGGGCCCAGTAGGTGTAGACTGGATGGGAAACGATAAGCGGCAGCGAGGGATTCTGTGCAGCCAAGGATTTCATCTCGCGGTCCAGGGCCATCAGATCTTTTTCCAGTGCCAGGAAATTCTCCATGAAAGCATCTTTGTGTTCGGGGAGCTTCCGGCTCAGCGTGTCGGCCATGGCCCTGGCGTGTTTGGCGGCCTGGCTGAAATCTAGCCATGTCGTAAACGCCAGGCTCTCGTGGGCGTGATCGCCCTCGGGGCCGTGGCTGTGGGTTGTGACCTCTCCCGAGTCGAGATAGCTCGCTACGAACCTGGCAGACGTGTTTGAGGTTTTTGATCGAGCCAGTGAGGCTTTGCTTACCCAATTGGCATAGCCCGCGCCGTTGAGCAGGATGAGGTCGGCGGTCTGATATTCGGTGATAGTTTTGGTATCGGGTCGCCAGTAGGCCGGATCCACATCGGAGGGAGCCGGGAAGACTACGGTCACATGTTCGCCCCCGATCCGTTCGGCGAAATACTGAAGCGGATAGTTCACCACATAGACCGTGAATTCTTCTGAAGGGAAAGTCTCCGCTCTTGCAGGCAGCGAGGCGGAAAGGTATAGTGCTGCGCAGAGAAAAATATGGGCGTTGCTTAAATTGCTGCTTATGGTAGATCGCTTGTCAGATCGCATGAGAGACCCTCCTGCTCCCAATGAATACCAATTTAGCTACGAACGTGGCTATATCTTACCGGATGAAAAGCATGCGCACAAGGTCATTGGCTGCCTGATCGACCAGGAAAACCAGAGCAGCACAAAAAATACCGCTCATTCCGGCGATGATGAGGATCTCGGAGGACAGCACGCGGGCGATGGTCATGCGGCGGCATCCCAGCCGGAAGATGGTCTGAATCTCCCGCTGCCTGAGCCTCAGCGATAGTGCAAATACCAGGATCATGGCCAGGATCGTTGCCAGTGCGACCACGGATATCACGGCATCAAGTACGTTCTTGATGCGGAATATGTTCTGGAGCAGCCCATCGATCACTTCCACCGGATGCACGATCTGATGCATCTCCTCCTCTCCAAGATACCGGCCCCTCAGGATCGTCCCGGATTTTTCGTCAAATGGCACGGCGATCACTGCGGTCAGGGGATAGATGGTCGTGTCGCCGTGGAAGTGGAAGGAGCCGATGTTGTCTTCTGTGATCTCGGTGAAGTGCAGGAGTTTGGCATTGGCCGTCACATTGGATTCCGAGCGGTTGAGGATCACCGTCGTGTCCTCTGTCCGTGTCACATCTTCATGGCCGTGTCCCAGGCCCTGGATCACCCAAGTGGTCTTGACATCAACAAACACGGCGAGATCGTCCGAGGTGTGGGTCTTTTCCAGTATGCCTACGATCTTCATCTTAAGCGGGTAAATCCCGGCCAGGTCGAAAAGCGTCTCGGGGGAGGAGACCAGGCTGTCTCCCGGGCCCAGGTCGAGTTCCTCCGCCGCCCGGGCCCCCAGCACGCAGTCCCCCAGGGTCGTCAGGTTGTCTCCCTTGTCCAACTTAAAGCCGCGGAATTCGAAATAGTCGAGTGTGGTGCCCACGATGGGAAATCCGCGGGCCTTGAAGCGGATGTTGAGCGGGATAGAAACCGCCAGGTCATAGTCCCAGATGCGCTCTGAGGCAGCCATGGTGATGAGCTCCGGGACCTCGTCGCCGAAATAGAGCGTGCTCATCATGAGATCGAGGGCACTACCCTTGGTGCCCACCACCAGCGGAGTGGATTCGGCACGCGAAAGAAGCTGCCGCTCGCTTTCGTCCAGGAGGAGCTGCAGGGCGAGGGGCAGGAACACGATCAGGGTGACACACGCCACGAGGGTTATGGTCTTGATCTTGTTGTAGGTGATGTACTTCCAGGCGATGTAGAGGCTGTCCTTCATGACACGCCTCCCTTCCGGAAATCCTGGAAATCCACCACCCGGTCGAATCGCTTGAGCAGCTCGTGGTCATGGGTCACGGCCAGCAGCGTGGCCTCGTGGTCGTCGACGCTGCGGAAGAGCAAATCCAGTATGCGGACCTTGTTGTCCGGGTCCAGGTTGCCCGTGGCCTCGTCCGAGAGGATGAGCTTGGGCCAGGGGAGCAGGGCGCGGCAGATGGCGGCACGTTGCTTCTCTCCCTGGGATAGGCCGTCGGTGTGTCGCCGGAGCAGCTTGCCGATGCCCATCTCCTCGGCCAGGCCCGAGGCCCGCTGCCGGACGGTCTTGTCCAGTGTCAGGGCTTTCGTTATGCGATAGGGATGCAGGATGTTGTCGAATATGCTGAGATAGTCGAGCAGCTCGAAGTCCTGAAACACGAATCCGATGGAGGTGATCCGGAAATCCCGGCGGCCGTCATCGGAAAGGTCGTTGACCTTGATGTCCCCGACACGGATGCTGCCCTGCTCGAGCAGGAGTATTCCCGCGATCAGGTTCAGGAGCGTGGTCTTGCCCGATCCGGAGGGTCCGATCACCGCTACCTTTTCGCCCTTCTCGATCCTGAATTCGGGTATGGAGAGGCGAAACTCACCACTTGGGTAGTGGAAGTCGAGCGCCCGGATCTCGATCATCGTTCTTCTGTGGGTACAGGGGGCTTTGACTCGGCCTGTGCCTGTGCCATGGGATCGATCCTTGTCTCCTCCAGCAGCTCTAGGCCCATGATCTTCCAGGCCCCTTCAACCGGGGCCAGCGTCACGATCGCCTCATATCGGTTTGTACGCGCGTGTATGTGCCCCCAGTGTCCCACGGTCCCGAAAGCCGTCCACTTGGAGCGGAAATCCAGGGCACCGGGCCGCTGGGAACCACCCACTGCGACCTCCAGGATCTCGACCTCCTGGACCTTGGCCTGGGCGCCTCCGGCCCGCTGGACCTCGAAGGACCTGCGGTTCTGAAGATAGATGTCGGCCAGCAGGTCGCCGCTGACACTCAAGGCCAGCTTGTCGTAAACATCCTCCTCTTCGCGGAAGTCAAAGGACCGGTACACGTTTTGGAGCAGCCTGTGCAGGATTTCCTTCGATTCCTCCTCAGAGAAGGTCGCGGCCAGGGCCCCTGAGTTGATCAGGGAGACGCGGAAGAAGGGAAACAGCACGATGACCGCCATTACAAGGACCGCTCCCAACCTGTATTGGGTGCGAGCGGGCTGGGACTTTTTCCTGCGTGCCCGGATCTGCAGGGCCAGGGGGATGAGGCAGAGCAGAAATGCAAGGCTTACTAGAGGGATCTTGAGCTTGGCCCAGAAACCTGTTACCTCGGTCTGCTCCACGACCGGCATCTCGAAGTTTTTGAGGTAGTTGGTCCATGTGAGGACATTGTCGTCCGGTGTCACATAGGACAGGAAGGGCCCGGCCGGGTCCGTGGCTGTGGCCGGGACGTTCTGTATGCGGTCGTTGAAGAGCTCCCACTCGATGGTCACTTCCTGAGGGATCTCCTCTGTGATGTAGGTGATGATGACCCCTACGATGGCAGTAGAGATCTCGAGCGGTTCGGGCTGCCGCAGGAACTCGATCCCGGACAACCCGATCCGGATATAGTCCATCCGGTCCAAGATGGGACGGTGGGCCTGGCCGTCGATCAAGACCGGATTCTTATCGAGAAGGAATTCGCCGATCCTCTGCTTCAGTCCCTCGAACTCATCGGCCTCGATGTAGCGGTCGCCTCTCAAGCCCAGGTCCATCCAGCCTTCCATGTCCTTGACCCGGGTCAGGATCTCGTGCCGGACCTCGATGGGTTCGACATAGAGGAACGAGAACAACCCGGTTTTGTGGTGGCGGGATAGGTTCGGGTTGTCGAATTTGGAATACCAGGGATCCGACCAGTCCAGGGTGAGGCTTTCTGACTGGGACAGAAAGCGGAAATCGATTATGGGTACGGCCTTGTGGTAGGCGATGAATCCGATAGTGCTCCTGGAATTCCCTTGCTCGTCCAGGGGCGGGACGATGGTCAGCTCTCGGGGCTGATTCGAAAAGGGATAGACGAGTTCCACATACAGCACGCGCTTGTCCTTGGGAGGCGCTGTGGGCCTGAATAATGGATTGAGCATGTAGTAGTAGGGCGTCGTCCGGTCTATGCGTATCCGGGATTCGATGAGCGCGATCTCAGGCTTGAGTTTTTGGCCGCTTCCTGTGATAAATTGAAAATCCTGCCTGTAGAAACGGCGGAATCGCTCGGAATACGGCGCTTGATCGGGCAGATATTCCTGCAGGACATCGTCTGAGAGCAGGTTCTGGAATACCATGAGGTCGCCGATGTAGACCTCCAGCACCACCTTGATGTGATCCTCCATGATATAGATCTCGGCGATGGTGGGGGCGCTCTCTGATCCCGTCAGGTTCATCCAGTCCGAGTTGGCCGGAATACTCAGGATCAGGATAGAAAAGCACACAGCCTGAAGAATGACCAAAAGACGATCCCGTTTCTGCATAGGTTCGTTAATAGTAAAAATTTAGGGGAAAACTGTCAATCTATATCCTGAAGGACGGCTACTTCAGATCCAGCCGAGACATGAGTTTTCTGTATACTTCCGAGTTTCGCCTGTATCCGATTATGATCACATAGACCTGGATCTTTTTTTGTTCAATCTTATAAATAATCCTATACGGCCCCACTCTCAATTTCCAAAGGCTGGAAAATTCTCCTCTCAGAGGTTCCCCGAATTCTTGTGGGTTTGTGGTCAGTTTATTCCGTATTGCACGGAAGATCCTCTGCTTGTCTGCTTGGGAGATCTTCTTAATGTCTTTTTCGAAGACAAGCTCGTCGATGACAACTTTGTACATCACTCGAGCCCTAATCTCTTCTCAGCCTCCTCCAAAGAAACGACTTTCTTGTCTTTTCGATCGGCGCGTTCTTTGGCCAGCGTGCCGAGCACATGATCCTCGAGCGCATCCATCATATCTTCGATGTGTTGGTATTCCTCGTAATCGAGGATTACACCGACAGGTTTGTTGCGCCGGGTGAGTATGACTTTGTGAGACTTGAGTTTTTCCAGGATTTCAGCTGTGGCTTTCCTGAGCTCCGCCACGCCGACCAGGGTTGTTTTGCCTTCGATTGTAAACATGTTATCCTCACTAGTTATACAATATACTGTACAATTAAAATATACAGTTAAATGTATATATTGTCAACCGTTCTCCGTCTATTAGACGAGGTTGCTGGCCAGGGAGTCTCAGTTTTGGTTTTCGCTTGTAGCCGTGCTCAGAGAGAAAGAACGAGCCGGATGCCTGCCTCGATTTCTTGAAGCAGTTCCGGGCTGAGTCTGCCAGTTCTCTCGGAAAGGAAGGATTTATCTACAGTGATCAGTTGAGAGACATTGGCCACTGATTTTTTGGGCAGCCCTGTGCTTTTTCTCGAGAGTAGGACATTGCCTGGCGCTTCTGCCAGATTGAGGTTCGAAGTAATAACCACAGCAATGACTGTGCTGATCGTACTGCGGTTGAAATCATCGGATTGTACGACAAGCAAAGGACGTTTGTACCCCGGTTCCGATGCGGAGGGAGCCGGCAGCGTTGCCCACCATATTTCGCCGCGAGTCATTACCAATCTTCCTCATCGAGGGAAACAGACTGAAGGGCTTGAACGATTGGATCTAACCCGGAGGGCTCTTTGCTGTATATCTCGTCCAGTTTCCGGGTGATCCCTTCATCCCTGTGTTGTTGCAGATATTCGATCACGGCCTTGGTGTACAGCTCGCTTCGGCTGAATCCAAGGCGTCGGGCGAGTTTTTCGGCGGCCTTGAAGATCGCATCCGGGATAGAGATGGCAGTTTTCATACACATAAGGTATAACCTTAGTTATACTTTGTCAATCATCTACCAAAGAAGCCTCTCTACTATAGACCATAATATTTCATTGGCATTCTCATATCCGGATAACGGACAGGAAGACATTGCTGGTTTTCTTCCTTGGGCCTCGTCATGAGCCGGAAAATTCTTTATAATACGGCATCATGCACGTTCAGAAGCCATCGTCTACGCCAAAGGAAGGTGAAGGCGCTTTCATGCGCAAACTTCGGGAACGCAAGATCCTTCGCATATTGGCCGCCTATGCAGGGAGTGGATTCCTGCTTCTCGAGTTCGGCCACCACATCCTGGTCAATCACTACCATTTCCCCCACCAGGTCGTGGATGTGATCATCATCACGCTGTCGGCGGCCCTGCTCATCCAGGTCACCCTGAGGTGGTTCCAGGGGAGCAATTCGCTGCGCAAGTACAAGTTGGAATACCTCCTGATCGGAGTCATCCTGATGGCGGCTGGGGTCCTGAATGTCCGGCAGATCCGGGGGATGTTCGCGCATGGGAAAGAGGCTCATGGGCAGGAGAGTCGCACACCCAGGGAATGGAAGAATTCCATCGCGGTCCTCCCCTTCCAGAACATGAGCGGCGACGAGGAACAGGAATACTTCAGTGACGGGTTGACGGAAGAGCTGATAAATGCCCTGGCCAATATCGGGGACCTGCGGGTCGTGGCCCGGACCTCTGTCTTCGCTTTCAAGGGCAAGCAGATGGATGTGCGGGACATCGGCCAAGAGCTCAACGTGGCGGCCGTGCTCGAAGGAAGTGTACGTAAAAGCGGGGATCAGCTCCGCATCACGGCCCAGCTCGTCGATGTGGCGGACGGCTACCACATATGGTCCGACAGGTGGGATCGCACGCCGGACGATGTGTTCGCCATCCAGGACGAGATCGCCCTGGCCATCGCCGAGAAGCTGAAGATCGACCTCCAGGGTGAGGAGCGGAACAGGGTCGTCAAGGACGCCACAGAGAACCAGAAAGCCATGGACTTCTTCCGCCAGGCCCGATTCTATGCCAATCAGCAGACAGCGGAAGGTTTTGCCCGGACGATCGAATTGTTCAAGCAGGCGATCGCCGAGGATCCGGGCTTTGCATTGGCTTATGCGGCACTGGCCGATACCTACTCGGTGGCGCCGGCTTCGGGAACCATGCCGACTCCCGTTGCCAATGCGTTGGCCAAGGAGAACGCACTCAGGGCCGTCGAGCTCGACGACCAGCTGGAAGAGGCCCAGGCGGCTTTGGGCAGCATAAAGGTTGCGGAGTACGCGTGGGAGGAAGCGCTGGGGCACTTCCGGAAGGCGATCGACATTAATCCCAACTATTCCCGCGCCTACCAGCTCTATGGCTACAACCTTATGTGCCTGGGGCGGATGGAGGAAGCGAAAGAAGCCCTCAGAACGGCCATCGATCTCGATCCTTATGCCCTCCACACGAGAAGAAACCTGGGGCGCGTGTTCTATTTTGCCGGAGATTACGACCGGGCCACTGAGATCTTGAATAAGGTTTTGAACATCAATCCCAACTTCAGCTTCACGCACATGAGCCTGGCCCTGGTGTATCTGGAGCTGGGGGAGGATGGCAAGGCCCTGGAGGCGATAGAGCGGGAAAAGGCCGTACAGAAAACCTGGGTCCCCATGCTGGAGTGCCTCACCGGGATCATCCTGCAGAGGATGGGTAAAAGCGGGGAGTCCCGGCGGATCTTCGACGAATTGACGAGCCGTTCCCTGGAAACCTATGTGTCCCGCTACTGGATGGCGGCCCTCTCTTTCAGCATCGGGGAAATAGACCAGGGTTTTACCTGGCTGGAAAAAGCCTTCCGGGACCAGGGCTTCTGGATCCGCGAGCTCAACGTCGATCCCCTGTTCGCCGGCGCGCGCGACGACCCGAGGTTCCAGCCTTTGATCACCAAGCTCGGATTAGGCTGAGACCTCCAGTCCCTTTTTCCCGACCTTTCGCAGCTTGAAGGCGAAGAAAATCTGGAAGATGCCGCCGCCCACGGCGAAACAACCCATGGTGATGATGAAGGCGACCGCTGTGGCCTGCGATCACCAGAAGATGATATAGAGCATGATGGTCAGGGCGATGACCGTGATCCCCAACCATTTGATGACCGGCGAGGGCCGCATGTCGAAAGCCTCCCGGACCGGGAGGACCATCGGTTTTTGGAGGGGGCGCAAGAAGGTGATGGCCGCCATTAGCACGAGGATGATGACAAAGGTGATGGCCATGCGGTTGAGGAAGGCGATGTCGCCGAACTGCCAGTGCAGGAACCCGTAGATCAGGGGGTTGGCGACCAGTGCCGTAACTCCGGCCGCGGCGGGCGC
>SDBS01006890.1_pt1 | contig 11053 bp, 8 predicted proteins | sample 2277091 | NCBI WGS metagenome assembly SDBS01 (sample SAMN10404972, study PRJNA504765) | marine sediment metagenome | isolation source: marine sediment core GS10_PC15, 163 cmbsf | place: Arctic Ocean: Southern Knipovich Ridge | collected 2010 | reverse complement strand
ATTGAGAATATAATCTGCTCCTGCTTTCTTGGCTACCTCCAAAGCCTCTTGGTGACAGGGATTATCATTTATAATTAAGTCATTAGCCTTCGGAGAAGCTAACATAGGTGCCCCGTGGAATATATAGATACTTTCTTCTCCTATGAGCCCCGGACAGATTGATTTTCTTCCTCCTGATGCACCGGTCATAAAATGTGTTTCTACTAAACCGGTAAGTATTTTAATATCTGCTTCTATATAATCACGATTAATATATACTGAACTGCCACGACTAGTTTTGTCTAAATATACTAAATTATTTTTGTCTCGACAATTATGGTTTTTTATGGAAATTTTATAATCAAATACCCGAGGGTCCAGCATCTCTCTTAATTCTTTTTCGGATAATGGTCGATGAGTACCGGTGGCTACTAAAATAAGAATACGGTCATTAGAAATATTTTTAGTTAAAAGTTTTTCAATGATTGGCCATAATATTCCTGCTTTACCATTATAAGGGACAGGGCGAGTATTATCCGAAATTACTATTACTGCTTTTGCTTGTGGGTTTTTCTTTAGTTTTTGCTCAATAATTTTGTCCAAACTTGGGCTGCCTATAGGAAACTCCAATGCCTTTTGAATAAAAAAAGCTGGATTGCTAAGTGGTTTAGGTTGCTTAGTGGATAAAATTTCTGTATTGTCTGGAAGATTTATTTCGACTGACTCTTTTTCTAATTGCATAGAAATTTTTTCCATTATGATCCTTTTCTCTTCTTTTATGTAATTCTCTACCTGAAAAAATAGAGTTTTCGGTTTCAGAGCATTTTTAATTTATTTACTACAATAACTTCATTATTTTATTCATTTTACTATAAATGCCTGCCTTTTCTAAAGACCAATATAATGAATCATGTATCTTGCTTAACTCCTTATATGCTGTATAATTTTCTATATTTGGTTCTTTTCTACTTAAGTTGTTAAGATTAACCATATTATCTACCGCTGAATTTATATTATTATATAGACCTGTAGTAGTTGCAGCTACCACGGCTGCTCCAAGGGCAGAAGCTTCATTACATTCAGTTTTTACTACAATTTTACCATAGATATCAGCTTGTATTTGATTAAATAATTCTGACTTTGTAATGCCGCCACTAATTCTAACTTCTTTAATTTCGTCATTATAACTTTCCATAATACTAATATTTTTCTGTATTTCAAATGCAATTCCTTCTAATATTGCCCTAACGATTGAAGAACGTTTATGGTCTAATGATAATCCAAAAAGTATTCCCCTTGCTTCCGGGTCCCAATAGGGAGATGCAGATGCAGCAAAATGCGGTAATAACAGCAAACCATTTGCTCCTACTGGTTCTCTTTCCGCTTCAGAATCCATTATTTTATATGCATCAATCCCTGATTCTCCTTGGGTTTCCATCTCAATTTCTCCGAAATTATCTCTAAACCAACGATAAATTGAACCTGTGGTAAAAATACCGGCTTCCAGCACCCAGCCAGCTATAGAAGATGCACTACAAATTAAACGTTGATTAATATCTTTAACCGGTTTATGGCTATTGGCTAAAACAAAAGAACCCGTTCCTGTATTGACTTCCACTATCCCGGTCTTTATCACACCTAAGCCTATGGCAGCACACTGTTGATCTCCCCCTGCGGTAATAACCGGTATTCCTTTTGGTAAACCGAGTTCAACGGAAGCAACGTGATTGACTAATCCAATAATTGAACCAGGTGGAACAGCTTCTGGTAACTTGTTAAAATCTATCCCAACGTTTTTTATCAGATCTTTATCCCACCTTAATTCGTCAATATTAAAAAGCATGGTTCTGGAAGCTTGTGTCCAATCAGTTTTAAATTCTCCTGTTAAAAAATGAATAATAAAATCCTGTACCGGAAGAAAAATGAAGGAATGATTATAGATTTCCGGTTTATTCTTTTTTAGCCACAATAATTTTGGTAAAGTAAAATAAGGGTCAACTCTTAACCCTGTAATATTATATATTTTCTCCGTGCCATATTCATTAATTAAATGTTGCGTTTCTTCGATTGCCATTTTATCCTGCCACAATATGGCATTGTCTAAAGGTTTACCGTTTTTATCAACAGGGATAACGGTGGATCTTTGTGATGTGACTGCAACAGCTTAATTTCTTCTGTTTGCTTGTTTGTATGTCAAATGTGAAGACTCCATTGGATTCCCATTTTTTAAAACAAACCGGGAAGGCTATATTGTTTCAGCAACATTTAATGGGCGACACACATTATAGATCCATTCTCTATCGGGCTGATAATAAATTATTTATAAACTTCGGGTTTAACCGTATCCGACCATTTCCTACCTTCTAGTACAGCATACATCCCTTCGACACAGTTTCTCTATAAAGCTCTCAAAGTTTTATTTGTCATGCCTGCAGTATGTGGAGAAACTATAAGGTTTTTTGCTTTCAATAACTGGTTACCGGAATTGACCACCGGTTCTTCTTCAAAAACATCGATACCTGCACCGAAAATTCTTCCTTCTATTAATACTTCTGACAGAACCTTTTTATCAGCAATTTCACCGCAGGGACAGTTTATGATAATTATATTTTTTTAGTTTCTGTATTTCTTTTTTACCAATAAGGTTATGGCTTCTTCTTTAAGTGGATAGTGTAGTGTTAAGATATCCAACTACGGCAGGAATATTAAAAGCTCATTAATGTATTTGAATCCATATTTCCTAATTTATTTCTCATTAGCGTATGGATCAAAGACAACTACTTTCAGACCAAGAGCTGAAGCCATTTCAGTAACTGTACACCCGATAGCACAAAAATCAACAACGAGATATTTTTCTTTAAAGTTCAATAGATTTGTGCTTCAGCCAAATTCCGTAATTTGCTTTTCTGGTTTCTACATCCATTAGAGTGACGTTCTTATCTACACTAGATATAAGACTAATCGTGTGTTCAGCCACATCGCGGGTATTTGCTCCCAAAGCATAAACGATTGGTATTCCTTGTTGAATTATCACCTAAACATTGGTGCTACCATATCCGGCTCCAGGCCTTCCTGAAATCTTAAGTCTTTTTGCATTTTCCGATAGTTTCCCGGTCAAGATATCTGATACGGATAATTACACCATCTGCATATACAAGTCCGGACAGAAGCACATCCACTATTCCATCTCCGAAAACAACAATCCTGTCATCTTTCTTCTTTAGATAAATCATAGCCTCTTCGCAAAGCTCATGTCCGAGAGCAGTTTTTCCACAGTACTTGTTTTCCTATTTTTTAGAGAACTTTTTAGTCTGCCTTAACTTTACAGTATTTGAGATCATGCGGCTGGCAAACGGCCCAACTAACATAGCTATCGCAGCCGTAAAGAAAAACAATGACATAGGCCGACTAAATAATTCAGAAAAATTGCCGCGGGAAGATATCATTGATATTCTAAATGATGATTCAAGAAGCGGACCAAGAAAATACCCCAGTACAATCGGGGGAAAAGAAAAACCACCTTTATCAAGTACGTAACCGACAATACCGAAGACAAATAATATTAGCACATCAAAATAGCGGTTGCTTGCGGCAAACACTCCAAGAATGCATGTCATAAGAATTCCTGTGAAAAGATAGGATAGAGGGATCTGGGCTATCTTGATAAATACGCCTAAAAGACCCATTTCCATTATATACATGAAAATGTTTGCGAGGAAGTAAGCGATAATTATGGCGCCAATCAGGCCGGGGTTTGTTCTGAAAAGCAGAGGTCCCGGCTGAAGCCCGTGAATCATAAGACCGCCTATCAATACTGCTGTCACCATATCTCCGGGGATTCCGAGGGTGACTAACGGAATTAAAGCTCCACCATTGACAGCATTATTAGACGTTTCGGAAGCAATGATACCCTGTGTTGATCCTTTTCCGAATTTTTCAGGTGTTTTTGAAAAAGCCTTTGTCTGATTGTAAGACATTACTGCTGCAGTTGACTGACCTACTCCGGGAAGCATTCCAATTACGGTACCTATAGTACAACCTATGATCGCAGGCATTAATCCTCCTTTCAATGTCCATTTAGGAGGCAGTATGGGACGTTTTTTCTCTTTTGTAGACAGGAACTGGAGTTTTCTCCCACCGAATTGTTCCACTTGAAGCAGTATTTCTCTGATAGCAAAAAATCCCATTAGGATTGGAATAATCGCAAGACCGGCTTCAATCTGCCAGAAACCGAACGTTAAACGTTTAATTCCTGTTATCTTATCCATACCGACTGCACCAAACAGCAGGCCTAAAAAGGCTGCTAACAAACCTTTTGCCGGGTCACTGGCAGTTAGCATAGTAACAACGCTTAACCCAAGAAGTATCAAGGTAAAATACTCCCAGCTGCCGAACATCAATGCAACCTTGGCGAGCTGAGGCGCAATTAACATCAGCGCAAAGGCAGAGAACAGACCTCCGACAAGCGAAGAAAAAACGGCAAGAGAAAGAGCTGCTCCGGCATAGCCCTGCTGCGCCAGCGGATATCCATCCCAGCAGGTAACGAGAGAAGAAGGGGTTCCGGGAATATTGATTAATATAGCAGTTATAAGTCCGCCGCTTATCCCTCCTACATATATTCCTATAAGCATTGATAATCCCTGCTCCGGTCCCATTAAAAATGTAAATGGCGTCATAAGTATAACACCAAGCGTCGCAGTCAGACCTGGTATACATCCAAAAATAAGTCCAAAAAAGACTCCGAAACATAACAGGATTAGAGTTGTAGGATTTCCTGTAAAGTAACTTAAGCCCTCCATAAACATGTTCATATTTTTTCCTCATTTCTTTTTTTAATTACAGCAGGGGTTAACAAAACCCCTGCTGTATAATTACATATACTGGAAGACTCGATTAGTATTCTTTTATCCCGGTCTCATCAACGATTTTCTGCCATTGCTTATACTTCTCTTCCGAAATCCTGTTTGCTTCTATATGATCAGTAAAAGAAACAACCATTCCCTGATCATAAGCGTACTTGATAAAATCCTCGTTCTGACTGACTTCCTTAAATTTCTGCCTTAAAAATGTGAGAATAGGCTCTGGTGTCCCCAGGGGAGCATAATATCCTCTTGCAGAAAAAGCGCCTCCGGTATAGCCCATCTCCTTCAAAGTTGGAACATCGGGAAAAAACTCTGATCTGCTGTCGCTTACAATTGCAAGAACAATAGCATCGCCCGAATCAACAAGAGGTTTAATATCAGCCTCATTGCTAGGAAGAACTAGATCAATATGCCCACCAAGGAGAGCGGCTTTTTCAGCAGCTCCTCCATCGTATGGAACAGTTATGATATCTGCTTCCATCTCCTCTATCATTCGCAGTGCGTTGGCAAGATGTATTCCTGTTCCTATCATTCCCATCTTGACTTTTCCCGGATTTTTTCGCGCATAATCAGCCATTTCCTCGAATGTCTTCCATCCCGTTTTAGCGCTAGTCGCAATAAGTGTCTTTGCTTCCACGATCCAGCAGATAGTCTCGAGCTCCCGCCAAAAATAATGCTCTGTTACATTAACTGCCTTATTACCTATAAAGTTATGCGGATTATGCCCCAGGATCGTATATCCGTCCGGCTTGGCTCTCGTGGCTTCTTCGGCACCAATTAGACCGGAAGCACCAACAATATTGATAAGAGCAAAAGGCAGATCGACAAACTTTTGTATGCCTCTTGTAAGCATGTCTGTCCCGCCTCCGGGATTGTATGGGATAATTATTCGTATGGGCTTTTCCGGATATTTACTGTAATCGACAGCTTCCTCAGTTTGTCCAGCTGCATATACAGCTGTAACCGACACAAACATTGCCAACGCCAGCAAACCTATTAACAATACTGAAAATTTTGATGAATTTTTAATTGACTTAGTTTTTTTACTTCTAAAAATCATTTGTAACCTCCTCATTTAATTTTAAAATTTAACGTAAATTGAAAAAAACAAATTATATTTTCCAAACTATCATCTCCTTTTAAACATATTACTAAAATACTATTTTTTCATTTTACACCTCCATTTTTTTCTACCCTATAATATTTTGAGAATATTCTTTTTTAGTTTTCGCAACTTTTTAGAAAAGTAAGGGATAAGGCTATGAACAAATTTAAGGCAAATCAGAAACTTTTATTTAAAGCTGAAATTATTTTTAACTTAAGATTTTTAGAAAAATACGAGATTCTTTTCTCTTTTCTTGGTACATCAGCTATTAAAAACATTGTATCGTACTATCAGCAGACCACCTATCCCCATGAAGCTATTTTATGGCCTCGTATAGATATTAAAAATGTATCTTATCTTTCTGATCTGGCAAGAGAACTAAAGGACAATCCTAATTATAGTCTTATTCTTTGGTTTTCATCCCTTCCGTTTACCTTATATATGAGAATTTTTCTACCATCTTAGGAGATATTGAAAATCGCATTTCCAGCAGGTTACTTGGCAATTGTATGCAGAAACCGAGTGTCAGAGGACTTTAGGATGTTTCTAATCATTGTACTATGCCTATATTACTGTTCTTCTGGTTGCCTTGACTACTGCTAAGACAGGTAATAAAGATAAGATTCACTTTGTAGGATTTTTTCTTCCTAATATTTAATTTTAAAAGAGCGAGTTTTCTGAAAGCCTATAAAATTATTTAATTTCTTAAATCATCCCTTCGGGAATAACCACCTTGAGAATAATTGTAAACAGTATATGTAAAACAATCAGTAGAATAGTTGCAAATAAAACACTGAATGCAATTGTTTTGACTGTCATCATATCTTTGCCGGGTTTGTGCCCCTTCTCTTTGAGCCTGTATACAGAAAGCAGAATAACTATGAGAGCAAAACTGGCGGCATAGAAACCTATATATTTCATAAACAGCAGATAGCAAGTGAGAGCAATAATTGTTACTGAAACTTCCTTGTTGAATATGCTAACTGTATCTGTAGACTTGTTTTTTTGAAAGGTTACTACTTTTGTTATTAGAATAGCTCCAGACAAAAAAATGATGCTAAGTGTAATAAAACGGATATAAATATAAGATTTAGCAATTTCAGGTACGTTCCGCTCCATCGCAAACGGAATCTTTACTACAAGTTCTTCGCTGACAAAGAAATACAATGCAGCAATAAGTATCAATAGGCTGATAATAATGTCAAACCTCTTCTTATTGATTTTCATTAACTCCTCCTCGTACACTCAGAATAATACATTGCATACCTAATCCATCAATGTTCCACCATTAACGTTAATAGATTCACCGGTAATGAAATTTGATAATTTTGACGAAAGAAATAATACTACATTAGCAACATCACCTGGAGAACCCATCCTTCCAATAGGTATTGTTGAAATTACTTTATTTCTATACTCATCACTCCATTCGTCAGACATTTCAGTTTTTATCGGTCCCGGACATACAGCATTTACGCGAATATTGAATCCTGCAAGCTCAAGAGCCAGGTGCTTTGTCAATGCAATAAGACCGGCTTTTGAAACTCCATAACTTGGAGCAGCATTTGGATGAGGCTTTTTTCCAGCTCCAGAACTTATATTAACTATTTTGCCTTCTTTCCGAGTTTTCATATGCGGAATAACAGCTTTGCAGGTAAAAAGTGCTCCGTTAAGGTTCACGTTGATAACTCTGTTCCAATCTTCTATAGTCATATCCTCTGTTGAAGCCCTTGTTATAGATCCCGCATTATTTACCAATATGTCAATCCGACCGCTGATTTTCAGCGCTGCTTCAGTCAATGCAGCTGCAGTTCTGGGATCTGAAATATCTCCTTGTACAGGTATGCAAATTCTTCCTGTGGATTTGCTTATTTCATCCGCAGCAATTTTTATTGTTTCTTCGTTAATATCATTTATAATAAGATTTGCGCCGTTTTCGGCAAATGAAAGTGCTATTGCCTTTCCAATTCCCCTACTGGCACCAGTTATAATAGCTATTTTTTCCCTCAAAAACATTTTCTCTCTCCTTCCTGTTTTTTTACTTTTAAAACATTTATGACTTCCTCATTTACTTTCAATATTTAATATAAGTTGAGAAAATCAAAGTATATTTTTTAAACTATCATCTAATTTGCAAACGTTCGTGATCTCACAATTTTTTTAGGATAATCTATGAGTACTCAGCCAAGACGGTAATAAGAGCCTTATCGATTTCAGATTCCTCAAAATTAGCCGGCTCACGAACAGGTCCAACTGGCTGCCCCATAAGCTTCATACCCCTTTTCACAATCGAGTTAGGATTTCCCATTTTTAATATCACACGAAACGGGGCAATTTTTTTCTGCAGCTGTCTCGCCTTTTCCATCTCCCCAGCCTTCCAAGAATCGTAGATACCCGCCATTAGCTCTGGAAACAGGTTGGCACAGCCGGAAATCGCTCCATTTCCACCTTCTATTAGTGTTTGAAGGATTAGTGAATCAGTCCCAACCAACACTGCAAAATCATCACCTGTAATTTTTATGAGCCGTTTGATGTTTTCTATCTTTCCGCAACTGTCTTTGATACCAACTATGTTCGTAATCTGGGAAAGGCGTTGTACGGTCTCGGGTTCAATATTGTTTCCCGTACGCATCGGAATATTGTAGATTATTACAGGTACATCAACCGCTTCGGCCACTTTTTTATAATGTCTATAAATCTGCTCCTGTGAAAGTCCGACATAGTAAGGCACAATTACAGTTAGGGCTTCTACTCCCATTTTCGCTATCTCTTTAGCTAAATCGATAGTTTCCCTCGTGGCGATACACCCCACTCCCGCTATGACGGGAAGGCGACCAGCAGTCTGTTTTACAACAACTTCAGTTATCATCAGTTTCTCTTCACGGGTAAGAGAGTAAAATTCACCATTCGTACCAAGACAAAATAAGCCGTGCACCCCAGCGCCAATCTGTCGTTCTACCTGTTGGCTCAATTCCTCAACATTCACCGATTCATCGCTGTGCATAGGAGTAATTAAAGCAGTCAACACACCTTTCAGCTTAAACATTTCTTTCTCCTTTCTTGACCTGCATAATAATAACCTATATAATGCCCAGGTCTTTTCTCTTCAAGATATGAATATTTTTTTACGTTCTTAAAAATACAAATTATTACTAAATTTTATATTTCCCTAGTTTAAAGTACATTTTTATATATTTGTCGAGCATCTTCATATGAAATAGGTCGTGGGTTATTTTTAAGAAGACGTTGTTGCTCTGATATAACCATCGTTGCAAGATTATCCAATAGCTCTTCAGAAACTTTAAATCCTTCAATGGTAATACCAACATCGTTAACTAATTTCCTTATTTCATCCACAACAGATTTTACGACTTTTTCTTTGGGAAAATTAGTAGTTTTAATTTCCATTATATCAGCAACTTTAATGAACTTTTCTGGAACTGCTTTCGCATTAAATTCCATCACTTCGGCTAGTAGGATTGAATTGGATAACCCATGGCTGATATTATACTTTCCACCAAGGGGATAAGCCAGAGCATGTACTCCTCCTGTCCCGGAATTTGTTATAGCTATCCCTCCATAAAGGCTTCCGAGTGCCATATAATACCTTGCTTCTTTGTCACCTCCGTTTTTAACTGCTCTCCGAAGATATTTATTGATTAACCTCATAGAATCTAGGGCAAATAAATCACTCATTGGATTTGATTTTTTGCAAATAAAACATTCAATCGCATGAGTAAAGGCATCTATCCCCGTCTCAGCAGTAATCTTTGGTGGAACTGAAAATGTAAGTTCTGGATCAAGAATCACCCTATCTGGAATTAAAAAAGAGCTTACTACCCCTTTTTTCCATCCCTCTGCTGAATCCTTAACAATAGCATTAGGAGTAACTTCTGCTCCAGTACCTGAAGTAGTAGGAACCATAATTGTAGGCACACCACTTTCATTAAATAAATTTGTTCCTAGGTAATCCTTTATTGAGCCCTTAATGCTTCCTGAAACAGCTAATAACTTAGCTACGTCAATTGTGCTTCCTCCGCCAATCCCAACAACTCCATCAAAATTAGAAACTACATTTAGATCATTAATAGCTTGATCTATTTCAGCTATTGTCGGCTCATTTTTTATATTATTAAATACTGTAAAAAAGATATTCGCCTTTTTTAAGTTACTAAATATATAATCAACTATCCCCATCTTTTCTAAATTGTAATCAACAACTATTAATACCTTGTTAAGCTTCATTTCTTTAATTATTTTAGATAGGTCTCTACTTTTAGAAAAACCAATCTCAATTTTACGAGGCATTCGGAATATAAAACCCTCCATTATAATGAACCTCCCTAAGTAGTATTGTTCTGTGTATTTATTTAGTAAAATCTATAGCCATCTTAATGGCTTCTACCATGCTCTCTTCGTTGGCTCTACCCTCACCCGCTTTTCCAAATGCAACACCATGATCCACTGAAGTTCTAATTATCGGTAAACCGACCGTCACATTAACACCGGATATGTTTGACCATTTATTGGTTGATTTATTATACTTAAACCCGGTAACCTTCATGGGTATATGTCCTTGATCATGATACATGGCTACCGCAATATCATACTGACCACCAATTACTTTGGAAAAAATGGTATCCGGAGGAACCGGTCCATCAACGGTTATATTTTCTTTTTTCGCTTGTTCAATCGCTGGAATAATCTCCTCAATTTCTTCATTACCGAAAAGTCCCCCTTCTCCGGCATGAGGGTTTAATCCCGCCACCCCAATTTTTGGATGCTTGATTCCTAAATCTTTTAATGCTTTATCTGCCAGACGAATCACTTCTAAGACCCGTTCTTTTTTTACTAAATCACAAGCCTGGCGTAAGGAAACATGTGTTGAAACGTGAATGACTCTTAAATTTTCATCTACCAACATCATGGTATAATTTTTTGTTTTGGTACGAGTTGCAAACATTTCGGTATGTCCTGCAAAACATGAACCGGCTGCATTAATGGCCTCTTTATGAATTGGACCTGTGACAACTGCATCTACCAGCCCTTCCATGGCCAAATCAATTCCACGATAAATATATTCCAATGATGCCTTGCCAGCTTTCTT
>SDBS01006889.1_pt1 | contig 11054 bp, 22 predicted proteins | sample 2277091 | NCBI WGS metagenome assembly SDBS01 (sample SAMN10404972, study PRJNA504765) | marine sediment metagenome | isolation source: marine sediment core GS10_PC15, 163 cmbsf | place: Arctic Ocean: Southern Knipovich Ridge | collected 2010 | reverse complement strand
ATACAGATATGAAAAATGAGTTCTGCGTTATGAGAAGATATTATGAAGGTTACATGGTTACTAACGGAAAAGAGTTTTACACAAATAGTATTGATGATGCGGTCGAAAACTACAATGAAAGAATTAAAAAGTTTTAATTTATTTGACACGGGCGGGGGTAGTTTATATAATACCCTGGCTAACGGTCACTTTCTGAAAGGGTCAAAAATGAAACAGAATTACACCATACCAAACGCAATAGCAGAAATTCACAACAGGGTAAATGGGCAGGAGGTTATGATATGGGCCGATGAAGTTCAGCAATATGTTTCTATTCATGTTACAAAATTTTTAAATTTACTAAATGATATGAAAGGTATTGAAATGAAAATTACTATTTCCGTCTACAATTCAATTATTTTTGTGGGTTAATCTAATGTTCGGCATACCAATATCAACCCTGATGAAAGTAATCGGCAACCCCGAGGCGAAAGAAATCATCCTCGAATTTCATCAGGCTTATATTGAATGTCATAAAAGTCTTGAAGAGGAAATGGAAAGGGGGTATAGTCCCGGTGAATTGACAGTCGCCTTGCATGTAGCGGGGGGACGGTATATTAATTTTTTTGGTCTCTTAGAAAAGGAGAATGAAAATGACAGCGAAAAAGAAAACTGAAAAACCCGAATCCAAAATCACGAAACGGGCAAAAGCTGCCGAAGAGGATTTCCTGTCCCGCTACTCCGACTTCGAAGGTGAAGCCGACGAACTTGTAATGGCCAAGGAAATCGAAGAGCTCACGGAGAACGAATACATCACCGGCGAATTTGTCGGCACGGAATTCATTGACAATCCGAAAAAAAACGACGACCCGTTTTACGTCGTTGTCCTTAAAACAATCGTCAATGAGGCGGTCAAGGTCGTCCGCTACTGGGGTTTCGGTCTTCTGAAACACCTTCTCGAAAAGGCCGGTGTTGCGGAAGGTGATATGCTTCGTATCAAGAAACTCCCGCAGAAGAAAACCAAAGATGGGATGAATGCCTGGGGGGTTGAACTCTCCCACAAAAAGAGAACCGTTTAACGGGGGTGCCATTTGGCAAAGTCAAAGAAAAAAGTTGTGAAGAAAAAAGAAAAGCCGGGATTCAAGTTTGTTCGGGTCACCGACAAAACCCACCGACGACTTGAAAGCCGGGGTACCAAGCATGACACGTTCGAGACGATTATTGAAAAGCTGTTAGACTTGACAGAGTAGCAGGACAGGGGTTTTCCCTGTACCGGGGCGGAGGTTTTTCCTCTCACGAACCTTCGCCCTTTATTTGAAGGGGTCACCTTGGCAAAACGGAAGTCAACACAATGGCGGAAGATTGGACGTTCAAACTGGTACCGCCGATTTGACGCAAGCGGTAATCTGGTAAAACGTCAAGGGTCCGCCGCACGTTTTAAACGTAACAATCGAATCATAACGGGTATTAAGACTGCGGTACGAAAAAGGCTGATAATAAAACCTACTGAATTGGATGAAAACGTGTTTCAACGTAAACGCCCATCACAAACGGTTGAAATCATTATAAGGCGAGACGGCGAAGTTTTCAGGACCATGCGAGTAGAACCTGAGAATTACTTTATGGCAATGCTGGAAATTTTCAATCTTATGTATGATTCAATCCAGACGGGTGAAGAGGAAATTACATTTGAACAGCAACCGGTGTAGAAAAGGGGTCAAATCATGAGCGGCGAAATCGGTCAAGCACGTAAGAAAATCCTGTATGAAAGATACAATAATATGTTGACGGGAGTGAGCCAAAAAAGTCTCTACGAATTATGCCGCGACAAAAACGCTGACTTATGGCATCCCTCTATCGTTCGTAAAGTTGTCAAAGATTTGTGTAGAAAAAATGAAAACATCTTCTGCTTTCTACAATGAAGCCACGATTCAAGCGCCTCGGCGGTAAAGTGAAAGAGCGCACATTCATTGCTTGGGATATAGAAACCTACGTTGACCCCTCCCCTAAAAAAGGGGAATTCATGTTCGGAGGTGTATATGACGGACGGCAGTACATCTATTTCAAAGACCGGGAACGCCTTAAATCATTTCTTACACGTTCATGTTTTGGCGGCGTTACTTTCGTGGCACACAACGCCGAATATGATATTAATCGAACATTCCTCGACGACCCCCATCTTGAACGGTTCTATATGGGTTCTCGCCTTATATACGCGCGCTACCCCGTGGCTAATGGTTACCGAACATTGGATTCTGGTAAAAGAGTATCACAACGAAAATACATTTACTTCTGGGACACATGGAACCTTGCCAGTGTATCTCTGGAACGTATCGGGGAACTATTTAATTACAAAAAACTGAAAATCGAATTCCAGAACCGAATAACTCAAAAGTACATCGGTTACAATGAGCGTGACTGTAAAATCACATATAAGTTTGCCGTCCGGTATCAGGAGATTGTAAACGGATTCGGCGGTAATATGAAATCTACAATTGCCGGTTGTGCGATGGATATATTCAGGCGTAATTACCTTGCGGAGGATTTTGAATTTTGGAAACCCCCGAAAGATATTCTAATGAATTTCCGTTCCGCGTACTATGGCGGGCGTACTGAAGTATTCAACATGAACGAATTTAATAACGTGTATTATTATGATATAAATAGTTCATACCCCGCCGCGATGCATTCCAAACCTCTACCGGTCTTGGACACATGGCAAAATGGGGTCAACCTTGACAAAGAGGGGTGTAGTTATGTTGAAGTCAAAGTTAAAGATACACAATATCCCGTGCTCCCATTCAGAGGGGAGAAGGTGTTATTTCCTGTCGGAACGTGGCGAGGTTGGTACTACAATAATGAGTTACGATACGCCGTGGAAAATGGAGACGTTTTACGACCCATTAGAGGGTACCATTTCCATAAATCCTACCCCGTGTTTAATGAATATGTTGTTGCATTATATTCAGCGCGAAGGGCAACTCCTGATAAAGTCGAAAATTGGGTTTACAAGTATTTAATGAATTCCCTGTATGGCCGGTTTGCCATGCGTTCTAGACTCGACCTATTCACAGGGAAAAAAGTAAAGCGTATTTTTTCAGATTCTCCGTCCAGTAATGTGATATGGTCTGGGTACATTACCGCGTATGGAAGAATTGCATTACACAAATTGATTGTCAAATCAGATTCTATTTACTGTGATACTGACAGCACCATGACCCTGAAAAAATTAAAAGGTACGTCTAAAAAACTCGGGGGATTTTCTCTGGAAAAAGAATGGTATTCATTCCGCGCTTTCGCGCCAAAACATTATCAGTATCAGGAAAAGAAGGGGGATAAAAAGAAACAAAAATTAAAGGGCGTACCAGATCGTGCGATTAAACTTGCAGAGAACCATTACCGGTTCGAAAGACCCATGAAATATAAGGGTTTTCTTAAGAATAAGCAGGGACACAAGTTAAGCGATTGGATTTCTGTTGACAAAAGGCTTTCCATGGTGTATGATAAAAGAATCATAAACAAGGACGGAACAACCCGTCCGCATACAATAGTGGAGGAAATGTAATGGTGGAGAAAAAGAAAATTGAAATTAAATCCGAACTGGAAAAACCGTTTTCAGAACGGGATTTCTCAATCCCCTGGGTAAAAGAGGAGTTTTGCGATTCACCCATTCAGTTTGACAGAAACCCTTTTACAGGTATTCAGCATGAGGTACGCCACAATGCTGAGGTACTTTACGCCGTAAACGAAAAACTTAATAGTCTGAGTTCAAGACTATATTCGGTTGCGTTTATGGTCGGTTTCATTGCCCTATTCGTATGGGTGATAAGAAAAACTCAAATCGGAGGTTAATTCCATGGCGAAGAAAGACACGGTACCACCGGTACCCCCCGTACCACCGGTACCCCCCGTACCACCGGTACCTGCTGTACCACCTACACCTGTAGTAGACGATATTTTCAAACCCGCCCCTACTCCAGAGGCGCCAAAAGGTAAAATGGAGAGAAAGGTTGATTCACTTGGCGAAGAAATCCAGCAAATCAAAAACGGAATCCGAAATCTTGCCGGAGAATTCCTCGGCATTGGAAAAAGCCCCGTCGAAGAAATCAAGCCCCCCGGAGATACCCCCGGAGATAGTTCCGGTTTCAACCTCGCCGACTGGCTTTTCGGGAAGCCGTCCAAATAAAAAATCTCTCGACGACCTGAGAGAAGAAAAGAAAAAAGAGGCGAAGAAACCAAAAGAGGAAAAGAAAAAGGACGGGCGCGGACGTAAGAAAAAAGAAAAGCCCGTCCCCGTTACAGACGCGGCAATTCTTGAACTCCTGAAACTACCGTTTTTCGGGGCAGGTGTTGTCACCGGTTATTTCGACCCCGCGCCGATTCCAAAGGACGCTGAAACACAACTTGTTGCCTCGGGGCGTATTATCATGGATGAATTCGGTCTTGAGGCATTTGGAAAATGGATTAACATTGGAGTGTTCGCAGGGCTTTACGGTCTCTGCGGGTACCAATGGTATACCCGTTACCTCGCGTTTCAGGAAATCAATAAGGCAGTCCCCGTAGATGCAAAGGTAAAAGAAAGTGAACCTGTTACATCCGATCAGCTTCGAGTCCATACAGGAACCCCCTCCACCGATACTGTCAAGTGATATAGTAATTGTTATCGGTCGTCGCGGTTCTGGAAAAACAACGCTCGTAAAACATGTTCTGATTCCTGATATTCAGGTGCCGTTCATTATATACGATACTATTAATGAATATGGGGAGGTGGAAAATGTCCAGACGGTAAATGATGTTCAGAGTCTCATTGACGCTATTGAGATGGAAGAAAATATCAGGGTGATCGGGGAGAGGGGTGAAATCTCTTTTCCCGAACTCACTGAAATAATTGCGACCGCCGTTCGTAATTATACTTTCCTTGTAGATGAATTTCATTTACTGTATGACAATTTTCAGACTTTCAAAAAAGAAAACCCATTCTTCCGCGAATTGGTTCTACTCGGGCGCCATTCCGGCATCGGTCTAATTTTAACTTCACAACGCGCTACTCACATTCCGGTAGATGCTCTCAGTCAAGCTACAAAACTTTTTGTGTTCAATGTATTCAGAAAAGAGGATATTAAATTCCTCGGGCTTGTCGTAAATAACGCTGAAATGTTTGCTACTCTCGGGACCTTCGAATATTTCGAGATAGACCTGACAATTTCACCCCCCTCAGCCACTAAGAAAAAATTACAGATTTCATTTGACAAACCGGAACAAAGTAGGTAAAATATACATAGTAATCAAAAACCATGTACATTTTACATTATGGGAGGTTTGTTATGGCAGGAATTTCAGGTGGTGGTGGTGGAAACATCACTGGTATCCTTGTAGTAGGTCTAATCGCAGTCGCCGCAGTATGGGCTACCGCGATGTTCTCTAAGACGTTCAGGGGCGCCCTGAATGCTGGAACAAAGACCCCCGACCCGAAAACGCAGGTGTAACATGGTCGTGACCCGTGGCCTATTACAAAACGGTTCAATTCGAATTCTCGACCGCAAGATCGGGGAACTCGCCTTTGTCGAGAACGGAGAATCCCGGCTTGACCTGAAAATGAAGCCGAACCTGATTCGTGACCTGCTCCTACACCTTCGATTCAACGCAACCATAGTCACCGGCGATAACATCAATGCTGACTTTCCATTCGGCCTGATTCGTAACATTCAGATTCGCGCCTCAAACGGTCTGCTCCTCAAAACATTCTCCGCCTATCAGATTGCCATGATGAATAAGTACATGGCGGGGACGCGTCCGGACGCTTCTACCATCGGAGATATCGTCACTGACGCCGCAACCGACTATCACGCCAACGTCAAAATCCCGTTCGAACTGCTCGATCAAGTGTTCCCGGAAAAGACCGTACTCAATACAAATGAGTACAATGAACTGACGCTGGTTATCCAGTGGGGCTCGGGTCTCAGCCTTACACCCGACTTCGACGGCGACAATACGTTGACCGTTGCTGTAATCGACGTCATTGCGCTCGAACGTCTCCCGATCATCACGGACGACAACGTAGATCAACTGACAAACCGGCAACGTGTCGTTGACAGCATTCTCATTAAGGATGCCGCCGCAGCGCTGGAATTCTTACTTCCCGAGAATACCATGATAAAGGAACTCGGGATATTCGTTTCCGCCCTGGCAGAAACGACCGGTGAAATCGTTCACGTCAATAACGTTGTCAACGCACGGGTGACGGACAACAATGAGCAGAACGTCATTATGAATCTACCCGGCGTTGCAATCAAATCCAGAAACAAAGAGATGTTCGGTCTTGAAGCCCTCGAAGATGGTTTCTACCTGATACCGTTCGGGCGGGACCATGATTTTTCTTCGATACTCTCGACAATCGGAACAAACTTCCCGAAGCTGAATCTCGAAATAGGTGCCGCTTTCATCGGCGACACCACCACAAAAAAACAGGTATTCGTTTTCGTCCGGCAGATTGTAACTCCCGCCGCCACTACCCGTTAATCATTCAGCCAAGGGTATGGTGACCCCCGTACCCTTGGCTGGACCTTTTGGGAGATTACAGTTATGAGCCAATTGTCAACATGGTGGAGACGCGTAACCGAACGTGAATCAAATCAAATCCTTGCCGCCGCTGGAGGGGGTTTCCTCTTAGGCGGTCCTGCGGGAGGCGCCGCCGCAGTCGGTGCGCTTGCAGCATCTAAACAGGCCAATGATGCAAAGGATATTCAGCGGGCTTTAAATGCTGCGGAAAATCAGGCAGTACAGAACCCCGTATCATTCGAACGGGACGCCTCAAAATTCGGTATATTCGGCTCGGTTTCAGGCGGGCAGGGTAATTTCGGCTTGATTCTTGCCTTGGGCGCTGCGGTTGTTTTGTTCATTTTAATTAAGAGGTAATCTTGTGGGTTCTGGTCCTGTATCTTTCGGAGTTGAAAATCGTACCTTTTACGGTCAACCGGGATTCGCTACACCTATATTTGAACAGGAGCCCGCATTGCCCACGGGTGCAACAAAAGAACAGGGGCAGGATTCTTCAGGAAATGTTAATCAGGCATTCACGGCGCCATTCGGTTTTTTGAATATGATTGGTTTGAGGAAAGATAGAAAAGGTGGAGTACTTTTTACGGTCGTAATAATAGTTGCCGTAATCGTTTTTCTTAAAGGGTAATTATGCTCACAGACGCTACATTTTTGTCACAGTTTTTACCGTTGGATACCAACGGATTTATTTCTGACAGTAATATCTTGCCTGAAAAAGCCGATCCAACGGACGCCGAAATCGGTTTGATTGCACTTCAACCGCCCGTTGCCGGTAACCCTGTTTTACCGCCGCCCGGTCCTTTTATTGCAATCCCTCCCGCTGTACCATTACCGCCGCCTGTACCGCCCGCACCCGCACCCGCACCGGCACCCGCCCCGGCCATTGTTTTACCGATCGGGATAATGGGTATAACGGAGAGAGAGGGAATAACTACGACAATCGGCGGACCCGTGCCGACGGTCGCCACCACTGTAAGGGAAATAAGAAAAACACAAGCGCAGATTGACGCCCATAAAATCGGAGGTAAAGATATGAACGGTGCCACTGGAGAGTTAGGCGTTACAGTAGGTTCAGGTCTTAGGAATATGATTCCTCTGCTCCTGATTTTCCTGCTCGTTTTACTTCTCATTCTGAAAAAATAAGGGGTTTCCTTTGCCTGATATTCCTGACAGAGTTGCCGTACCTGATTTCGATTCATACATTGATACCGTCAATGTAGCTGGATTCAGGACCGTTATGCAGCAGGTTGTTCAATTGATTCCTGCGGCGACTGTTGTTATTATACCCGCAAAAGGAAATGCCTTGATTTTCAATAATAATGATTTAGTTCAAAATGTTGATTTTCATATCGGTCTGAATGATTTCGTACCAAGTAACACGGCCGGTTTACATTTCACGACCGTCGGCGGAGGGGAAACGCCTGTATTTCCTGACTTCACTCCATTCTACCAGATACAGGTTTTCAATCGGCACGTGATAAATGACTTCAATGTTATATTTCATTACTTCACTTTGCCCGATCCTGTTTTTAATTCAAATGCAATCAAGCGGAATGCCGCTCTGAGGGGGAGATAATGAGTGGCCCTGAAGAACGGCGTACTGATTCTTCATTTAGTAATTTCGTAAATGATTATTCGGATAATTTCTTTGATATTGGAAGTAGCCAGCTTAGAATTATTACGGTTCCCGCCGCAACAAACCTTACTGTTAATGTTAACGGAAACGGTATTAGGTTCCCGGATTCATCTGGTCAAAACGGCGGAGCAGCCTTTAGTGTAGAGATCGGGTTTAACGGTAACATTTCCCCGAATTCATTTGAGTGGCGTGATAATAAAACTGCCCCCGTAATCGTTCCAGATATACCAGACGGATTTGTATTTACTCAGTTTGACGTTTTTAATAACAGCGGTGTAGATGCAGTATCCCTTCGTCTACATATTTTTGAACTTAATTCCACTGCGATATTATTGAATGCAATCAAACGGCTTGGAGCATTACGGTCATGAAAAATAGATTTGCAACTCAGCGAAGTTTTAGAAACCTTGTATCAGGTATGGAAAATCAAGTACTCTCAGGTTTACAAACCTTCGAGATTCAGCTTGCGCCCGCGAACACAAGACAGTCTCCGCTCATTGTACAGGCCGAAGGTACAGACTTCATAGTCTCGCTCATTCAACCCGGAATGCCCGCTGTATGGGGTTTCTCTGTAGCCCTGAATGAAGGTTACAAATCCCGTGACTGGATTAGGTATACGGATTTCAATATCCCGGCCCTACGAAATATCCCGTTCTATCAACTTGCCTTTGCATATGATGATACCGGGCATGCGGACGATTCAGTATATAACCCCCTGACTTTCAGAGTCGAAACGAATCCGCGGGTGATCGTAGCACTCCTGGGAGGCTCGTAATGGGTGATTTCTGTATGAATTTCCAAGGATTTGTTGACCGCCTTAAAGGCGGTGGAGATTATATTTCACCGGGCTATGAGGTTATTTCTCAGGTATTCCCAAACGGAGTTTGGCAGGATTTTTCAGGCCTTGAACCGTTCAACTATATCTATTTTCCTCCCGCCGCGAATCAAGTAAGTGCAACGTGGAATATGTATCTCAGGGTCAATGGTTCATCCGATTCATTGACTTGGAAAGAAACCTTTAATCCTTTAATACCCGTAGGCTTTCCAATGTATGACCTTACAATGTATGCCGTAGGTGGAGATTATACCTTGTCTCTTTACCTTTTCAGAATTCCGGGTCCGGCGGTTCAATTCATGGGGATAAATAAATAATGCCTTTTGGCGACGCAAAATATCTATTAACCGACCCTGACAGCAAACTGATGTTGGAAAAAGGGAAACTCTTTGTAGCTGACTTTCAGTTTGAAAAAGGTCCGCTTGCAGAGGATTTCGAAGCGTTGATTTCTGACTTCGAGGCAAACTTTATTTCAATGATTCAATCAGCGGGGCATGATATTTCAGTCGTCGCCACAATGCCGGTCTTTGGAATATTCGAAGAAACGGTAATTCAATCTACCGCCCCATCAGATATTATTTTAGGTGGTTCCGACTTTGACCTGCCCACAACTCTGATTGTACCGGAGGAAGCCGTGACGTTCCCTGTAAGACGCGTTATAGGAGTGCGGGTATACTTCCGGGTATTCTCTGTTATCGCTACTATCATCGTTGCAGCGCTTGCGGCGGCCCTTATAACAGCTTTCATTGGTATCTTTCTTGTCAAGCCATTAGTCCCTGTATTCATAGGGATTGCCGCCGCGTCTGAAAATGTGGCTGACGCCGTTTCGGACGTTGCGCAAACTATTGTAAAACAGCCTGCAAAACTAATAGAGGCAGTCGGACGTAACCCGTGGCCTATCATTGCAATTGTTGTTGCCATCTCATTTTTCATATTTGGTATAACTCTTAAGATTCCGGTGAAAACATGAGCAACCCTGAATGGAAATTTAAGTTGAAATTCTTTTCCCGGAAATTTCTTCTTCCGTTGATATTTGCTATTATAAATATCGCTGATTCAGCATACAAATTGAATCTTGATATGGAAATAATCGGCGGCCTATTCGCCTTATTTATCGGAGGCGAAACCGTTATTGATACAGTGAATTTGATAAAAAATAAGTCAAGGATAAATGGAGAATTGAAAAATGGCAATCGACCCGAAAAATAACCAAGAGGTAGAAATTGCTGCATTGTGGGCAAAACGTGCCCTCACTACTTCACAGGCGAATGCCTTACTTGGGCGAACGGAATTTGAAGAACGTCCACCGGCGGGGGGTTTCTTTGACGACGTTGGAAAAGCGAGTACAACAATACTCGGCGCCCTTCAGGGTTTCTTTAAACTCGAAACGGACCGTACCAAGGCGGAAATTGCCCTTGAAAGTGCCAGGGCGAATATCATGAGGGGTGGTACAGCGGCGCCCCTCGGTCCTGCATTCGGCGGCCTTAACGTGGTTACCATTGCGGCATTCGCTGGTATAGGGTTGCTTGCAGTGATTCTTCTGAGGAGCCGGAGACGGTAATGGGTGAAAGACTTATATTCTTTGTTCTAATTATATTTGCAGTTGTGCTGATAATTAAAAAGTCTGCAAGAGATACTCTTGCCCACCCTATTGCAAGGGCAGACCTAAAAATCAGTCAAGCCGTTGCATCCAAAATACAGCAGATCGGAGCGCCGGGTTCCCCGCAACCGGGGCAAGGTCCGCCGCTTGAACTCGAAGAGGGGATTTCATTTTTTAATGACGTCGAACCCGTCGGGTTTGTTGCCGGGCTTATAGCGGCAAGGGGTTTATAATATGAAAAGCAAAATCATTCCAATAATACTGATTGCCGTCGGGGCTTTTGTTATATTCAGGATTCTTAATAAGGGTAAAAGTACTTTACCCGTTACGGCGTCCGTTGACAAACTTACGAATCCGCAGCAGGGTTCCACAATTTCGGCTAACACTGCCCTTTTCGGTAAAGGGGAAATCCCGTAATGGCATTTGATAAATCAAAAGTTATAGAG
>SDBS01006888.1_pt1 | contig 11054 bp, 11 predicted proteins | sample 2277091 | NCBI WGS metagenome assembly SDBS01 (sample SAMN10404972, study PRJNA504765) | marine sediment metagenome | isolation source: marine sediment core GS10_PC15, 163 cmbsf | place: Arctic Ocean: Southern Knipovich Ridge | collected 2010 | reverse complement strand
GGTCTATTACGGGTATCCGGCTTCGAGCTATGAAGGAATCAACGTGGAATATGTGCGCAACCGGTGCGGCGGCGCTCTTGCGGAAAATGATACGACGCAGATCGATTTTGTGGCCGGGATTCCCGATTCGGGGATCGGCCATGCAATCGGGTATGCCTATACGCGCCACCTCCCCTACATTCGACCGTTTGTCAAGTACACGCCTACCTGGCCGCGCAGTTTCATGCCGCAGGATCAAAATAGGCGCGATTTAGTCGCCAAGATGAAATTAATTCCCATTAAGTCCCTGATTGAGGGAAAAAGAATCCTTTTTTGTGAAGACTCAATCGTAAGGGGCACGCAGCTGAAGGATAATATCCAGATTTTGTATGATTACGGCGCCGAAGAAATTCATATGCGGCCGGCATGTCCCACGCTGGTTTTTCCTTGTGAATTTCTCAATTTTTCAACCTCGAGATCGGCACTTGATCTGGCCGGAAGAAAAAGTATCGCCGAAATCGAGGGGAACGACGACGTCGATCTGACGTCATACGCAACGGCAGGGTCGCATAAAAACCTGGAAATGATCGATCGAACCCGACAGCGATTGAAGTTGACGAGCTTGAAGTACCAACGGCTGGACGACCTGGTAAAGGCGATGCGGCTAGAACTGGAGAAATACATCGCCAATGGGACGGTGGGTATCAAGAGCGCCCTCGCCTACCGGCGGACACTGCAGTACGACAAGGTAACCCGTCACGAGGCCGAGGCCATCTTCAACCGGATTTCAAGCCATCTTGGTGAGGGTATCTCCTGGCTTGAAGCCAAACCGCTTCAGGACTACATGATGCACCAGGTGATACGGGCGGCAATTGAGGCGAAGTTGCCCCTGCAAATACACACCGGTCTCCAGGAAGGGAACCTGAATATAATCGCCAATGCCGACCCCACTCATCTGGCGAACCTTTTTATTGAGTATCCTGAGGCAAAATTCGACCTGTTCCACGGAGGATACCCCTACATCCACGAATGGGCAACTCTGGCTAAATATTTTGCCAATGTATACGCTGACCTTGCCTGGGTATATATCATCTCACCCCAGATAGGGAGGCTCCTCCTTCACGAACTGATAGAGACTGTGCCGGGTAGCAAAATAATGGCTTTCGGCGGGGATGCTCAGACGGTGGAGATGGCCTATGGGCACTCACGTATGGCACGCCAAGTTGTAACTCACGTTCTCTCCGAGAAGGTCGCTGAAGGTTACATGACGGAAGATGAAGCTATTAGCCTCGCTCGAAGAATGTTGAGTGAGAATCCGAGGCAACTGTTTAAGCTGCCCTCAAGTGAGACCGGTGGCAGTTAACCCAGCCCATCGAAAGGACACTGATGGTTAGATTTATCAAGGGAAATACTGGAGAACCAATCAGGGATCGGGTTTACCCCGGGTGTATTAGGCAAGTTAAGATTTTAGGGCATATTACTTTCTGGGCTCAATTGGCTTGCTTACATCTTTCAAGAGAGAGCATTAGCCCCACGACACCACTTTCTGGCAGTTCTTCGGTTCCAGTCCTGCTGTAGAGTTGCTCTGCCAAAGTGCTGCCGGGCAGAGATGCCCCGACATCCCGGGCAGCTTCCACGATTAAGCCCAGGTCCTTTTTCAGCAGGTCTGTCTTGCTCGATATTCCAGCGACCGTTGCATCATCTTCAAGTATTCTTGCACCAAATCGCTCCAGCAACGGAGAGGCGGCAACGCCGGTTCTGACTACGGAGAACACCTTTTCCATGTCCAGGTTTGATTTTGTTGCCAGGGCAAACGCTTCACATACTGCCAGAACACCCAACCCACAGAGTAACTGATTGCATAGCTTGGTGGCATGACCAGCGCCGTTTTCTATTCCCATATGGACGATATTTTCTCCAAGTACATCAAAGATTGGGCGGCATTTCTGGAAGGCATCCTCTGGCCCACCGACCATTATTGCCAAGGTACCGGCTTTCGCTCCCACGTCGTAGCCACTCACCGGAGCGTCCAACATCTTAACCCCTTTCCGGGATAATCTATCGGCAATCTCTTTTGAGATCCTGGGCGATATTGTGGACATGTCAATCAGTATCATTCCCGGACGTGCCCTCTCAGTCACACCGTTGGGGCCGAGTATAATCTCCCTGACATCTTCGGAGCCTGTCACCATGGTGATAACCACGTCGGACTTCTCGGCGACATCCCTGGGCGAAATCCCGGCGGTTGCTCCATAACCGACGCATTCGTCAATGCCCGGCTGACTTCGATTCCACACGGTTACCGAATAACCGGCGTTGAGCAAGTTCTTTACCATAGGTCTTCCCATTTCTCCGAGCCCGATAAATCCTAGCTTCCGTTCCAGCATACACGCCTCCCGCAATTCTCTGATAGGTTCACTTTAAGCTTAACGGCTTAATATTTGAATTGCAAGATGATTTCTGCCGAAGATATCTACTGTCTGGAATATAATTTTTATCTGATAGAGTGTATAGATAATGTTGTATCGCTCAGGATTTCTGCCAATCAGAAGTGTGAAGGGACAACTAACAGTCACCTCAGCAAGCATATCCGTAACAGTGATAAACATCTGAATAATTGTTAGTTTTGTCATATAATAAGATTTGGAGTTAATTAGGTTGATACTGGTAGTCGATAAGATTAGGAGCGTTTTGTTCGGTGGATAGGGAAAGATTCGAGTTGCTGGTTAAGAAGGCAATTGAGGATTTGCCTGAGGAGTTTCTGTCCATGTTACAGAACATTGATGTTGTCGTGGAGGATAGTCCAACCGCTACTCAACTGGACGAGTCTGGAATCAGGCGAAGCCGAACACTGCTTGGTCTTTATGAAGGGGTACCATTGACAAATCGCGGTAGAGGCTATGGGCTGGTACCACCAGATAAGATAACCATATTCAGAAAGCCAATTGAATCCATAAGCAGGAATGATACTGAGATTATTGCTCAGGTGCAAAGGGTGGTAAGGCATGAGATAGCCCATCACTTTGGTAGCAGTGATTCGAGCCTGCGGAGAATCGAAAGGCATCAAGGCTGATTGTAATGAATCTTTCTTGGCTCAAGAGGAAGACGTGGTATTATAGCAAGTTCTCTGGCTGGCTTATTCACCAAAGGATCCGTTGATTGTCAGACGCTTCTGAGATACCTTCCGGGATGGGAATTGATACAGTAATCTTAGTGCCCTTTTCCGGGTGGGATTGAATTTTCAACTCGCCATTGAGTAATCCCGCACGCTCATGCATACCAGCCAACCCGAGTTGACCACTAGCCGAAAGATACTCCAGGTTAGATGGCACACTGAAGCCTTCGCCATTATCCTTTATATCCAGTCTGGCTTCATATTCGCTGAAGGTAATAGTCGCAACTACATTAGTTGCCCTTGAGTGGCGTTCTATGTTCCATAGCGCCTCTTGCGCAATACGGAATATGCCTACTTCTATTTCTTGTGGTAACCTTCTCTCTTTCCCCACTAGCTTTAACCGGCCCTTTATTCCGGTCCGTTCCGCAAGGTCTACCAGGAGTCTGCGAACGGAAACTGCTATTCCCAAGTCGTCTAAGATGGGTGGCCTCAAAACCCTGGCAAAGTCTCGAAGTCCCTCGACAACTCCCTCAGCGGTTTTTCTCGCGTTTCGCAGTTCATTAATTATCGAGGGCGACAAAGGTTCGTTTGCGCTCTCCATACTGCTCAGTCGGCGACAAAGCAGGACCAGGGTCTGAATTGTATCGTCATGTAATTCTCGCGCGATCCGTTGCCTTTCATCTTCATGGGCACGGAGCATGTATGCGGTGTAGGCTTTCAATCCCGCTTGCCGCTGCCGCTCAAGGGTAACATCTCTAAGAAGAACCTGGATAGTGGTGTTGCCTTGACTATCGCTGACTTGGGTGTGCGTTGGTTCTAGATAGACTTCCGAGCCATTTCTTAAACTAAGGGTTAAATAAGCCTCCTGCCACTTGGCATTCTTGGAAGAGACCAGTAATTTCTGTGCACTTTCTGCGCCAACTAAAGTAGTCACCGCCATACCTTTTAAAGTTTCCAAGGGCTTACCAAAGAGAACACCAGCCGCCGGATTGGCGTTCAGGATGATACCATTCGTGTCAAGAACGAGAATGGCGATTGGGCTGGATTCGAAGAGGCCGCGGTACTTCATCTCAGAGGCTTTAAGAGCAGTGCCGGCAGCTTCTGCCCGGTGCCGTGCGCCTGTTTCCCGGTCAACCCGGTGTCCCACAAAGATGGCCACGGCGACCACGATGGCCATCTGGAATATTACCCCCAATCTCTCGAATCCTTGATGCCAAAAGACCCAGTTCGGAATGGTTATGATTACAGCCCACAACGCTGTAGAAATAGAACCGACAAATCCGAAGTTTAGAGCGGCATACACCACTGGCACAAAGAAGAGGCTGATAGGTATAAAATACAGCATGCCAAGGGTGGTTAGGTATCCTGTGGCTTCAATGGCATCGTGGAAAATTGCGATACCGATAACGAGGCTCTGGACCACCCAGAAGCGTCGATTCCTGAACCGCGGACGATATCCATATATCCAGTGTCTTCTACTTTTAAACCAGCCTTTTAGTCTAGAACTGAAGAGATGGTCTCGGGTGGTCATCACTTCCATCCGTGTCCGGCTCATTTTCTGTCATCTTCCAGCATAACCAAACGTCGCGATATTGCACAGAGTACTGCCTCTATGCGTGAGGAGACACTGAGCTTGGCGAAGATACTATTGAAATGTCCTTCAATAGTACGAACACTGATTCCTAAATTGTTAGCAATGGCCTTATTCCGAAGCCCCTTCACCGTCAGCCGAAGTACTTCAAGCTCCCGAGGGCTGAGTTGCTCACCGGGCCCCTTTTTATTGGAAGCTACCTGCTGTGCCCAGAGACGAGCCACCTTCGCTGCGATGGCTGGATGAAGGACAAATTCGCCTGAGTAGACAATGTGGATTGATTCTATTAGGTCGGAGGCTTGGGCGGTCTTTAAAAGGTAACCGTAAGCACCAGCCTCCATCAGGGCGAGGATGTAGTCATCATCATCATCGTAGGCGGTAAACATTAAAGCCTTGGTATTGGGGCAATATTCCTTCATCTGGCGGACAACTTCAATGCCATTAAGCTTTGGCATTCGAATATCTAAGATGGCTACGTCAGGCTGCAGGCGTTTCACCAGGTCTAGTGCCTGTTGACCATCTTCAGCCTCGCCAACTACCGTCAGGTCAGAATATTGGTTCAGGATGTGGCGTGTGCCCTCCCGCATTAGTGCGTGGTCTTCTGCCAGGACAATCCTTATGGTCTGCATTATTCCTCTCAGTGATTCTTATAGCACGGTAATAAATCATATTCATAACGAGACGGCTAGGTTGTGGCTCGTGATAGGTGTTTTCACGTGTTCAACAATTGGTGTTATCGCTTGTCTAAAATCAGGAGTTTTACCGGATGTCGACACTTACTACAGGCCCTATACTTTACTAAAAAGAAGGGTAGGAGGCTTCAGAATGAAAAAGTAGAAGCTGACATGAGAGTTAAATCGAAAAGGAGAAATATAGCATGAAAAAATTGGTTTTTATAGTGTCTGTACTGGTGGTAGTGGCTGTTTTAGTGGTGGCGGGTGCCTGTGCTCAACCCAAGCCAGCGGACCAAGAGTTCTCGCTGGCAATAAGTGATAACTCCGGCCACGATAAGAACGGTGCTCCTGTGCTGACATTAAAGTTTGGGAAGGGGGCTTCCAGTGCGACTACAATAGTGGCTAAGAAAGGCACCCCCACTATTGATGGCAAGGACGGCGACGATGCCTGGGGGCAGGCTTCAGAGGTGGGTTTGCTGTTACCTGTGCTGAAGGGTGGAGGTCCTTCTAATGCAACAGTTAAAGCTGCTTATGACGATGATAATATCTATTTCTTAGTGAAATGGGAAGACCCGACCAAGACCGAGAATGTCCACAAGGCTATGTGGACCTATAATGCTGCTGATAAGACATGGAAACAGAGTGGTAACGAGGACAGAATCTATTTCCTGTTCAACATTAATGCCACTGATTTTGACGCCGGGTGCAGCGTATATTGCCATGTGGGTAATCCGGATTGGGATGTTTCCGAAGATAAGATGGGCACTAACAACCCTGGTGAGACCGTTGATGTCTGGCACTGGAAAGGAGCCAGGACTAATCCCAAGGGTCACGCTGACGACAAGCACTGGGTAGATGTGACCCAAGGCAAGGAGATAACCTACGAGGGTGCGAAGAAGGTAACGACACGTCTTGGTGATTCGGGAGGTGGTTTTTATTCAGACAATAAAGAGGCTGGCTTACCAAAATCCATGCACAAGAATGACCCCGGGGCTAATGTTGACTTTCTCTTTGCCGAGGAGGCTATTCCGTTTGACCTCAACGCCAACTGGAGTGATGGTGATACTATTTCTGGATACATATTGAAGGATGGGGAAGGTAGTCGGGCTGATGTGGTAACCGCAGCTACCTACTCGGACGGAACCTGGGTAGTGGAATTCATGAGAAGCCTCATCACCAATAACCCGGACGATGTTCAATTCGACTAATGTGGCGAGGTTATCCTTTGTTGGATAGGGCTTGATCCCACAGTCAGGAAAGGACTGTTTGTCAACTTCTCTCTCACCTTCCTTCAAAAGAGGATGAGAGAGATTGCTTGAGGAAGAGGCTGATCATTCTTTAACAGTAATAGTGTGGTGAAGTAAGGATCGATAAAGTATTGACCGAAGTCCGGGGAAGTCACTGAAAACAGTCTCCTCGCCAGATGCAGGGGAAGGAGTTTTGGTGCGGGATAAGGGTTTAACACGGCGTCAGTTTATTAAGAAGTCGGTAGGAGCTATGGGATTGCTGGCGGCTCTCTCTTTTCCGTTAGTCCCAGTGCTGAATAAGGCCCGAGCTTCCAGTAACCCTTCAAAGGTAGCTGAAGCCAAAGGAAAAGTCCGTGTCTGGAGCATGATTGTTGACCTGAAGAAGTGTGAGGGGTGTGTCACTATTGGCATACCACCCCCATGTCTCCAGGTATGTATTGCGGGACACTTCATTCCTAAGGGGGAAAAGTGGATTGAGGTCTATGAAAAAGACCTCCCTGGCGGCGGGAGTTATTTCATGCCCGCTCCTTGTTACCAGTGTGAGAATGCCCCCTGTGTTAATGTCTGCCCGGTGGGGGTAACTTACCACAACGCGGAGGGTATTGTCCTAATTGACGCTCACCGCTGCATCGGCTGTCGTCTGTGTATGGCCGCCTGCCCCTACCAGCGGCGCTTCTTTAACTGGGGTGAGCCGGAGCTTCCTCCTGAAGCCGCCTTCGCCGAATATACCCCAGAGTATCCGGTCCCGGCAATAAAAGGAACCGTCATCAAGTGTGCGTTCTGTCCCCATCTTCTGCGTGATGGCAAACTGCCCTATTGTGTGCCCGCCTGTCCAATGAAGGCTCTCTATATGGGTGACCTGAACGAGGACATTGCCTCTAACGGAGTAGAGGTAGTTAAACTATCCAAGTTTCTTGATGAGAATAATGCCTACCGTTACAAAGAGGAGTTAGGCACTCAGCCCCGGGTATGGTATCTGCTTGGTCACGGACAGGACTTTGGTAGGAAGCCTGACGACCCCCGAGAGCTTAAACCATCCGAATGGCCCTGGGGAGGGGATGGCTTCAATCGCCGACTGGGTATATGGCCCTGGGGAGAGGATTTCTAAATGAGGCTGAGGGAGGAAACTTACCATCAGCGTTTAGAGCGCACCGTACTCAATCCGCTAGTTCAAACCAGTACCGTCTATTATGCTTTTGTCTTACTTCTTCTGGGTATAGTTGCCTGGGGGCTCTATGCTTATATCGTACAACTCCGCTATGGGCTTATCGCAACTGGGATGCGGGATGTGGTCGTATGGGGGCTTTATATCGTTAACTTCGTTTTCTTTCTTGGCATCGCCATGGCTGGAACTGTTATCTCGGCCGTTCTCAGACTCACCCACGCCGGCTGGCGCACTCCTATCACCCGCCTGGCTGAGGTTATCACCGTGGCAGCGTTGCTGGTGGGAGCACTGATGCCTATCATAGACCTGGGACGTCCTGACCGAGTGTGGCACATCATTGTTTACGGGCGTTTCCAGTCACCTATTATGTGGGATATTATTGTGATTACCACCTACCTGGTTGGGAGTCTCATTTATCTCTACCTGCCGCTGATCCCGGACTTGGCATTGATGCGGGATCGGCTAGGGGACAGTGTCTCCGGTTTTAAACAAAAGGTCTACACCCTTCTCACCGTAGGGTGGAAGAACACACCAGCGCAAGTGCGGCGTCTGGAGAAGGCAATTAGTATTATGGCAGTTGCGATAATACCGATGGCCATACTTACTCATACGGTGGCCTCCTTTATCTTTTCCTGGATGCTGCGTCCGGGTTGGAATAGTACCATCTACGGCATCTACTTTGTAATCGGGGCTATCTTCTCCGGTATCGCCTCAATTCTCATTGTTATGGCCATCTTCCGCAAGCTCTACCACCTGGAGGAGTATATCACTGAGAAGCACTTCCGTTATCTAGGCTACCTGCTGCTAACCTCACTCCTGCTCTACCTCTACCTGGTCGTTACCGAGTATCTGACGGTCGGCTACAAAATGGAGGTGGAGGAAAAACACCTCTTGGAGCTTCTAATGTTGGGGAAGGATGCCATCTGGTTCTGGTTTTTCGTTGTAGCTGGAATAGTGGTACCTGCCTTTCTTCTTCTTTACCGTCGAGGACAAACTATCCTCAAGATTGTAACGGCGGCGGCACTGATAAATGTAGCGATGTGGGTCAAGCGCTTCGTTATCGTGGTGCCCAGCCTTCAGGTACCCCTGATGCCTTTTGAATTCACCGCCTACACTCCTACCTGGGTAGAGTGGTCAATTACTGCTGGGGCTTTCGCTGGATTCATGCTCATCTTGGCTATCTTTGTTAAATTCATGCCTCTAATCTCTATATGGGAGATGACAGAAGAGTCAGGGAAAGTAGCATCACCACAGCCCGGAGAGGGATCAATGAGGGGGTCTTTTCCTCTCGGAGAGGAGGTGAGAAAAGCATGATGAAGTTCAAGTCAGTGCTTGTTTTTGTCTTTGTAGCCTTTCTATTGTGGGTTTTGGCTACTGCTGTCCTCGCCCAAGAAGAGCCAGCCACTGAAGTTCCAGCTCCATATGCCGGATTGAAGAACCCATTCCCCTGGAGTGATACATCGGTACATGAGGCAGGCAAGGGGATATACCAGCGCTCCTGCCTGAGTTGCCACGGTGCCAGCGGCAATAGTGTAGCCGGGTCTGATTTTAGCACTACGGATTCCCAGCAGAGTCTGGAGGAAAAACCGAACTTTTATTTTTGGGTACTGTCCGAGGGTAGGATGGATAAGGGCATGCCTTCCTACAAGTCTAGCCTCTCTGAGGAGCAGCGCTGGCAGGTTTTGACCTATCTCTGGTCTCTTGGAGCAACTGTATCTCCCTCTGAGGTAACCCCGCCACCCACTAAACCCCCAGCGGAAGGAGTGGGTGGTAACTTGCAGTTGACTGCTCCCAAGCATGCCCAGTCTGGTCAACCACTGAACTTGACTGCCTCTCTTCGGGATAACCAAGGAGAACCCGTCAGGAATGCCACAGTGAAGTTTTTTGTCAAGGTGAACTTCTTCACTAGTGGTCTGATGGAAATTGGGGAAGCCTTAACCAATGACCAGGGAGTTGCAATTTTTGAATACACCCCACGACTGGCGGGAGATATGCAAATAATAGCCCATTACGGGAGGGATAGCCATCTTGAAACGACCACAGCACTTACTCTAACCGGGCCTGATGAACCTTTTTATCAAGCCGAGGCTGGTATTCGTCTCCCTGCCCTTGGGGAAGAGGTTCTTATTTTTCCTAAATCAGCGCTTGAGCCTGAGTATGGGTCTGCCCCGATGACTGTCTACCGGCTACCCGGTGGCATACTTTCTTGGCTCCTGCTTTTGGTTGTGGCTGTGATACTCATTTGGGGTACCTACTCCCTTGTTATGCATCAGGTGCTTCGCATCGCATCAGTCGACGATATGGAAGATACAAGTACAAGGCTCGTTCCCTTGATTGGCATAGCGGCGGCGGTGGTACTCGTTACTCTGCTGGTGCTGATGCTTGTCACTGGTCCCTATTCTCACCTCCATTTGCTTCGGTAGTTAAATGAAAGGTAGCCAGATGGAATTACATAGCACGGTAGCAGGGATGGGTTCTGATAATTATTAAATAATTAAAAAAGGGGGACAGAGAAATGAATGCTTGGACTATTATCCTTATCGTAGTAGTAGCGTTGATACTGCTGGTCTATACCGTCAGGATAATAAAGCAGTACGAGCGGGGGGTGGTGCTTCGCTTCGGGCGATTGGTCGGGGTCAGGAATCCCGGTTTAAACTTCATCATTCCTTTCGTTGACCGCATGACCAAGGTCGGCCTTCGTATTGTAACCACCGTCTTAGAACCTCAGGAGGTAATAACCAGAGACAACGTAACCGTCAAGGTGGATGCTGTCGTCTATTTCATGGTCATTGTGACCCGGTTAAGGCGGTGATTAATGTTGAATACTACCGGCAGGCTATTATTCAGCTCGCTTTAACTACCCTCAGAAGCGTTCTCGGGCAGTCGGAATTAGACGAACTGCTTGCCCATCGTGACCAGATCAATCACAGACTGCGTGAAATCATTGATGAGCAATCAGAGGAACCGTGGGGAGTCAGGGCGACATTAGTCGAGGTTAAGGATGTTCTCCTGCCTGAGGCAATGCAGCGGACTATGGCCAAGCAAGCCGAGTCGGAGCGAGAAAAACGAGCCAAGATTATCCATGCTCAAGGGGAGCGTCAGGCTGCCGAAACCTTAACTGAAGCAGCTGAGATAATCCAGAGACAGCCGGCAGCACTGCAGCTACGTTACCTGCAAACTCTGATTGAGCTGGCCGGTGAGAAGAATAGCACCATTATCCCGCTGACAGTGGACATCGTTAACACCTTATCCAATAAAAAAAGCACGTGACCCTAGTGGATAG